>FWWL01005678.1_pt1 | contig 19077 bp, 17 predicted proteins | sample 2228331 | NCBI WGS metagenome assembly FWWL01 (sample SAMEA103939775, study PRJEB20133) | metagenome | reverse complement strand
CACCCTGAAGTTCGCCTCTCAAGATGAGCGGCTGCCCGCGCTGCTTTCGGCCATCCGCGCCCTGCCCGGGGTGCGGGACCTCCGTTCTTCCCCCGATGGCATCCACTGGATTTGGGTGGCGCAGCGCGGCGACCGGCTCATCCCCGAGCTCGTCCAGCTCGCCCTCACCCACGGGGTCCAGGTGGATTCCGTGCGTCTTAAGCGGCCAACGCTGGACGACGTTTATTTGCACTATACGGGAAGGGAGATCCGGGAGGCGGAGGCGAGCCGGGAGGAACACGTGCGGGCGAGGATCCTCCAGCGGAGGGTGCGGCGATGATCCTCGTGGACGCGATCCACGTGGCTTGGCGGGAGCTCCTCAAGTTTTTCCGGGCCAAGGTGAGGCTTTTTGTCACCGTGATTCAGCCCCTCCTTTGGCTCGGCCTCATGGGGAACATGATGCAAGGCCTGGCCCAAAACCCCTTCATCGCGAGGCTCTTGGGGACTGAAAATTACCTGGCGTTCATGACCCCGGGGATCATCCTCATGACCGTCGTTTTCAGCGGGGTTTTCTCCGGGCTTTCCATTGTCTGGGACCGGCGCATTGGCTATCTAGAAAAGCTTTTGGCGGCGCCCATCTCCCGGGCAGCGATCCCCCTGGGAAAGATGCTGGCCTCCGCCGTCCAGGGCGGATTCCAGGGGCTGCTTATCGTCCTCATCGCCTTTGCATTGGGCGTGCGTTTCGCCACGGGATTGGCCGGGGTGCTCTTCGCCCTCGCCGTGGCCATGACCTTTAGCCTCGCCCTGAGCGGTTTTTCCCTCGCCCTTGCCTCGCGCATCAAATCTCAAGAAACCCTCATGGCCCTGGTGAACTTTTTCACCATGCCCCTTATGTTCACAAGCAATGCCCTTTTCCCCAGGGAGGCCATGCCCCCCTGGCTTTCGGCCATCGCCCAGCTCAACCCCGTGACGCACGCGGTGACCCCCATTCGGCAGGTCCTCCTTTTCGGCTGGGATTGGGGCTCTATTTGGGTATCCCTTGTGGTGATCGGCGGCCTGGCCCTCTTCATGGCGGTTTTGGCCGGGCAGAGTTTTCTGCGCGCCACCGCGGAGTAAATGGAGCAGGAGAGCACAGGAGTCAGGACCCTTCTTGGCGATCCCAGGCGGGCCGTTGTGCGCCTTTCCCTGCCCATGATGGCCGCCATGTTCGTCCAGTCCCTATACAACATGGTGGACGCCATCTGGGTTGCGGGCCTGGGGAGCGAGGCCTTGGCCGCGGTCGGCCTCTTTTTCCCGTTTATGATGGGGATGACGGCCCTGGCCACGGGCCTTGGGGTGGGCGGAAGCTCCGCGGTCTCCCGGCGGATTGGGGCCCAGGATAAATCTGGCGCGGAGCGCGCTGCCTTCCTCACCCTGGCCCTCGGTATTTTCCTGTCTTTTCCCTTTTTGGCCGGCGTTCCTTTGGCCCCTCGGATCTTCGTCCTTTTGGGGGCGAGGGGGGAGGCGGCCGGCGGGGCCGCTGCTTATGGCCGCATCCTTTTCGGTGGAGCGCTGGTCCTGTTCTTCGCCAACCTGGCCACAGCCCTCCTGCGCGGGGAGGGCGATGCCCGCCGGGCCATGTATGCCATCCTCCTTGGCGGGATCCTCAACATCGGCCTCGATCCGCTTTTTATCTACGCCTTCCGCCTCGGCGTGGCCGGCGCAGCTTGGGCGACCCTGGCCTCCCTCTTCGCCTCCGCCCTCCTTCTCAGCTTGTGGCTCTTCTTCCGGCCAACTACTTACCTTCGCCTCTCTTTACGGAAACTTCGCTGGGATTCCCCCCTCGTTTTGGAGATTTTGGCTGTGGGCCTCCCCGCCTCTTTGGCCCAGCTCTCCATGTCCCTCGCCATGCTTGTGGTAAACGGCATCCTTCTTCGGGTGGGCGGGGAGCGGGCGGTGGCCGTGTTCGGGACCGGCTGGCGAGTGGTGACGTTGGGGACGATCCCCATGAACGGGATGGCCACAGGGGTCACGGCCGTGACCGCCGCGGCCTTCGGGGCCTGCGACGGGGGGAAGCTCCGCACGGCTTATTTTTACGCGATTCGCCTTGGCGTCCTGATCCAGCTGGGGATCGCTTCGTTCGTGGCCCTGGCCGCGCCAGTCCTTTCCCTCCTTTTCACCTATTCGCCCGGAAGCGCTGACCTTCGCCCGGACCTTGTGGCTTTCCTGCGGTGGATGTGCCTTTTCCTCCCCACCGTGCCTTTGGGGATGCTCACTTCCGCCATGTTCAACGGGGTGAAGATGGGGGTGCGTGCTTTACTTCTCACGTTTTTGCGCACGGTGGTCCTTCAAGCTCTGGGCGGATGGGCGTTGGGGGTGGCGCTAGGCCTGGGCGAGCGGGGTGTGTGGTGGGGGATCATCACGGCCAATGTCCTCATGGCCTGGGTGGGGTTCACCTGGGGTCAGCACACGGTGGCCGCGCTTTCCCGAAGGTTTTCCCGCGCCGGGTAAAATGGGCCATGCGCGAGCTTCCGGTCATATTCAACCCCGCGGCTGACCGTGGCCGGGCCGCCGCCCGCGCCGAGGAAATCCTCGCCCGCCTGAGGGAACTAGGCCTTCGCCCCGTCCTTTTCCGCACCACCAAACCGGGGGAGGCCACGGAGATGGCCCAGGAGCTAGTCCAGAAAAACGTTCCGGTGGTGGCCGCCGCCGGAGGGGATGGCACCCTCAACGAGGTAGCCCAAGCCCTCGCGGGGACAAAAACGGCCCTCGGCATCATCCCCTTGGGCTCCGGGAACGACTTCCTCCGCTCCCTCGTGGGCGCTGTGGACCTTTCCGAGGCGTTGCGCAGGCTAGCTCAAGGGAAGCCAAAGCCTGTGGACGTGGGCGAGGCCAATGGCCGCTTCTATCTAAACTCCTTGGGGATGGGGATCGACGGGCAGATCGCCGAGGACTTCATCCGCTGGAGGTTTTTGCGCGGGGAGCTTGGGTACCTTTGGGCTGCGCTGTACGAGGTGGCGCGGTTTGGGCCGTTTGAGCTTTCGGTGAAAAGCGACGCCGGGGAGTTTTCCTTCCCCGGGCTCATGATCTCGGTGATGAACGGTTCCCACACCGCCGGGGGCTTTCACATCGCCCCCGGGGCAAGCCCGACCGACGGGGCGTTGAACCTCATCGCCATCCGCCATTATCCCCGCATTGTTCGCGTTCCCATCCTGGTGAAGGTGCGCCAGGGGAAGCACCTGGGGCTGCGGGGGGTTAAAAGCGGCTTGGTGCGGTGGGTGGAGGTCCGCACGGATCGTCCTCTTCGGGTGTACGTGGACGGCGAGCTCCTTCCCCGTACGGCGGAGCTTTCCGTACGCGTCCATCCCGGGGCTCTTTTGGTGGTCCTTTAGGCCAAAGGGGGTTAGCATACGGCCACCATGCGCCGGATACCGGTGGTGTTGAACCCTGCGGCTGGGCGGGGCACGGCCGGCGAGCGGGAGGGCGAGCTCCGTCGGCTGTTCCAGGGATGGGGGGTTGGCGTGGAGATTTTCCGCACCGAAGGGCCGGAGGAGGCCCAGGCCCTGGTGCGGGATTTTTGCGCGCGGGCCGAGCCGGTGGTGGCCGCGGCCGGCGGGGACGGGACCATCCACGCGGTGGCCCAGGCCCTGGTGGGCACCACCACCGCCCTGGGCGTCCTCCCCATGGGCTCCGGAAACGACTTCGCCCGCACCCTGGGCATCCCGCCGGACCTCAAGGAAGCGGTGAGAACCCTTCTTTGCGGGCGGCTCCGCCCGGTGGACGTGGGCGAGGTCTTTGGCCGTTTTTATCTGAACTCCCTGGGAATGGGGATCGATGGGCAGATCGCCCACGACTACCAGGCCCACCCCTTTCTCCGCGGAGAACTGGGTTATCTTCTGGCTACGGTGTTCGAGGTCTTCCGGTTTAGGCCGGTGGAGATGGAGGTGGAGGCCGAGGGCTTTGGGCATAAGGGGAAGCTTTTGACCGTGGCCGTGATGAACGGCCCTTGGGCTGGGGGAGGGTTCTGCCTTGCCCCCCGGGCCAAGCCCGACGATGGCCTTTTAGATCTGGCCCTGATCGGGCATTACCCGCGGCTCGTGCGCCTTGCGGTCCTCCCGAAAACCCGGGACGGAAGCTATCTTTCCCTCAAGAGGACGAAGCTCGTTTGCGTGAGGGCCGCAAAGATCCGGGCCGAGCGCCCCCTGGTGGTGCACATGGATGGGGAGCTCCTCCCCGAGCGCCATTCTTCCCTGGAAGTCGCGATCCATCCCCAGGCCCTTTACGTCATAAGCTAGCGCAGCATCTCCTGGGCCTGAAAGCTCCGGTTTGGTGCGAGGTTCTCCAGTATCACCCGATCCCCGGGCTGGATATTTTTCGTGACCAGACGGGCGAGGAGCTCGCCCAGGGCGGGGCCGAGCATGACCCCTTGGCCGCAAAGCCCGATGGCCACGAGGTAGCCCTGCACTTCCTCGTCCCACCCCACCAAGGGAAGGCCGTCGGGGGTCATGGGGTATAGTCCCCGCCAGGTGCGGCGCACGCGGATCCCCGCGAGCCTTGGCACCACTTGGATGATGCGCCTGGCCACCTGGGGCAGGAAAACGCTGGTTTCCCGGCGATCCTCGCCGAGGATGGGCGGGTCCGGGGTGATGCAAAAGGCGATTTGGCCGGTGGCCAACTGGTGGAAGTAGCAGTTGGCCGAGCCCGGGCCCGGCCGGATGTCCACGATCATGGGGTCCAGGAAATGGGCCACGGGCTCGGTGATCCCGGCCTCATGACAGTCCGGATACACTGGGTGTTCCAGGCCAAGGAGCCTGCCGATGCGCGCCGCCCAAGCGCCGGCGGCGTTGAGCACCACCGCTGTGGGATAAACGCCTTTGTCGGTGCGGACAGCCTGCACCCGCCCGGCCCGCACCGCGATCCCCACCACTTCTTCCCCGAACCGGAATTCCGCGCCCTCTTTTGCGGCGAGCTCGTAGTAGGCGTGGTTGAGGAGAAGGGGGGAGCAATGGCCATCCTCGGGGGAGTAGGTCCCGCCGCGGAGGCCCTGCGGATTCAGATCGGGAACGATGCGAAGGAGCTCATCCGCGCTGCACCAGCGGATATTGAGGCCAAAGGAGCGCTGCCGGGCCACAAGCTCTTTCAGGGTGCGCTCCTCTTCCTCCCGGTAGGCCACGAACACATATCCGCCCGGCCGCCACTCCACATCGTAGCCGAATTCCTCCTCAAAGCGGGAGAGGATTTCGATCGTGCGCAGCCCAAGCCGGATCTTCGCCGGATCGGAGTGGGTGGCCCTAACCCCCCCGATGGCCGCCTTGTTCGACCCCTGCCCGGGACTTGGTAAACGGTCGATCACCAGGACTCTTAGGCCCTCGCGGGCAAGGTAGAAGGCGGCGGGAGTGCCCACGCTTCCCGCTCCGATCACCACGACATCGTAGCTCACGGCTCCTCCATCCCCGCGAAGATCCCAAGCGGCACCTCGAGGAAAAGGGGCCGGCCGACGAAGTCCGTCACCTCCGCCAGGGCTACCCCTTCCTCCCGAAAAAGGCGAAGGATGAGGTTCCGGCAGGTTTTTCCGCCGCAGGCGCCCATCCCCGCCCGGGTAATGGCCTTGATCTCGTTCATATCCCGCACACCTTGGCGGATGAGGGCGCGGACCTCTCCAGCTTTGACCCGCTCGCAGCGGCAGACCACCGCCTCATCGGGAATGGGAAGGGGCTTGGGAGGGATCTCCGGCTCGGAGCGCTTGGGAAGCCTAATCCCCGCTACTTTCCTCGCCCATCCCCTGGGGACTTTGAGGCGCACAAGGAGGGTGTGATCCGCACCCGGCACCTGGGCGAGCTCCAAAACTTTGACCTCACCCAGAACCTGGCCTTCCTCGTCCACCGCGAGGACGTTCATCCCGGAAGCCAAGGGATCAACCCCGAATTCCCAGGGCACGGTCACCGTGGGATTCTCCGGGTCTTTTCGGAAATCCACGAGGGTGATGGCCAAGCCCGGGCAGAAGGCCACACAGCGGCCGCAGCCGCTGCAGGCCTTTTCCCCGCTGAAGCGCGGGGGCTTTCGGATGTCCTCCGGATCCACCTGGATCAGGCCCAGAGGGCACACCGCGGCGCAGGGATTGCACGGGATCTCCTGCACGCAGTGGATGACGGGGAAGACCGGAAGGTCTGGAAGGGAGGGGGCGGGGTGGGTCCGCCCCGGTTTCGATTTGAGGATCTCCGCGGTCCTCTCCCAATCCTCGGGTATTTCCACGCCCAGACCCAGGGCTTGTGCCGCTTTGCGCCCGGCGATGCGTCCGGTGAAGATGGCCGCGGAGGCCTCCGCGATCTCTTGGGCATCGCCGGCCGAAAACGCAGGGATCCCGAATTCCTGGGCCTTTCGGTAGAACTCGTCCACGGGATCAAGCCCCACAGCGATGAGGATGGTGTCACAGGAAAAAGTTTTCTCCGTGCCCGGGATGGGCTGGAATTTCTCGTCCACTTGGGCGATGGTAATGGCCTCCACATGCTCCCGACCGTGGGCGGAAAGCACGGTGTGGGAGGTGTAGATGGGGACCCCAAGCCGCAGGAGCTTGTCCTTGTGCACTTTATAGCCGGTGCATTCGGGGAGAGCCTCGCAAAGTCCCACCACGTCGATCCCCGCTTGAAGGGCGTGGTAGGCGGCGATCAAGCCCACATTTCCCCCGCCCACGACAAAGAGCCTTTTGGCGGCGCGCACGAGATCCCGATTCACCAAGGTCTGGAAAGCGCCGGCGCCGTAGACCCCGGGCAAGGTGTTTCCCGGGAAAAGGAGGGAGCGCTCGCGGGCTCCGGTGGCTACCACCAAAATTTTGGGCCTCACCAGCACATACTCCCGGCCTTCTTTGAGCACCCCCACCTTTTTGTCGCTGAACACGGCCAGGGCCGGGGAGTTGAGCCAGACTTGCACGGATTTTTGCTTTCGAAGCTCGGAGGAGAGCTTTTCAGCGATGACGATGCCCCGTGTTCCGGCGTAAACGGCCTCGCGGGAGCCGAAAAACCGATGGGTCTGAAGGAGGAGTTTGCCCCCAAGGCGGTGCTTGTCGTCCACAAGGAGGGTGTTCACCCCGAGCTTCCCGAGCTCCATGGCCGCGGACATCCCCGCCGGCCCGCCGCCGATCACCAACACCTCCACCTCGATCTCCCGGATCTCCCGGAACGCGAGGCGCTCGGGGGGAGGGGGTGGTTGGGGAAGGCCCTCCAAAGGGGCCACTTCCATTCCCGGGCGCACGAAGGTCATGCAGGCCTTGACCGGCCGGCCGTCGGCGAGGACCAAACACTGGGCGCATTGGCCGTTAGCACAGAAGATCCCTTGCGGAGAACCGTCTTTGGGGTGCCGGCCGAAAATGCGAATGCCGTGGGCGAAAAGGGCGGAGGCGATGGTCTCCCCCGGATATGCCAAAAGCTCTTTTCCCTGGAAGAAAAAGGCGAAAGGCTCCGGACGCCTGACCTCCAGGATTGGGTGCTTCTCAAGTCGCACGGCTCTCCTTTGTCCGAAGGCGGCGCTCGTAGGTGGCGCCGCCCAGGTAAGCTTGGCGCACGCGCTCGTCGGCGGCAATTTCCCGGGCTGGGCCGGAAAGCACGAGTTTTCCCACCTCCAAAACATGGGCGTGATCCGCAATGCTCAGGGCCTTTCGGGCATTTTGCTCCACAATGAGGATGGGCACCCCTTTTTTGTTTATCTCCACAATGGTGGCGAAGACCTGGTCCACAAGAAGGGGGGCCAGCCCCAACGAAGGCTCGTCCAAAAGCATGAGTTTTGGGGAGCGCATAAGGCCCCTTCCGATGGCGAGCATCTGCTGCTCCCCTCCGGAGAGGGTCCCGGCCAGCTGCTTTCGCCGCTCCTTAAGCACGGGAAAAAGCTGGAATACCCAGGCTTTGGCTCTCTTCACCTCCTCCTTTGGGCAGCCGTAACCCCCGAGGTTCAGGTTCTCCTCCACGGTGAGGGTAGCAAAGACCCGGCGACCCTCGGGAATGTGCACCACCCCCATCCTGGCGATGACATGCGGGGGAAGCTCGTGCAATTTTTTCCCGTCATAGACGATGGACCCGGACTTTAAAGGAACCAAACCGGAGATGGCCTTAAGAAGCGTAGTTTTCCCTGCGCCATTGGCCCCAAGCACGGCCACGATCTCCCCTCCGGAGACGGAGAGGGACACGGATTTCAAGGCTTCCACCGCCCCGTAGGCCACGGAGACGCTATTCACCTGTAAGAGCATTGCCCTCTCCTCGCCCAAGATAGGCCTCGATCACCACGGGGTTATTGTAAATTTCCTCGGGGACGCCTTCCGCGATCTTTTTTCCGTAGTTCATGACGGTGATGAGGTCGGAAAGGCCCATGACCACGTGCATGTTGTGCTCCACCAAAAGTACGGTGATCCCCTCTTTTGGCAGGTCTGCGATGAAATGCATCATCGTCTCCTTTTCACTTTCGTTGAGGCCGCAGGTGGGCTCGTCCAAAAGGAGGACCTTGGGCTGGGCGGCCAGGGCGCGGGCCAGCTCCAGGAGCTTTTGGCACCCATAGGGGATATTGCGCGCCAATTCCTGCCGGAAATGCCAGAGATTTAGCCTTTGCAGCCATGCCTCGGCCCGTTCTCGAATGGCCCGCTCCTCCCGGCGTTGGTGGGGAAGGCGCAGGATGGAGGACCAAAAGCCGGCCCGGCCGTGGGCATGCTGGCCGGCCATGACGTTCTCCAAGCACGTCATGTTTTTGAAAAGCCTGGGATTCTGAAAAGTGCGGGCGATGCCGCGGGCCAAGATCTCATGGGGCTTAAGGCCGTTTAGGACCGCGCCCTCAAACAAAACTTTTCCCTCCTCCGGCCGGTAGATCCCGGTGATCACGTTGAACACCGTGGTCTTCCCCGCGCCGTTGGGCCCGATGAGGGAGTGGATGGTCCGCTCACGCACGGCGATGTCGAACCGGTCCACGGCTACTAGTCCCCGGAACCGCTTGGTGATCCCTTTGGTCTCCAGGATGATCGCGTCCCTCATCGCTCCGCTTTTGTTGCCAAAAATTCCACGGCGCGGCGGCGCGGCCAAAGCCCGCCCGGCCGGAAGTACATGGTGGCCGCCAACGCCAACCCGAAGAAAAGGAGCCGGTACTGGGCCACCGGCCGGAAGATCTCAGGAAATAGCACCACCAACGCCGCTCCCAGTATGGTCCCGGGAATGGAGCCCATCCCGCCCAAAAGAACGATGCAAAACATAAGGCAGGACTCCATGAACGTGAAGCTATCCGGGGAGACCATGCGCATTTTTGCCGCGAAGATGTTTCCGGCTAGCCCGGCCAAGGCCGCGCCGACCACGAAGGCCAAAAGCTTCAGGGACCGCACGTCCACCCCCATAGCCTCCGCGGCGATCTCATCCTCGCGGATGTAGTTCCAGGCCCGGCCGATCCGGGAGCGCTGAAGCTGCCTCAACCCAAGCGCACACAGGGCCACCACCGCCCACACCAAAAAGTAGAAATCCATGGGGGTGCGGATCACATGGCCCAGAAAAACCGGGCGGGCAATCCCCACCACTCCGTTCGGTCCTCCGGTCAAGCCGCCCGGGTTATTAATTAGCACTAGTCTGACGATCTCACCCAAGGCAATGGTCACAATGCACAAATAATCGCCGCGTAAGTGGATGATGGGAGAACTCACTAGCCATGCGCAGCCTCCGGCCACTAAGGCCGAGATGGGGAAAAGGGCCAAAGTAGGGAAGCCAAAACGCACGTTCAAGATGGCGGTGGTATAGGCTCCAATGGCCCAGAACGCCGCGTGGCCCAGATTAAAAAGCCCGACCTCCCCAAGGATGATGTTCAGGCCCAGGCCCAATAGGGCATAAAGCCCCACATAAAAGCCCACGTCCACCCAGTAGCGCGAGGCCCAAAACGGGAAGGAGGAGAGGAAGGCAATGGTCAAGCCTAAAAATGCCAAGCGCAGCGACTTTTTTGCCAGGAACCCCCACCATTTCCCAAGCCAATTCATACTTTCTCCGCCACCCTTTCCCCAAGGAGGCCGGTGGGGCGGAAGATGAGCATGAGCATGAGGGCGGCGAACACGAACACATCCTTCCAGGCCGCGGAGATGTATCCCGCGGTCATGGCCTCCAAAAGCCCCAACAGGACCCCGCCCACCATGGCGCCGGGGATGTTCCCGATCCCGCCAAGGATGGTGGCGGTGAAGGCCTTAAGCCCGTAAACCCAGCCCATGGTGAAGTTGATCTGCCGGTAGTACATGCCCACGAACACCCCAGCGATGGCGCCCAAGGCCGGCCCCACAGCGAAGGCGAAGCGGATCACCTTTAAGAAATCGATGCCCATCAAGGCCGCGGTCTCCCGGTCCAGGGCCACCGCCCGCACCGCCGCGCCAAAGGTGGTCTTCTCCACCACCAAATAAAGGATGCCAAGGAGCACGAGGGAGCTCAGAAGGATCAAAACCTGAAGGACGCGGATGCGGAATTCCCCAATCTGCCAAAATCCTGTGGGGACGAAGTTTTCCTGGTAGGCGAGGTACCGCGGCCCCCACACGGCCATGATGAGGTTGGAAAGGAAGATGGCCATGCCCAGGGCCGAGACCACCGCGGGAAGGCGGCCAATGGGGTAAATGGGACGGTAGGCCACGCGTTCGATGATGAGCCCGGCTACGGCCGTGGCCAGGGCCGCGGCCACGAATCCCACGGCCAAAAGCCCCCAAAGGCCCAAGGCGCTCCCGAGCACCCCGAAGGCGTACACAAACACGGTATACCCCACGTAAGCCCCAAGCCCGAAAAGATCGCCATGGGCGAAGTTGATGAGCTTCAGGATGGCATAGATCAAGGAATAGCCCAGGGCCACAAAGGCGTAGAAGGAACCGATGGTAAGACCGTTCAGAAGCTGCTGGACAAAGGTCAACATGGGGAGAAATAAAAGGGCCCCGGCTGGGCCGGGGCCCGCTTTCTTCACATCCCCACGAGGTGCCCGTGCACCGCGGGATCGAAGAGGGCGCTCTCCCCCTTTTCGTTGCAAATGAGGAGCATGTAGGGTACGCCGAGGCGATCCCCTTCAGGGCTGAAGCTCAAGGGGCCGGTGATGCCCTCCCCCACCACTTCCCCGCTGCGGAGATAGCGGGCCACCACCGCAGGATCCCAGGATTTTGTGGCCTCGATGGCGAAGGCGAGGGTGAAGATGGCGTCCGCTGCATAGGTCGCCCACGGGCTATCGTGGATGGGACCGTGCTTGGCCTCGTAGGCCTGCACGAACTCCTTGGCCAAGGGGTACTTCTCCACGAGGAAGGCGGGAAGCGGTTCCTGGGTGATCATCGCCCCCACCACCGCGTCCAGGCCCGCGATCTTCACGGTCTCGGAAATGGGGCAAGCGTTGGACCCCACGGCCTTGATCTTCTTCCAGTCAAGCCCGAGGTCCTTCCCCTGGCGGAGGAGGAGCGCCCACTCCGGGTAGTAACCGGTGTAGTACCAAATGTCGGGGTTGGCGTCGCGCAGGGCGGTGAGGGCCGGGGTGTAATCGCGCTCCCCAGGCATGATGGCATCGTAGTACACAAGCTCCACCTTTCCCTCATCCAAAAGGGGCTTCATGAACCTGAGGACGTCCTCGGCCACACCCAAGGCGTAGGCGGTGTTGTCGTGCATGACGGCAATCCTTTTTGCGCCAAAGAGGGGGATCACGTATTCCACGAAGAAGCGGGCCTGGGAGTCATCGCGGCCGGAGGTGCGGAAATAATACTGGAAGCCGCGGGCGGATAGATCCACCCGGGTGCACCCGTAGTTGATGTGCAGGACCCCTTCCTCCTCGTAAAGCTCGCTTGAGGGCATGCACACCATGGACCCGTAAGTGCCCACCACGAACTTCACCCCCGCGGCGATCAGTTTTTGGGCGGCGAGCGTCCCGCCTTTAGGGGTGCCGCCATCATCCTCCACCACAAGCTGAATGGGGCGGCCGAGGATCCCGCCACGGGCGTTTATGATCTCCACCGCCACCTGCACCGACTTCAGCGCCCAATCCCCTTCCACCGCCCAGGGACCGGTAAGCGGGCCCTGGAAGCCAATAAGAATGGGTTGCCCTGCCGCACTCAACGCCAGAAGTACTAGTCCCAAAAGAATTGCGCGCATCCTTCACCCCCTGGAAAAATCTTTTGGACCTACTTTCCTGCCGCGCATCACCTCCTTTCAGGCCATGGTAAGGTGGAATGGCGGGCGCTGTCAAGGTTTTAGCTGTGCTTAGGGTTGTCCGAAAGGGAACGGAGGCGTATAGTGCCTGGGGGTATGGGATGGTCCTGGAAGTGGAGGTGGAGCGGCGCAGGAAAACCATAAGGCCGATAAACGAACGCATCGCTCGCCTTCGGGAGGAGAGCGTGCGGGCGGAGGTGCGGGTCTGCTCGGAGCGGGCCCGCCTCATCACCGAGTTTTTTAAATCAGGACAGGCAGCGGGGCTGCCTATCCCCATTCAGAGGGCATTGGCCTTCAAATACCTCTTGGAGCGGGTGAGCCTTCCTGTAGAGGAGGGGCAGCTCATTGTGGGCCTGCGCGGCAGTGCCCCGAAAATGGTTCCCACCTATCCGGAGATCTGCGTCCATAGCCTGGAAGACCTGGAGGTTTTGAATTCCCGGGAGAGCATGCCTTACCGCGTGGACGCGGAAACAAAGCGCCTTTACGAGGCGGAGATCATCCCGTTTTGGCGGGGAAAATCACTGCGGGACCTCCTTTTTGCCCACCTCCCGCGGGAGTGGATTGAGGCCTATGAGGCGGGGGTGTGGACGGAGTTCATGGAGCAACGAGCTCCCGGCCACACCGCCGGCGGGGAACGCCTCTTCAAAATGGGCCTTCTTGACATCAAAGAGGAGATCGCCCAGGTCCAAAAAAGCCTCGATCCTGCGGACCCCGCGTATTATGAAAAGCTTGTGGAGCTCCGTGCCATGGACATCGCTGCCGACGCCCTCCTCATCTATGCTTCCCGCTACGCCCAAAAACTTGAGGAGATGGCCAAAGACGAAGGGAACCCGGAGAGGAAGCAGGAGCTTTTGGAGATGGCGGAGATCTGTCGGTGGGTTCCGGCCCATGCCCCCCGCACCTTCTGGGAGGCCCTCCAGCACTATTGGTTCATCCATGTGGGCGTGACTTATGAGACGAACCCCTGGGACTCCTTCAGCCCAGGAAGGATCGACCAGCACCTTTATCCTTTCTACAAGCGGGATCTTGAGGAAGGTCGACTCACAAGGGAACGAGCAAAAGAGCTCCTCCAGGCTTTCTGGCTGAAGTTCAATAACCAGCCGGCCGTCCCCAAAGTGGGGGTCACTGCCGAGGAAAGCTTCACCTATAACGACTTTTCCAAGCTGAATTTGGGCGGGCTTAAGGCCGACGGAAGCGATGGAGTGAACGAACTTTCCTACCTCATCCTCGAGGTTCTCGAGGAGATGCGCACTTTACAGCCCAACACGGCTGTGCTCATCAGCAACAAGACCCCGGACCGCTTCCTCATCCGGGCCTTGGAGGTCGTGGCCCCAGGTTTTGGCGAGCCCCCGCTTTTCAACTTCGATGGGGTTGTGGTGAAGATGCTCCGGCAGGGGAAGACCCTAGAGGATGCCCGCACCGCGGGGGTGAGCGGCTGTGTGGAAAGCGGCGCGTTCGGCAAAGAATGCTACATCCTCACCGGCTACCTGAACCTGCCAAAGATCCTGGAGATCACCCTGCATAACGGCGTCGACCCCCGCACGGGAAAGAGGATCGGCATTGAAACTGGCGATCCCCGGGAGTTTCGCAAATATGAAGATCTTTGGCATGCCTTTTTAAGGCAGCTTGAGCACTTTGTGGCCCTGAAGATGAAGGGGAACGACATCATCGAAGCCATTTATGCCCACCATCTTCCCGTGCCATTCCTTTCCCTTTGGATCGAGGACTGTGTGCGGAATGCCCGGGACTACAACGCCGGCGGCGCCCGCTACAACACCCAGTACCTCCAGATCGTGGGCCTGGGCACCCTGGCCAATGCCCTTTCCGCCCTGAAATTCCACGTGTTCGAGCGAAGGACTTTCACCATGGAGGAGGTCCTGACCGCCTTGGCCGCGGATTTCTCCGGGCCCTACGAGATAGTTCGTCAAATACTTCTCAACAAATCCCCGCGCTATGGGGAGGACGATGATTACGCAGACGCCATCGCCAAGGCCATTGTGGATGAGGTGGTGCGGATCGTGGAGGGCTTCCCGCCCACGCCCATCCGAAGGGCCTCCCGGCGGGTGTACTTCCTTCCCACCACCGTGCACGTGTACTTTGGGAAGATGACGGGGGCCACGCCCGACGGGAGGAAAGGGGGCACCCCGGTTTCCGAGGGGGTTTCCCCGGTGCAAGGAACGGACCGCAAAGGGCTCGCCGCCGTTTTTCGTTCCGTAGCCAAGTGCGACTGGGATAAGACCGGCGGGGCCCTCCTCAACCAAAAGCTCACCCCCGATCTTCTCGCCAACGAGGAAAGCCTAAAGAAACTCGCCCAGCTCATTCGGGTCTTCTTCAACTTGGGTGGGCATCATGTGCAATTCAACGTGGTAAGCGCGGAACTTCTCCGGGAGGCGCAGAAAAGACCACAAGATTTCCAGGACCTTATGGTGCGGGTGGCCGGATACAGCGACTATTTTGTGAACCTCCCCCGCGGGCTCCAAGAGGAGATCATCGCCCGCACTGAACACAAACACTGGTGATGGAAACCGGGATCATCTTCGACGTCCAGCGTTTTTCCGTGCACGATGGGCCGGGGATCCGTACCACTGTGTTCCTAAAAGGCTGTCCCCTTCGCTGCCTTTGGTGCCATAACCCCGAAGGGCTTTCCCCTAAGCCCGAACTCATGTTCTTCGAGTACAAGTGCCTGGGCTGCCAAACCTGCGCCCGCGTTTGCCCCAAGCGGGCCATTTCTTTTCCTTCAAGGGAAGGCGAAGAGAAAACCTTTCCTGTTTTGGACCGTCGAAAATGCACGGGATGTGGCGCCTGTGCGGAGGCTTGCCCCAGCGGGGCTTGGCGCTTAGTGGGGCAAAAGATCACGGTGACGGAGCTCCTTTCTCTGCTGGAAAGGGATGTCCTTCTTTATGATCGCTCCCAAGGCGGGGTCACCTTTTCCGGAGGGGAGCCCCTTTTTCAGCCGGGTTTTCTCTTTTCCGCCCTGAAAGCTTGCAAAGGAGCGCGAATCCACACGGCCGTGGACACCTCGGGCTATGCCCCTTGGGAGGTGCTGGAGAAGATCGCGCCCTTTGTGGACCTTTTTCTTTTCGATCTCAAGCCCATGGACGAGGAGGAGCACCGGCGCTATACCGGGGTCTCCCCTAAACTCATCCACGAAAACCTGCGAAGGCTTGTGGAACTGGGGCGGCCAGTGCTCGTGCGCAGCCCCCTCATCCCGGGAATTACCGACACCGAACGGAACATCCAAGCCTTGGTGGACTTTCTCCGGGAGCTTAAGGGCGGGATCCAAGGGGTGGAACTCCTCCCTTACCACGACGTGGCCGAGAAGTATCAGCGTTTAGGGAAGTCCTATGGGATGCCGTCTCTTCCGAGACCCTCTGAGGAAAAGCTTGCGGCGCTGCGAGCCCGCATTGCCGAAGTGGTCCCGTGCTGGTAAGGTAATTTTTTGGTTATGGATTTTTTGGTGGATCCGCTTTTCCTTCTTTTCGTTTTTGGGCTTTTCCTTTGGGGATTAGTCCTTCAGCGGCGCTGGTGGAGCGGCGGCCTTCTTTTGGGCTTGGGCCTCGCCGCCCTCTATTTCCTTTCCACCGCGCCGGGGGCGAATTTCCTCCTTTGCCCGTTGGAGGGGCGCTACCCCGCCCTCTTTTCTCCGCCGGATGTCTCGGCCATCGTGGTCTTAAGCGGTGGGGAAAACTACGGCGATGATCGACCGATCCCAAGTAGCCTTTCTCCCTCCACCCTCGCCCGGGTGGTGGAAGGGGTGCGCCTCTTTTTTGTGCTTGGGGGAAAGCCCACCTTATGGTTTGTCGGCGGCGAAGGATTCGCAGCCCAGGGGGTTCCCCTCATGGCCCAGGCCGCTTGGCAATTGGGGGTTCCGAAGGAAAAACTCCGCTGGCTCACGGCCTCCCGCAACACCTGGGAGGACGCGGCTTTGGTGGCCCAAAACCTCGGTCCCTTTCCGTTCATCCTTGTAACTTCCGCCTTCCATATGCCCCGGGCGATGGAAAGCTTCCGCGCCCATGGTCTTGATCCCATCCCCGCGCCCTGCGGCCACCGCGCACTTTCGATCCGTTCCGTTCAAGCTTTCCTTCCTTCCAGCCAGACCCTTTCCGCTTCGACCTTGGCGGTGCGGGAATACCTCGCCCTCCTTTGGTATCGCTTGCGTCATCTTGGTGGGTGAAGAAAATGCGTTGACCATGTGCCTGGCGATCCCCGTGCGGGTGTTGGCGGTGGAGGGGAAGGTGGCGGTGGTGGACGTGGGCGGCGCGCGGGCTAAAGCCCGGCTGGACACGCTCGCCGAGCCCGTCCAGGCGGGGGATTACATCCTCGTCCACGCCGGCTTTGCCATTCGCCGCCTTGATCCCGCCGACGCCGAAGAAACCCTTCGCCTCTTTCAGGAGATCCTTTCCTTGGGAGAGGGCGCGTGAAGGATCCTTTTTTCCTGCGCGATCCTAGCCTAGCCGAACGTTTTCGCCGCCTTCTTCACAAATTAAAGCCACCTCATCATGTGAAGATCGTACACGTTTGCGGCACCCATGAAATCGCGATCGCCCAGCATGGCCTGCGCAGCCTTCTTCCGGAAAGCGTGGAAGTTCTGGAGGGGCCGGGCTGCCCGGTTTGTGTGACGTCCACCCAAGACCTGGATTGTGCCCTTCAGATCGCCGAGCGCGGCGCAATCCTCTGCACGTTTGGGGACATGACCAGGGTTCCTGGGACGCGCATGACCCTGGAGGAGGCGCGGGCCGAAGGGGCGGATGTGCGGGTTGTGCTCTCCGCGGGGGATGCGGTGGAGATCGCCCGGCACAACCCTGAAAAACCGGTGGTTTTCTTCGCCGTGGGTTTTGAGACCACCGCGCCCGGCACGGCGGCGGCCCTCCTCGACGCCCCTCCCGATAACTTCTTCGTCCTTTTGAGCCATAAACTCATTCCTCCGGCCCTTGCCGCGCTCCTTTCCGCAAGCCCCAAGGAGATCTCCGCGTTCCTCGCGCCCGGGCACGTTTCCACGGTGATCGGAGCCAGCGCCTATCGCCCCATCGCCGAAAAGTTCGGGATCCCCATCGTGGTTGCGGGCTTTGAGCCCCTGGACATCCTCTATGGGCTCGCCCTTGTTCTCCGCCAGCTTAGGGAGGGGCGGGCGGAGGTGGAAAACGCGTACCCGCGGGCGGTCACAGAGGCGGGAAATCTGAGGGCCAAGGAGCTTTTCCAGAGGGTTTTCCAGGTGGGGCCGGCGGTGTGGCGGGGGATCGGAGAGATCCCGGACTCCGGCTTTCACCTCCGCGAGGAGTTTTTGGGCCACGATGCGCGGCGGGAGTTCGGGGTGGTGGGAGAAATGGGCGAGGAAAAGCCGCGCGGCTGCCGCTGCGCCGAGGTCCTTATGGCCAAGGCCACTCCCACCGATTGCCCCCTCTATGGCACGGCTTGCACCCCCTTGACCCCGGTTGGGCCGTGCATGGTGGGTGCTGAAGGGGCCTGTAACATTTGGTACCGGTACTCCGGGAGGCCCAGGCTATGAAGAGGCTCATGGAGGAGAAGGTCACCGCTTTGCATGGCGCCGGCGGCCTGGTCATGGAAAAGCTCATCAGGGAGCGCATCCTCCCCAAGTTCAAGATCCGCGCGGCTGGCCCCATCGGCCTGGATCACATGGACGACGGAGCAGTGGTGGACCTCCCGCCAGGGAGGCTTGTGATCACCACCGATAGCCACGCAGTGAAGCCCATCTTCTTCCCGGGTGGGGATATGGGGAAACTCGCGGCCACTGGAACGGTGAACGATCTTGTGGTCATGGGAGCGCGGCCGGTGGCCCTCACTTTGGCCCTCGTGGTGGAGGAGGGTTTTCCCCTTTCTGACCTGGAGAGGCTTTTGGAATCAGCGGCTACGGTTCTGGAGGAGATCGGGGTGGCCCTCGTGGCCGGAGATACCAAAGTCATGGGGAAAGGCGAGCTTGACGGGATCGTGATGAACACGACCGGCGTGGGGGTGGCTGCGCGCCCTATCTCCGATGCCGGGCTGCGCCCCGGGGATTTTCTCCTTGTGACTGGGCCGGTAGGGGATCACGGCATGGCCATCCTGGCCGCGCGAAACGCCCTTCCCCTGGAGACCCCGGTGAAAAGCGATGTTGCCCCCCTTTGGCCGGCGTTGGCCAAGGCCATCGAAACGGGCGGAATCACGGCGATGAAGGACCCCACCCGCGGTGGCCTCGCCGCCGCCTTGAACGAAATGGCCAAAAAATCAGGGGTGGGGATCGAGGTGGAGGAGGAGAGGATCCCGGTGCGACCGGAGGTGCGGGGGCTGTGCGAGCTCCTTGGGTTCAGCCCCTATGAGCTGGCGTGTGAGGGAAGGGCGGTGATGGGCGTGGCCCCGGAAAAGCTCGGGGAGGTGCTAAAAGCCCTGGAGGCCCACCCCCTCACGGCCCAGGCCCAGGTGATCGGCCGGGCCATCCCCAATTACCCGGGAAAGGTCATCCTTCGCACCATCGTGGGAGGGCGGAGATTTTTGGAAATGCCCATCGGCGACCCAGTTCCGCGCATTTGCTGATTTGCTGAGGCCTTAATGCCGGGCTATACTGATGTGGAAAGGAGGGATGATGAGCAAAAGGTCCGTTTTGGTTGCCATTTTTCTTTCGGCCATCGTGGCCGCTTCGGCCTCGGCTCTCTCCCTCTGCGAGTACACTAAACCCATCACCTCCCTGACCACCTTCAGCCTCCAGGGGACCTTCCGTTACCTTGACGACGAATTTCGCGACGATCGCGGCAATGTTTTGTCCTTGACCCTGGCCGGAGATTTCCTTCGCCATTACGATTCCCCGGATTTCGGTTATAGCTTGAGCGGGTCGGCCACGCTTTCTGACAGGGACGGGCTTTGGAGCCTCATCGGCACCGGTTCTTTGGATTTTCGGTTTTATGCGCCCGGTGCGGATCTCTTCGCCTTCGGCCGAGTGAGTTCCCTTTGGGCTGAGCTTACG
>FWWL01005674.1_pt1 | contig 19095 bp, 17 predicted proteins | sample 2228331 | NCBI WGS metagenome assembly FWWL01 (sample SAMEA103939775, study PRJEB20133) | metagenome | reverse complement strand
GGGTCGAACCCGGCGATCGCTTCGAGCAGGAGCGCGCAGTCGAGTGCGGTGCGAGCGAGCGGGCCCACATGGTCGAGAGACGTGGAAAGCGGCATGGCCCCGGCGCGGCTCACTGCGCCGAAGGTGGGCTTGATCCCCACGATCCCGCACAAGGCCGCGGGCACGCGGATCGAGCCGCCGGTATCCGAGCCGAGCGTCCCCGGTACCAGGCGAGCTGCCACCGCGGCGGCACCGCCGCTCGTCGAGCCGCCGGTGATCCGCGCGCGATCCCACGGATTGCGAGGATGGCCCGTGTGCGGGTTGTGGCCGGTGATGCCGAGCGCGAACTCCACCATGTTGAGCCGGCCGACGTCGACCGCCCCGGCGGCATCGAGCTTCGCGATGACCGTGGCTGTTCGGGTGGCCCGGCGTCCGGTGAAGATCCGGCTACCCCATTCGCACAGCTCGCCCGCTCGATCGAACATGTCCTTGTGAGCGAGCGGTACGCCGTGCAACGGGCCCACGATCCGCCCGCGGGCCCGCTCGCGATCGAGGGCCTCGGCGCGGGCCAGGGCCCGTTCGGGCCAGGTGCGAGCGGTGGCGTTCAAGGCCCGGCCACGGCTCTCCAAGGCGTCGAGGGCGGCCTCGGTGGCGGCTACCGCACTCACCTCGCCGACCCGGATGGCGCGGGCGAGCTCGGCCAACGAAAGCTCGAGCAGCGCGTTCACGGCGCCTGCTCCCCGGCCGGCGCCGTCTCGGCCAGCCGCTCCAGCGTGGCGGCGAAGTCGCGCAGCTCGAGATCGGCGGGGAGGAGTTCGGCCGCGACGGCTCGGGCCAGGCGGGCGAGGGCCTCGGCTGTGCGCCGATGCTCCTCTTCGACGACGATCGCGTCTAAATCCCTATCCGATCCGGCCATGGTCGTGCTCCCGCTCGGCCACGCGCGGGTTAGCATCTCGCGACCGGCGATTGAACGGCCCGCGGACGGGGAGAAGCCATGCGGCCGTCGCGCAGGACTGTGCGGGTCGGCCGTGTACCCGGCCGGATTGGCGACGAGCGCGCGGCCTCTAAGATTGCAGCAGCCGACCAGGAGGCCGGCGCACGGAGGGCCCATGAGCGCGACCGCGACCATCGCAACCGCCTGGAGCGGCCAGCCGACCGTGCCGAACGAGGCCGAGCGGCTGCGGCTGTTGCGGGCGATCGAACGCAAACTCCTGTGGCTCTCGGCCTGGACCATCCACCACGCCAATCATCTCCGGCCCTCGCGTGACAAGCTCAAGGTGGGCGGCCACCAGGCATCGTGCGCGTCGGTCGCCTCGATCGTCACGGCGCTGTTCTTCGACGTGCTGCGTCCGGGTGATCGAATCGCGGTCAAGCCGCACGCGAGCCCGATCTACCACGCCGCCATGTACCTGTTGGGCCGCCAGAGTCGCGAGCGGCTGGAACGTTTCCGGGCTCTGGGTGGCGCTCAGGCCTATCCCTCGCGCACCAAGGACGTCGGCGTGGACTTCTCGACCGGCTCGGTGGGGCTGGGCGCGGCCATGACCCTGTTCGCCTCCTTGGCCCAGGACCATGTGCGGTTGCGGGGGCTCGCTCCAGCCGGCCTGCCCGAGGGGCGGATGATGGCCATCGTCGGTGACGCCGAGCTCGACGAGGGCAACGTCTTCGAAGCGCTGCTCGAGGGCTGGAAGTACGACGTCCGCAATCTCTGGTGGATCATCGACTACAACCGCCAGAGTCTCGATCGCGTCGTCCCGGAGAAACTGTTCGCCAAGATCGAGCAGTTCTTCGCCACCGTGGGCTGGAACGTCGTCACGGTCAAATACGGCAAGAAGCTGCAGGCGGCCTTCGCCCGACCGGGCGGCGAGGCGCTCAAGGAATGGATCGACGCCTGCCCGAACGATCTCTACGCGGCCTTGACCTTCAAGGGAGGCGCGGCGTGGCGGGCGCACCTCGAGAGCGATCTCGGACGCAACCCGGCGATCCGCCGGATCCTGGAGGAGCACGACGACGCCGGCCTGGCCGAGCTCATGACCAATCTCGGCGGCCACGACCTCGAAGCGCTCCTCGAGGCCTTCCGCGCGGTCCGCGACGATCGACCCCACTGCTTCATCGCCTACACCGTCAAGGGCTACGGCCTTCCCATGGCCGGTCACAAGGACAGCCACGCGGCGCTCATGACGGTGGAGCAGATGGAAGCGCTGCGCACGACGCACGGGATCCGGCCGGGCGAGGAGTGGGATCCCTTCGCCGGGCTCGAGGTGGACGCCGAATTGCTGCGCGGCTTCCTGGCCGAAGTGCCCTATCTTCGGCGGATCGAGCGGTTCGAGGCGCCGGTCGTTCCCGTACCGCCCTCGCTGCCCGTGGGCCGGCGGCCGGCCACGACCTCGACGCAAGAGACCTTCGGTCGGATCATGGGCGAGCTGGCTCGCTCCGACCTTCCGCTAGCCGACCGGATCGTGACGACCTCACCCGACGTCACGGTCTCCACCGGTCTGTCCGCCTGGGTCAGCCGCCGTCACGTCTTCAATCGCAAGGAGCACGAGGACGTTTTCCGTGCCGAACAGGTGACCTCGCCCACGCTCTGGCGGGAGAGCCGCACGGGCCAGCACGTCGAGCTCGGCATCGCCGAGAACAACCTGTTCTTGAACTTGGCGGCACTGGGCCTGGCGCACGAGCTGTTCGGGGCGCGGTTGATCCCGGTCGGGACACTCTACGACCCGTTCATCGCCCGTGGCCTCGACGCCCTGACTTACGCCTGCTACCAGGGAGCGCGTTTCCTGCTCGTGGCCACGCCTTCCGGGGTCTCCTTGGCCCCCGAGGGCGGGGCGCACCAGTCGATCGGCACACCGCTCGTCGGCATCGCCCAGCCCGGGCTCACCTATCTCGAGCCGGCCTTCGCCGACGAGGTCGAGGTCGTGATGCGCTGGGCGTTCGCGCATCTCCAGGCACCCGAGGGCGGAGCGGTCTATCTGCGCTTGTCGACCCGCTCGATCGCCCAGCCCGAGCGGCGGATGGATGCGTCGCTGGAGCAGGCGATCCTCGAGGGCGGCTATTGGCTCGTGGAGCCCGCGCCCGGTGCCGAGCTCGCGATCGCCTTCAGCGGTGCGGTGGCGCCCGAGGCGCAGGCGGCGGTCGCCGCACTCGCCGAGGAGCTGCCCGGGGTCGGGCTCTTGAACGTCACGTCGGCCGATCGACTGCTCGCCGATTGGCGAGCGAACGGCGACCGATCCCGGGTGGCCCGCTTGCTGGCCCCGCTCGCGCCCGACGCCGGCCTGGTGACGGTGCTCGACGGTCATCCGGCCACGCTCGCCTGGCTCGGCTCGGTCCGCGGCCAGCGGGTGGAGGCTCTGGGTGTGGACCGGTTCGGCCAGTCGGCCGACATCCCCGATCTCTACGCGGCGATGGGGATCGACGGCGAGGCCATCCTCGACGCTGCGGCGCGGCTCCTGGTCGCGCGGGCCCGCAGGCGCGACTAGGCGGCGGCGATCCGGGCGAGCCCGTGATTCTCGATCTGGTGGCGAACCACCTCGGTCGAGACGCCAAGCTCGCTCGCGATCTCCTCCAGGGTGTCCGGATCGACCTCCCCATCTGTCGGCAGCCGCTCCCGGATTCGGGCCACCGGTGCCAGGAGCTCGGCGGCGAACGCCCGACCGGCCATCTGCAGCTCGGTTCGGGCGTTCGAGACGAGCCGCGGCTCGCGCGCCCCGGTGACCAGGACGTGGAACAGCGCCCGGGCCCGGGCGAAGCGCTGGCCCGTCTGGGTCCTCGCGGTAACGGCGATCCGCGGCTCGTTTCCGTCGGGGGCGAAAACGAGCGCTCGGATGCCGTCCATCTTGTCGACGAGGACAGAGGGCAGCAGCTCGACGGGGTCGGCCGACATCCGACCGATGACGGGCCGCACCCGCTCGGCGGCCGCGTAGCCCCAGCGCCAAGGAGGTCCTGAGCGCGACCCTCGGCTGGCGTCGCGGACCGCCTCGCGAAGCTCGGCGATCGGGAAGGATGGTCGGGGCCGGGCTGGGGCCAGCTCCATCACACGAGGCCAGGCGGGCCGGCCGGACGGGCGGCGCTCGCCCGCGGCCAGCTGTTCGCGCACTTGGGCAAGCCAACCGGCGCTCTGGGCGAGCTCCGCCGGGCCGACCGTGGCGCAGAGCTCCTCGAGCGTGGCGCTCGGCAGCTCCCCTTCGAGACGCTCGAGCGTCTCGGCCACCGGCTCGGGCAGCTCGTCCGGATCGGCGCCGAGCGAGGCGGCGAGCCTGCAATGGCGCGCGAGGGCGGCGTCGCCTTCCTCCGCCGCGCGCCGCTCGGCGATCTCGTCGAGCAGCGTCCGCTCGACGCGTCGGTCGCGCAGGCGCCCACGCACCGCCTCGATCAGGCGCCAGACCTCCTTGCGCAACAGCTCGCCGGACACCCACCGCTCGCCCTCCTCGATCAGCTCGAGCGGCTGATGCTCGAATCGACGCTGGTGGAGCCGGATCCGGACGCTCTCGCCGGCGGGAACGATCCACAGCGCCGGCAGAGCGTAGGCTCGATCGGCGCGGGCGAGGTCGTGGGCGTCCGCGAACCCCCCGGCGCCGCACCGGTTCTCGGGCTCGGCGAGGAGCCGCCAGTAGCTCCGTGCCAGCCATTCGGCGACCGGGTATAGAGGCACGTAGAGCGCGTCGCGCACGCTCTGCGAGCTGCGATCGATCGCCCGGGTGGCGCGCAGCCCGTCGATCGTGATCTCTAGCCGGGCGAAGGTCGCCGCCAGCTCGGGCCCGGCGATCGCTCCACCGTCGTGCCACTCGAAGCGGAAGAAGCTCGGCTCGCTCACCATTCGATTCCGGGGGGAAGCTGGTCCGGCTCGATCGGATAGCCCTTGTACTCGCCCTTCTCCCGGTTGGTCAGCCGCGCCTCGAAGATCGTGTCACCCTCACGATGATAGACGTAGCGAGGCCACCCGTTCTCGTAAGGACCGCTCACGCGGCCAGCGGCGATCGCCTGTCGCAACCAGCGCTGCGCGCGGCGGAACGCCTCGGCGGTGACGAGCGGGCAGATCGACGCGTCGGGCCTCGGCCGCGGCACGGTGCCCGCCGGGGAGGGACGATCCTTGTGCTCCGGGCTGCCGACATAGATCGCCCGGCGGGACAGCTTCAGGAGGTTGTGCTGGCTCGGCTTCGCGGGGGCGGTTCGAGTCGGTCGCGGCACGACGATGGCCTTCGGGTCAGAAACCGGTGGCTCTTGGGTTAGCACGCTCGGTCCGGATTCGTCAGCCGGCGCCGGCCACCGGACGGCGAGCAATGCGGTGGCGAGTCCCTTGCCCGCGCCCCGCACCGGGCCTAGACGCACCGAGCAGGACGGCGTGCGGCGAGCGGGGAGGAACGACCCATGGACATGACCGGCGAGTACCGGATCCCGGCCTCGCGCCAGCGAGTGTGGGAGATGCTCAACGATCCCGAGGTGCTCGCCAAGGCGATCCCGGGTTGCGAAAGCCTCACCAAACTTTCCGACACCGAGCTCGAGGCCAAGGTCAAGGCCAAGGTCGGGCCGGTGAGTGCCACCTTCGCCGGCAAGGTCCGCCTCGAGGATCTGAACCCGCCCCAAAGCTACACGATCGTGGGCGAGGGCTCCGGTGGGGTGGCCGGCTTCGCCAAGGGCGGTGCCAAGGTCCAACTGCTCGAGGACGGGCCCGACGCGACCATTTTGCGCTACGAGGCCAAGGCGGAAGTCGGCGGTAAGCTCGCCCAGATCGGCTCGCGGCTGATCCAGGGCACCGCCAAGAAGATGGCCGACGACTTCTTCGGCCGGTTCGCCGAGCTCGTCGCCGCGGCCGCACCCGCCCCGGCCGAGGCCGCTCCGACCCGGGAGGCCGCCCCACCGGCCGTCGAGAAGCCCGCCCCGGCACCCTCGCCACCTCCGCCACCGGCCGGGATCGCCGGGATTCCGTGGATCTGGATCGTGGCCGCGGTGGTGGTGCTCGGCATTCTGGTGTGGGCGCTGCTCGGGCGCTGAGCGGCGACCGATCGGCGAATGCGCACCGAGAACGAAGCTTCGGCCCGCGCCACCAGGAAGTCGCCGCGTTGACGCTCGGCCGTCGGCAACTTAGGGTGCCTCACGCCGACAAGACGATCGCGATCGCGCGACCCCCGGGCCAGGTGGGGCGCGGTCCGGAGCGGGCCACGAGGTTGGGAGGTTGCTGCCGATGCGGATCTCGATGACGGTCAACGGCAAGGCGGTGAGCGGCGAGGTCGAGCCGCGCACGCTGCTGGTGGAGTTCTTACGCAACCAATTGGGCCTGACCGGAACGCACGTGGGCTGCGACACGAGCCAGTGCGGTTGCTGCGTGGTCCACGTCGACGGCGCCTCGGTGAAGTCCTGCACGATGTTGGCGGTCCAGGCCGACGGCGCGAACGTGACGACGATCGAGGGGCTCGCCCAGGGCGGCCAGTTGCACCCGCTGCAGCAGGCTTTCCACGAGCATCACGGGCTGCAGTGCGGCTTCTGCACGCCCGGGATGATCATGAGCGCGGCGGATCTCCTGCAGCGCAACCCCGATCCGACCGAGCACGAGGTGCGCGAGTGGCTCGAGGGCAATCTCTGCCGCTGCACGGGCTATCACAACATCGTCAAGGCGATCTTGGCCGCGGCGCAGACCATGCGCGGGATGGCCAAGGCGGCCGAGTGAGATTCCGGGGGAGGAGCGGAGGCGAGGATGGTCGAGAAGGGCATCGGCGCGCGCGTCCCCAGGAAAGAGGACCTGCGCTTCATCACCGGTCGTGGGCGCTACACCGACGACATCAACCAGCCCGGTCAGGTGCACGCGGTGTTCGTACGCTCGCCGCACGCCCATGCGCGGATCAAGCGGATCGACAAGAGCGCGGCGCTGGCCATGCCGGGCGTGCTCGCGGTCCTGGACGGTGAGGACGTCAAGGCCGACGGGCTCGGCAACCTGATCTGCGGCTGGCTCGTCAAATCGAAGGATGGTAGCCCCATGAAGATGGGGCCGCATCCGCTATTGGCCCAGGAGAAGGTCCGCTACGTCGGCGACCGAGTGGCGGTGGTGGTCGCCGAGACCCGCGAGCAGGCCAAGGATGCGGCCGAAGCGCTGGTGGTCGAATACGAAGAGCTGCCGGCGGTGGTCGATCTGACCACGGCCCACGACGCACCGGCGCTGGTCCACGACGGAATCGAGCACAATCTCTGCTACGATTGGGAGCTGGGCGACAAGGCCGCGGTCGACGCCGCCTTCGCCAAGGCCCACCATGTCACCCGCATGGAGCTGGTCAACAACCGGCTCGTGCCCAACGCCATGGAGCCGCGGGCGGCGATCGGCCATTACGATCCGGGTCAGGACGCTTACACGCTCTACCTCACGAGCCAGAACCCGCACGTCCATCGGCTCGTGATCTCGGCCTTCATCGGTATCGCGCCCGAGCACAAGCTACGGGTCGTTGCGCCGGACGTGGGTGGCGGGTTCGGCTCGAAGATCTTCATCTACGGTGAGGAGTGCGTCGTCCTCTGGGCGTCGAAGAAGATCGGCGGACGACCGGTCAAGTGGGTCGCCGAGCGCTCCGAGAGCTTTTTGTCCGACGCCCACGGCCGCGACCACGTCACCCGCGCTGAACTGGCGCTGGACGAACAGGGCCACTTCCTGGCGCTGCGGGTCAACACCAAGGCCAATCTCGGGGCTTACATGAGCACCTTCAGCTCGTGTATCCCGACCTACCTCTATGCGACGTTGCTCGCCGGCCAGTACAAGACACCGGCCATCTACTGTGACGTCCAGGCCTACTATACCAACACCGCGCCGGTCGACGCCTATCGCGGGGCCGGCCGACCGGAGGCGAGCTTCCTTCTGGAGACCCTGGTCGATCAGGCGGCCCGCGAGATGCGGATGGATCCGGCCGAGATCCGTCGCAAGAACTTCATCCCCAAGGATGCGTTCCCCTACCAGACGCCGGTCGCTCTGGTCTATGATACCGGCGATTACGAGGCGTGCCTGGACGAGGCCTTGCGGCTGATCGACTATGCCGGCTTCCCGGCGCGTCGGGCGCAGAGCGAGAAGAACGGCAAGCTGCGCGGCATCGGTATCTCTTGCTACATCGAGGCCTGTGGCATCGCGCCCTCGGCGGTAGTGGGCTCGCTCGGCGCCGGCGTCGGCTTGTGGGAGAGCGCCAAGGTCCGCTTCACTCACACGGGTAAGGTGCAGGTGCTCACCGGGACCCACACCCACGGCCAGGGGCACGAGACGACCTTCTCCCAGCTCGTCGCGGAGAAGCTCGGCGTGCCTTACGAGGACGTCGAGGTGATCCACGGCGACACCGAGAAGACGCCGGTGGGGATGGGGACCTACGGCTCTCGCTCGCTGGCGGTGGGCGGCGAGGCGCTGGTGCGGGCCTGCGACAAGATCATCGCCAAGGGCAAGAAGATCGCGGCGCATCTGCTCGAGGCGTCGGAAGCCGATATCGAGTTCAAGGACGGGAAGTTCACCGTCGCCGGCACCGACAAATCCAAGACGATCGGTGAGGTGGTCTTCGCGGCCTACGTGCCGCACAACTATCCGCCCGGGCTCGAGCCGGGAATGGAGGAGACGGCGTTCTTCGATCCCCCCAACTTCACCTATCCCGCCGGCACTTATGTGTGCGAAGTGGAAGTCGATCCGCAGACCGGCAAGGTGGACATCGTTCGGTTCGTGGCGGTCGACGATTTCGGCAACGTGGTCAACCCGATGATCGTCGAGGGCCAAGTCCACGGCGGACTGGTCCAGGGCATCGGCCAGGCGCTGCTGGAGGGGGCCCGCTACGACGAAGCCGGCCAGCTGTTGACCGGTTCGTACATGGACTATTGCATGCCGCGGGCCGACGACGTGCCGAGCTTCGAGGTCCACACCTCGCGTGGGACCGCCTGCACGGCCAACTCGCTCGGGGTCAAGGGTTGTGGCGAGGCCGGGGCGATCGGCGCGCCGGCGGCCGTCATCAACGCGATCACCGATGCCATCGGCGTGCGGGTGGAGATGCCGGCGACACCCGAGCGGGTGTGGCGGGCGATCCAGAGCCGGCCGATGGCCAAAGCGGCCGAGTGAACGGGGAGGATCGGATGTACGCCTTCGACTACCATCGTCCGGCCTCGCTCGCCGAGGCGGCGCAGCTCTTGGCCAGCAACCCCGAAGCCAAGCTCCTGGCCGGCGGCCAGACCTATATCCCGACCCTGAAGCAGCGCCTGGCCCGGCCGTCCGCCGTGATCGATCTGGGCGCGATCCGCGAGCTTCGCGGGATCACGGAAGAGGCGGGGGGCGTCACGATCGGGGCGATGACGCGTCACGCCGAGGTCGCCGGGTCGGATATCGTCAAGCGGGTCATCCCGGCCCTGGCCGCGCTCGCCGAGGGAATCGGTGATCCGCAGGTTCGCAATCGGGGCACACTCGGCGGCTCGATCGCCAACAACGATCCGGCGGCCGACTACCCGGCAGCGGTGCTCGGCCTGGGCGCCACGGTGCGGACCAGCAAGAACCGGAACATCGCCGCCGACGATTTCTTCACCGGCATGTTCGAAACCGCGCTCGAACCGGACGAGATCGTCACCGCGGTGCACTTCCCCAAGCCGGAGAAGGCGGCCTACGCCAAGTTCCCGAATCCGGCGAGCCGCTACGCGATCGTGGGTGTGTTCCTGGCCAAGACCGCGGGCGGTGTGCGGGTCGCCGTGACCGGGGCGGCGCCTTGCGTGTTCCGCGCCACGGCGCTCGAGGAGGCGTTGGCGGCCTCCTGGTCGGAGGCGGCGATCGACGGCGTCACGATCGACGCCTCCAATCTCAACAGCGACATCCACGCCCAGGCCGACTATCGGGCTCATCTGATCAAGGTGATGGCCAAGCGGGCGCTGGCGGCGGCCGGCTGAGCCGGAAACACGGCGCGCGGCGAGGGGAACGGGGGCCTTCGGGCCCCCGTTCTCGTTTCGGCGAGCGGGGGACGCTCCGGTCGGTCGAGGTTACCGCGACCAGGCGCTTTCTCGAGGAGGGCGGAACCGCGCCCTCGAAGCGATCAGCGCCGACCGCTCTCGGGGAGAGCCGCAGGAACGACTGGCAGGGCCTCCTCGATCACGGCCGGTGAGGCCGAGACCGCCTCGGCGGGCGCCGGGGCCCGTCGCCGGTTCGAGACCAGCGCCGCCGCGATTCCGACGAGCCCGCCCGCCATGTTGGCGAGCGCGTCGGCTACGCTCGCTTCCCGCCCGATGGTGAGCAACTGGATCGCCTCGGCCGCGGGGGCGAGGACGAGCACGAGCAAGAGTGGGAGCAGGGGACGCTCGGCTCCCACCGCACGGGTGGCGAGCAAGGCCAAGGTGGCCGACAGGCCCAGATGGCCGAGATAGGGGACGCTCGGGGAACTACTCAGGGCGCGGACCACGGGGCGGGGAAGGAGCGCGGCCAGAAGTTCGGGCGGCGCGAGCAGCAAGAGCAGCCCACCGATCCCCGCGAGAAGTGTGGTCGCCGCCCACACCGGGTGCAGCGCGACGCGGACGAGAAGGAGAGCGGCGCTCGCGAACGCGGCGGTCCAGGCCAGAGCCAGAGCGATGCGGGCCGGAAAGCGCCAGCCGGCTTCGCGCAGCGGCTGCACCACAAGACGGCGAAGCTCGAGACGGCCCGTCGCCCGCTGGAGCCGAACCAGGAGTTCGACCGAGGCGGCTTCGGGCGGCACGCGCACGATCGCGTCGACCGAGGTCCACTCGCTCGTCGCGTGGGCCCGGAACGCGTCCTCGAGCCGATCGGGCAGGGCCCGACCGGCCTCGTCCCGCCCGGCCAGATGGAGCCGTGCGGCCCGCGTGGGCTCGTTGCCGCCCCGTCCGGTGAAGCGGAGCTCGGACTGGATCGCGAAGCCGACCACGGCGGGCTCGAGCGGGAGAGGGAGGCGCAAGGTCGCGTGAGGGTCGGCGGGTGGGGCTTCCAGCTGCAGGATGCCACCGACGATGCGAACCCGATCCGCACCGGGCTCGACGCGCCAGCGCTCGGCGTTCACGTCGTGGCCGGTGGTCTCCTCGGGGTGCGCTGTCGGTAGTGTCCCGGACGGCCAGATGCGCGAGGCGGGACCGGCGGGCTCCAGCCCCGGAACGATCGCCAGGAGCGAGATCGTGGCCGCCGTCAGCAGGGCCACGAAAACGGCCCAGACCAGGCCCGCGGCCCGGGGCGGTGCAGGCCGGCTCATCCGACCTCGGTGCGCGCGGTCGCCGAGCGGCCGCCGGTCACCCGGCGTACGAGCAGCCCCAGCCCACCACCCAGGGCCACACCCAGGAGATTGCGCAACGCGTCATCGGGCTCGGCGCTCCGTCCATCCGTGAGCAACTGCGCATATTCGGCGAGGGGGGCCGCCAGAGCGAGGATCCCAAAGCCCACCCAGGGCGATCGGCCCCGTACCGCGACGGTCACGAGGAGGGCCAAAGCGGCGAACACTGCCACGTGACCCGCATCGCCCAACGTTCCGAGATCGACGCCCTCGAGACCGAAGCGCCGCGCGAGTTCACCGACGAACCGTTGCTCGGCGGGGCGCGGCATGATCAGGAGGACGACCGCGACGATCGCGGTCAGGCCCAGCGTCGTTGCCAGAACCGGCGAGCGGAGCGCCCCCAGGAGGCGGATGCCGAGCCAGCCGATCACCGCGACCCAGCTTGCGACGAGGCCGGCGCGGGTCAGGGTGAAGAGCGGTCGCTCGCGCAATGGTTGCAGCACGAGCTGCTCGACGTTCAAGGCACCACTCGCCCGTACGAGCTCGACCACGAGCGTCGCCCCGTGCGAGCCGGAGGGCAGCGGCACGTCACGGGCGACCCGAAAGGGCGTGCGGGTGCCCACCAGCCGCAGCACGTGCAGCTCCTTGTCGTAGAGTGCTCGACCGTCGGCGGCCCGGCCGACCATCCGAAGGTGGCCGCCGCTGCGCCAGTCGCCGCCCGTCTGGATCGCCTCGCCGGAGACCACCGCCACGACCCGGACGCCCGGGAGAGCGGCCGGCGAGGGGATCGGGACACGCAGCGAGACGATGCCCTGCTGGCCCGGGTTCGACAGGCGTGCCCGGCCGTCGGCGATCTCGATCCGCCCGGAGCCCGAGGCCGGATGGAGGCTCTCACGGTCACCCTCGGACCAGGCGGCCAGAGGACGCAGGGGTCGGGCCGCCGGGTCCGGTTCCAACCTGGCCATTCCCCATTGATGCCAAGCGGTGAGCGCCACGAGGATCGAAAGCGCAGCCAACAGACGCAGGAGAACCGGGTCCGGGCGGACCGCGAAGAGACGGAGCAGTCGGCTCTTCACGAGGCCGGTCCGGGCCGGGGGGAGAGCGGCGGGGCGCTGCGCACACGCATGCCGCCCATTCTAAACAGGGCCGGCTGCTGCGTCAGCCGGTCCGCTCGCGCGCGCTTGCGGGGCCGGGCGCCATCGTGTGTGATCCGCCCACGTTGCGCCGTCCCGGCGCGCCCGGAGTCGAGCGAACCGCCGCATGCCCGATCTGCCCGCCTCGATCGATGCCACCATCGAGCTTCTGGCACGCGGTCGCTACGTGGCCGATCGGCCGCTGGCGACCGCGTTGTTCCTCGCCCTGCGGCTCGGCCGACCGCTGTTCCTCGAGGGGGAGGCCGGGGTCGGCAAGACCGAGATCGCCAAAGTGCTGGCCGAGACGCTGGACCGCAACCTGATCCGGCTCCAGTGCTACGAGGGCCTGGACGTCGCGGCGGCCGTCTACGAGTGGAACTACCAGCGGCAGATGTTGGAGATCCGATTGGCCGAGGCGGCCGGGATCACCGATCGGGAGGGGCTCGCCCAGGACATCTTCAATGAGCGGTTCTTGATCCGCCGACCTTTGCTCTTGGCGCTGGAGCCCGACCTGCGTGGTCCGCCCGTTCTCCTGATCGACGAGCTCGACCGGACCGACGAGCCGTTCGAGGCGTTCCTGCTCGAGGTCCTCTCCGATTATCAGATCACGATCCCCGAGATCGGCACGATCCGTGCCGAACGCCCGCCCATCGTCGTGATCACGAGCAACCGTACGCGCGAGATCCACGATGCCTTGAAGCGTCGATGTTTCTACCACTGGGTCGACTATCCGACGATGGAGCGCGAGCTCGAGATCGTGCGCGTCAAGGTGCCGGGCGTGGAAGCCCGTCTGTCGCGCCAGGTGGTCGCCTTCGTGCAGGAGCTGCGCCGACGTGATCTCTTCAAGCTGCCGGGCGTGGCCGAGACGCTCGATTGGACGCGTGCGCTCACCACGCTCGACTGCCTGGAACTCACACCCGGCGTGATCAACGACACGCTGGGCACGCTCTTGAAGTACCAGGACGACATCGCCAAGATCCGCGGCTCGGAGGCGGCCAAGATCCTGGCCGAGATCAACATGAAGCTCGAAGGGGCGGGTCTCTGAGGGACGAGGTCGAGGCCATCGGGGGCGGCGGCAAGCTCGCCCGCAACGTCGTCCACTTCGTCCGCGCGCTGCGAGCCGCGGGGCTTCCGGTCGGACCCGGTCACGCTCTGCGCGCGCTGGAGGCGATCGAAGCGGTGGGCCTCGAGCGACGCGCCGACCTCTATTGGACGCTTCACGCGGTGCTGGTGAACCGGCGCGACCAGCAGCCGATCTTCGACCAGTGCTTCCACGTCTTCTGGCGCGATCCCAAGATCCTCGAGCGGATGATGCAGCTGCTGCTCCCCAAGCTCGAGGTCGAGCGACCGGAAGAGCGCGAGCCGTTGAGCCGCCGCGTCGGGGAGGCGTTGGGGCCGGAGAAGCTCCCGGGTCGCGGCGAGGGCGAAGAGGAGCCGGACGAGCCCCAGATCGAGCTCGACGCGGTCCTCACCTGGTCGGCCCGTGAGCAGCTGCAGACCAAGGACTTCGAGCAGATGTCCGCCGAGGAGCTGGAGGAGGCCCGTAAGGCCATAACCCGGCTGCGGTTGCCGATCGCGCTCGTGCGGACCCGTCGCTTCGAGCCGGTGGTGCGCGCACCGCGGATCGACCTGCGGCGCTCCTTGCGCCGCTCGCTGCGCGGCGGGGGAGCCGCGATCGAGCTCGTGCGCAAGCGACCCCGGCTGCGTCCACCGCCGCTCGTCGTACTGTGCGACATCTCGGGCTCGATGGCCCGTTATTCGCGCATGCTCCTACTCTTCATGCATACGCTCGCCTCCGACCGCGAGCGCGTCCACTCCTTCGTGTTCGGGACCCGGCTCACCAACATCACCCGCTATCTGCGCTCCAAGGACGTGGACGAGGCTCTCGCCAAGGTCGGGGAGGTCGTGCAGGACTGGTCGGGCGGCACGCGGATCGGCGCCTGTCTCGAGGAGTTCAACCGCGTTTGGTCACGGCGCGTGCTGGGTCAAGGGGCGGTCGTGCTGTTGATCACCGACGGTCTGGACCGCGAGGCGGGCCAGGGACTGGCGACGCAGATGGAGCGGCTCCACAAGAGCTGCCGGCGGCTGATCTGGCTCAACCCGCTGTTGCGCTACGAGGCCTACCAGCCGATCAGCGCCGGTGCCCGGGCGATGATCCGGCACGTCGACGAACTGCGCTCGGTGCACAATCTGCGCAGCCTCGCCGAGCTGGCCCAGGTGCTCTCGGAGGAGCGGCCACGCCGCGCCGAGGGTCTCTCCGAGTGGGTCGCGGCGGCGCGAGCGGGGGGAACGTGATGGAAGCGGACCGACTGTTGGAGACGGCGCTGGCCTGGAAACGCGAAGGGCGCAAGGTGGCGATCGCCACGGTGGTGACCACCTGGGGCTCCTCGCCGCGGCCGGTGGGCTCGATGCTCGTGGTCGACGATCAGGGACGCATGGCCGGCTCGGTGTCGGGCGGCTGCATCGAGGGCGCAGTGGTCAAGGAGGCGCGCGAGATCATGGAGGGTGCGCCGCCGCGTCTGCTCGATTTCGGCGTGACCAACGAGCAGGCCTGGGAGGTGGGGCTGGCCTGCGGAGGCAAGGTGCAGGTCTGGGTGGAGGCGGTGACGTGAAGATCGCCGTCCTCGAGCACCTCTTGGCGGCCCGCCGGGAGGGTAAGCCCGCCTGCCTCGTGCGCTTCCTTCGTGACGGCGGCGAGGCGCTCGTGGTGGCGGGCGAGACGGTCATCGGGCCGGATCTGCCCGACGCGATCCTGGAGGCGATCGACCGAGCGCATCGGCTCGATCGCTCGACCACCGTCGAGACCGCGGTGGGGCCGGTCTTCTTGCAGGTGTTCAACCCGCCCCTGCGGCTGATCGTCGTGGGGGCCGTGCACATCGCCCAGGCGCTCGTACCGATGGCGGCCCTGGCCGGCTATGCGGTCACGGTGATCGATCCGCGCCGCGGCTTCGCCACGAGCGAGCGGTTCCCGGACGTGGTGCTGGTCGACGCCTGGCCCGACGAGGCCATGGAATCGCTGGCCCCGGACGGGCGCACCGCGGTGGTCACCCTCACTCACGACCCCAAGCTCGACGATCCGGCCCTCGACGTGGCGCTGCGCTCGACGGCCTTCTACATCGGCGCGCTGGGCTCCAAGCGCACCCACGCGGCCCGACTCGAGCGACTGCGGGCCCTGGGCCACGGACCCGAAGCGTTGGCTCGGATCCACGGGCCCGCCGGGCTCGACATCGGCGCCGTGAGCCCGGCCGAGATCGCGATCGCGATCCTCGCTCAGATGACCCAGGTCCTGCGCCGGGACGGGTGAGGCCACCTCATCCGAGAGCCGCGAGGATCATCTCGATCTTTCGCGGCGCGAGGACCGGAGAGGTGGAGATCGCCTTGCGGATCGGACCGCGCATTTCCGCCGCGATCACACCCACGATCCCGCGCCGCTCCGGCATCCGTTGCCGATCCAACAGCTCCTCCAGGCGAGCCTCGTCCACCTCGATCAGCTCGCCCCAGCAATGGAGCCAACTGTCCCTTTCCAGAAACGGATGGTGGGTCAGGGGGAGGTGAACCGAACCCTCCCTTCCCACGGAGTTGATCCTGAGAAACCAGAGCTCAGGAGGCGCGACGCAGACCCAAAGCTTGGGTTTGGGCGGCACGGCATCCGGGTCATACGGCCAAATCACGTCCCAGGCGGAGAGCTTCACAGCACCATCCGGGCCGCGATCTCTTCGAGTGTTTCCAAAATCTCGTCACGCCGGGGGTTGTCGGCCTCGATCATGTCCTCGTAGCGCATCCAGCCGAGCTCGGCTTTCTGCCAATCGGGACCGTGGGTGGCTGCGGTTCGCTGATCGAAGGTCATGCCGCGGGCGCGCTCGAAGGCGGCGTTCAGCGTCTCACGCTCGCTCCTCGAGAGCTCGTCGAGCTCGGGGCGCTCGTTGTCCGGCCAGATCCGGTAACCCCGAAGTGTCCAAGGATAGCGTTCGGCGCCGAGCTCCGCGAGCCAGTAGGGCTCGCCCTTGAGCATCTCGTAGATCTCGATCGGGACCGGGCCGTAGCGCATGGCACGATAGCGGGCGCCGAAGATCGGCCGCCCCCATGTGTTGAGGTGTTCCTTGTCGGCGAAGTAGCAGGTCTTCAAGATGGTGTGCAGGTCGAGCGCCTCCGGCCGGGCTTCGTGCAACATCCACTGCACGGCGGCCCGGGCTTTGGCAGGTGCGAAACGGAACCGGATCATGGCAGACTCACCTGCTTGAAAATAACACGCGCGCGCGTCGCGGTCCAGTGACCGGCTGCCGGCCGACTCACCGCGAGAAAGGCGGCGACGAGGTGCCAAACCCCAAAGCGACCAATCCGCCAGCTCGAGACGCCTCGACGAGCCGTGAGCGAACGGACATGAACGTGGCGATAGATCGTGTCCATGGGAGGGGAGCATGGCCAAGGATCTCGAGGGCATTCTCGTCGTGAGCCTCGAGCAGGCGGTGGCGGCACCCTACGCCGCCCGGCTCCTGGCCGATGCCGGCGCGCGGGTCATCAAGGTCGAGCGGCCCGAAGGTGACTTCGCGCGCGCCTACGACGCCTACGCCAACGGCCTGTCCGTCAATTTCGTCTGGCTCAACCGCGGCAAGGAATCGATCGCCCTCGACCTCAAGAAGCCCGAGGACCGGGCGCTTCTGGAGCGCATCCTCGCCAAGGCCGACGTCTTCATCCAGAACCTCGCACCCGGCGCGGCCGCGCGCCTTGGCTTCGGTTCGGACGCCTTGCGGGCGCGTTATCCTCGTCTGGTGACCTGCGACATCTCCGGCTACGGCGAGGAGGGCCCGTGGAAGGACCTCAAAGCCTACGATCTGCTCGTTCAGGCCGAGTGCGGCGTCGCCTCGGTCAACGGCATCGGTGACGAGCCGGCGCGGGTGGGCATCTCGATCTGCGACATCGCCGCCGGGATCACGGCTGCCGCCGCCATCTTCCGCGCCCTGTTCGCCCGGGAGCGGACCGGCCGTGGTCAAGGCATCGAGGTCTCGTTGTTCCACGCCATGGGCGATTGGATGAACGTGCCCTGGATGACCTTCGCCTACGGGGGGGTGGAGCCGCCCAAGCTCGGGCTGCACCATCCCACCATCGCGCCCTACGGCCTCTACCCCTGTGGCGACGGCAAGGGCGTCCTGATCGCCATCCAGAACGAGCGCGAGTGGGCGCGCTTCTGCGCCGAGGTGCTGGGGCGCCCGGCGCTGGCCACCGATGCCCGTTTCGCCTCCAACCCGGATCGGGTGAAGAACCGGGCCCTGCTCGATGCGGTGATCGTCGAGGCCTTCCACGAGCTCGACCGCGAGGCGGTGGTAGCCGCGCTCGAGAGGGCCAAGATCGCCTATGGCCGGCTCTCGAGCCTGGCCGACCTGAGCACCCATCCGCAGATGCGCTGGCTCGAGGTCCCTACCGCGGTGGGGCCGCTTCGGGTGATCGGCCCCGGGGCGCGCGTGCGCGGGGAGAACCTGGAAGCGGGTCCCGTCCCCGCCCTCGACGAGCACGGCGCCGCGATCCGGGCGGAGTTCGGGTGAGCCCGGCAGCTCGGAGCGCAGGGGCGCGCGCAATCGGCTGACCGCCTCGTCGATCGATGCTATTGGAGGCGATGTTCCGGTCGTGAGGATCTTCCGTGACCGAGGCGGACGGCACGGCTGGCGAGCACCTCGTCGACCTTCCCGGCCAGCGGCAGCCCATGGGCCCGACGCGGCTGTTCCCGCTCCTGCGCGTTCGCGGCATCGTGAACGCAGCGGACGTGCTCGCGGCCGAGGACAAGATCCGCCGAGCGACCCTGCAGTGGCTGGAGCAACGCGCCGGGAAGCTCCCGCCCGAGGCTTGGCGGTTCGGGCCGTTCGCGCACGATCTCGGCGGGTCCGCAGCCGAGGTGACTCGGGTCGAGCGGTCGGACGACGCGCTCTGGGCGGCTCGCCTCCGTTATCCCGATGAGGCGCACGCCGGTCGGGTGTGGCGCACCGAGCTCACGCTCGCACGGCGGAACGGCGAGCTTCGCTTCGGGCTCAAGCTCGACCTCGCAGCGCGCGAGGAGGCGCCGATCGTCGAGGTCTCGGTCCCGCGGATCGCCCGCTTCGTCGTCAAGGAGCTCGGTCTTCGGGCGGGCTCCTCCCGAATGTCCTTGACCCCGCTTTGGTGTACCGACGGCCGGGGTCTCGCGGAGCACCTCCGCCATCCGGGACGTGTTCTCCCGTCGATCGTCCTCTCCCGTGTCGAGGGATCCGACCAGCCCTGGGGCGAGGCGCTCGATCCGAAGACCCTCGCCCAGCGCCTGGCGGGGGTCGCTGAGGTGCACGTACTGCCGGTCGCAGCCAGCTTCGAGCTCACCCGAGCACTGGGCAAGCCATGGAGCTGTTACCTCGGCGCCGTAAGGCTCTATCGTGCCCCGTTCCGGCCCCAGAGCGACAGCCTGGGACGCCATCCGCTGATCCTCCCCGACCGGATGGCCACGTTCGAGCGCGACACGGGCCTTCCGTTGGCAGTTCACCTGTCGCTTCTGGCAGCGCGGGAGACCTTGGGTCCCGCGAGACCCGAGCTCGAGGTCCCCACTTTCGCGCGGGTCCAGCAGCTCGCCCGACAACGGGACCTCGCGGAGGCGCGCGAGAGCGGCCAGAGCGCCGAGCAGCTGCTCGAGCTCGCCCTGGAGGAGATCCGAACGCTCCAGGATCGAATCGAAGAAATCGAGCGGGACCGCGCTCGGCGCGAAATCGAACTCGACGTCCTCTTGTCGGAGGCGGAGCGCGAACGTGACGAGGCGCTGGAGGAGATCGGGGCGTTGC
>FWWL01005672.1_pt1 | contig 19102 bp, 17 predicted proteins | sample 2228331 | NCBI WGS metagenome assembly FWWL01 (sample SAMEA103939775, study PRJEB20133) | metagenome | reverse complement strand
CTATAGATTGCACTATGGATGTTAAGTCTGTCATCTGTCCATAATTCCTTGTGGTTATCGCATAACTTTTTTGAAACACCATTTACTTTCCTCATTTTATATCCCAAATCATATTTAAATTTTTATATAATATATTACAAAAAATATAAGGGAAAAAGAATGACTTATGTAGTAACAGAGCCATGTATCAAGTGTAAATACACCGAATGTCTGCGGAATTGTCCCGTTATCTGTTTCCATGAAGGGACGAATATGTTGGTTATTGACCCGGATGACTGCATTGATTGCGGTGCATGTGTTGACCCCTGTCCTGTCCATGCTATCTACCCTGAAAAAAGTGTTCCAGAAAAGTGGAAACATTACATTGAACTCAACGCCAAATACTCCAAAATCTGGCCTGTAATTACCATGCCTAAAAAACCATTATCTGAGGCAGAGGAATATTCTAAAATAGAAGAAAAGTTTTCGTTTTTTGATGAAAATCCTGGTAAGGGAGATGTAGAATAATATTGAGATTATGAAACTTTTATAAGTTTAAGATTTATGGAAAATGCTGAGCAAATACTAAAAGAAAAATATTCCAGACCTGCTCATCAAAAATTATATGAACCTCTGGAAAAGGAAAAGGTCCGTTGTTTTGCCTGTGGGAATCAATGTCTAATATCTTCGGGAAAAGCAGGGATTTGCAAATTAAGATATAACAAGAATGGTGTCCTATACGCTCCTTACGGTTATGTTGCAGGATTGGCAATTGACCCCATTGAGAAAAAACCTTTCTTCCATGTTTTGCCCGGTGGAACCGCTTTATCTTTTGGAATGTTAGGCTGTAATTTCCATTGTCCTTTTTGCCAAAATTGGTTAAGCAGTCAAACCCTTCGCGACCCGAACTCTCTAATCCGATTTGAACCCATTTCTGCCAATACCATCGTGGAACTAGCTTTATCACATAGTTGTCCGGTTATTGTCAGCACATATAACGAGCCGTTGATTACCAGCGATTGGGCATACGAAGTCTTTTCACTGGCAAAAGAAAAGGGAATTATTTGTGGCTATGTAAGTAATGGCCATGCATCGGAAAAAGTCCTGAAATTCCTCCGAACTGTTATGAAACTATTTAAGGTGGACTTAAAAACATTCCAGCAGAAAAATTATGACAAGTTAGGGGGGAAACTTTCTGTTGTATGTTCAACCATTGAAAAACTTATGGAACTGGATTATTGGGTAGAAATTGTTACATTACTAGTTCCAGGATTTAACGATAGTGAAGAAGAATTACGCGAGTTAACAAAATTTATCGCAAAAATAAGCCCAAATATCCCATGGCATGTAACGGGTTTTTACCCGAACTACAAAATGAATGACGGTTTCCCCACAAGCACACAACAATTAGAAAAAGCATATAAGATAGCAAAAGAAGCAGGTTTAAGATTTGTCTATGTGGGGAATCGCCCTGGCTCGGTAAAAACGATGGAAAATACCTACTGTCCAAAATGTAATGAGTTGCTTATTGAACGCACGGGATTTAGTGTCTGGTCAAATAAACTTGTTGATGGAAAATGTCGTTACTGCAACACCCTTCTTCCGGGCATCTGGGGCAGTAGTTAAAATAATATTTTTGCTCAACTCGTATGCTTAGGACCAGATTTTATTTGCGAATACAAAGCACTTTTCTTCTCATCAACAATTCGGTTGGCAATACTTAATATTTTATTCTTCATCCAGAAAACCGTCTCGCTATCTTCTCTATAATCTGCGGGTCCATAAGCATCTATCCTATCCGATTCCATAAGTTCAATTACTTGTTTAAACTTAAACTCATTCCCTTTAGGATATACCGCATAGGTTAATCCCCCGTGTTTCCGCACGACAGAAAAACAAGGAATATCACTCGGTCCATCGCCGACATAAATCATATTTTTAAATGGCACTCGTCTTGCATTTTCGGGTATAGAATCGTTAACACTAATTCCTTCCACCTTATTTACTCCCTTATTTACCTCAAACAAAGCCCGTGTTTTTGTCGTATGGTCAATAATGTATCCCACCTGGCTAATAGGTCCACTTTTTGGCTGTTTTGAGAAATCCTCATCAGGACCTGCTGGCACTTCTATAAATTCACATGCCCAGACACCAGAAATATAAGGGGCAATTTTTGAGCCCCGAATCATTTCTGTCAAACCACTGCTTACGATATAATGCTCTACCTTCAAATCATATTCCACAAAGGGTTCTTGTTCCAATAAACGCTGAACCCATATAAAGAATTCGGGCAAACCCGGGTAAAATTCTATACTTTCTCCTAACTCTCTCAATTTCTTATTCGTCAAATCTGGAAACTTTCCTGCCTGCACATAAGAGATAATGTGCCAGAGATAGGCAGTTTCTTCAGAAACTCGTACACCTGCTTTTTTATAATACTCTGGCAAGGAATTTACTTCTTTCCAGAACTTCTCTTCATCCACACCATAAGTAGTGAAAAGAGGCGTCTGCATATTCGTAGGTGTCAATGTAAAATCAAAATCCCATACAATTGCTATTACATTCTGCGAAAAGGGCAATATAGATTTTGCATTTGAAGCGGACAAATTATTTCTCCCTGATTTATCTTTTCTTTTTCTTCTCTTTATCTTTAAATTGCTGTTCTGTATCCACTATTTTTTCATATTCAGGTGGAACCAATTTTATAAACATCAAATCCAGCGGCTGCAACTCCACCGGAAACTCTATCTCTTTATTACCAATCAAATCGGTACCTTTTTGTAAATAACCTGTTAGCCGACACAACACATTCTCTTTTCTCAAATTGAGCAGGTATAAATATCCGCCACCATCGTCAGTAGGAATAAATCTTGATTTGACTCCTTCTAAAGGGTATCCTACTTTATTTACAGGTCTCGGAAGAGGCGTTAAAGCCTTTTTAGAAATTACTGCGTCCATCCCGTGAAGGTATTCCGTCGGTAAATTCATCCCTCGCACCAGAACTGTATTGCTCGTAGGCTGAACAACATCTCTCCGTGATACTCCCTTCGGGTCATAAGGGATTTGTGTCCCTACACGGATAATGTAGTTGTCTCCACGGATGAAGTCAGTAATCATGTTAAATACATCATTCTCTATAGAAAGCGTCTGAGGCATAATGAGTACTTTGGTATCCTGCAATATTCCTGCTTCAATCTCTTTCTCAGTGGCAAAACATACATCATATCCTGCAAAAGAACTCCCTTCATAAGCAAGTCGAGCAGACTTCAAATGAGGCACTCCACCATCTAAAATCTTGGAAGAATCGCTAAACAGTATCCGAACCACTGGCTTAGATGTTTGAAATGCTCTTAATTGCGGACTTATTTCTGAGAATAGAGCATTGGTATCTGCAATTGCTTTCCATATCTCAATATTTTCCCTCAAATCTCCTGAAACATTAACCGCAACTATTTGAGCCCCTGCTAAAATCATCTCCCACAAAAAACTGCGTGTATGTTTATACTTCTCAATTCCTGTCAAGCCTTCTCTATAATTTAAATCGGCGCATGATATAACAATTGGCTTTCCTTTGGAAATTGACCGCATCCAGACTACATCCGCCACAGGGTCAGGATACCCCTGAACATAAACCGTATCCTCTGTATTAAAAGTAACATTCAGAGAAATATAGTCAATATCCGGTATAGTCCTCTCACGGTCAGGAGTAAACTTTGTTTCATCCAATTCAAAAACCTTTGATGGGAAAGTGATAGAAATAGGAGTGTTTTCAGAAATCTTTCGTATCCGTCCAATAGTATCTTTTAATAAATTGGAAATCATCTCACGATGGAAATTCTGCCAGTCGTATTGATACGCCCTACGATTTTGATAACTCCATTTGGGTGCTACATCGTCCCATATTGTAATTTCATCATATTTCGCAAGATGGGCATGCCATATCTGATTTAGTGTCTGCCTATCCGGATAATTAACCTTCACCCATTCAACAAAAGCATTCCGCACCCACTCTCCGTCAAACTTAAATTTAGGGTCAACCAATATATTTACACCCAGTAATAATGGATTACTTTCGCAATAACTAATTATTTTTTGATAGCCCCGCTCAATCAAATCCCATACCGGTCTCTGCGATAAATCTACAAAACCTTCTTTACTCACTTCGGGATGTTTTTCATATAACCAGACAGGTACCTGTCCCTGGACAAACTGAATAATAATATAAATTTTATTCTGGAACAAATAATCCAAAACTTCTGCAATCTCTCCTTCAAGAGGTCCCTCTACAGTTTCCGCTGGATATAACTTATCCAGTGAAATTGGCAGAACCACCAGAGGAATAGAATAATCTGTAATTACTTTAACCTTATCTAAAATAGGTTCACATACATATACACCGACCAAATTAATAGGTTTATCCCCTGAAAACACTCCGTCTGTTGTAATCTTTAAATCTGATAGGCAATATTCTTCTCCCTTTTTTCCAACTTCTACAGGAACCGACTTTATTTGCGATAGCTGTTCCTGTAATGTATTTAATGTATCTGATAAATCTTCCCAATGCTTCATAGCAAATTCTTCGCGAGCTTGCGCTAATAAATTCCGGAGAAGATTGATTTTGACCTGTTCTCTTTCAATTAAAGGTGTAGCACTTTCAACTTCATTAGATAAAAAGTTTAACTGCTCCTCCAGTCCTTTTGAAGATATTTTTTCCATCTTGAAGTTTACTATTGCTGGTTTCTCTTCAGCAGTATATTTTGCCTGAACAGTACCTTTGTATGTGCCATCCTTCAATTTTTGTAAGGGGAGCAAGAACAAACTACGATTATAACCTTTCGCTAACGATACAGTCTGATTAGAATTAATAGGAGATTTTACCACATCATTCTTTTCATCCGTTATCTCCAGAGACACCTCCACATAAGAGTAATCATGTTTTGCATCCATTTCACATAACAATGGGATAAAAGGTTCTCCTTCTTTTTCTATTAGATTCCCAAAAGAAATATCAAAAGAAACATTTTTACCAGGAACGACTGATTTTTCCAAAAAGCGAAATGCGGAGTATTCGCTACTTTCATTACCCCATAATGGATAACAGAAAATAAACCATGAGAACAGAAAAATCAAAAGTATCAAAAAATATCCATCCAATCTTTTGGAATTCATACTTTATCCTTTTTATATTTGTTAAATAAACAATAGCAATTTTAATATAAATGACTATCATTAAACGAATAGAACATAATGATATTATACAACCATATAGAATTTAACTTTTAATTTTCATCAGTATATATCTACAAAACTTAAAACCCAAACTCAAATATATAACAATTTAAACCTCAATATTTGTAGGTTGCACCCATTAAATCCAAAAGCAAAGTTATCTTAACATCCCAATCCATCACTTCGTTGAATTACCAAAATAAAGTATTTTTTAGTTGAATAATATATACAATATATGTATTATAAAAAGAAAAACATACTATATATTGTGTTATTTTAAATTTTTCTTATAAAATTTTCAAAAGAAATGAAACTTTTTATACACATAATTAGATTAAATAAGTATGGTAAAACAGTTATATTGTCATGTAGAAATTGAAACTTGCACAATAAGGAAAGGAGAATAAATATGAAAGCAAGCACGGTTTTAATAAGCCTTGCCCTTTTGTGCAGTAACCTCTGGGCATTAGCGGAACCATTATCACTTGCTCCCGATAAAATAGATGAACAGAAGATATTCTGGGGCACTGCTACAAAATTCAATAAACCAGGTCTGGTAAAATTTGAAGAAGTAATTCAGGCAACCCCAGAATTCGCCGGAATTAAAGAAAGGAAAATAGAGGCAGGAACAGCAAAATACTGGATAATGTTAAGTAAAGCCAGTGAAAGGGCGGTAAGAATTATCCAGGAAGTGGCGCAAGAGAGCCAGTTTGACCTCGTTGCAGAATTCAATTATTGGCAAACTACCGCCGAACAAATCCCGGCAGAAGATATTACCTCTAAAGTTCTACAAAAACTTGCCAGAAAATAACTTTTAATTCTAAATTTTGATAAATATCTTAAGAGAAAAAATAATGTCTCAGGTTAAAAAATTAATTATAGGGTTAGTGGCAGTTTTATACTTATGCAATTGCCAGAGTAATCTATTAAAAAAAGAGGGAAATAACTCATTAGACCTGGCTCATAGAAACCTTTACTCAACAAATACTAATTTTAGCGAATTAAAATTGGCACAGCAGTTAATTGAAAAAGGACAATTTTCTCAAGCCCTTCCAAAGTTACTCTCCGTGATAGAAAGCGGGAATAAAGACACGACAGCATATTACTACTTAGGGATTGTTTATCAAGAGTTGGGCAGTCCTCAAAATGCCCTGACATATTATATTAAGTATCTACAATTAGAACCACAAGGTATGTTTGCTGAACATGCCCGAAAACAAATAGGTGAATTGATAGGCTCACCATTACATCAGATAGAAAAGGTTGATACAATTGACAATCAGATAAAGCAGTTAGAACAACAATTAAGGCAAGAACCAAACAATACAGAACTTATGCTTCAATTAGCAAACTGGTATTGGATAAATCAAGACTATAATAAAGCTGGAACTCTATATAAAAATATAGTCTCATTAGACGCAAATTATTGGAATAATCCTGTCATTTCTAGCAGATTAGAGAAAAAAGAGAATGGAGGAATAATTGTATTGACTCCAGAAGAAGCCCTCAAACGAGAAGCGGAAAAAAATCCTATCGTTTTTTTTAATGTAACATCCTTCCGAAGTGGTCGTTCATTAGGTTGGGCAAGCGACCTAAAACATCAAATATATAATGTTTCCGGTCAAGTTCGGAACCGGAGTTCAAGGGATTTAAGAAATGTAACTATTCAAGTGACTATTTATGGATTTAGCGGGATGGTCTATGATACGAAAACCATTTCTCTGGGCAATTTGAATTCAGGACAAATTAGACCATTTAGTGTTCAGTTTATAAACTTTGATAATATTGAAAATGTAAATCATTATGATTATGTCGCGTATTATGAATAGCAGTCCAGGAAAAACATATAAAAATATTAAAAAAATATATTCATCAATCTTTGCTGTGTTATTTACCTCCTTTATTTTCCTCTTGGGTTCTACCTCTCTGGCACAGCAATCACCTCCACAGCAGGTAAATGTCTCTGTAAAAATTATTGAGTTTCAGACTCACATAGGAAGTGAAACAGGATTATCCGGATATTTCAGGCAAAAAACAGACCCCCGTCCTTATGGTAGAGTCTCTTTGGGCAATCCCGCGATAACAACAGGAGACCTTACTTTCCCTACTACGCAGTCACCTACGATAACTGTATTCCTGGATAGGATGACGAGTAAATGGGGAGACTTTGAGGCAGTCCTTCAGGCACTGGTAAGTCAGAACCGTGCCTTTATTCTATCCCGTCCAAGAGCGTTAGTACCCGTCGGCGCTGCCGCACCCACAGTAATACAAACAGTGCAAGAAATACCTTATGAAAATACAATCGTTGTTGGCGTGGTAACTCAGCAAGTTACAGAATTTAAACCCACAGGTGTTAATTTAAGTGTTCAAGCCAATAAAGTAATAGACGATGATGGAGACCCAAGAACTACTGAGGACATTTATATTAATCTGACCATCACTGCTGCAATAACGGAAGAAGGGCAGAGACTCAATGTGGCTATTGCTGGAAACACGGCAAATACCATCAGTGTTCCCGAATTTATTTCTCGTAGCATAACTACTACAGTATGGGTTCGTCATGGACAGGTGTTAATATTAGGAGGACTATACAGAAATACAAGAACAAGAACTTCTTCTTCTGTACCATGGCTAATACAGGGTGAAGAATTGGCGAATGGATTTATTCAACGAGTAACACCCTTCAAAGCACCTGAGGTTCCTTTATCACAAGGAGTGGGAAATAAGAAAAAAGACGAAGGGAGAAGAGAACTTGTATTCTTGCTAAAAGCAGAATTATGGAGACCTTCTTATACGGTTGCAGACCAATATGGATTTACATCCGAAGAAGAGAAAAAGTCTACAAAAATATTACCTACGGAAATTATCACGAATGTTTTAGGGGGATTAAAAGAAATTCCTGAGGGTATAGCAGAAGGAATTACTGGAGTGAAAATTAAAAATGATGAGAACGGTTTTGGTTCTGATTCGGATGAAGGGAATACGAAAAAATGAAGATAAAAAAATATATCTACTATATATATTTTCATAAGATATTATTCTTATTGGGTATAATTCTAACGATTTCGTGTATCGCAATATCTCAAGATGCACAACAACCCGCCCCACCACCACCTCCTCAACCTGAAACTCCACCAGTGCCCCCTCCGCCAGTAGATATTAGACAAGTTCAGGTACAGGTATGGATAAGCGAAACAAACGAAAATGGCTTGAGAAAGTTAGGAACAAATCTGAATTTTGTTCGCTTTTATAGAGAAAAAGAACATGAACACCTAAAAATACCCCAAATAACAACAAATACAATAGACTTCTCTCAGGAATTCTCATCTGTTACCTTACCAGCCCCTTTACCTAACCCACCTCAACCCCCGTATTCAGTTCCCTATCGAAATCCAGAGTTTAGCGAAAAGCCTATCCGAAGGGATGAAAATGCATCTCTACCGGGGATACAATCCCCACAAGGGGGAGGACTCACATTTAGTATCCTAACCTGGGATTACGGAACATTAGACGGTGTTTTTCGTGCCCTTGAAACGAAATCGGATGTTGACCTTATCTCAAAACCCGAGATTTTGGTGATAAATGGGACTCCTGCTGTTATCAAAGCAGGGGGACAAATCCCATATCAATCTGTAATAAGGACTGCCGCTGCTCCCAACTTAAGTGTAGCATGGCGGGATATAGGGGTTAATCTGGAATTGGTTCCAACTATACTTCCTAACAACATGATACAATTGGAAATTAAGCAATTGGATGTAACGGATATTAGCCGTATTGACCGCCTTAGAGGAATTGACCTTCCTGTTTTTTCTAAGCGGTCTCAAACAGGGTTTGTTATCGTTCCCAATGGACAGACATTAGTTATCGGCGGATTATCCAGCAGAAACATCCGGAAATCAGAAAATCGTGTTCCTGGATTGGGAAAATTACCTTTGTTGGGAATCCCTTTCCGTTCTCGTAGAGCACAATCCGACATAACCCATCTTTTAATATTTGTCCAGCCGACAGTAGTTGACCTCAGAACGATGACTGAGGAGGGTTCCAGTGCTATTCGGTTCTGGGAAAAACGGGGGGATAAATGGCAAAATGCAGACCGGATTGAAGAAGAAATAAGGGCTATGCAGGACGACTTATAGTTTCCAGTCTGAAAATACAAATCCCTTTCTGATAATATGTATACTCTATAGAAAATAATAGGCAATCTTTCTAATTTATGAAAATTTGAAATGAGTAAAATTATATCCAGTATCAAGAAAGCATTCAACAACTCTGTATTCTTATCTACTCTAACAGGAATTGTGTTATTTTTGTGTTTTCCTAAAATTCATCTATATTTTCTAATATGGATTGCTTTCGTTCCTTTATTTGTCGCAACTATTTCTGAACAAAAACCTCAAAAAGTTGCACTATATTTTTTTATTGGTGGGTGGGTATTTCATTCCCTAACGCTTAATTGGCTTATAACAAATATGTTCTGGGTTGGTGGACCTGCTTTTGTAGGTTTTCAACTTCTTTCCGCAGGATTATCTATTTTCTGGGCAATGTATGGTTATTGTTTTTCTAAATATGGAACTCAAATCCAAAACATATTAAAAATTTATATTTTTGGTATGCTCTGGGTAGGGATGGAATGGATACATGGACACCTCTTAACAGGGTTTGGCTGGTGTAATTTAGGCTACAGTCAGGGGCCGGATATTTATCTAACTCAACTGGCAAGTATAGGTAGTGTCCCAATTCTATCATTCTTTATTTTAACAGTCAATATGTTAATTTCACATACTATTATTGATAAGAGTAATAAATGGAAATATTTAATCCATGCGACAGTCATTTTTTTACTATCACATATAATTGGTTATTTTTTGTTAACAAAAGCAGAAAATCCAAAAATTAAAGATTATCAAATCGCAACTATTCAACCTTGTTTTCCACAAGAAATGAAATTTGACTCCATCTGGTATGAGGATATGGTTCAATGGGCTATACAATATTCAAATAATCTTATCAAAGATAAGGATGTGCAGGTTGTTTTTTTACCTGAGGCACTTATAATGTCCGATTATAACGCACCTGATATTTTACCCCTTATCCAGAATTTTGCTCACGAGAATTCGGTTCACCTTATAACTGGCACTACAAGGTCTGACAATGAAGGTAATGATTATAATTCCTGTATATGGGTAAATCCAGAGGGAAAAGTTGTAGATTATTATGACAAAGTTCATCTGGCACCTTTTGGAGAATATTTGCCTCTTTCTCAATTTCTACCCTTTTTGCGAAGTATCCTTCCTTACGATGTTAGTGCGGGGAAAGAACAGAAAGTTTTTCATCTGGACAATCAATTAAAAGTAGGACCCCTCATTTGTTTTGAGGTGCTTTTCCCATATATGTCATATAAATTGAGGAAAGAGGGGGCTAATTTGATAGCCATTTTGACAAATTTATCTTGGTTTGGTGCAACAAATGCTATAAACCAGGAATTGGAAATATGCAGGATGCGGGCTATTGAAAACCGAGTCCCTATAATACATTGCACCAACACTGGTATATCAGGATTATTCTATCCCTCTGGGGAATTTATACCTGCAAATACTCTTATTGGGAAGAATAAAACTTTTGTATATGAACCGTTGTTAGGGAATCCCGGAATAAGTGTTCGTGTTAGGTTAGGTGGAATTTATAAAGTTCCAGAACCTAACGGGGCTGTATTACCTTATAATCCTGATTTGAATTCTCTATTCATAGGACTTATTGGACTTATTCTATTTACTTTTATAGTATTTCAGAAAAAAAGAGTTATCTATGAGCCCTGAACCTTCTGAAAAGACATCTGTTTCCCGCTGGAAGCATGCACTTATATTTGCAGGGGGAACTATGTTCAGTCGGGTTTTAGGGCTGGTCAGGGATATTTTAATGGGCTGGTGTGTACCGGATTTTTATAGGGATACTTTTCTGTTTGCTTTTCGTTTACCCAATACATTTAGAGACCTTTTGGGTGAGGGGGCTGTAAACGCTTCTTTTGTCCCGGTGCTTTCTGAATGTGAAACAACTCAGGGAAGAACCGCAATGAGACATCTGGTTCATTCCCTCTTTACGGTAATGTTAGTTATTTTATTTGCTGTATCTATTTTTGGCGTTTTATTAATGCCATATATTCCACATATATTGGGTTCGTTAAGTTCTTTTGCAAAAACTCTTCCGAAATCAGAAGAGCAATTGGAATTAACAGTCAGGGTTTTACAATGGACATTCCCTTATCTTTTCTGGATTGGAATTGCTGTTTTTTTGATGGCTCCACTTTTTGTGTTGGGAGATTATAAGTCCCCCGGATTTACTCCTGCACTACTAAATATTGCTTTAATCACTTCCATATTTTTACCTTATTTTTTTAACATTAACATAATCTGGGCACTTGTTATTGGTTTGTGGTTAGGAGGAATACTTCAGGCAGGAATTTTATTTATAGTCGCTCAGAAAAAAATAGGTGGAGTCTTTATTACAAAAGACTGGAATCAGCCAGGTATAAAAAAGGCTTTTATTTTACTTATCCCTGTCGTATTTGGGCAGGCGGCAGGAGAAGTAAACAAACTAGTGGATAGTTTCTTTTCTTACTCTCTGGCGGAGGGGACTGTTTCCGCTCTTTTCTATGCAAACCGTCTTATACAATTACCTCTGGCAATTTTTGGTACTGCTGTTTCTGTATCCATTCTCCCTGAATTGTCCCGATACTTTGCAAATAAAGAAACGGGAAAAATTAAGAATGCAATTCGGGAAGGTTTACTTCAAACCTTATTTATGATATTACCTGCCATGGTTCTCTTAATGCTTCTCGGAAAGCCTATTGTCCAACTACTTTTTGAAAGGGGACATTTCGGAGAGGAGTTAACGCAAAAAACTGCAAATGCAATTTTTATCTACTCTATTGGAGTAATAGGTTTTTCCGGTGTAAAAGTTCTGACACAGGGTTTTTATGCTATGAATAATACAACTATTCCTGTGATTACCTCATCTTTTAGTATGGTATTAAACATCATTTTAAATTTTATTCTTGTTAGACCCTTGGATTATATAGGACTGGTTACAGCGACCACGATTTCCTTTTGGACAAACTTTTTTATTCTTCTGTTTCTTATAACTTTCAAAGTAGGAAATCTTGTCAATAAAGAGTATTTATTGAATATATTGAAATATTTGATTTCTATCCTAATTGTATTTAGTGTATTCTTTCTGATAAACTATTTCATCAATTCAAAAAATATAAAAACATCCATTCAATTATTTATATATATCACTGGCACAGGATTGACTTGTTCACTATCATATCTTATAATTACATGGCTACTAAATATCAAAGAAATTAAACAAATCTTATCAATATTTAACAGAAAGTTTAATATAAAATAAAAATTAGTTTTTTTCCTTTTTAAATCTGCTATAATTGAATACTTAAATTGAAAGGAAAAACTATGTCGGAAACCTGTAAATTAATATTAAGAGGTCAAGAATATGAACTCCCTGTTTTTGAAGGGACTGAGAAAGAAATTGGCATTGATATAAGAAAACTACGAGAAACTACAGGTGCACTAACTTATGACCCTGGATACGCAAATACTGGTTCATGTAAAAGTGGAATTACATACATAGATGGCGAAAAAGGTATTTTAAGATACAGAGGGTATCCTATTGAGAGTCTCGCAGGAAAATTCCCTTTTTCACAGATTGCATATTTACTAATCTATGGTGAATTACCTACTCCAGAACAGGCGAAAGAATGGAGAAGACAGTTAACCCTGAATAGTTTTATTCATCAAAGTATGGTGAATTTTTTCTCCTTTTTCCCCCATAATGCTCATCCTATGAGCATTTTGAGTTCTATGGTTGCTGCGATGCCTTCTTTTTATCCTGATTATGACAAGGAGGATGTAAATAACATTATCGTTCGGATAATCGGTCAGGCGAAAACGATAGCCGCTTTTTCATATAAAAAATCTATTGGAGAACCTTATATATACCCATTGACTAATTTGTCTTATTGTGCTAACTTTTTACGAATGATGTTTGCGTCGCCCGCAGAAGAATATGTTGTACCTAAGGTTTTCGAAAAAGCTCTCGACTTACTATTAATACTGCATGTAGACCATGAACAGAACTGCAGTACCTCTACAGTAAGAATGGTAGGAAGTTCTATGGCAAATCTTTATGTCAGTATTTCTGCAGGGATAAGTGCCCTGTGGGGGCGCTTACACGGAGGTGCTAATGAAGCAGTACTAAATATGTTAGAGATGATATATAAAGACGGTGGAAACTACAAAAAGTATGTAGACTTGGCAAAGAAAAAGGATTCTAATTTCCGCCTAATGGGTTTTGGACATCGGGTTTACAAGAATTATGACCCGAGGGCTAAACTACTAAAAGGAGCGGTAGACGCAATTTTCGCCGAAATGGGTATCAATGACCCGTTATTAGAAATTGCAAAGAATCTTGAAGAAGTTGCCTTGAATGATGATTATTTCATTGAAAGAAAATTATATCCTAATATTGACTTTTACAGTGGAATCATTTATAGGGCGATGGGGATTCCAACTCAAATGTTTACTGTTTTATTTGCTTTAGGCAGGATACCGGGATGGATTGCTCACTGGTTAGAAATGAGGAACGACCCGGATACAAGGATTCATCGTCCTCGTCAGATCTATACGGGTCCTAATGAACGATATCCCATTATGTAGAAAAAATAGAACAAATAAGGGCATATTAAATTATTTGCCGACATCCTCTGTAGAAAGAGATACATTCCCATTAGACAAATAAGTATTTAGAAGAGAAAGAATCTCGTTCATATCATTCGTATCAAAAAGTGTATAAAAACTATTTATAGCCATATTATAATTAGTTATCATCTCGTTAAGCGTCTGCATAAAATTAATAAGTGATTGCATATCAGATAATGAGTTCGTATTGTTCATCAATCGAAACATAGCATTGATTGCTTCACGCGTATATCTTAAGCCTGCCAATTTTTCCTGCATAAGAACAGAGCTCATATCTACTTTTAACCCTAAATCTCTAAGGGCTTCATAAATCATTAATGCAGTCGTATAGTCCCCCGCTTCTTCATACATTTTTCCGTATTCCAGCAAGGTTTGTGCTATTTCATCCATTGTTTCTACTTCCCGAAGTCCCATAGATGCAGATGCTAAAAGTTTTGCGGTTTCAAGGTCAATACCCTTTGCCAATAATGCCTCCATATAGGCTTTTGCAGTAATAGTTGCGTAAGAATTGTAATTAGAAGTATTGCTTGCTTCTGTTATACATGTAATAGCCTTATCCTGCTCACCATTTCGAAAATATATTTCTGCCTCTATAAAATGTGGTAGGGCATTTGCCGGGTCTAACTGACTCCACGCTGTAAGATGGGTATATAGTTCTTCTTCTGAAGAGTTATCCAGTTTTCTTAATGTTTGAACCATTGCATATCGCAGATAAGCATCTTCTGGATTAGTATCAATTGCGGCCTGAAGAACTACTTTTGCTTCTTCAGGTGGTAAAAACTGTACCGCACCTAATATCGCTTCTGGAGAAAGCCCTGATTTCTGGAGTAATTCTCGAGCCTCTTCAGGTGTTAATGTAGCCCATACTCCCATCCTCATTAATTTACCTGCATTTGTCAGAGCATTATCCTTTAAATGTTTTGTCCAATTGCTCAGGAGACCTTCTGCATAGTTATTCTGTCTAATTCTTATTTTTCTTTCACTATTCCCATCGGACTCTATTGGGTTTGGTGTACTGCTCTCTTGATAAAAAGGAGGTAGCACTTTGTAAACCTCTTTTCCTGGTTTTTTATCCGTATTAACATCTGCATTCTCAGCAGTCCTTATGTAATTTTCATCTACATTAGCAAAATAATTATTCAAGAAAATGCCAAGAAATGTCAGCAGAAGAATGACTGCTATAGACGCAGGAATAGCATACCTCAATAAGGAGGATTCTTTGTGTTTCTTACGAACGGATTTGATAGGTATAACATTACTAAGTGCTTTCTTCCCTGATATATTATCCCTTACCGACTTTATTTTCTTTGCGACTTTTGTAGTAATATCAATCTCTTTTATAGATTCTGAAACGGTATCGGACAATGCATAAAGTTCTTCTTCAATTCCTCGCAAATCACTCTCATTGGCAATTATAAAAGTCTCTTTATATTGTTGTATCTTTTCCAATATATACGGTGTTAAATCTTCATCCAATTCGGGTGGAGTCCATGTTTTTCCTATCTCTTCTATTGAATGGTGAATATCTGATAATTGCTCTATCTCCTGTCTTAACCAAAGCGATTTTTCTAATTTTATTTCACAACGATAACGAGTCACTTCATTAGTTTCTTTTTCAATGTATGAGTTCCACTCTGCATATTCAGGTATATCCTCTTCCCTATCCACTATTTCGGAAATGACCTTTTCTCCCCTCTTTATTTTGCCAATCTCCTTCTGAATACTATCGCAGATATCTATTTCAGGAAGAACCCTTCTAAATCCTGAACCAATCTCTTCAAGATTATTTTGAATTTTTTGTATATCATTAAAAAACTTCATACAATCAGAGCAATTCTTAATATGTTCTGGAAAAGCAAAACTATCTTCACTTTTACCTTCAATTTGTTCTAAAATAAGTTCTTTATATTTTTCACAATCTCTACTCATCGAAATCTCTTCTCGCCTCCAGACGCTCTTTCAAATATTTCAATACTCTATGAAGTCTTGTTCGCACGGCTCCTTCTGTAGAACCCATAATCTCTGCTATATCTCGTGCCTGTAATCGTTCAAAATATCTCAGAATAACAATTTCTCTTGCCTCTTCAGGTAGGTTATTTAATTCCTCCCATAAAACTTTCTGCTTTTCTTTAATTACAACCTGTTCTAAAGGAGTTAATGTCTTGGGAGCATCTATCCCGTCTGTATCTTCTTTATTCTCACGATTTTGATTTTCAATATAACCTTCAAAAGTTTCAAAATGTATTAATTTTTGTCGTTTTAGTTCATTAAGGCATAAATTTCGGGCAATACATAAAAGCCATGGTTTAAATTTTTTATCAGTATCGTATCGTTCTCTTGCAATGTATATTCTTAAAAATACTTCCTGAACAGCATCCTTTGCCATTTCTATATCGCGTAGATAGTGATAGCAAAACCGAAAAACCTCATTTTGATACCGCTGAACCAATTCTACCAGAGCCATTTCTTCCCCTTGAACAAGCAGGGACATTAAGGCTTCATCGGAATATGATGAACGCGGAACACTATCAAATGCTTTGTTATTGGATATATCTGCCATCTTTTATTCCTGTGTAAATATTGTCCAAAATGTAAATACAATTATTATTTAAATTCGTTACAATCAGTTACTTCCACATTATAATAGTTTCTGAAATCTTGTTATTATTCTGCTTAGAGGGATAAGGTGTTTGATGTTTCTTTGTTGTAAATGACCATCCATAAATTGAAGGAATTGATAAAAGTCTGCAAAAACTGCTTTTTTCAGGGCTACATCTCCGGGAAATTGAAACATCGTATCTATCCGTTCACATAAGTATTTAAATTGCCTGAAAAATGGTTCTACCTTATCACTATTTTGTTCCCTTTGTTCCGGGTTATTACTTATCTTTTCCCGGATTTTTATTAAAGTCGGTCGAGCTGTCTGGTTAATCCAGGTTCGTTCTGTAACAGCAAAGCTGTCTCCTTTGTCTGTCATCCTTTTGTGATATTCTGTCAATAGGTCGGATAGAATAGAAATATACAGCCACAAATCTTGATAATCATTTAATTCATTTGTCGGAACAGAAAGAGGTTGAATATATCTTGAAAAAAGGAACAGGGTAGTTTTATAACCTCCGTAAATACTGCCTACCATTGAAATTATTATAAACACTAATATCATAATTTTATATCTCATATTAATTGTCTCTAATGATTAGCCTCCTTCGTAAGTATTCTCCAAATTTTAAGGAAGGTAGAAGATTTTAAAAATTTATCCACATCCCTTGCTTCTGGATGTAGATAAAAGAGTTCTTTGAATTTCTTACCGTGCGATTTTTCCGAAATAGGATTTTTGTTGAAAAGATACGCATGCACCATTTCATGATATACCACTACTTCCAGAACAGAATTGGGTATTTTATCTGTATCCAGTTTTGGATTAATAAAAATCTGGCAACAACCTTTACAAAAAAATCCCAAACAGATATTACCCATTCTCCTTCTAACGGGCAATTTCTTTTTTTGAAACCAGTAAATATTATTGGAGAGTTCACCCAAAAAATATTTTTGATTAAGATTATCAAAAAAATAATTCAATGAGTGGAATCTTCCATCAGATATCCAATTCAGTTTACAGTGACAAACTCTTGATATAAGGTATTTTTTAACCACAGGTCTAAATATTGCAGGAGAGCTTATTTTCTGTGTAAAAAATTTTTTAATAATCTCAAACTCATCATCATTTGCGTTCTGTATAGCATGTAGTGCATAGAAAGATTTTGTTTTTTTGTTACTATAAACAACATTTATTTTTACTTTTCTACCTATATCTTCAATGGAAATTTCGTTTATCTCCGGTTCTTGTTTTAATTTTTCTATAACACTACAGGTTTCCTTAAAAATAGGTTTATTAGTAGAAAAAATCTCTGATTTTGCAATAGGTGTTTTTTCTATGTTATTTATAAGAGCATCTTCAAAACAGAATTCTAATTGTTCAGCGGAATACTTCATTTTCTACTCTTTTTGATAAAATATAAAGGTTTATTTACCAGAAATAACAAATGAGGAGTTGTCTTATACATGTTCCAAGTTTCCCATGAATATTATATGCGACAGGCTTTGTGTGAAGCACAAAAGGCGTATGAGGAAGGAGAAGTTCCTGTAGGGTGCGTTATAGTATATAACAATTCCATTATAGCCCGAGGATACAATCAGAGAGAGAAATTACAAGACCCAACCGCTCATGCGGAAATAATAGCCATAACATCTGCTGCCTCTGCGTTAGGTAGTTGGCGATTGGAGGACACAAAGATGTATGTAACATTAGAGCCCTGCCCTATGTGTGCAGGTGCTATTATACTGTCACGAATTCCTGAAGTTTACTTTGGTGCTATGGACCCTAAAGCAGGATGTTGTGGAACTTTGATGAACCTTCTTGCTGATACACGATTTAATCATCAGCCTGCTGTTGTTTCCGGCATTTGTGCAGAAGAGTGTGGAGCACTTTTGACAAAGTTTTTTCAAGAAATACGACAGAAATCAAAGTAATAAAACTTTGTATAAAAATATTTGAAATCTCTCAGAAAGAACTCGTGTTATAATGATAAAATAAACATAAAAAGAAAAAGGATACTTCAATGGTAGAGGTTCAATTACTTGCAGTTACAAAAACCCCTAATGATAGTGGCGGTGCACTTGTTTTATTAGAATCGGACGGAAGAATCCTTCCTATCCTCGTAGGAATTCCAGAGGCGGTATCTATCCAGATGGCACAAATGGGAGAAAAACCTATTAGGCCTTTGACCCACGACCTTATATGTAATTTGTTGGCTGGCTTAAGGGCAAAACTTCAATCTGTTACGATATATAAGTTAGAGAATGACACTTTTTTTGCACACATGAATATTGAGCAAAAGAATGCTGAGGGAGAAGTGGAGCAGATTTTGAAAATAGATGCTCGCCCCAGTGATAGTATTGCAGTTGCTTTAAGAGTCGGTTGTCCTATTTATGTTGCAGAAGAAGTCATGGATAAAGCGAGTCGTGAAATTGAGTTTCAAATAGAAGATGGGGAAGAGCATGATGAAGAAAGAGGAGAAGATTTGGATACCGACGAAGAAGATGAAGATAAACCATTTTAG
>FWWL01005671.1_pt1 | contig 19106 bp, 13 predicted proteins | sample 2228331 | NCBI WGS metagenome assembly FWWL01 (sample SAMEA103939775, study PRJEB20133) | metagenome | reverse complement strand
TCAATCAATTAAAAAATTATTTTCACAGAATTTAACATTTATTAACGGTAATTAACATTTCAGCCGGTCAAAGAACTTTCGACACACAAAAATAATAAATTTTTTAATTCAAAATACAAGTTTTGCATAATTTTTTTAATATGTCATTTTGTCGTTTTACTTTGTCTTAAAACTGTCATTCTGTCGCTTTTGTGGCAAAATTTTTACATGGCACAGCTATTGATTATTATCTTAACGAAAACAATAACCAAAAAAGAAAGGAGGACTGAGCTATGTTACCAGTAATGAGAACATCTATGCCAAGCTTAATGGAACAATTTTTCAACGACGATTGGTTCGATGGCTTCTTTGGCCTTATGCCGGTTAAAAACAATATGCCTACCGTCAACATCATCGAAGAAAAAGACCAGTACCGCTTAGAAGTTGCAGCTCCCGGACTCGACAAAGAAGATTTTAAAATCGACCTGCACAACGACATCTTAACACTAAGTGCCGAAAAGAAACAAGAAAAAGAAGAAAAAGACAAAAAGTATCTGCGACGCGAATTTAACTACTGCAGCTTCAAACGCTCGTTTACACTGCCCGATTTCGTTGATGTTGACAAAATAGAAGCTAAACACAAAAACGGCATCCTGACCGTTATACTCCCCAAAAAAGAAGAAGCCAAAGAAAAAGAACCTAAAACCATTAAGATTGACTAAAAGTATGGTTCGCTTATGCGAACATATAAGGCTGCAAAAACGCAGCCTTTTTTTATTTATGCTCAGCCATTTCTTGTTTAATAGCTTCAGCCAATCGTTTAATACCTTCAATATTTTTCTCTACGCTCATAAAAGAGAAATTCAATCGCATGGTATTTTTGCCTTGTCCGTTACAATAAAAGGCACTCCCCAGAACAAAAGCCACATTGTTTTCGATAGCACGCATAAACAACTTTTCGCTATCCATCCAGTCGGGCAATGTAACAAACAAAAACAAGCCTCCTTCGGGTTTTGTCCACCTTACTCCCTTGGGCATATAGTCTTCCATTGCCTTAAGCATGGCATCACGCTTTTCTTTGTACATGGCAATGGTACGCTGTATATTTTTATCAAAGTAACCTTTCTGAATATACAAAGCTGCAATTTTTTGTAAAAAGGCACTTGTGCATAGGTCTGTTGCCTGTTTAGCTACAACAAATTTATCAATAATATCTTCGTGAGCCATAACCCAGCCCATGCGAAAAGCTGGTGCAAAGGTCTTACTAAATGTTCCGAGAGTAATAACAACACCTTGCTTATCTAACTGATAAAGCATGGGTTGATGTTGTCCTTCGAATCGTATTTCGCGGTATGGGCTGTCTTCTGCAATCAAAACATCGTATTTGTAAGCTATTTCAAGAATTTCTTTTCTTCTTTTTTCGGGCATGGTAATACCTGCAGGATTTTGAAAATCTGGAATAATATAAATAAACTTAGGCATTTCGCCATTACGCTTCATTTCGGCTAATGAATATTCGAGCTGATCAGCCCTCATGCCTTGGTCGTCGAGCGGCACGCCTACCAGTTGAGCACCGTAGCTTCGAAAAGCACTTAGTCCACCTAAATAAGAAGGCAAGCCACAAATAACTTTATCACCCGGATTGATAAATATTTTAGCCAGCAAATCTAACCCTTGTTGCGAAGCAGTTGTAATTACCAGATTTTTAATATCTAAATGAACGCCATTCTTATTGTACCGTTCGACAAGTGCTTGACGAAGAGCAATATCGCCTTCGGTTTCGCCATATTGTAAAGCCATTGCACCGTCGTTGTTCAAAACTTCTACGGCTAATTCTTTCAAATCCTCTACCGGAAACGACTCGGGCGATGGAAGACCACCTGCAAAAGATATTAATTCTTTACGCTGGGTTAATTTCAATAATTCGCGTATAACTGAACGCTTACTGTTTTTTATCGTATTAGAAAAACGATCTGTTAAGTTTTTAACCATAAATTAAAAATTTTTTAAAGTTAAACACTTTCTGTTGAACGAAAAAGAGTTTTGTTCAATTATATTTTTGTTTTATAGCAATACTTGTGCTTAATTTTTTATGATTACATTTGCATTTTTGAGTATCAAAAATTAATTATCATGCTATATGACAGGTAAAGTTGATGTAATTGTTGGTCTTCAATGGGGCGACGAAGGCAAAGGCAAAATTGTAGATTACTTTTCTTCTCAATATGATGTTATTGCTCGCTTTCAGGGCGGGCCTAATGCAGGGCATACCCTCGAATTCGACCAGCAAAAGTACGTGCTGCATACCATTCCGTCTGGTATTTTTCAACCTCACACAATTAATATTATTGGCAATGGCGTTGTAATAGACCCTATTACTTTTTTACAGGAAGTTAAAACACTTGAAAAACACTGCCCGTGGATATACGAAAACCTGATTATCTCCAAACAGGCACATATAATTCTACCTACCCATCGCTTGTTAGATGCTGCCTACGAACAAGCAAAAGGAAAAGATAAAATAGGTTCCACCTTAAAAGGCATTGGCCCTACTTATACCGATAAAATTTCGCGTCAGGGAATACGCGTAGGCGATTTATTTCTGAACAATTTTAAAGAAAAATATAAAGAACTCATTAGCCGACACATATCTATATTACGCTTATTGAATTACGAACTACCTAAGGCAGATATTGAAGCAGAATGGTTTGCTGCTTGTGAAACTTTCCAGAAATTCAAACTTTCTGAAGGCAATCTGATAATTCAGGATTCCTTATCAAAGCAAAAAAACATTCTGGCCGAAGGTGCTCAGGGAACCATGCTCGATATTGATTTTGGTTCATATCCTTTTGTTACCTCATCGAACACGGTTTCGGCAGGTGCTTGTATTGGGCTGGGTATATCACCACGTCAGGTAGGCGACGTAATAGGTATTTTTAAAGCATATTGCACACGTGTCGGTTGCGGTCCCTTTCCTACCGAACTGCATGATGAAACCGGTGAACAACTCAGAAAAAGCGGGCATGAGTATGGCAGCACTACCGGACGCCCACGCCGCTGTGGATGGCTCGACCTCGTTGCACTAAAATTTGCTATTCAAATCAATGGAGTTAATAGGCTTATCATCACAAAATCAGATGTTTTAAGCAGTTTCGACGAAATTAAAATTGCCACTGCTTATAAAACAAGAAATGGCATCATACAGCATGTGCCTTTCTGTTTTGAAGACATAACAGAACCTGTTTATCAATCGTTTAAAGGCTGGAAGACCGACATAAGCCATTTGCAAAAAAAAGAAGAAATACCTGCCAACCTCATAAATTATCTGAAATTCATTGAAGAATACACACAAACCCCTATAGAAATATTATCTACCGGACCAGATAGAAAACAAAATATAGAACTTCGGTAGGATGAAGGGAATATTGATTGTTTTTTTTCTCTTTCTTATTATTCAGCTTAATGCTCAACACAAGGCTGTAAGAACAGCGATTGCCCCAAAAATAGATGGCATCATAGAACACAACTGGTATGTTGCTCCGGTATTTACAGGTTTTACACAAACAAATCCATATTTTGGTCAGAAACCTTTGTACGATACAAAAGTATGGATTATGTATGATGATGCAGCTCTTTATGTTGCTGCATTTATGAAAGACGGACAACACGACAGTATCTTGAAGCAGCTTGGTTCGCGAGATGCAGGAAACCTGAACGCTGATTTTTTTGCAATTTCAATTGACACATACAACAAGCAGGAAGATGCCTACACTTTTGGTGTTTATGCCTCCGGAGTGCAATTTGAACGACGAAGGCAGGATTACTCGTACAATGCAGTCTGGTCAAGTAACGTACAAATTACCGATAGTGGCTGGGTTGTCGAAATGAAAATCCCCTACTCGGCTTTTCGTTTTCCCAAAACAGATAAACAAGAATGGAAACTGCAATTGACGCGATACATCCGACGCAACCGCGAAGAGAGCAAACTGATTGCCGAACCGCGAGAAGCAAACAATCCGCTATTGTACTGGGCTACACTGCAAGGAATAGAAAACATTACCCCACCCCTTCGATTATCGTTAACTCCGTACCTCATGAGTGGTCTTCAAACCGAAACTTCAAAAAATAACAGCTTTTTAATTAATGCCGGTGCCGATTTAAAATACGGAATTAACGAAAGTCATACGCTTGATATAACACTTCTTCCCGATTTTAGTCAGGTTCAATCCGACAACAAATATAAAAATTTAACTGCATACGAAACTGTTTACGAAGAACAGCGTCCATTCTTTAAAGAATCTGTTGATTTGTTCAATAAAGGAAGTGTATTTTATTCAAGAAGGATAGGAAAAACACCTTCTCTCTTTTATAAAGTCTCCTCATTAATTGATTCTACCGAAACCATTTCAAAAAATCCCACACAAAGTCAGCTCATCAATGCTTTAAAAGTATCCGGACGCAACAAAAATGGTTTAGCTATAGGAGTTTTAAACGCTATAACTGCCGACACGTATGCAGAAATCAAAAAAGCCGATGGCACTTCCCGACGAATATTAACAGAACCAGGAGCTAACTATAACGTTTTTGTAATGGACAAGGCATTTAAAAGAGGCAATAACATTTATTTTACAAATACCAATTACTTCACAATAAATGCTGAAAATTCTAATGTCGTTGTCGGTGGTCTTACTTTAACTGATAAAAATAACCTATATCAACTTTCCATTTCAGCCGGGAACTCACTTTTTTACTCCAACAAAACTAAAATAGAAAACTTACCCGACGCTGGTTATAAAGCCAATCTTTCGTTCGATAAAGTTAATGGAAAAATTAAATTTGGATACTCTACAGCTCTGATGGACAAAAACTTTGATGCGAATAAAATAGGTCTTACATTGTATAATAATTATTTCAATCACAACTTATATCTTTCATTTAACCAGTACGAACCCAACAATTGGCTGCTAAATTATGGCAGCAACATCAAGTTAGAACATTCCTATCAATTAACTTCGATGCAGATTCAAAACTCTGGTCTAACAGGCTCATTTTATTGCACAACCAAAAAATACACCAGTTTTTGGGCAGGTATTGGCGGAGACCTTTACAACGGATACGACTTTTATGAACCCCGTATATCGGGCTATTTCTTTAGAAAAGGTGCAGGTGGTGGAGCAGAAGCAGGGCTTTCTACCGATTACAGAAAAACTTTTGCCCTGGATTTAACCATCAATCTTCAAAAAAATGTAACATACCGGTCAAATAGCTATTTCATCAGTCTATCACCTTTGGGCAGAATCAGTAATCATTTCTCATTCAGATATACTATTGAATATAATTTATCAAAAAATGAAATAGGCTTTGCTGATATTGATGACATGCTAAATCAGTCAATTTTTGGCAAACGCAACGTAATCAGCTTATCAAATAGTTTAACAGGCAACTATTTTTTCAAGAATGACCTTTCCATTAGCTTAAAATTCAGGCATTACTTCTCGCAGGGCGAATATTTCGATACTTATTACTTACAACCAGATGGCAAACCGGGAATATCTATCGCCGATGCTGTTAATCCAAAATCATACAATTTTAACTTCAATTCTTTAACCGTTGATCTTACTTTTTCGTGGCAGTTTGCTCCTGGCAGTAACCTGATGTTAATCTGGAAAAATGAAATTTTAAACGAAGGAACTACTATCTTTAGAAATCCTTTTGAAAATATCAATGAACTTGTATATTTACCACAAACGAACACTTTTCTAATCAAAGCGTTGTATTATTTCGACTATCAATATTTGAGAAAAAAGGGCTAAAATATTTTTTCATTTAAAAAAAATGGTGTAATTTTGCGTCGCTTTTAGCAAAAAGGCCTCGTAGCTCAACTGAATAGAGCATCTGACTACGGATCAGAAGGTTGGGGGTTTGAGTCCCTCCGAGGTCACCAGGCCGGCAAAACCGGCTTTTTTTATCAATGTCGCTTTATTACAGAACCATAGGTAACGGCAAACCATTAATCATTTTGCACGGCTTGTATGGCATGTCAGACAACTGGCTAAGCATAGCTCGTTTGCTAGCCGACTCATATACAGTATGGATACCCGATTTGCGCAACCATGGACGTTCGCCGCATTATGAAAGCCATACTTACGAAGAATTGGCCAGTGATATATTCAGTTTTATCCATGAACACCGTATAGAAAATCCCATCGTACTAGGTCACTCTATGGGGGGCAAAGCTGCTATGAAGCTTGCAATGTTCTATCCAGAAGTCTGCTCACAACTCATCGTTGCTGATATTGCACCGGTCAATTATTCTGCCTACCAACAACACGAAACCAGATTTCACCAACACATTATTCATAGCCTATTGTCTTTACCCATTGAAACTATTCAAACACGTGAAGAGGCCGAAAAATGGCTCTCTGCACACTTATCTAATGCTACACTGAGAGCTTTTCTGCTTAAAAATCTACAACGAAACGAACATAAAAAGTTTTACTGGATGCTCAACTTACCAGTGCTACAATCATTTCTACCACATATAATAGATGGTTTCGACCATTGGGAAAGCTATCGCTTCCCTGATATAAACATTACATTTTTACGTGGAGAACATTCCGGATACATTTCAGAAGAAAACATTCAAGCCATTAAGAAAATTTATCCAAAAGCAAATATCACCACAATACCCAGCAGCAGTCATTGGTTGCATGCCGATAATCCACAAGTCTTTGTTTCCGAAGTAAAGAAGCTAATACAGTAGCATTTATCAGTATTTCAACCGTTCAATTTTTATTCGCTTTTCATTCATCATACTACCTGGACTTAGTCCGGGTTTCCCTTCTGGTATGGGCACATTCATTTTATCAAAATACTCTTTCCAAACCGGAAACAATGCTTTTGTCTCCGGATCTTTAAAAGTCATTGGTGATAAGTGAAAAAAATATTGGTTAGGTTTATTTTTACATAAAAGATAAACAAGCTCGCTACAATAGTAAGCTTCGTTGTGAATGTCGAAAACAGAATCATAAGGCTTTCCAAGATAAGATACTATGGCAGAGTAATTCGGTATAAATGCTTTTGGAATTCTTCCTTTTCGTATTTTATCAGAACCAGTACGCTGAATAAAAGAGTCCAATGGCGTCAGACACACACCTTTGCTAATGGCTTCTAAAACAAACAATTGATTATTTTTTTCCACAACCATTCCAACATGACTATAATACTCGCCCTGAAAAGCTGGCGTAACTTTCATAACTGCTTCACAAAAAGAGCCGCATTCCAGTTGCTGGAAAAGCAAATCGCCATGCTTTAACTTATATTGCTGTGCAAAAAATACTTTATGCAAGCAAACAAAAATGGTAACTAATAAAAGTCTTTTCATTTTACAATGCATCTGTAGCAAAAAATAATGCAGCACTACCTAATACGGCCGCATTTTTATCCAGTAATGCCGAGGATAAAATTTTTAATTTATTCCGAAAAACAGGCAAAACCCTGTTATTTACTTTTTCCGAAAGAAAAGGAAGCATTATAGGATAAGCATGTGCAATACCACCAAATAGAAAAACTGCTTCAATATCGAGAATCATTACCAATTGTGAAATAGCAAAAGCTAAAACAGAAGAAGTGTATTCATACGTTTCTAAGGCTAACGAATCATTCTGCATGGCAAGGCGATGAATTTCCAAAACAGAAATGTCTTTTTCTGGTTTTCTGCCGTTCTTCTGCTGGTACAATTCAAGGTATGTTTGCTTAATTCCTCTTGCCGAGACCACTGTTTCTACACATCCTGTCAGACCACAGGTACATGTACGGCGAATAGTTTCACAACTTATATGCCCGAGCTCTCCGGCAAAGCCATGCTTACCCTGAACTAATTTTCCATGAACGAAAATACCACTTCCTAAACCAGTTCCTAATGTTAACACAGCAAAATCGTTCATTTGGCGTGCAGCACCAAAACATTTTTCGCCCAAAGCTGCTGCATTGGCATCATTCGTTAATTTTGCCGGCAAACAAAAAATTTCTTCGGCATACTTAACAATCGGCACATCATTGCCCCAGTTTAAATTGGGAGCATACTCAATTTTTCCTGAGTAAAAGTTTCCATTGGGAGCTCCTATCCCAACAGCCGAAATTTCAATATTATTCAACCTTATTAAGCGATAAAGCTCTTTTAATAAATCTTTCGCTTCAGCAAACTGAATGGTTGAAAGTGTAAATTCGTGTAAAATATTTCCCGATGGTTCAACAACTCCTGCAACAGTATTCGTTCCGCCTATATCAATTCCAAGTATTCTGCTCATAAGCTAACAATTTTATGGATTTTTACACTGAAAAACGTAAGATATATATACCCAATCAAAGGAACTATAAATGACATCTGTATAGTTAAATGGTCTGCTACAAGCCCCATGAGTAATGGTAAAACGGCACCACCTACAATAGCCATCACCAGTAGCGAAGAGGCCCGTGAAGTATGAATTCCCAATTGATGAATAGATAAAGTAAAGATATTAGACCACATGATTGAATTAAACAGCCCTATAAGTACAACTGCTGAAATCACTAATTTTCCATTAAATAAAAGAACTATCAATAATAAAACAACATTGATAAGTGAAAAAACGAGTAATGAAGTTTGTGGTTTATACATTCGCCATAAAATTAATGCAGCAACTGAAATCACAACAGAATAAAAAGCAGCAACTTTAGTATGATGAACTAAAGACAGAAAAATAAAACTTAATACAAGCAGGACAATCAATCCCAAAAATTTTTGAACAGATCTTTTTTCGGTAAGAAAAATTGAGCCCAGAAAACGTCCAAACATAAGCCCTGCCCAATATAGCGAAACATAGCGACTAGCTTCCGACTCAGTTAAATTTCCAATATGAGGTTCTTTTAGAAAGTTAATTAGCATACTACCAATACTAACTTCTGAACCAACATACATAAAAATTGCAATAATTCCCCAATACAACTGTGGATAATCGGAAAGCTTAAATTTTTCGGTACTTTGCGAAACTTTAAAATCGGGCAATTTGATAAAATAGAAGAATACTGCCATTACAAGAAAAATCGCAGTAAACAAAAGATAAGGCACAACGAGAGCACCCGAAGTATTATCAAAATGTTTGGAAAAATAAGTAAATACCCAATACCCACCAATTAATGGAGCAATGGTTGTTCCAAGGCTATTAAATCCCTGTGCCAGGTTAAGCCTTGCAGAAGCAGTTTGAGGGTCTCCAATAATTGCAACGTAAGGATTTGCTGATATTTGAAGTAAAGTAAAGCCTAAACCCAAAATAAACAAGCCTAATAAAAAAACATAATACGAATGCATCAGCGTAGCAGGATAAAAACAGGCTGTACCTAAAGAAGAAAGCAGTAAGCCAAAAACAATTCCATTTTTATATCCAATCTTTTGAATTGGGTCGCCCAACCTTATGCTAAAAACGTAATACAACCATGAACCAATAAAATACGCACCAAAAAAGGTAAACTGAATAACCATTGCCTCTGCATAATTCAATGTAAATATTTTTTTAAGATATGGTATTAAAATATCATTCATGCAGGTTAGAAAACCCCACATAAAAAACAAACTAACCAACACCGGAAAAGTATATCGAATCTTTATTCGCTCCATTTTGTCTTATTTAAAACAATCATTAAAACACTTGCAGATAAAACAGCTACAACTGAAAATATTATCGCAGATGAATAATTTTTCAAGATAAACTCACCTATCAGAAACAAAGAAGATAAAACAGTTATACATCCTGTGAGCCAGCCAAGCAACAGGTTCATCATACCTTTTGACTGAGTGGATGGATCTATCTTTTTCCACCCGGGTCCAAAAGGTCTGACTCTGTCATAGAAACTTTTTAATTTTTCCATTTCAACTGGTGGAGTAAGAAAAGTAACCACCAACCAAACAATAGTGGACCATGCAAGAATAATCAATAAAGAATCGGGAAAAGGAACGTCAAAATGCCAAAGAAAAGGATAAATAATAAAAGGCGCCACCAATGCAGCAATTTCGCTCCATGCATTAATTCTCCACCAATACCAGCGTAACAAAAGTACCGGACCTATACCAGCACTACAGGCTAAAATAAATTTCCAGGCATCGCTTATGCGATTTAGCTTAGAAGTAAGTAATAGGCTAAATATTACTAACAAGAAAACCGTTACCCTTGATACCATTACATAAAATTTTTCTGATTGATAAGGTTTTATGAAAGGCTTATAAAGGTCATTAACTATATACGAAGTTCCCCATAAAGATTGGCTGGCAATAGTTGACATATAAGCAGCAAAAAATGCAGCAACAAGCAATCCGAGAACTCCGACGGGCAACAAATCACGAATTACATAAACAAAACCATCACCTTTTTGATTAGAAGGCAAATCGGGATACAAGATAAGCGACACCATGGCAACAATAACCCAGGGCCAGGGTCTAAGTGCAAAATGAGCTATTTGAAACCACAAAGTAGCCAGAACACCATGTTTTTCATTTTTTGCCGACATAATTCGTTGTGCAATATAGCCACCACCGCCTGGTTCGGCCCCAGGGTACCAGCTTGCCCACCACTGAACTCCCAGATAGGTTATGAATGCCACTAAGCTCAATTGCAAAATATTTCCACCGGAATCAGAAGAACCTACCTCAGGAAAAAAACTAAACATGCTATCGGGTAATTGTTCTTTTAGGCCAGCTATTCCATTTATCGAAGGATGTTGTAAGGCAATAATTGCCAATACAATGCAACCAGTCATAGCAACAACAAACTGAACGGAATCTGTAATAGAAGTTCCCATTAGCCCCGACAATGTTGAGTATAAAGCTATAAATAACATCGCTAATCCAACCCACAAGAGGTGTGCAGAAAGCTGAAATCCCAGAAAATTCAATTCTTTTAATCCAAAAAAGGTAATCTGTGGAAATAAAACATTCAGTATTTTAACCATTGCCAGATTAACCCAGGCTATCACAATGGTGTTCATAAAAATACCTATATATACCGCACGAAATCCTCTTAAAAAATTGGCTGCTTTTCCTGAATATCGAATACTAACAAACTCACAATCAGTCATTATTCCTGCACGCCGCCATAAGCGAGCAAAGAAAAATACGGTAAGCATACCGCCAAATACCATATTCCACCACAACCAGTTACCAGCAATTCCATTTTGTGCTACCAACTCTGTAACAGCTAACGGAGTATCTGCAGCAAACGTTGTGGCTACCATACTCGTACCGGCAATGTACCACGGCAAGTTTTGACCACTCAGAAAAAAATTCTTTGTGTTAACAGCTTTCTTATGAAAATAAAAGCCTATCAAAAAATACAGCAGAAAAAAAGAGACTACAACAATCCAATCAATTAACTGCATAAGATTTTATTTTTATTAATGGATACCATTGAACGAATACAATAGCTATCAGTATTGAAGCGACTCCAAGCCATTGTTTGTTTATTAATTGTTCATTTAAAATCAACATACCTCCCAGCAATGCAAAAACCGACTCTGACGAGAGTATTATACCGGCAATATTTGCTGGCACAAAACGCTGAGCATATAGTTGAACAGTAAAAGCAATGCCTGCCGAAAAAATACCTGCATACAAAAGAGGTATCCATGCTCTAAATGTTGATGGAAAATGACTTTGTTCAAAAACAACAGTCGAACCAAAACTGAGTATACTACAAACAAAAAATTGAACAATCGCCAGTTCTATTGACTTGCTTAACGTTGCATAATGTTCAATAAACGAAACGTGAACTGCCCAGCAAATACTCCCAACAAATACCAGAAAATCACCATAAGAAATAGTAAATGTCTCAAAATCTAAACTAAGCAGTGAGAATCCAAACAATGAAAACAATATAGCTAACCAAATATACGAAGCTGTTTTCTTTTTAAAAAAGATGCCAACAATAGGGATAAACACAATATACAATGAAGTAATAAACCCTGCATTTCCTGCTTGAGTACTTTGTATTCCAGCTTGTTGAAACGAAGAACCTAAAAACAAAAAAATACCCAAAACCGTACCTGCAATTATTTCCTTTTTGCTTAATTGAACAAACTTCTTAAAAAAGATTACCGACAAGAGTATTGCACCCATTAAGAAGCGAATAGCATTGAAACAAAATGGCTCGACAAAGCTCATCCCATCTTTCTGTGCAACAAAAGCAAAGCCCCAGATAGCTGCAGAAAGTAAAAGCAACAGAGTATGTTTAAATGATATTTTCCCTTCCATTATCGAATCACTATTTCATCAATAAAGAAAAATGCCGGATAACCCTTGCCCGGATGCCATACAGGTAGTTTACCAGGACGTTTTACAAATACCTTAACAAATCTTGCTTTTTGAGGATTAATGGTTGCTTCAAAAAAGGTAGTTTGTGGTTTCCAATCATTGTTAGGAATGGTATTTTTTACAACAGCCACCGATTTAAAATCTTTACCATTCATCGAAAGCGAAAATTCCACATAAGGAGGAAACAAAATCCATGGGCTAACATCTTGCAAAAAATGAGCAGCCAGATAACTTATTTCCTTAACCTTACCCAAATCTACAATAGCAACCAGATCCGTATCCTGATATCCTTGCCATTCACCTGTTCTAAAATCAGTTTTTCCCATAATGCCATCTATCAAGGCTTCGTCTCCGCCTCCTGTATATGCACCACTATATCTTGAAAGAATGCTTATCTTGCGATTTTTATCCAATTTAACCAGAGATATCTCAATGATATGGCTTTTATTTTTCCCATCAGAACAATAAGCATAAATGGTGCAACTTGAATCTATTTCTATGGGCTTTTCATAAAGAAAGTAATTTTTAAAATTGATTGAATAATAGATTGAAAGTGCTGAATCAATAGTTTTTAGCGTAACAGTTGTTTTTTCCTTAAACGACCGTAAGCCTTCAATGTAATATGGCATGGGTAAAAATTGATCTGTCTCAACTTTAGTAACTGGACAGTATAGTTCTTTCGTAGCCCACTGAGAAGGATTATCGTTCATAACAAACACCAATTCACCGCCATTTGCAATACAGCGATGTGGTAAATAGCTATAAGGCCATTCTTTGCCATTTAAAAAGACTCTTTGTATATAATGATTGGTTTTACCTTCTTTTATTACCTTTACACTAAAAGGTTTGGGAAGTTTAATAGTTGCATTGTCAACCAATGGTTTTCCTATTATATATACACTATCGCCTGGAGTAACCGGATAAAAGCCTAAAGCAGAAAACACATACCAGGCCGACATTTGCCCACAATCTTCATTTCCAATCAAACCATCAGGCTGGGCAGTATAAAATGTTGAGATTCTTTCAATCATTTCCTGTGTTTTATAAGGCTTTGCAACAAAATTATACAAATACGCCAGATGATGACTGGGTTCATTGCCATGTGCATATTGACCAATAAGCCCGGTAATATCGGGTTGATCTCTGCCACTAACCCTCGAATGAGTATTAAACAAGCTATCTAAAGCTGCCTCAAACTGTTGCTTGCCTCCCATAAGTTGTATTAAACCATCGATATCATGAGGAGCATAGAAGCGATACTGCCATGCATTTGCCTCTGTGTAATGAAAAGTTACATCGTAAGGAGAAAATGGGCTTATAAAAGCACCGTTTTTTCTTGCTCTGAAAAACTTTGTCTCCGGATCGTAAACATTCTGATAATACTTGCTACGTCGTAGAAAGCGTTTATATTCTTCTTTTTTGTCAAGTTCTTTTGCTAACATGGCAATACACCAGTCGTCGTAAGCATATTCAAGGGTTTTGGAAACACTTTCTCCGTCATCATCAACAAGCACTGCACCATGTTTTTCATAATTTACAAGCGATGGTATATTTCGACTTGCCATAGCTACCATTGATTGAAGAGCCTGATAAGGGTCGTAACCTCTAATTCCCTTTTGCCATGCATCATAAATTACACTAACTGCATGATAACCAATCATACAATTGGTTTCGTTTGCAGCAAGTTCCCACACAGGCAATAAACCACTGTGTTTGTATTGTAGCAAAAATGTCCGTATAAAATCATTGGTTCGTTCTGGTTCTAAAATAGTCATCAATGGATGCCAGGCTCTATAAGTATCCCATAATGAAAAAACTGTAAAATAATTTCCAGAGTTCAATTTATGAATAGTATCATCGCGACCACGATACGACTTGTCTACATCGTTGAAAATATTGGGTTGCGTATAACAATGATAAAGAGCTGTGTAAAATACAGTTTTCACTGAATCGCTTGCATCAACCTGTATTTTGCTTAAAACATTTTCCCATTCTTGTTTGGCCTGGTTAACATATCGATCGAAGTTCCAGCACGAGGCTTCTTTTTTCAAATTATTTCTTGCTCCTTCAACGCTTACAAAAGAAATGCCCACCTTAACCATCAAAATAGTATCGTTTGATGCAGAAAAATTAACAAAAGCCCTGATGTTTCTACCTTTTGCCTCTGTTTCGTTGATTATCTGATTATCATCAATTACAATTCCTTTACTTATAAAAGGGCGTGAAAACTGAATGACAAAATATATTTTTTGATTGGTAGCCCATGCTGAAGAAAAGCGATACCCCTCAATTTCATTTTCTGAAGCAAATCGCAAATATGAATCCAATACTTCATCTCTGTGAACAAGGTCAATAATAACATTTTGAATGTAACCTCTGGGATAATGATAACGATGAATCCCAACTCGTTGGGTAGCAGTCAGTTCAACATCGATGTTATACTTTAACAAGTTGACCCAATAATATCCCGGACTTGCCTTTTCTTTGCTGTGAGAAAAAAAACTTGCATACCCATTCCAGGAATTATCGGGGCTTCCTGGCAATACTTTTACTCTCCCTATAGTAGGCATAAGCAAGATGTCGCCATAATCGGAAACGCCTGTTCCGCTTAAATGTGTATGTGAAAAACCATAAATAACCGAATCGCTGTAATGATATCCGCTACAGCCATCCCATCCGTCCAATCGGGTATCGGGGCTTACCTGAACCATGCCAAATGGAGCCACAACACCAGGATATGTATGTCCATGCCCACCTGTACCAATAAAGGGATTAACATAATTGACATAAACAAATGGCTGCTTATTAGCACACGAATAAAACAGTGCTAATGCAATCAATAATAAATTTTGTATAAACCTCATGATCAAACATATTTAGCAACCGACTCACGCAAAATCATGTTTGTTTGTAACGATATTTGAAATAACTGAGTCAGATCTTCTTGTACATTCTTTAATTTGATTATTTTGATTAAATTTTCAACAGCGTACTTGGCAATGCTTTCAATAGGTTGTACAACTGCTGTTATAGGTGGATTAGAAAAACTAAAAACATCAATATCATCGAAACTAACAATTGAGAGTTTTGTTGGTATTTGTATGTTCATTTCTCTGCATACTTCAAGCAATGCTAGTGTAATTTGATTGTTAGCCGAAAAAACTGCGGTTGGCATAACCTTATTATCCAACCAATCGCGAAGAATGGTATAAATATATTTATGCATATTTTCACGTGGAATAGACTTACAATAGAATTCATTAAAGTCTTCCATGCTGGCATCAATAGCTTCTTTATAACCTAAAAAGCGTTCAACCTGAGTGCTTATATGCGAAGGTGCAATTGTAAAGCAGGCAATACGCTTATGTCCGTTTTGTAGCAGATATTCTGTTGCCTCACGCGCCCCTGCTATATTATCAATAATTACATGATGACATGGATAAGAATTATATATTCTATCTACCAGAATATAATTAACATTTTCATTATCGAGCATTCTTAAATGTTCTGTATTATCCAATGTAGATGAAATAATTAGTCCATCAACCTGCTTTTCTAGTAAAGTATGAAGTATTTTCTTCTCTTTTTCAGGATTTTCATCGGAATTGCAGATAATTAAATTATATTGCTCCTTGCTGCAATAGTCTTCAACATATCGGGCCAGTTTTGCATAAAAAGGATTGGAAATATCTGAAACTATTAAGCCTATGGTATTTGATCTTCCAAGTCGTAAACCACGTGCAAACTGGTTAGGTTTGTAATTTAGTTCCTGAGCAAGTTTCAACACTTTTTCCTGAGTAGCCTTACTAATACCATTTTCATCTCCCTTGCCATTTAAAACCATTGAAACTAGCGTTTTCGATACACCAAGTTTTTCAGCGATGTCGCTTAAAGAAACCTTTTTGTATTTCATAAAAGACTAAATTTTTAGCAAAGATATACAATTTTTCTAAAACGTTTTAGCAATTGTCAAAATTTTTAACAACAACAAAACAATTTTACAATTGAACATATCATTCATTAAAATATACTTAACCAATATCGTCAAAATACATATTAAAAAATCATCACATCCCTTCGGAATTATTTTGGCTTTATCAATTTTAATCTTACTTCACTAAGTCATCTTGATCTCGTTGCAAACAAAGAGTCGAAGTATAACTCACATAACCCAGGACAACAAGCAATGGCGTCATCCTTCGACAAGATCAGGATGACAAGAAGGAAAGTAAGCAAACCTCCCACACTCATAGTGATCTCGTTGTACACAACGAGACGAACTATGACACACTAGACACACCACATTGAGCAATGGAGCGTCACTCTTCGACTGGCTCTGAGTGCCTAAGGGAATAAAACCAATCCTCTAAGTCATAGTGAGCCCGTCGAACTATGACACACAAAACACTAAACACAGTGCAATGGGTGTCATCCTTCGACTGGCTCAGGATGACTAACAAGGTAGCACGCAAAACATCCACTTACTGTCATGCTGAACATATTGAAGTATGACACACACAAACACTGTGTATCGGGCGTCATTCCTCGTCTCGTTGCAAGCAACGAGATCAGGTTGACTTTGACGTGCACAGACTAACTAAGGGAAAAATCAAATAATATTCAGTTCCTTCTTAAAATACTCAATGGTATATATTAAACCTTCCTCTAATTTAATGGTCGGTTGCCAGTTTAAAATTTCTTTAGCTTTGGAAATATCGGGCTGTCGTTGAATAGGATCATCTTCTGGTAAAGGCTTAAAAACTATTCTGGACTTCGATTTTGTCAGTTGAATAATTTTTTCTGCTAATTCGAGTATAGTAAACTCCTCAGGATTGCCAATATTTATCGGTCCTGTAATATCATTGGAAGTATTCATCATTCTAATCATAGCTTCAATAAGGTCGCTTACATATTGAAAGCTACGGGTTTGACGTCCATCTCCGAAAACCGTTATTTCTTCATTTTTTAATGCTTGAACAATAAAATTTGAAACAACTCTGCCATCATTAGGATGCATTCTTGGACCGTAGGTGTTAAATATTCTGATTATTTTGATACGAACATTGTTTTGTTTCCAATAGTTTATAAAGAGTGATTCGGCACAGCGTTTTCCTTCATCATAACAAGAACGCGAGCCTATTGGATTTACATTTCCCCAATATTCTTCCGTTTGAGGATGAACCATTGGGTCTCCATATACTTCGCTGGTTGAAGCTTGTAATATTTTTGCCTTTATTCGTTTTGCCAATCCCAGCATGTTGATGGCACCCATCACGCTGGTTTTAATTGTTTTAATAGGATTGTATTGGTAATGAACTGGTGAAGCAGGACATGCCAGATTGTAAATTTCATCTACTTCCAGAAAAATTGGGTTTATTACATCATGGCGAATAATCTCAAAATATGGGTTTGACAGTAAATGGCTGATGTTTTGCTTAGAACCTGTAAAATAATTATCCAGGCAAATAACCTCATTTTCCTCGTTCAATAAACGTTCGCATAAATGAGAACCGATAAACCCAGCACCACCAGTGACCAATATTTTTTTTCGTATCATTGAATATTATTTTCTACCAATTCCATAATATACAAAGCCTGCTTCTCTTACTTCTTCCGGTTCATATATATTTCGGCCATCAAAGATAACATATTGTCGCATAAGTTGCTTCATCTTAGCAAAATCGGGAATTCTGAAATCGTTCCATTCTGTAACCAAAACAACAGCATCTGCTCCAGTTACGGCCTCATAAAGATTGTTTGTGTACTCTATGGTATTCCCTATTTTTCTCTTGCATTCGTTCATTGCCACAGGGTCGTAAGCCGAAATATGAGCACCTTTCTCTTTGAGTAATTTGATGATCGTAAGCGAGGGTGCTTCACGCATGTCATCGGTGCTAGGCTTAAACGACAATCCCCAGAGAGCAATTTTTTTGCCTGTTAAATCACCGTTAAAATGTTGAATTACTTTATGTGCAATATATTCTTTTTGACGTTCGTTAACTTCTTCAACCGATTTCAAAATTTTAAATTCATAATCAAAGTCCTTCGATGTTTTAATCAGTGCTTTTACATCTTTTGGAAAGCAAGAACCCCCATAGCCAACGCCAGCGTATAAAAATTTATTGCCAATACGTGGGTCACTTCCAATACCTTTTCTTACCATGTTTACATCAGCACCGACTCTTTCGCATAATTGAGCGATTTCGTTCATAAAGCTGATGCGTGTTGCCAACATGGCATTAGCCGCATATTTGGTAAGTTCGGCCGAAGTAATGTCCATAAAAATTATGGGATGGTTATTTAGAATGAAAGGTTTATATAACCTACGCATTATTTTTTCCGCTTCAGGATTTTCGGTACCAATTACAATTCTGTCGGGACGCAGAAAGTCTTCTACAGCGTTTCCTTCTTTTAAAAACTCGGGATTGGAAACCACATCAAAAGGTATAGAAACGCCTCTTTTCTCGAGTTCTTCCTGAATAACTTTTTTTACTTTCTGCCCAGTTCCCACAGGAACCGTACTTTTATTAACAACCACAAGGTAATGATCCATGTAGTGTCCAATTTCTCGGGCTACACCAAGTACATACTGCAAATCGGCAGAGCCATCTTCGTCGGGCGGTGTACCAACGGCTATAAAAACAACCTCAGCATCTTTTATACTTTCGGCTATAGAAGTAGTAAAAAATAAAGTTCCCTTTTGACGATTTTTTTGAACCAACGGCTCCAATCCCGGTTCGTAAATAGGAATTATTCCATTGTTTAATTTATTAATTTTTTCTTCATC
>FWWL01005670.1_pt1 | contig 19114 bp, 20 predicted proteins | sample 2228331 | NCBI WGS metagenome assembly FWWL01 (sample SAMEA103939775, study PRJEB20133) | metagenome | reverse complement strand
GCCGGCGTCTGCAACCAGGGCCAGCAGGGCGGCGCGTTGGCGCTCAGTCATACCGTCACAATCCACCTTGCTCACGCCGGCGTCTGCAACCCTATTGACAGCGACACCCAGTGTCGCGGCAGGGGCAAGCCGGCAGGCCCCGTCGAAGACGGGCTTACGGGATTTCGAGCCAGCCTGAGGTCGTGATCCATCGCCGGCGGCGACGGTCATCTTTCTCCTGCAGGCCAGCCCGGGGCGCTGTGACTACGTACGCCCCGCATACCGTCCGCCTCGGGCGGACGGGGTATGCCGTCACTATGCGGTTGGTAAAGTGGCCCGTGGCCCTTGTAGTCTGCGGGCCAAGAACCGGCGAGCGATGTTGTGGCTACCATTCAGGTCGGCGTGGGTCTCGTATCCACATTGCCCGCAGAGAAAACGGTCTTGGGAAGGACGATTTACCTCACGCCCGCGAACGTCCCGGCCGTACCCACACTTCGGACACTCCTTCGAGGTGAACGCGGCGCCGACATATTGTGGCCGCGGCAGACCTCGAAGTGGCAGCTTGTACTCGAGAATCTGCTGAATGCGCTGTAGCGGCGCGCGCTTCAAGCGGCCGAAGTCCTTCTTCCGCTCCTTGAAGCCGGACAGCCACTCCAGCACGACTTGCGAGCGGTAGCGCTCCGCCACGCTGACGATCACGTTCGCCAGCCGGTGACACACTTCTTCGTTCCTCTTGGCGACCATGCGTTGACCAGCGATGGCCTTTCCTCGGCGCTGCCGGTCTCGATACAGGGTGAACACGTACTTTTGAAAGTCGAACAGATCGTCCCCCGGATGCAATTCCTGATGAATGACACGACCTTCGAAATCGATGACCGTGAGCGCGATGAGGTTGGCGAGGCCACGATCGACCCCGAGGACGGTTTTCGGCTCGACAGGGTCCGGATGGAGCTCGAACGATACGTGAATGAAGTAGTCGGCGTCGTCGCCCTCTCGGTCGCGCCTCGAAAGGAACGCCGAGCGGACATTGGCCTCGCCTGCGATGCAGCGATCGAGAAACTCGCGTTCGTGCCACTTGCCGAAGGCCAGCGGGAGAAGCAGCGCACCGCCCGCTCTCGAGCGAAAGCGATGCGTCTCGCGAGCGGGGTCAGTGCCTTGTGGCCAGCCCATACGGACGAGGTTCCCCGCCCCGGTCAGCCGTCCGTCGGCCCCGTCGCCGGGCAAGAGGTACAGGAGGGCGTAGTACGTGCCGCGCGCCGGGTCCCGTAGAAGCGAAAAGTTGCGATGCCTCGGTACCGCATCGGGCCGGCAAAAGAACATCGGCATGACGGAGCCGCGCGCCACTTTCAAGAGACGGTCACGGCGTTCGTTGTACTCCCGCTCGTCGTCGGTCACCGCTGCGAAGGCTTTGAGGGCGTCCGGATATGTCTCGGGCCGGGGATCCCGACACGTGGGGAACGCAGTGGTCGGATCCTTTTCGCGCAACTGGAAGTAGGAACACAGCGCCCCGGCCACGTCAATCAGGAGCGAGTCCCGCGCACTGCTATGCAGCCGAACATGCTTCATGTCCGAAGACGGCGGTAGCGCTGCCCGAATCGCCTTCTCGGTGAACCTGCCCTTGTAGCGGCCACGCTCCTCCAAGAGAGCGAGGTTCTGCCTCGCCCACCCGAGGAGGTACGCGTACGCCCGCGTGTACTCCTCCAAAGCCGCGTCGAGGATGGCGCGCTTCCGGCGGGAGGGATTGTGCACCTTCAGTTTGGCCGTGAGGAAGACAGCCATAAGCCATGCTCGCGGGGCAACGTAGCGCGACGATAGCACTCATACGACCGCGCCGTCAATGGCAGCGGCTTCGCCCGCCGGGCGAGGCGGTCTTCAGAACATCGCGTAGCCGCCGTTGACGCTCAGCGTCTGCCCGGTGATCCACTCGGCGCGTTCGGACACGAGAAACGCCACGGCATCGGCGATGTCCTGCGGACGGCCGAGACGTTGGAGGCCCTTGTACAGCGGGTACTGCCGCCCGATGGCGTCGAGCCGGGCCCGGCCCTCCTCGCTCTGCCGGGCCGCCGCGAAGAGCGCCTCCGTCGCTTCGGTCTCGGTGGTGCCGGGCGACACGCAGTTCACGGTGATGCGGTAGCGACCGACCTCCTTCGCCAGCGCCCGGGCGAAGCCCGCGGCCCCGGCCTTCGCCATCGAGTACGTCGCCAGCCGCGGTTCGCCCACACGACCCGCGTCCGAAATGATGTTGACGATGCGTCCCCAGCCCTGGTTCTGCATCGCTTCCAGGACCGCGCTGGTGCAATTGAGGACGCCATACGTGATGATGTTCATCACGCGGTCCCAGGCAGCGCGGTTCTGCTGCACGAAGTAGGGCCCGCCGAAGCCACCTCCCATCTCCTGGGCGGCGCCCGCCGGGATGCCCGCGTTGTTCACGAGAATGTGGACCGTCCCCCAGGCGGCGATCACCTTCGCCACCATCTCGCGCACCTGGGTCTCGTCCGTCACATCCGCGAGCGCGGTCATGGCCTCACCGCCCTTGCCGCGGATCTCGGCGACGACGCCATCGGCGCGGTCCTCGAAGATGTCGTTGACCGCGACCTTGGCGCCCTCCTCAGCCAGCGTGAGAGCGATGGCGCGGCCGATGCCGCGTCCCGCGCCCGTCACGATGGCCACCTTGTCCTTCAGTCCCAGGTCCATCGCGCACCTCCAGCGCCTGCGATCGAACAGCGTAGGCGGAAGCGAGCGGCCACGGCGCGCCGTCAGCGTCACCTGTGCGTCGCGCCGGTCACTCCCGATCTCGGGCTAGTACAGGACCTGCTCAACGATGAGGTCGGCGATCTCCTCGTCGCTCAGGCCCAAGATCTCCTTGCACACCTGGTGCGTGTGCTGTCCGAGGAGCGGGGCGGGCCAGCGCAGCTTCCCCGGCGTCTTGGACAGCACGAAGGGCGGACCGTCGTAGGCCGTGCGCCCCGCTTCCGGGTGGTCCAGGTACACGTAGTAGCCCCGGGCCTTGAGGTGCTCGTCATAGTCGAGCATCTCGCGGGCGCTCTGCACGACGCCGGCGGGCACGCCGCGCGCCTGGAGGTCGGCCATGAGCTCGTAGGCGTCTTTGTCGCAGGTCCACTCGTTGATGCGCTCCTCGAGCTCGGCCTCGTGCTCCTTGCGGCCCAGCAGGGTGCTGAAGCGCTCCTCCTGGGCCCAGGCGGGATGGCCCATGGCATCCACCAGCGCGCGCCACTCCTCGTCGGTGAAACACGCGATGGCGATCCAGCGCTCGAGCGCCGGGTCGTTGGGGTCGCCCTCGAGCCGCCGGCAGCGGAAGGCGTTGTGCGGCGCCGCGTAGGGCAGACCGTTGCCCGACCGATTCTGCACACGACCGTTCGCCGTGTAATCGAAGATGGCCGGACCGAGCGGCGCCACCGAGGATTCGAGCTGCGCGCACTCGATGTGCTGCCCCTTGCCCGTCCGCCGGCGGTAACGCAGCGCGGCCAGGATGGCGATGAGCGTATGCCCCGGATTGATGACGTAGTCGGGGTAGTTCGTCCCGAGGCCCATGGGCGGCCGTTCGGGGAAGCCGGAGAGGTGGCTGTATCCCGTGATAGGGGTCAGGACAGCCCCGAAGCCCAGGAAGTCGCGGTGCGGGCCGTCGTAGCCCTGCATGGGCTGGTACACGGCGATGATCTGCGGGTTGATGGCCGACACCTTGTCGTACGTGAGGCCCCAGCGTTCGATGACGCGCGGCGTCAAATTCGTCAAGAAGACATCGGCCCAGGCGATGAGCCTCTTCGCCAGCTCCTGTCCCTTCTCGGTGTTCATGTTGAGGGTCAGGTCGAGCTTGCCGGCGTTGTAGTTGTTGAAGTAGCCGCTGACGTTGTAACCCGTCTTGCCTTTGGCGAACGGCGCCACCGTGCGCAGCGCATCGATGTGCGACTCCGATTCGACACGGACGACGGTCGCACCGTAGGTCGCGAGGTGCTCTGCGCAAATGGGTCCGGCGCCGAACCACGAAAAGTCCGCGACCTTGATTCCCTCGAGCGGCATGGCCGTCATGCGCTGTTCTCCTCCTGTGAGCAGGCGCCTGGCCCTTCAGGCCCCGTCGTGACGAACGACAACGTTACACCACGCCGGCGGCCGTGAGACGCTGGAGATCGTCGAGGCTCAGGCCGAGCTCGTCCACGTAGACTTCGACGTTATGTTCACCGATGGCCGGCGGCCGCCGGCGGATCGCCCAGGGCGTCTTGCTGAGCCGATAAGGCGGCCCCGGATAACGGAGGGTCTCGCCCAGCTCGGGATGCTCGACCGGCGTGAGCCACTTTCGGTATTCGAGCTGCGGGTTCTTCGCGAGGTCCTCCGGCGTACTGACGATGCCGAAGAGGAGCCGGCGGCGTTGGCCGTCCTCATAGACTTCCCACTTGCTCTTGGACGCGAGGAAGCGCTTCAGGACCTCATTGATGTGCTGGAGCGCCTTGATCTTCTCTCCGACCGTCGACGGGTCCTGCATCAGCCCGGTGAGGAAGCGCATGTTCAGGTTCATGCAGATCTCGTGATACGGCTCCTGCGTCAGGTCCTCGGCTGCGCCCTCGTCCACCATCCATTGCAGCAGCTCCGACCAGGGCGCCCCGCCTGGCGTCCCCACGTACCCGAACACATAGCCGTCTCGACATTCGTACACCCCGATGCCCGGGATGGTGATGGGCAGCGCACCCCCGGCGCCCATCCGCGTCCGGAGCTGCTGTAGCATGTCCCAGGTCTGCATCGCCGTCTCCTGGGCGATGGAGAGCGCCTCCTGCATCGACACGTCGACCTGCTGCCCTTCGCCGGTCACGTCCCTGTGATAGAGCGCCGTGAGCGTCCCAGCCGCCGCCTGGATGGAAGCCGAGATGTATCCCTGGCGCCAGGGCGGCACGTTCGGTGGGTCCTGCCGGTCACCGGCCAGCCACATGATGCCACCCATGGCGACGCCCACGATGTCCGGCGCTTTGTACCACGCGTGCGGCCCCGTCTGTCCGAAGCCCGTGATGGAGGTCACGATGATGTCGGGCTTGAGCTTCGTGAGCGCGTCGTAACCCAGGCCGAGCCGGTCGAGGTAACCGGGCGGGAACGTCTCGACGACCACATCCGCGGTCGCCGCGAGCTTCTCGAAGAGGCGACGACCGTCGGCGGCTTCGAGATCGAGGGTGACGCTGCGCTTGTTGGTGTTCAAGTTGAGCCAGTACAGGCTGGTTCGTTCGCCGGGCTGGTCGTGGTAGAACGGCGGGAGACGTCGCACGGGGTCACCGCCGGGCGGCTCGACTTTGATGACGTCGGCGCCGAGATCGGCGAGCAGCTTCGTACAGTACTGGCCGATTTCGCCTGCCAGGTCGATCACCCGGACGTCTCCCAGCGCGGTGTCTACCATCGATCCCTCCTCGTTCGTGGCCGGCCGCGGCGACGATGCCGATGGTCGTCAGGGCCGAGTGTAGAGCACGCTCGCCGCTGGTGGAACCGGCGAGCGTGCGAACCCCGCGACCGTAACGAGCACTACGCAGGCGCGCCCGTGGACACCCGCACCCGCTGCCCGAGGTCGTGCCCCAGGATTTCGGCGGCCTGCGTGACCATCTCCTCCAGCACCTGGCGCGCCGGCTTCATCTCGTGCAGCATGCCCGCGATCTGCCCTGCCGGGTTCATCAGCAATTCGAGCTTGCCGGCCCGCCTCGCGGCGTTCATCAGCTCTCCCGAGATGAGGCCCTGCGGACCCATGGGCAGCGCCGGAATACCCGACTGCTCCCAGAGTTCGATGAGCGGGTTGTTGATGTTCCGCATCGTCTTCCCGCTGTACAGTCGGGTGACCCGCGTGTCCTCCTCCGTGGCGGCGAGAATGCGTTCCTTCAAGACCTGAGGCCAGTTCGCTTCGCGCGTCACCAGGAACGCGGTGCCGACCCAGACGCCATCGGCGCCCAACGCGAGCGCAGCCGCGACACCGCGTCCATCGCCGATGCCGCCCGCCGCCAGCACGGGAATCGGCGCCACGGCGTCGACCACCTGGGGGACGAGGGCCATGGTCCCGATCCGACCCGTGTGGCCGCCTGCCTCCGTGCCCTGGGCGACGATGATGTCGACGCCGCCCTCGGCCACACGCCGCGCGTTCTTCACGTTGCCCACGAGAGCGATCACTTTCGAGCCGATGTCGTGGAACGCCTCGACGAAGGGCCCGGGGTTGCCCAGTCCCGAGGCGAACACCGGCACGCGAAGCTCGATGATCTTGTCGATCTGCCGCTTGGCGAACGCAGGCCCGAGCCCGACGCGTCGGATGCTGCGCGAGAACTCCTCCTGCGTCTCCTCGTCGTCGGGGAGGCCGAACTCCTGCTTGGCCTTCCGGATGAAGTCCTTGTACGGCTGCGGAAGCAGGTCGATGGGGTTCTTGGGAAGCTGCGGCATCTCGGCCGAGGCGGCCTGTCCTCCGTTCCCACCCGACGGTCCGGCCGGCGCTACCCCCGAGGGGAGGAGGATGTCGACGCCGAACGGCTTGTCAGTCAGCGAGCGGACCTTGCCGACCTGCTCTTCGATCTCCTCGGGAGGCATCGTCGCGGCGCCGATGACGCCGAGGCCGCCGGCCTCGGACACGGCCGCGACGAGCTCGGCGGTGGCCACCCCTCCCATACCGGCGAGCACCACCGGATACTCGATCCCCAGGATGTCGCACACCCGCGTGTGCAGGATGGGTCTGGCCATGTCCGCCTCCCTCGGCTACGAGCTCTTCGAAAACCGCACCGGCGCCGTCTGGATCCTTCGCCGGACGCACCTGATTCTACACCGCGCTGCGATTTCGCGCGCTAGGATTCGCCTCGCTCGTCGAGGGGCGCGCCGACACAAAAGCTCCATCAGGTCGGTGGCAGGACGACGGCGGGCCGCCGTTCCGCTGTGATATACTGGCGGTGATTGAGGGCGATGAAGCCCGCCCAAAACGCCGTGTACGGCTGATGGCTTCTACGGAGGCGCGACGCCACGTAGAAGCCATTTTCGTTATCGAGGAGCATACCGCCATGCATGACGAGTGGAGCGAGCAGCGGCAGCGGTTGATCGACAGCGTGAACACGACGGAAGTGACGCTGACGGTGCCCGCGGAGCTGCATGACCATGTGCGGGAGTGGGCGGAACGTCATCACGTCACCCTGCAAGACGCGTTCCTGGCGGTGATCATGAACGGGCTGGCGTACCTCGAGGGTAAGGCCACACTGGAACGCTTGGAACGGGCGGACGTCCCGCAGGCGGTGTTGGACGAGCTGCAGAAGACGCTGCGGCAATTCATGGACGCCTCCAGCGCGTACGCCTCGATGAGGTTCAAAGCCTACCGCCTGAGCCAAGACAACCAGGCCCTGGAGATGCGGGAGTCAGGTCTGAGAGCGGAGAACGCTTTCCTCCGTCGCCGTCTTGAGATCTTCCGGGAAGAGGAGGCGCGCCTTAGGCAATCGCTGGCTGTCGTGGAACGAGAGCTGGCCGCGCTGAAGGCGGCCGTTCCGTCGCCCGACCCGCAAGTCGAGCCCGACCGCCACGGCCCAGCTCCTGCCGGCCGACTGCGCCGTTTCCTCAATGGCCTGCGCCATGGAGCTTCGTGACCTCATCGATGTGGACGCGGCCGTACGGTACGTGCGGTCGTGCCAGACGGAAGACGGCGGGTACTTCTTCGCCAGGGTTCCGCCTTCAAGCGGCGCGGACACTTGGTACGCGCTGGCCTCGTTGCGCTACCTGGACCACGCGCCCTCCCGATCCCGAGCGACGCTCCACTGGCTCATGAGCATACGTCCGACGGCCAATCCGCACGACGTGTACCTTCGATTGCGCATCCTGCGAGAACTCAACCAGCCGGCCACTCCGCTGATGGAGACGGCCCACGCGCTCGCCGCCCTGCAGCGAACGGACGGCGGTTTCGGTTCCACCGGGCCCACGTACTTGGAAGTCGATTCTGAGTTACAAACGACCTACGAGGCCGTGTTCGTGCTAAATTCGCTGGGAGTTGCGTTCGACGAGGAGCGTGCTGCGACCTTCGTCGTACGGCGCTATGACGCTGAACGAGACTTCGGGGCGCGCCTGCCTTCTCGAGCGCCGACGTTCTATGCCTACCGGACGCTCGCGCTCCTGGGATGGCCCCTCCCGCTTGAAGCCGACCAGGCCGCGCAGCACACGACACACGACCTCCCCTCCTTCCTGGACCACCTCTACTGGGAAGTCATGTGCACGCGCATTGCAGGGAGGCGCACACCATCGCTGTCCAGGGTGATCGACTTCGTTCGCGGCTGTCAGCGACCGACCGGCGGATTCGCCCGTTCGGTGCTCATGGGAATTCCGACCCTGCAATGGACGTTCCAGGCGCTTCGGGTGCTTCGCGCCTGCATAGGAAACGATGGCTGCAATGGGACCACGCCGTGACAGGTTCGATGCCGTGATCGATCGCCCTGGAGGGCCGCACAACGTTTACCGCTGGGACGCCCGTCGGCAGGCGATCCGGTATGCGGCCTTCCGAGACGGCGCCGCCTCACCGTTCGAGATCGGCGCCGTCCTGGGTCCCAGCGGCTACCCGCTGGAAGGCGTGAAGGCGTTGATCCCTCTGGCGAACCCCACATTCGAGGGTTGCCTGGTGCGCTTTCGCGCGGTGGGCGGCTGGGAGATCAACGGCACGCTCTTCGTCCTCGGCTCCCCAGAGGCCGACGCACCTGATGAACCGGTCGTGCGGACGTCATCGCCTGACGTTGAAGCGGCGTTCACCTTCATGCAATCGCTGACTGGGTCAGAGACCGTTAGAACGCTATCGAAGGACGAGGCGCTCGATGCGCTCACGGACGCTTTCCGGCGCGCCGCCGCTATCGTCCGGCCCCAATATGCGAGCGGCGCGGCATGGAAGGTGGCTGGTCCCCGCACGTCGGCCCACGGTGAGCGCTCGCACTACACGTGGGCTGAGAACATGGTGCCCCGCCTGCCGCTACGGTTCCAGCGATTCGTCGAGGAACTGTTGTTCGATGACGAACGCATCCTCTTCTTCCTTCACCACCCTCCCTTCGCTGTGACGGCTGGCCGGTTCCGGCTGTCCCCCAGGAGGCGAGAACAGGAAGGACTGTTGCTCGTCACGGATCGCTCGGTGATGGTGTTGCGCGACATCATGCCCAGCGGGCCGTCATTGGTGCACTGGGGATACGAGGTTCGCATCGCAGCGATCGAGCGCCTGCGCGACGCGCAGACCACTTCCGAGGGGCCGACGACCGAGTTGCGACTGGCGGTAGGCGCCAGCGGTGGAACCGAACACCTGGCGATACGCTTCCCTGCCGCGTGCGCCGAGGCGCTCGCCGACGCGATGCCGTTGCTCCGGCAGTTCTCTCATCCTCCATCGGGCGCAGTTCGCCGGGTGTACGCGCCCGCCCCCCAGTGGCGCGCGCCGGAAGCCGGGCGGGGCGGGCGGGCCCCTGGAAGCGCCGACCTCACCGCCGCCGTCGAGTCGGGCGGCGTGGTGGCCGCGACGAGTGGAGGCACCGCGCGTCTCTCCCAACAGGTCCTCCATCTCGACATCCCGTCGAAGCGTCCGAGCGCCATCGATGTCGACGCCATTAGCACCATCGAGCTCACCCGTGCGCTCGTGGGGTGCCGGCTCAGCGTGACGTGGTTCCACGCAGGTGCGATGCAGCGTTCGTCGTTTCGCTTCGAGTATCCGGAATCGTCAGCAATCCTCGCACTCGTGGCCCAGCTACGCCACCTGCTAGGGCAGCCGGAGCATCGCTGTGGCAGAGGAGAAGCGTAACCGTGGCGACAGCGCGACGTGAATATGTGGACAAGCTGCTGGCGGCGCTCGACCACCCCGAGCCGATGACTCGCGTGCGGGCCGCCTGGTTGTTGGGGCGCGTTGACGACCCCCGCCGGGCCACGATCACCGCATCGCTCATCGCCGCGATCGACCGGCACCGCGAGGACCCCGAGTTCTTAGCCACGGCCGCCGCCACTCTCGGGGCGCTGGGACAACCCGACGCCATCCCTGTTCTGGCTCGTCTCGCCGTCCATTCGTTCCTCAAGGCGAGACTCGCCGCTGTCGAAGCGTTGCTCCAGTGGGCGAATGATCCCACGGCGAAGGAAGCGCTCGAGCGCGCCTGTCGTGACCCGAATCGGGTCGTCCGAGAGGCGGCAGCACGTGTCCGCTGCGTCTCGGTGCCGGCCAGCGAGGCATAGCCCGCTGTCGCTGAATCTAGCGGGCTGTCGGATGGGGCACTCGCCGTGCCGGACGGTCTTCTTCACTCCGCCGCCCAGAAGGGCACACCGCGCTGCGATTTCGCGCGCTAGGATTCGCCTCGCTCGTCGAGGGGCGCGCCATGACGATAGAGGACAATCTCGACGTCGCTGATGGTGATGAGCCCTTCGGTGACCATCTCGTCGAGGGCGCGGCGCGCCAGCTCGATGCGGTCCGCCCGATCCACAACCTGGATCACCACCGGCAGGTCCTCGGAGAGCCGCAGGATATGCGTCGTGTGGATGCGGCTGCGAGCGCCGAACCCCTCGAAGCCCCGCACCACCGTCGCCCCTGCCAGGCCTAGTTCGCGGAGGCGCTCGACGATGGCGGTGGCGAGAGGTTTGCCGCGCCACCGGTCGGACTCGCCGATGTAGACGGTCAGCAGCTTCCCTGGGCCCTCGATTTTCATCGTGCTGTCGCTCATCATACTCCTCACACCAGCCTGCCTGCCGCCACGCCGAGATACACGGAGGCGAGACCGACGACGACGCTTCCCAGCAGATTGACCAAGGCCAAGGGCACGTCACCGACACTGAGGAGTTGCTGGCTCTCCCACATCAGCGTGGAGAAGGTGGTGAACGAACCGATGAAGCCGACGGCGACGAACGTCCGATACACGGACGGCACGAGCACGCGCTCCTCCGTCAGGGTCAGAAAGAAGCCGAGCAGGAACGCGCCGACCACGTTCACGACGGCCGTGCCCCAGGGAGCAGGACCCACGAGGTCCACAACCCAACCCTGGAGGTAGTAACGGGCGATGGCGCCGACGGCGCCACCGACGGCCAAGTAGATCACGATCATGCTTCGAACAACGAACGATGGCTCCCGCCTGAGCAGGAGCCATCAGCGCTGTGCGCGGTTCACCCGTCTCTTGGGACGGGCCGGCGAGCCCCATCGCCGTTTGTATCCGTCCCAACATACCGTCTCGCTGCTTGCGGCGCCAGTTACGGCTCTTGTTCTCGGGGCGTCATCACGTACGCGAACAGCGCCGCGGCGAGCGACGCGCCGATGATGGGCGCGACCCAGTAGATCCAGTGGTCGGCCCAGAAGTTCGCCACGAGCGCCGGACCGAAGGCTCGGGCGGGATTCATCGCAGCTCCCGTCAGTGGACCGCCCATTAGGATGTCCATCGTGATGGTCAGCCCGATGGCCAGCGGCGCGATGCCCGTGGGGCCCCGCCGGTCCACAGCCGAGCCGTAGATGACGTACATCAGGAAGAAGGTCAGAACGACCTCGGTCACGAACCCGCGGGCCCGACCCACGATGAAGGCGGCCTCGCCGGCCTTGGCGATGGTCGGCGTTCCCAAATGAAGTTGGTCCGACAGTTCGCTCTGAAAGATATAGCGCAGCGCCAGCGCCGCCACCACGGCGCCCGCGAGTTGGGCGAGGATGTACGCCGCCGTCTTGGCGGTGCCGAGCTTCCCCGCGACCCACAGTCCTACCGAGATGGCGGGATTGTAGACGCCGCCTGAAATGTGTCCCGCCGCCGCGATCATGAGCCCGATCCCGAGGCCGTGAGCGAGGGCGACGGCGACGATCTGTCCCGGCCCGTCGAGCCCGAATGCCGCCGTGGTCAGGATGGAGCCCGCACCCATGAACACGAGCGCGAACGGCCCGATGAACTCGGCCACGAGCGGCCTGATCCACTCGGCGAGCGTCCCTTCAGGGATGATGTTGCTCGCGTGGAGCTGGCTTCGCAACGTCGGCGCTCCCGCAGCCATGCTGCACCTCCGTCCTTTTGGATCAAACGGATAGGCTTCTCAGCCGATGACGCGCGCGATTCTAGGCGTCGCGGCGTCCCCTGTCAAGCGTACGTCCGCTCAACGCCCTGTGGATCCGTGCCCGCCGACGCCGCGATCCGTGTCCGTGAGCCGGTCGACCTCGATCACGGGAAGGTCGGCGATGGCGGCGACGACGAGCTGCGCGATGCGATCGCCGTCGCACACCCGATACGGCGCTGCCGACCCCACGCAATACATGGTGACGAACACCTCGCCCCGGTAGTCGCTGTCCAGCGTGCCGAACGTCGCCAAGACGCCACGGGCGCTCAGGCCCGAACGAGGCCGAATCTGCGCGTCGTATCCCCGTGGGACTTCGATAGCGAGGCCCGTGGGCACGAGCACCGGGTCCGAGCCGATATCGAGGAAGCCCGGCTCAGGGAGGCATGCATGAAGGTCGAGTCCCGTGGACCCGGGGGTCGCGCGCGAGGGCAAGCGGGCCCCCGGCCGGAGGCGGACGACGCGAATGGAAGGGGACGGCTCGCCCGCAGGCATGGCCGCGGGTCAGGCGGTGACAGGCTCGGCGGCGACGGCTTCCTCTTCGGGCCACGCCCGCTTCTTGAGCATCTCGCGCGGAGGGTCGATGTAGATGGCGCCCCAGCCGCACGCTTCCTCGCAGAGGCGACAGCCCGTGCACTTCCGCTCGTTCAGCACGGCGACCCCGAAGAAGTCACCCACCTGCCGCTCCGGCTCGCCGAGGCTCAGCGCTTCGAATGGACAGATCTGAATGCAGAGCTCGCAACCCGATCCGATGCAGTTGTCCTCGATGACGATCGCCTTCGGCCACTCCTTGCGTGGGAACGTCTTGCACACGTCCCCCATGTCATCGAGGATGGCCTCGGGCGGGCAGACGACGCCACATGCGCCGCAGTCGATGCACAAGGTAGGGTCGATTACGTGAAGCTGGTTGCGCTCGCCGCTGATGGCGCCCGTCGGACAGCGCTTGGTGCAGGCGGTACAGCCGATGCAGGTCTCGGTGATGGTGTAAGCCACAGGCACCTCCGAGCTGGCGCTCGCGGCGAATTTGCGAAGCGCCGGCTTCTCAAACCGTCGTCAGCGCCAGTATACGGACGCGCACCCAGAGAGACAACCACGGCGCAAGTCGACAGGCGCTCGAGCCGCCTTTGGCGTGTTTCTCCGCGTACATCGCGGCATCGGCCCAGGAGATGAGCGCGTCTCGAAAGGTCGCCACACCGATGGAACGCTGTAGACCGGATGGCCGTCGGCCGCCTGCCCGTAGACCTACGGGCGAATGTCTGCAGCCAGTCAACACAACTCGTCGTTGCCGGGGTCGTGGGTAAGCCTACGTAGGTCGGAGCCGTCGGGACGCACAACGTAGATCTCGTTGTTGCCGTCCCGATCCGAGAAAAAGGCGATGAGATCGTCGCTCAGCCACATGGGGCACCTGTCGCGCGCTGGGTGCGTCGTGATGCGGCGAATGTTCTGCCCATCAGCGTCGGCGACGTACAGGTCCTCGTTGTCATCCACCTTCATCGTGAACGCGACGCGGCCATCGGGCGCAGGTTTCGGCTCGATCGCACGCCCTTCGGTCTGCATCAGTTGCTCGGGATTCGAGCCGTCCGGTCGCATGCGCCACACGTGGAATTCGCCCAGCTCCGTCGCCTCGGGGTCCACGCGATTGCTCTCGAACAGGATGTATTGCCCGTCGGCCGTCCACGATGGCGTGCTGTCCCACGAGGGCTCATCGGTGAGCCTCGTCTCCCGGCCCGTTTCCAGGTCGATCACCCAGATGTCCGCCTGCATCGCATCGCCGTCGGGCAGCGGCTCCGAGCGCTGAAATACGATGCGTTTCCCCTCTGGAGACCAGTACGCGTAGTCATCGACGATGCGCTCGTCGCGCTGACCGCTGAACGTGAGCCGACGCTGGTCCGAGCCGTCGGCGTTCATGGTGTAGAGCTGCGTGGAGCCGTCACGAGTCGACACGAAGACGATGCGCTGGCCGTCCGGCGAGACGCGCGGCTCGTAATCGCGCGCGGGGTGGTGCGTGAGCTGGCGTAGCCCCGTCCCGTCGCTGCGCAGCGCGTACACTTCGTCGTTTCCGGTGCGATTCGAGTAGAAGTACACCCAACGGACATCGGCGGCGTCGCCGCATCCGACAGCGAGCGCGGCCGAAACCAAGAGCACCAAGATGAGGCGTCGCATGGCGGCGCCCGTACCGTATCACACAGCACCCTCGGGGGAAACCGCGCGCCCTACTACGTGGCCTTCCTGGGGCGCCACACGGACACGATGAAGTCGGCGAGGGCGGGAACCCGGTAGGCGACGCGGTCGGCCGCACGCAGGAGCGCCATCGCGAGGTCTTCGGGAAGAGCGTCCAGCAGCCGATACCATCCTCCGAACAGCCAGAAGAGGGACGCACCCCTGCACTCCACCAGCTCGAAGTAGGGCTCCGCCATGCGCCTCAGAGTTCGGTACGTGCAGCGGAAGGTGTGATTGGGCGGAATCTCCCAGTATGGGCGCCCCGACAGCACGGGCAAACCGAGCCGACGCCTCACGCCATAGAGCGCCCGGCCTACCCGGCAGGACAGGCTGTCGTAATTCGACACGACGATAACGGCCAGCCCATCCGGCCGCAGGATGCGCGCAGCCTCACGTAGGAACGCCCGCGGCTCAGCGAAGTGGTCGAAGGAGCCTTGACACAGCACGCGGCCGAAGCTGGCGTCGCGGAACGGGAACGCCTCAGCCAGCGCGCACACGACCCGGACGTCGGCGTCCGCAGCGAAGCGCGTTCGACAGTAGCGCGCGAGAGCGGCCGAAGCGTCGAGACCGCAGGCTCGCCAGCCACGCGCACGCAGCAACGCGATCTGGTCGCCGAAGCCGCTCGCGACATCGAGCGCGTCGGAGCCGTCACCCTCGCCGAGCAGACGGGCGGTGAGCTCCGGGACACGCCGAAACACGAAGCGGCTATCGCGGTGATGAAATGCCGCCGGTGGGATGTCTTCTTCAATCTCCCAATCGAGGTCGGCCTCTGACAGCGATGTGGCCACGCGCGCTCCCCCGGGATGGCGACGACACCAGCGAAGCGGTCCGACGCCGTTGCGCCGCGACCGCCCACGACTCCGCTGCGATTGTACGTGCGATGTCAAGCGCACCGAAGCCTGGCAGACTCGCGGCGAGGATGCAGCGGGGACGCCGGCGGTCACCAATGACGCGCCGTCGCGGTGCGAGCGAATCGTCGTCGGGGGTTTTCGCCGGGAGCACGGGCGTCTCGACGTGGAACCGGAGCACTACGGTTTCGAGTGCAACCCGCCCGAAGCGGGAAGCGGCATGCCCGCCCGCTCATACGCCTCCGTGAGTACCTCACGCATGTCGTCTGGAAGGCGGGCCCACGCTTCGTCTGCAATGTGGGCCGGAATACCGAAGCGCGCTTCAGCGATGCCGCCGCAAATCGCCCCCAAGGTGTCCGCGTCCCCACCCAGTGAGATAGCGTTGCGAATGGCGTCCTCGAACCCCGTCGCCTCCAGCGCGCACACGATGGCCTCCGGCACCGTGCCCTGACACGTTTCATTGAACTTGTACGTCTGCCGGATTTGGTCCACGGTTCGACTCAGATGGTAGCCAAACATCGCAGCGATCTCCTCGCGCACCGTTTCGGGATCCATCCCCTGGCGGAACAGGAAGATCGCCGCGACGGTAGCCCGGGCGCCTTTCAGCCCCTCCGGATGATCGTGTGTCACCGAGGTCACAGCGTCCGCCAGATCCAGCGCCTCGTCGAGCGAGCTCGCGAGAAAGCCAGCGGGGGAGACGCGCATCGCGGCGCCGTTACCGAAGCTCCCGTAGGGCCCCGTCTCGTCAGAGAAGAGCCACTCTGCGAACCTGGTGCCCCATCCGGAGTCGGGGTAGCGCCAACCCCAGTCCTTGAACGCATCGACCGGGTGGCGGCCGCGGATGAGCGCGTCGGCGACGGCCACCGTGAGCACTGTGTCGTCAGTGAAGAACGCTCCCCGATGGAACAGGGGCGCGAAGCTCTTGTCCTTGATGGGGCTGAACTCGTACACCGACCCAATGATGTCGCCAGCAATGGCGCCGAGCATGCGTCCCTCCTCGTTTCACCGGGCCGGCCGAGAAGAAGAAAAAGAGTGGTCGGGGCGACTGGACTTGAACCAGCGACCTCTTGACCCCCAGTCAAGTGCGCTACCAGGCTGCGCCACGCCCCGACCAGAATTGCGTCCTCTGGCGAGAGGACGCGCACCACATCAGCATACTAGCACGGAGTATCGGCCGCAGGCCAAACGGGGTCCTAGACGCTCGCGCCGCCCAGAATGACGATCCCCAGGCCGGCGAGCATCACCAAGGTGAACTCGATCGCCACAGTCCGATTGAGATGGCCGATGAGATGGTGATGAATGAGGCCGCTCGTTAGGTAGAAGGCGAGTAGCAGAACCACCGCAGCGAGGAACCCTTCCAGCGGGACGAAGTAGAGCATCCAGCGCATCTCGCCGACGATCAGCCCCGTCGCGGCGGCGAACACGAGCGTGCGCACCGGGTCGGCCTCTGCCTCGCGGAACACCTCGACGGCGAGCAAGAGACTCACGAGGCCTACGGCCAACGCCGACGGCAGGAGGGCGACGTCGAAGCTGTAGACGACGCTGAAGAAGGCGAAGGCCGTCAGATACGTGAGGATGTTCAGCACGAACCGGGCCGCGGCGTGAGAGGGCGCCTGGGTGTCGACCGAAACGTACACGGCCTGCACAGCCACGCCGAACAACACCGTCGCCGCCAGCACGGCGAGCGCGTTCCAGTACCCTTCCACGAGCTCCTCGAAGAACAGGCCCGAGGCCAGCGTGAAGAGCACAGGGATGAACAAGAACGGGGCCGTATCGGCCGGGTTGCGGAATTCGCCTCGAGGATGCGCTCGAACGATTCCGTCGACGCCGAGCCCCATCAGCCCTACGAGCGCCAGGAGGACCCACGGCTGGGTGGGCTCGACGGCGAGGAAGAGGCCCATGCCAGCCGCGTAGGCGAGGGCGAGAACCGGCACGCGCCCCGGTTCGGGGATCGTCCGGTCGAGCAAGGGGCGACGGAGGTCGCCCGGCGCGCGGAGCGACGTCCGCTCCAGCGTCGGCGACTTGTTCGCCATGTCGACCTCGGGTTCGCGCGACGCCCCGGTGCCCGGCATGTCCGCCGGGCGGGGCGGCGTCAGCCTCTCAGAGTCGCGGGGATTGTAGTTTCCCAGTCCCAGACTGTCAAATCGCACGATGACGCGGGTACCGTCTTCCACGCGCTAGGATGTTATCGCAATGACGGGCGCAGCTATCGAGCAGCTCCGATCCATCGCCGCCGCGGTGGGCGACGCGCATCCCTCGGTGACCCGCCTCCTCGCGCTCCGCGCGGAACCCACGGACGCGAGCGGTCGCGCTCCTGTTCAGTGGATCGTCGTCGTCGGGCATCGAGACCGGAAAGCGGAAGCCGCGGTCGTCCGCGCGATCGAGGCGGCCTCCGCCGAGCCCGTCGAGGTCTTCGTGGTCGACGAGCGGTCGTACCGTATTCGGGAACGAACGCCCTCCATGGCGATGGCGCTGCGACGGGCGGTGACGCTGTTCTCGCGCCCGCCGACCGATCACGACCTGGGTCGCTCGCCGTAGTCGCCGTGCGGCCGGTCGCGCCGCCGGACCGCCTCACGGAAGCCCTCTCGCATCGCGAGGTCGCGCCAGGCGATGCCCTCGGGCGTGTGCCGCGCGATGCCATCGAACACCGTCCCGATGAGCTGGGACGTGCGGAGTCCCATATTTTCGTACGCCTGGTTGACCAGGAGCTTGTTCATCACGAGCTGATTCACCGGGATCTCGGCGAGCCGCCTGGCGAACGCCTCCACCTCCGCCGCCAGGCTCTCCGCGGGGACAGCCGCGCTCACCAGACCGATGCGCTCCGCCGTGCGTGCGTCGATGGCGTCGCCGGTCAGCATGTAGCGCTTCGCGTGCTCCAGACCGAGGCGGTACACCCACATGACCGTCGTCGGCGTTCCCCAGATGCGGGCCGGCGGGTACCCAATGTACGCATCATCCGCCATGAAGATGAGGTCCGAGCACAGCGCCATGTCGGTGCCGCCGCCGACGCACCACCCGTGAACCTGCGCAATGACCGGCTTGGGACTCTGCCACAAGCTCATGAACGCCCGCACGTTCCGCGACATCATGCGGTAATCCTCGATGGGATCCCAGAGACCGCCTCGCCGCTCCTGGACTTGCGCTTCGGCGCGCGTCCCGCTTTCGAGGTCGTAGCCCGCGCAGAACGCGCGTCCGGCGCCGGAAAGGACGATGACACGGACATTCGGATCGTCATTCGCCTTTCGGACGCCCTCTTCGAGGTCCACGATTATGCGTCCGTTGATGGCGTTGAGGCGTTCCGGCCGGTTGAGGACGAGGCGGGCAATGGGCCCATCGGCCTGGTAGAGAACGGCAGGCTCGTGCTGCACGGGTCACCTCCAGTCGTGGCCAGCTCCGGTCGGGGTTCTGGACAGCGCGAGATTATGGTATCCTACGCGGCGAGGGCCCAAGCTCCCGGAGACCACATCTGGACTGCCCACAGATGAGTCACCGGGTCGGGCCCTTTCGTATCGGGGCCGCGGGCGGCGCCATCTCCCACACGCCGCCCGCGGCTGTCTGTCCCCGTGGCGGGGATGTCCCTCCCTCTCGGGAGGGACGCGTTCGGCTAGACAGGCACCTCCTTTCTGCTCAGATTTGCCACCGCTCCCTCAGCGCGCGGCGACCGTGCGCCGGAGGAAGGTAGGCAGCTCGGTGTCATGCGGGTCGGGAAGCCGCTCGATGGCATCCCCGACCGAGGGCCGCGCCTGGGCGACCGCGTCATCGTCCCGCGCGGTCACGAGCTGCGGCCGGGCGAATCCGGTCGCGATGACCGTCACCTTCACCTCGTCGCCGAGCTCGGGATCGACGGCGGTGCCGAAGATGATCTCCGCCTCCGGGTCGACCACCTCGTGGATCGCTTGCGCCGCCTGGTTCAGCTCCTGAAGCGTTAGGTTCTTCGCGCCCGTCACGTTGAAGAGCACGCCCTTGGCGCCCGCGATGTTCACATCGAGCAGTGGGCTCTGGATGGCGGCGCGCGCCGCGTCGGCGGCGCGGTGCTCGCCCCGGCC
>FWWL01005669.1_pt1 | contig 19115 bp, 21 predicted proteins | sample 2228331 | NCBI WGS metagenome assembly FWWL01 (sample SAMEA103939775, study PRJEB20133) | metagenome | reverse complement strand
TTGTCAAACATGAGATAATTAAAAAAGAGAATTTTACCCTAAATTTGGGCAAACATGGGTTAAGTCCCTCTAATGGCATTAATATATAAAAATTCTTGTTTCCTCAATGTGATTGAGTTTTCCAAGATATTTTGCCATTCTTTCAACACCAAATCCAAATCCTGCTGATGGATAAAATCCTTTTTTTGCGTAATTTAAATATTCCTTGAAAATTTTAAGAGGCATGTTTTTACCCTTTATTCTTTCAATTATTTTTTTGTATTCATATTCCCTTTCTCCTCCTGAAAGACCTTCACCAAAACTATAAGGGTATATTAAATCGTAATCAATTAAAATTCCTTTTCTTTCTGGATCCTCTCTATCATAAAATTCCCTTTCTTCTATAGGAAAATCAATTAAAAAATAGATTTCCTTTATATTTCTTGAAAAATTTAAAACATCGCCATATTTTGACTTCAATTCGGATACAGTTATCCTTTTAAAGGGCTTTTCCGGGACAGACACTTTTACAAGTTCAGGAATTTCTTCTTTTGTTTTTTTGATTATATAAATTATCATGTCTTCAATAAAGGAAAGGATTTCTTCCCTTTTTGCATTCCTTATTTCTACATCAATTTGAACAAACTCGGTAAGATGTAAAGGGGTTTTTTCTTCAATTCTTATATTTGGGGAAACTATGAAAATTTTCTCAAAGTAATTCATGAGTATCTGTTTTTGAAATATCATGCTTGTTGTAAGGAAATATTTTTTCCCTTTTATTTTTGTTTTTGCATAACTAAGGGAAAGGAGAGGGTCAGATACTTTTGTAAGAATGAGGGGGAGAATTTCCAGAAATCCCTTTTCCTCAAAAAATCTTCTTGCCCATTTTAAAATTTTTGACACAATGATAGTTCCCTTTATTTTTTCTTCCATAGAGCCTCCTTTTTAAATTATACACTTTTTTTCACTTTGTCAAGTCTTTAAGAATAAAAAATTCAGGGTAAAAGGAAGTGCTATTTGAGGTTGAATTTATTCTCCTGAAAATACCCAGATTTTAATCCTATTTTTCTTCCGATTCCTTTGCATCCTTTTCTATTTCTTCTTTGATATCCTTTAAATTGTTCTCTGTTTCTCTTAAAGATTTTCTGAATTCCCTTAGTGCATGTCCCATTCCTCTTGCAAGTTCTGGCAATTTTTTTGCTCCAAAAAGAAGAAGGATAATAAAAAAAATTAATAAAATTTCCTGAAAACCTATATTCATTTTTCTACCCTCTTTTTTAAGGGATTTGAACCTGTTTTAAAAAGAAGTTATAATATTTTATAGTTAATTTATTAATTTGTCAAGTGGTGGGCGTAGCTCAACTGGTTAGAGCACTGGACTGTGGCTCCAGAGGCTGGGGGTTCAAGTCCCCTCGCCCACCCTTATGCCCCCGTAGCTCAATAGGAAAAGAGCGCCTGGCTTCGGACCAGGAGGTTACGGGTTCAAGTCCCGTCGGGGGTTAAATATTGAATTTAATATCTTTTTTTCTTAAAATAACCTTTCAACCGGGTCCGATTCCCTTTTTTATTTAAAGGCAAATGGAAACCCACTATTATGATTTGATAATCCTTGGCTCAGGACTCGCAGGTTTAAGAGCAGCCTTAGAAGCAGCAAGAAAATCAGAGGGAAAGGTAAAAGTAGCTTTAATTTCAAAGGTTCATTTGATGAGGTCTCACAGCGTTTGCGCAGAGGGGGGTACAGGGGCTGCTATAAATCAGGCAGACGGAGATTCCCCACTTCTCCACGCCTGGGACACTGTAAAAGGTTCAGATTTTCTCGCAGACCAGGATGTGGTTTTTAGGTTTGTTGAAAAAATAATAGAAGAAATTTATCTTCTTGAGCACTGGGGAATACCCTGGTCAAGAAAAGAGGATGGTAGAATAAATCAGAGACCCTTTGGAGGTCATTCCTACCCAAGAGCAGTATTTGCAGAGGATAAAACCGGATTCTTTGAAATGCACACCCTCTACAACAGATTGCAAAAATACAATAACTGGGATAGATTTGATGAGTATTTTGTTACAAAAATCCTTTTAAAGGATAAAAAATTTCATGGATGCGTTGCCTATGATATGTCAAGGGGTGAAATGGCTGTTTTTTATGGAAAAGCCTGTATAATCGCAACAGGGGGCGCGGGAAGAATATACTCCTTTACCACCTTTTCTCATACAGTAACAGGAGACGGATTTGGTCTTGCTTTCAGAGAGGGAATCCCTCTTAAGGACATGGAATTTATGCAGTTCCATCCCACAGGGCTTGTTCCCTCAGGAATTCTCGTATCAGAAGGTGCAAGGGGGGAAGGAGGATACTTGAAAAATAAAAAAGGAGAAAGATTTATGGAAAATTATGCTCCTGAAAAAATGGAACTTGCCCCCAGAGATATTGTTTCAAGAGCCATGATGAAGGAAATAAAAGAAGGTAGAGGCTTTGAAAGAGAAGATGGACTTAATTATCTTCATCTTGATTTAACACATTTAGGAAGAGAAAAACTTCTTGAAAGATTGCCCCTTATAAGGGAGCTGGGAATAAAATATCTTGGAATAGATATTGTTGAAAAACCTTTACCTGTGAGACCCGCTCAACATTACACAATGGGAGGAATAGATTGTGATATTGATGGTAAGGTAAAAGGGATGGAAAATATGTGGGCAGCAGGTGAGGTGGCATGTACCTCTCTTCATGGAGCAAACAGGTTAGGAACAAACTCAACAGCAGAATGTCTTGTATGGGGAAGAATTACAGGAGAAAAATCCCTTGAGTATATTAAAGAAAGTGACCTTATGCCTTACAAGATGGAAGAGGTTGTAAAGGAAGAAATTCAAAGAATAATGGAAAAGATGATAGGGAAAAAAGGTTCAGAAAACTTGTATGATATAAGAAGAGAGCTTAGAAGGACAATGGATGAATATGTAGGAGTTTTCAGAGAAAAAGAAGGACTTGAAAAGGCATTGAATAAAATAAAAGAACTAAGAGAAAGGTATAAGGATATAAGAATTTCAGATAAAAGCAAGGTATATAACACAGAACTTATAAATGCTCTTGAACTTGAAAATATGCTTGATACAGCTCTTGTTGTAACAATTTCGGCATTAAAAAGAGAGGAATCAAGAGGAGCTCATTTTAGACTTGATTTTCCAGAAAGAAATGACGATAAATTTTTAAAACACACCATTGCATACAAGGATGAAAAAGAAGATGTAAGAATTGAGTATGAGCCTGTTAGAATAACTTACTGGAAACCCGTTGAAAGAAAATATTAAAATGAACTTCCTTTAAAGGAGGTTTTATTATGAATAAAAAAAATTATAAGGGAGTTAAAGCCTGGTTTTTGCCTGAAAAAATGGCAAATTTTGAAAGATGGCTCTTTTCCCTCCATAGAATAACAGGAATAATCCTGATTTTATATCTTATAGTGCATGTTTTTGTTGTGGGTTCAAGAGCTTTTGGTAAAGAATCCTGGATTAATACAATGCAACTTGTAGGTGCAATAGGAGAAGGAACCTATCGCAATATTGTTAAAACTCTTGAATATTTCCTTATACTTGTTGTTGGTTTTCACGCCTTAAATGGTTTGAGATTAATTATAACAGAATTTGGTTTTCTCCTTGGAAAACCAAAAAGACCAGAATATCCATATGTGGCAAGTTCACTTAAAACACAAAGGGTATTTATTTATTTTCTTATGATTCTTTTCTTTACATATCTTTTGCTTGGATTTCAGGAATTTTTTCTTTTAAAATAGGAGGGAAAAAATGAAGGAAAGATTCTGGATTTTACATTATATTTCAGGAGGAATAATTTTTATTTTGCTTTTAAGTCATATCTTTATGATGCATTTTTATAAGTTTCTTTTAAGATTTATGCAGGGGAAAGAGCCCCTTGAATGGGAAGCTGTTGTTGAAAGAGCAAGAAATGTTACTCTTACATCCCTTTATGTATTTTTTCTTTTCTTTGCCCTTTTCCACGGATTATACGGTCTTAAAAATATATTGATAGAAACAAATTTTGGGAAAAAATTTGAAAGGGAAATTACTTTTCTTTTCTTGATTATAGGATTTTTAGTTTTCGCTTTTGGAACATTTACCACAATAAAAGCAGGAGCTCTTAAATGAAGGGGAAATTTATTGTTAAAAGATATATTCCTGACCTTGGTAAAAATTCTTTTGATGAATTTGAAATTGAAATTACTGAGGGAATGACTGTTCTTGATGCTCTTTTATTTATAAAAGAAAACATTGACCAGAGCCTTTCAGTAAGATACTCTTGTAGAATGGGGATATGTGGTTCCTGTGGAATGATAATTAACGGAAAACCTGAACTTGCCTGTCATACTCAGGTTAAAAAGATTTTGAAAAAGGGAATATGTAAAGTTGAACCAATACCCAATTTACCTCTTATAAGGGACCTTGTTACTGATTTTAGTTTTATTTTTGAAAGTCATAGAAAGATTAAACCCTTTATAATAAGGGAGGATGAAAAAGAACAGGAAAATCCTATACGGGAATATAAACAGACCCCTCAAGAGCTTCTTGAATATCTTCAATTTAGCTATTGTATTCAGTGCGGTTTATGTGTATCTTCTTGTCCTGTTTCTTCCACAGATGGGTTATTTTTAGAGCCCCTTATTCTTGCTCAAGCATATAGGTTTTGTGTGGATTCAAGGGATGAGGGATTGTTTGAAAGGCTTGATATAGTTTCAAGGGCTCATGGTGTTTTTAACTGTCATTTTGCAGGTGGATGTTCAAATGCCTGTCCAAAGGGTGTTGACCCTGCACTTGCAATTCAACTTTTAAAAAGGCTTATTTTTAAAAAATCCCTTGGTCTTTTAAAGAAGAAAAAGGGAAATCAGGTAGTCCCCCCCTATCCGGAGGGTCCAAATAAGGATAAAATTCCAAAGCCACCCCTTAAAACTGTTTAAATTTTATGAAGGAGGAGTTAATTGTTCTTTTTACTGCTCTTCTTCCTGTTTCTGAATTAAGAGGTGCTATTCCCTTAGCTTATCTTTCCTTTAAGTTTCCCTTATGGAAAGCTTATTTAATTTCTGTAATAGGAAATCTTTTGCCCCTTTTGCCTCTTTTGTTTTTAATAGAGAAAATTGAAAAAATAGTTCTTAATTTACCTTTTATAAGAGACTTTTATTTTTGGTATAAAAAAAGGGTTCTGAAAAATAGGGAAATAATAGAAAAATATGAAACTTTAGGTCTTTTTTTATTTGTGATGATACCGCTTCCTATGACAGGTGGATGGACAGGGACATTTTTAAGTGTTCTTCTTGGAATGAGAAAAAAATATGCAATTCTTGCAATTATACTTGGTGTATGTGCTGCTGGAATTATTGTATCTTTAATTCTTGTTGCTTCTCTTAAATATTCTATTTTGGCTGGTATTTTAACTCTTCTCCTTATATATTTTATACTTTCAAGGATAAAATGATTTCATTTATTTTTTTTAATCTTGCCTTTTTAAAAGGTGAGGAGCTTATTTATCATGTGTATTACGGATTTATGGGGGCAGGAATTGCTTACTTAAGAGTTATTGAGGCTGATTCAATATATCATTTTCAGGCACAGGGACATACAAATAAATTCTTTTCAATAATTTTTTATGTTAATGACAGAATTGATACCTATGCAGATACAAATTTTTTACCTTTAAAACAGGAAAAAAATCTCCATGAGGGAACCTGGAAAAAAAGTATGTGGTATAATTTTGATTATGACAGTTTAAGGGTTTATGATTCAGACGGGAAGGTAAGTAAGCTTGAAAAGGGAGCATATGATGTTCTAACCATTTTTTATAAATTAAGGAATGAGAATTTCAAGGTGGGTGATACCCTTGAAATGCTTTTATTTGCTGACAGAAAGATATATAAACTTTATGCCCTTGTTGAAAAAAAGGGGAAAATAGAAACAGGAATTGGAGAGAAGGAAGCTATAAAAATTGTTCTTTTGATTGATAAATCGGGTGAATACAGGGGAAAATCCGGTCTTGAGGCAATTTTTGGTGGAAAGGGAGGACTTGAAATCTGGCTTTCTGATGATGAAAGAAGAATCCCTCTTTACATATCAACAAAGGTTTGGTTTGGTTCTATAAGGGCTCTCTTGAAGAAAATAAAATAAAAATGAGTGGAATAGGAGGTAAATTTTATTTAGAGTCCTTTTTTGATAGACATTTATATTTATATAGAATTGAAGAATTTATTTATTCAGGAAAAACAAAATTTCAGAAGGTGGATATTGTTAAACTTTCCTTCTTTGGTAAATCAGTTTTTCTTGATAAAAAAATCCAGAGTACACAATGTGATGAGTTTATTTATCATGAGTCACTTGTTCATCCTTCAATTCTTCTACATGAAAATCCTGAAACTATTTATATAGCTGGAGGAGGCGAGGGAGCAACTTTAAGAGAGGTTTTAAAGCATGGAGGTATAAAAAAGGTCAGGATGTGTGACATTGATGAAGAGTTTGTTAGGATATGTAAAAAGTATTTACCTGAATGGCATCAAGGTGCTTTTGAGGATAAAAGGGTGGAACTTGTTTATCTTGATGCAAGAAAGGATGTTGAATCTTTGAGTGATAATTCCTTTGATATTTATATTTCAGATTTGACAGAGCCTATTGAGGGTGGTCCTTCAACTTTTTTATTTACAAAAGAGTATTTTGAAATTTTAAATAAAAAATTAAGGGAAAAGGGTATATGTGTATTCCAGGCAGGTTCCACTATTATCTATTATTATGATTTTATTTTGTCTCTTTATAAAACTCTTAAAGAAATTTTTCCTTCTGTTTTTGTTTATGAAATATTTGTTTCTTCCTTTCATATGTCCTGGGGTTTTGTTATTGCTATTAAGGAGAAAATGGATATTAAAGAGGTTTTAGAGAGGTTTGATTTAAAAAAAGATTCCAAAGTTTATAGAAATCTTAAATTTCTTACACCTCACTATATAAAAAAGATTTTTATATTACCAAAATACCTTGAAAGTTCTCTTGAAAGTAAAGGAAGGGTTCTCGCGGACAAAAATCCTTTTATATGGGAAAGGGATGTTTAAAAATTATTTTTTAACAAAAGGTTTTGGTGTTGCGGATAGTTATCTTCTTTCCTTTGATAGGGCTTTAAAAAAAGCAAAAATTGCAAATTATAACCTTGTGAAAATATCAAGCATTCTTCCGCCCGGAGTGAAGAAAAAAAATGGAGTATATCTTTTTCCTTCTTCCCTTCTTCACATTGCTTATGCTTCTCTTATTTCAAATAAAGAGGGAGAGCTTATTTCTGCTGTATGTGGTGTTGTGCTTCCTGTAGATGAAAAAGAAATAGGTATGATAATGGAATGGAGCGGTTTTGAAAAAAAGGAAAAGGGAATTGAGGAGGTAAAAAGAATGCTTGAAAGTGCTATGGAGGATAGGGGGATAAAAATAAAAAGTATAGAGATTGTTTCTGTTCAAAAGAGGGTGAGAGATTTCACCTGTGTATTTGCTGGTTGTGCGATTTTTTAATTAAAATTTTTATTTTAAAAAAGGGTTCAAGTCCCATTTTTTTTAAAAACCGGAGTAAAAGGATTGAAAAAATTAAGGGGAGTTTCTTATTTTACATCCGAGTCAGTAACAGAGGGACACCCGGATAAGCTCTGTGACCAGGTTTCAGATGCAATTCTTGATGCAATAATTGAGAAGGACCCGAATGCAAGGGTTGCCTGTGAATCTCTCACATCAAGGGGAATGTTTGTTATTGCAGGTGAGATAACAACTGATTGTTATGTGGAAATGCCAGATATTGTGAGAATGGTTATAAAAGAGGCAGGTTATACTAATCCTGCATATGGTCTTGATTATGAGACAGTTGCGGTTTTAACAGCAATTCAGGCACAGGCACCTGATATTGCGATAGGAGTGAATGCAGGGGGAGCAGGGGATCAGGGAATGATGTTTGGTTTTGCCATCAATGAGACGCAAGAGCTTATGCCTCTTCCCATAATGCTTGCTCATAAACTTGTTAAAAGACTTGCACAGGTAAGAAAGAATGGAACACTTCCCTATTTAAGACCCGATGGTAAATCTCAGGTTACTGTAAGATATGTGGATGGGAAACCGGATAAAGTTACAGCAATTGTTCTTTCAGCCCAGCATGACCCGGATGTTTCAATAAAAGAATTAAGAGAAGATTTGATTGAGGTAGTTATTGAAAAGGTTATCCCAAGAGAGATGATGGATGATGAAGTTAAAATTTATATAAATCCTACCGGAAGATTTGTAATAGGAGGTCCTCAAGCAGATACAGGATTAACAGGAAGAAAAATAATGGTTGATACATATGGAGGATATGCAAGGCATGGAGGAGGATGTTTTTCAGGAAAGGACCCAACAAAGGTTGATAGGTCAGCTTCATATATGGCAAGGTATCTTGCAAAAAATATTGTTTCAGCAGGACTTGCAGATACATGTGAAATACAGATTGCCTATGCCATAGGAGTTGCTGAACCTGTTGCAGTGTATGTAAATACCTATGATACAGGAAAAGTTCCTGAGGAAAAAATCGTTAAATTCATAAAGGAAAGATTTGATTTGTCTCCAAGAGGAATAATTGACTTTCTCAAATTAAAAAGACCCATTTATAAAAGGACAGCAGTATACGGACATTTTGGAAGGGAAGAAGAAGGTTTCACATGGGAAAAAACGGATAGTAAAGAAGAGTTTATGGAACTTTTAGAGTAAAAAGATAAGTAAAGTAAAAATATGTAGCAAAAAGCAAGGAATCAATTCTGTCAAGAAAACCCCCATGTCCAGGAAGGATTGAGGAGGAGTCTTTTATGCCCATTTCCCTTTTAAACATTGATTCCCATAAATCTCCTGCAAGGGCAAATAAAGATATAAAGATTCCAGGGATAATTCTTTTAAGCATTTCTTCCCCTGTTAAATTGGCAAAAATTATTGAAAATATTAGCGTGAATATAAAACCACCAATTAGACCCTCAACTGTTTTTTTCTGTGAAACCCTTTCCCATAGTCTTCTTTTTCCAAAGAATTTTCCTGAAAAATAAGAAAAGGAATCAAACACACTTACACACCCAAGAAGAAATAGAATTTCTCCTGTTCCGAAATTTTTTTTTATTTCGTAAAAAAGAATTGAAGGTATAATAAGGTAAAATAAGGAAACAAGAGAGGCAGAAAAAAAATTAAACCCCTTTCTCTTTTCAGCAAGTAAAAGAGATAAAAGAAAATATATAATTACAAGTAGAAATATTATAATGATTCTGAGATTTACAACGTATATAAGAAGGGGGAATAAGATTAAATTTATAAAAAAAACAAGATAAGGTTTTAAAAGGTATCCTGATATATAAAGAATTCTTAAATATTCAAAGAGTGAAAAGAAAAGGAAAAAAAATATAAGAAGAAAAAAATAAATACCTCCTTTAAGGGTTGAAAATAAGGCAAAAGCAAAAAGTAAAAGAGCAGTTATTATTCTAAGACCTAACTTTACCAAATCTTCTTTCTCTTTTTGAATATTCTTCAATTGCTCTTAAAAAATCTTCTCTCCTGAAGTCAGGCCAGTATTTATCCGTAAAATAAAGTTCTGTATAGGCAATTTCCCACAAGAAAAAATTTGATATTCTCCTTTCACCACTTGTTCTTATTAACAAATCAGGGTCAGGAATTTCAGGGTCATAAAGATATTTTTTAAAATCTCCCTCCCTTATTTCTTTTTTACCATTTTTTAAAATCTTATTTATTGCATCAATTATTTCCCTTCTCCCTCCATAATTGAGCGCAAGGGTAAGAATCATCTCCTTGTTTTCTTTTGTCTTTTCTGTTAAAGATTCAACTCTTTTTCTTATTCTTTCGGGTAACCCCTCCTTTTTGCCTATTATCTTTAACTTTATTCCATTTTTTAAAAGTAAATCTGCTTCATTTTTTGCAACCCTTTCAAGTAAAGCAAAAAGTCCCTTTATTTCTTCTTTTGGTCTTTTCCAGTTTTCTGTGGAGAAGGTAAAGAGAGTTAAATATTTTATTCCTATTTCTCTTGCCGTTCTTACTATTTCCCTTACTGATTCAACTCCTTCCTTGTGTCCTATTATTCTGGGTAAATTTCTTTCCCTTGCCCATCTTCCATTTCCATCCATTATTATTGCCACATGAAGGGGTATTTTCATTCTTCCATAATTTCCTTTTCTTTTATCTTAATAATTTCTTCTATTTCCTTTGTTTTCCCTTCGGTTAAATCCTGAACCTTTTTCTTATATCTTTCTGCCTCATCCTCGGAAATTTCCTTATTTTCTTTTATTTTATCCATAATATCTCTTCTTATATTTCTTAAAGCAACCTTTGCCTCTTCACCAAATTTTTTTACAAGTTTTACAAGTTCCTTTCTTCTTTCCTCGGATAAGGGTGGAATGGGAATTTTTATAATGCCTCCCTCAAGCTTTGGATTTAAACCAAGTCCGCTTTTTAATATTGCCTTTTCAATTTCCGATGTTATTCCTTTATCATAGGGTTTTATCACAAGAAGTCTTGGTTCAGGTGCTCCTATCCCTGCTATCTGTATTATAGGTACTTCCTGTCCATAATAATTCACTTTTATATTTTCAAGAATTGCAGGTGATGCTCTGCCTGTTCTTAGTTTTTTTAATTCCTCTTTTAAATTATTAATTGTTTTCTGCATTCTTGATTCACAGTCCTTAATCAGTTCTTCCATATTTTTAACTAAATTTTCTAAAAGGATTTGAACCTTAACTATTCATTTTAAGGAGTTTTTCTTTTATATTTCAAATGCAGGGTCGCAGGATTTTGTTGTTTTTAAACCATTTAAACCCTCCCGACAGAGCCCTATTCTTTTTGTAAATTTTTTTGCCAACTCAACCACCCTTTCAAGTATCTCTTTTCTTAAATATTTTTCTAAATATATATAACCTCTTATTTTGTTTTTATCCCAGAGAAGCTTTTCTATTTCAGGGAAAATTTCTTTCATTCTCGTCAAATTATCTGGTTTTGCTTTATAGGTGGAAAATACCACCATAAAAACTCCCTCTAAGTTTTTTAAAATATTTTCTATATTTTCTTTATTATCATTAAATCCTGGGATAAGGGGGTCAATTCTTATGCATACTTTAATGTTTTCTTTTATTAGTTTTTTAGCAGCCCTTATTCTTTCACTTACAGGTGGAGCAAAGGGTTCAATTAGTTTTCCCCTTTCATCATCAAAATGAGTAATTGTAAAGGAAACAAAGGATTCTGTTTCTTTTAATATATCAATATCTCTTATAACAAGGGGTGATTTTGTTATTATTGAAATTCTTAAATTTTTTTCTTTAAGCATTAAAAGGGTTTTTCTTGTTAAAAGGAGTTTTTTCTCAATCTGAGGATAGGGGTCTGAGGAGGAGGAAAGGTTAACAGGGTAATTATTTTTTATTTTTTCAATTTCTCTTCTTATGGTTTGAAGATAATTCTTTTTTAATCTTAGTTTAAACCCATCTTTTATGTATGAGGTAATATAGCAGTATCTGCACCTATGATTGCATCCTGTGTATGGATTTATAGTTAGTTTTTTTTCGCAGGTGCATAATCCTTCTTTAAAGGGGTCAAAGAAATTTAGATAGCTCATTCCTCTGATTTTAAAATCTTATAAAATTCTTTTAATTTTTTTAAAACTTTCTTGTGAACAAAGGAGGGTTCTTTTTTAAAAATAACTTTTATTGCCTCATCAATATTTTTTATTGCTATAAGTTTTATATAACCTTTTTTTATAAATTCAAGGATTTCATCTCTTAAGCAAAGGTTTTCTATATTTGTTTCAGGAAATAAAATCTTAAATTCTTTTGAGAAATTTTTATATTTTAAAGCCCTGTAGACTCCCTCTATTTTTTCATTAATTCCTCCTACTGCTTGAATCTCACCAAACTGGTTTATTGAACCAGTGATTGCGGTATTTTGATAAATAGGGAGTTCTGATAAGGAAGAGATTATTGCAAGAAGTTCTGCGGCTGAGGCGCTATCTCCTTCTACACCTTCATAGGTTTGCTCAAAAACTATTCTTGCTGTAATGTATAAGGGAAATTTCTGCCCGTATTTATATCCCAGGTAGCCCCTTAAAATCTGGGTTCCCTTTATATGTATTGGACCTGAAAGTTCTGCTTCCCTTTCTATATCTATTACACCTTCTTTGCCTACAGAACATGTGGCTGTTATTTTTACAGGTCTTCCAAAAACTGTTTCATCATAATTTAAAACAGTAAGTCCATTTATTGTTCCTATTTTTTTACCTTCAAAGTCAATTGAAATTACTCCCTTTTTTATCCATTCAAGGTATATTTCTTCCACTTCTGTTTCCTTGAATTTTCTTTCCAGGATGGTATTAATGTGTTTTTCTTTTATTTCTTTGCTTTTTTCTGTAGAGGCTAAGAAGTTTGATTCTCTAAGTAAATCGCATATAGCACCAAAATTTGTTGATAATTTTTTTTGGTTTTCTGCCATTCTTGAGGAAAACCATAATATTTTTTTTAGTGCCTTTCTATCAGGGTATCTTAGATTTTCTTTATCGCAGAAGGTTTTTATAAATCTTATAAAATCGTAAAGATTTTCCTTATTATTTTCCATTCTTGTTTTAAACTCCACATGAATTTTAAATAATTCATTAAAATCAGGGTCATTTTCCCTTAAATAAAAGTAGGTGGAGGGAGAGCCTATAAGAATCACTTTGCCTGTAAAGGGAACGGGTTCTGGTTTTAAGGTTTTTGCTATGTGGACATTTTCTTCTTCTGATAGATTTTCTATTAAGATTTTTCCTGATTTTAAGGTCCATTTCAAGAAGGTATAGGAGGGTTTAATTTTTAAAATTTCTTCTGCTGGAATAATAAGAAAGCCTCCGTTTGCCTTATGAAAGGCGCCTGGGATAATTCCTCCAAAATCAAAGGAGAGTTCGTTGAGTGTTCTTTCAATTCTTCCTATTATTCTTGTTGGAGTTGGGTGTGTTTCAAGGATTATAGGAGCTCCTTTAAGATTTGAATTGTCTATAAAAAGGTGAATTTTATATTTTTCTATGTAATAGTTATATGCTTCATCTGGTTTTGCAGAAATAAAGTCAACATTTTCAAGAATGTCTCCGATTGCTCTTTTAATGAATCCTACTATTTCTTTATTTTTCACATATTTTCCTATTAAGGGAGGAAATATAGTAGCAAGACTTTTGGCACCAAATTCAAAAAGTAAATTCTTTATTTTTCCCCTAATTTCTAAGTTTATTTTTTCTATTTCAATTATAGTTTCATTAAGAAATTTTCTTATTTCCTTTTCTAAAACAGTGATTTCTTTTCTTTTATCCTCGGGTAAATTAGATATATCAGAAGAGGTAAGGACTTTTCCTTCTATTATTGGTAAAATGTCAAATCCCCCTCCCTTTTCCATCACAAACATTCCCACCTCTTTTGCTTTTCTTATAGTTTCCTCCATCTTTTCTTCTCTCTTTTTTGTGTAATCATTCAAAATTATTTCTTTTTTTTCATTGAAGTCCTTCTTTTTTATTATTTCTTTTATTTCCTCAAGGCTTTCTTTTATTGCATTTTCAAAATCCCTTTTAAATTCCTTGCCTTTTCCTTTTTCAAGAAAGATAACCTTTGGGGAAAAGGGATTTTCATGGGAATATACATATATTACATCAGGGGGTGGGGGCATTTTTTCTGCAATTTTTCTTACATATTCCATTACAAGACTTGTTCTTCCTGTGCCAGGTGTTCCAGATACAAATATGTGGTGAGTTTGTGAGGGAATTTTTAATCCGAATTCCATATTTCTCTCAGCCTCCTTCTGTCCAATAAATCCCTCAAGAGTTGGTAAATCCGAAAATTTTTTATCCGGTAACCTCAGGCTCTTAATAAAGTTAATTTCTTTCATTTTAAGTTTTTTCATATTTATTTATTTTATAATATTTTATTATGGGATTAAAAGGACATCCTATTGAAAAGGTTATTCTTTTTTTGCTTGATGCCCTTTCTCTTTTTCTCGGATTTAAAACTGCCTACTGGTTAAGATTTGAAAGCGGTTTTATTCCCTTATGGAGAAAATCTGTTCCCTATGAGGTATATTTTAAATCTTTCCTTGTTGTTTTTATAGTTGGTCTTTTAATTTATGTTTCAAAAGGACTTTATAATAAGGAGAGAAATTTTACTTTATTTGATTCTCTTTTTGAGTTAATTAAAATAAATTTTCTTTATCTTCTTTTTATAACTTTTATTTCCTTTTTTTACAGGCAAATTCTTTATTCAAGATTAACTGTTGGTTTTTATTTTATTTTTATAATCTTTTACGAAGTTTTATTCAGGGTTATTTTAAGAATTGTTTTTAAAACACTTTTTAAAAAGGGTCTTTTAAAAAGAGAAACAATACTTATAGGAGAAGGAGATATTTTAAGGGCTATAAAGAGAAGGATAGAGGAACTACAGGAGCTGGGACTTAAAATAAATAAAATTTATTCCGCAGAAGAGTTTCTTAAAAAAAATCCATCTATCAATGAAGGAAGTAATTTAATTATTGCTATACCTTTTGAGGAAAAGCTTTACATACCTCAGATTATAGAAAAGTTTGAGAAAAAGAGGGTTAATATTTATTTTGCTCCTGATATTTATGAATTAATGCTTATGGGAACAGAGACAATATCCTTTGATGGAATTCCCTTACTTGTTCTTAAGGAAAAAGGACTTACTGCTTTTGAAAGATTTATAAAAAGAGTTTTTGATATATTTTTCTCCCTTTTTGTTTTGATTTTAGTTTCACCCCTTTTTTTAATAGTTGCTCTTTTGATAAAGCTTACTTCAAAGGGTCCTGTTTTTTATAAGCAGGAAAGGGTTGGAAAAGATGGTAAGATTTTTAAGCTGTATAAGTTTAGAACCATGTATGAGGGAGCTGATAAAGAAGAAAAACCCCGTTTTACCACTCCTAATGACCCGAGAATTACACCTGTAGGAAAAATTTTAAGAAAACTCAGTATAGATGAATTTCCTCAATTTATAAATGTTTTAAAGGGAGATATGAGTGTTGTGGGACCAAGACCAGAAAGACCCTATTTTGTTGAAAAATTTAAAAAAGAAATTCCCAGGTATGATGAAAGACACAGGGTAAAGGGAGGAATAACAGGGTGGGCGCAGGTTCACGGCTGGAGAGGAGATACTTCTATTGAGGAAAGATTGAGGTATGACCTTTATTACATTGATAACTGGTCCTTTTTGCTTGATTTAAAAATTATTCTTAAAACAATCTTTATATTTTTAAGTCAAAAAAACGCCTATTGATTCAAAAGATAAAATCAAAAATTAAAAAATGAATTAGGCTTATACTTATAGCCGGTAATATCGTTCTATAAAACTTAAATTTTATAAATCTCCTTGATAATATTATTACTATTAGTGTAAAAAGGGATTGGGATATTATGAAAGAAAGGGATGCTCCTTTAAGTCCAAATTTTGGAATTAAGATTGAATTTATTATTATAGTGAGGGGTAAAAGGATTAAATGGTAGGGAAGGATAAAAAAATGTTTGTTTTCAGCTATAAGGAAGGAATAGAAGAAATAATTTAAGGTGGGAAAAAGGATAAGAGATAAAAGAAGTTTAAAAACAGGTATAGATTTTATGTATTTAGGTAAAAATTTAATGATTACAAAATTTACCGCTGGGTAAAAAAAGAAAATGATAAGGGAGATTCCTAAAAGATAAATTTGTATAAGAAAATCATTTTTTATTAAAAAGGTGGAAAGAGAGCCAGAAGTAGCTTTTTTTCTGGTTAAATAAGGGAGCAAGACAAGGGAAAAGGCTATTGGAATCTGAAATATAAGTTCTAAAAAATTTAGAGCTATTACATAAATTCCAAAACCTTCTCTTCCTTCTAAACCTAAAATGAAAATTCTATCAATTGAAAAAAGAAATATATTTAAAACACCTATAGCAAATATTGGAAATCCCACATTAAAAAGTGATTTTATTTCATCAAGATTTATTCTTATCTTAAAAAATATTATTCCTGTCATATAAAAGGCAATTAAAAAATAAAAGAGATTTGAAAGGGCAAATCCAAAAATAGCTCCCTTTCCTTTGAAAAAAAGGGCAAATATAAGAGCCATGGAAACACTACTAAAAGCACTGAAGATATTTAAAAGGGAAAGTTCTTTGAATTTTTCAAGTCCTCTCATTGAAAACATATAAAATTCTTTGAAAAAAAAGAAGGGGATTAAAGGTAAAGTGATAAGAAAGGCTCCTTTAAAAAAGGGAGAACTTTTAAAAGAAAAGAAAAATAGAATTATTATTGCAAGAAGTGAGGTTATAAAAATTAAAGAAAAGGCAGAATTTAAAAGAGAAAGAAGTTTTTCCTTTTCCCCCTTTGCTCTTAAAAAAGGAATTTCTCTTTGTAACCCTTGTAAAACCCCAAGCTGTAAACTTATGGTATAGGATATGAAAAGTTTATAAGCAGAGTAACCTCCGTAATCTTCGGGTCCAAGCACTTTTGCTATAAGAAATCCACCAAGGGCATTGATAAAAAAGGACAAAATATTTGCCCCTGCAAATAAAATTGTATTCTTGATAATTTCCTTCATTTTTGTTATATTTTATTGATGAGAAAACTTCCTTTATTATATGGTATTTATGGAGCTGATAGTCCTTTTTTTCTTTCAAAAATTGAAAGGTCCTTTTTAGGAGGGGTTGGGATTTTTCAGCTTAGGATAAAAAATAAGGAAAGGAAGGAAATTATTGAAATATCAAAGAAAGTAAAAAGAATATGCAAGGCTTATAGGGTTATTTTCATAATAAATGATGACCCGGAGATAGCTCTTGAAGTTGATGCGGATGGTGTGCATATAGGAAAGGAGGATGGTGATGTTTTGTATGTGAAAAAGATGGTTAAGGATAAAATTGTTGGTGTTTCCTGTTATGATAGTATTGAAAGAGCAATATATGCAGAAAAAAGTGGTGCTGATTATGTTTCTTTTTCTTCTCCCTTTCCTTCTCCGACAAAAAGGGATAAAAAGATTGTGTCCTTTGAGACGCTTAAAAAAGCAAAAGAAAAAATAAAGCTTCCTTTATATGTGATAGGTGGAATAAATAAGGATAATGTTTCTGAGGTTCTTTTGAATTTAAGGTGTGGGATTTGTGCAATTTCAGGAATATATGATACTTTTGACCCATTTTTAAGTGCCTTTCAGATAAGGGAAAAGATAATATTTTACAATGAAGGTTCTCTCACCTTCTAAGATAAATTTTGGGCTTTGGGTTCTTTATAAAAGGGCTGATGGTTTTCATGAGATAAGGTCTATTTTTGTTCCTTTGGATCTTTATGATGAGATAGATATAAATTATGCGGAGCTCACAAGAGTCAACACCACAGAAGGTCCCAAGGGAGATGAAAATATTGTTTTTAAGGTTTTAAAGGTAATGAGTGAGGAGACGGGTAAGTTTATAAGTGCAGATATTTTTATAAGTAAAAGAATTCCGATAGGAGGAGGTCTTGGGGGGGGTAGTTCAAATGCTGCAAGTGTTATAAAGGCAATAAATGAAATGTATAATCTTAATCTGGGAATAGAGAAAATTTTGAGTATTGCGGAGAAGATTGGTTCTGATGTTTCTTTTTTTATTTTTCAAAAACCTGCAATTGTAAGGGGAAGGGGAAATGAAATAAGAGAAATTGATATAAATTTCCCTTATTATTTTCTTATTCATTATCCTGATTTTAAGATTGATACAAGATGGGCATATCATGCTCTCTCAAGAGAGCTTAATAATAATTATGAAAATAAGGAGAAAAAATTTGAAAAAGTTATTTTGCTTTTAAGAGAAAAAAGATATAATGAGGCTCTTTATTATATTGAAAATGATTTTGAGAGGGTTATTTTCAGGGAGTTTCCTGAGTATAAGGAGCTTATTGATTATTATACGAAGAAAGGGGCTTTAAAGATTTTTTTGACGGGTACAGGTTCTTGTCTTGTTGCAATTTTTGAGGATAAAATTAATATAGATATAAAGAAAGGTAAGGTTTTTTGGTGCAGGCAATGGGGCGTCGTCTAATCGGCAGGACATGGGATTTTGGATCCCAGAGTGGTGGTTCGAATCCACCCGCCCCAGCTTTTTAAAAAATTATGAAACTTTTAATACTTCTTTTATTTTTAAAAGAGGGGGGGGTTCCCCTTTCAGAGCTTCCTGAGCCTGATTCCTTTGATTTTGCAGTTGCTCTTGTTTCCGGTGTGGAAAACAATTTTGAGCCCTGTGGGTGTGGAAATCCACCTTTTAGGGGAGGTGAGCTTTCAAAAAAAGCCTTTGTTATTAAATTTCTTAAACAAAAGTATGGAAAAAAACTTCTCGCCTTTGATACAGGAAATTATGTGAGTCCTTCTGGAGATAGAGAGCTTCTTAAAATATTTAAGGATATTTTGAAAATTATGAAAATAGATGGAATGGCTATTTCAAGTAAGGATGTAGTTATAGAAAGAAGTTATTTTGAATATCTTGTGAGGGTTTTAAAATATCCTTTTTTTGGTTTTTATGAAAAATTTGAGGGTTTAATTCCGCCTTATAAGAAGTTTAAAATAAATGGGTTAGATATATATTTTACTTCTTTTGTTCCTCATACATCTTTAGAAAATTTACCAGAATATGAAAAGAAAATTTTTAAAAAATTAAAAGAAAATTCAGATAAAAATTCTTTTACTGTTATAGTAACTCCGGAAAATACTTTATTGCCTTTTGATACTCTTCAGAAAATTTTCCATATAGCCGGGTTATCGGGTAGTTTTGATGTAGTTTTTAATAAGGAAAAGAGCAGATATTTTTTGAGGGTTTCAAGGTATGGGCTTTATTTACCTATTGTGTTTTTTAAAAAAAGAGGCGCAGAAGTTGAGGTTTTTAGGTTTATAAAAATACCTCTTGATAATACAATTCAAAAGGATGGGGAGGTTGAAAGGTTTAAGGAGAAGTGGGAGGAAGTAAGGAGGAGGAAAATGGAGGAGATAAGAAAAAAATTTATTAAGAAAATCAAGTAATTTAGAGAGGTTGCCTGTGGGGAGTGTCACAGAGTAGATATGGATGAGCAATCTATTTATGGTAAAGCTTTGACTTTGAAGGAGGAAAA
>FWWL01005666.1_pt1 | contig 19117 bp, 15 predicted proteins | sample 2228331 | NCBI WGS metagenome assembly FWWL01 (sample SAMEA103939775, study PRJEB20133) | metagenome | reverse complement strand
GCTCTCGGCGCTGCTGGCGGCGACGCTCGCGGAAGGCGAGCCGTGCCCGGTGTGCGGCTCGCACGAGCATCCGCGGCTCTCGGCCGAGCACGAGCATGCTCCGGCAAGCGCTGCCTTGCTCTTGCATGACGAGCAGGCTGACACCGCCATCGACCAGCTCGAGCAGCTCCGCGAGCCGCTGCAGCAATTGCAGTTCAAGCTGTACCAGCAGGCGGAGAAGCTGGATGAGTTGGCTGCGCGTTGGACAGCTGACACCTCCAATTCAACCGCTCACAACGCTGAATCGTATGCAGAAGCGGCTGCTTCCCATGCAACCGTTATAGACCCGCCGATTGACTCAACAGCAGGGACTGACTCTGTTGCGTCATCAACAAGCGCAGAAGACTCTAGCTCCGTTACAATTCCGGTCATCACAGAAGCTGTCGCCAAGCTCGATGATCGCACAGCCGCAGCCATGAACCGTGTTGGCCGAATCGAGGTAGCGTTCAAGCTGCAGCAGCAGCAACAACGCCAACTGGAGCTGCATCACAATGAGCTTACAGCTCGTATGGAAACCGCTCAAGCTGCTTCCGCTAATGCTGCTGATAAGCAGCAAGCGCACCAATCGCATATCGGTCAGCTGCAGACCGCTTGGTCTGAGCGTTACGATGGCAAGTCCGTCGAACAAATCGAGCAAGAGTTATCATTGCTCCAAGATCAAGATCGTCAAGCGGAAGAGCTGCGAGAGCGATTGGCTAAGAGCGTTCCGTTCCTGGAGAATACAACGAAGCTAATGGATGACTTACATAAAGAGAGCGTACAATTGGAGAGGGAGCTTGTACAGCTCCATGCCCAGTGCGATGCCCGAACACATGCGGCAGAAGAGAAAGGCAAGCAGCTTCGAGAATGGATGGAAGATGGCGATGATGTTGCCAAGCAAATGAGTGACACGCAGTCACAGCTTCAAACGATCCGTGTTAATGAGCGATCTGCAAGACAACAGGTTTCCGAGCTGCAATCGTCCCTTCAACAATGTATTGAACGTCAGAGCACAGCTGCTCAAGCTAAACGTTCGGCACACGAAGCAGCAGCCAAAGCTGACCGTTACTGGCAGGAAGCAATAAGCAGCACTATATTCACTTCTCAGCAGGAAGTCGAGGAAGCTAGACTGCCTGAACAAGAGAGAAGCTCGAGACAATTGAGCATTCGTCTTCATCGAGAACAAGAGCAGAAGTGCAAATTGAAAGTACAAACACTGGATGAACAACTGCAAGGCTTGATCATTACGGAAGAGCAGTGGAATGAATGTCTGGCTGAATGGTTGTCTGCCAAAGAGCAGGATGAGGCTGCGCTGCAGGAGACAGCTAAGGCAGAACGAGATCTGGAAGATGTAGAAACGAAGCACGTGAAGTGGAGCCAACTCCAGGGTAGACGAACGGAGCTGGAAGTTTTACTTGGACGGTTGGCCAAATTGCAAAGTGTGCTTCGAGGAAACGCTTTTGTAGAATATGTCGCCGAAGAACAGTTAACGGTTGTAAGTCGAGCAGCCTCACAGCGCTTAGGCGATCTGACGGGGCAAAGATATGCGATTGAGGTTGATTCAACGGGTGGATTTCTGATTCGGGATGATGCGAATGGGGGTGTGAAACGTCCTGTTTCTACCTTGTCTGGAGGAGAGACATTCCTTGCCTCACTTGCGCTAGCCCTAGCGCTATCGGCCCAGATTCAACTGAGAGGCCGATATCCGCTTGAGTTCTTTTTCCTGGATGAAGGCTTCGGCACATTAGATCAAGAGCTGCTGGAGTCGGTTATTGCCTCGCTGGAGAAGCTGTATATGGAAAGGTTAACGGTAGGGGTGATCAGTCATGTTCCCGAGCTGAGGGCCAGATTGCCCCGCAGGCTGATCGTACAACCTGCAGATGCAGAAGGCGGTGGAAGCCGCGTAACAGTTGAATCTGGTTAATGCACTGCGTTTAAATCTGGTTGCATTTCGTTCTTAATCTGGTTAATGCACTGCGTTTGAATCTGATTGCATTTCGGTTTTAATCTGGTTAAAGCACTGCGTATTGAATCTGGTTAGTACTACGTTTGAAGCTACGTTCTTCCCTAGAACATTAAGCTTTCTTCTGACATATGTAAGTTCAACCAGTCTTCGAACGTATCCACAGGCATCGGCTTGCCGAACAAGTAACCCTGAATCTCATCGCAGCCTTGCTGCTGCAGATAGGCGTATTGCTCCTCAGTCTCCACGCCTTCAGCGGTCACCTTTAATTTGAGGGTGCGGGCGAGTACAATAATAGCGGTTACGATGGCGGCATCGTCGGCATCCTCATGAATCCCGTTAATGAATGAGCGGTCTACCTTCAAGCCGTCAATAGGGAATCGCTTCAAATAACTAAGTGATGAATAGCCTGTTCCGAAGTCGTCGATGGATATCTTAACGCCCATTTCTTTCAGATCGCGCAGCATCAGAATGTTACGATTGACATTCTTCATCGCTGCGCTTTCTGTTATTTCTAGCTCCAGATACTCAGGAGCTAGCTTCGATTCCCTTAAGATGCGGTGAACCAGCACAGGGAGATTCTGCTGTCTGAATTGGAGCGGTGATAAGTTAACGCTGACCCGCAACGATGAATAACCTTCGAGCTCTTGCCACATCCGCACTTGCCTGCATGCTTTGCGCAGAACGAGCTCTCCTAAAGGCACAATCAACCCGGTTTCTTCTGCGAGTGGAATGAAATCAATGGGCTGAATAAGCCCAAGCTCTGGATGAATCCATCGGACAAGCGCTTCTACACATACTAATTGTTCAGAACGGGTGCTTACCCGCGGTTGATAATAGACTACTAGTTCGTCCTTCTCCAAGGCCTTACGCAGCATAGCCTCCATGGCAAACCGTTCATAAGGCATCTGAACGCCTTCTGGGGGGCTGTAGAACTGATAATGATTGCGGCCTTGCTCCTTGGCGCGATACATAGACACATCCGCATTCTTCATCAACTGTTCACTGGTTCTTCCATGATCCGGGTATAAGGCGACTCCAATACTTGTAGTTATGTACAATTCCTGTTCGTTCAGGATTACTGCATCTTGCAGAGACTGGAAAATAGCTTTGCATAAGTTGACGACATCCTCCATTTTCTCGAAGTGAGGAATCAGGATGGCGAACTCGTCTCCTCCCATTCGAGCTAAAGTCGCTTTGCGCGGCAAGATAGCTACAATTCGCTCGGATACTGTTCGGAGTAAAGTATCCCCGGCTTCGTGCCCCATCGTATCGTTCACATGTTTGAATTTATCCAGATCCAAAAAAAACACGGCTACCGGTGAAGATTTAGATTTTGTTTTTTGCAGAGCAGTGTTCAATCTATCTTTGAAAAGCTCTCGATTAGGCAAGCGAGTCAAGGTGTCAAAGAAAGTCATACGGTTAAGATTCGTTGATACCCGGCTGATAAAAATAATAAGCAACAGCAAGCTCAACACGATAAGAAACGTATCAAAGGAAAAAAAAGAGCCGCCCTGTGTCAGATTGAACAGGAACAGTGCGAATGCCCCGAAGAGACTAAGAACGAGCGTGGAGCCGATCCCAGTTTCGGAAGCATAAAGAGGCACGATGAACAACAATAGCCAGGTAGGCCTCAGATTCGACATCCAATCCGGCAATACGAACACCATAATCAATAGCAATAAATCAACAGCCATCAGCAGAAAAAGCCCAGGCATTTTCATAAAACGGGTCAGATCTTGAACCGAGAACGCTCTCCACAAGAGGAAGGTTGTGAAGGCAATGGCCAGGCCGGCTATGAGCAGAAGCACCGATTGTGGGTCTCTTCCGTAGAGCAAAAACAGGAGTATCGGTACTATGGAATGACCGAGCGCAAAAGCTTTGGCGTTCTTATGAATCATGATACACCCCTAAACATGATGGAATTACAAGTTCTGCTCTTATAAAAATAAAACTCATTTTCAGATGATAGAAAGAAGTAGAAATATTTTCTAGTTACCCTTTAGAAATTATAACTGATTTTAGGATCAGATTCTATGACAAAACTATATAATTTGTCGAATCTTGTTTGAAACTGCTCTACAATATGTAAAAACAGATTGTTAACTGGAAAACTCCGTTATACAATCCTTTTGCGGTTTGATAGTATGTTAGAGAGTAAGATTAGGGCTCCAGGAAACGGTTCTGCACGATTTAATACTTGTCGAAAAGGTGAGTTTGATGAAGAAGATCACTCTAGTCAGCGCCGCTATTCTTCTATTCCTATTGATTCAAATATGGTTTCTCTTTCTAACTTTCCGCTATCCTCATACTGGTATTTTAATAGAGAAGGACACACAGAACCAATGGGTGATTACGGCTTTTGAAGAGAGTGCTTCATCGTCTAGAGTTGGATTGGAAATGGGTGATCGTGTTGTCAGTGTGAATAATAAGCCGACAGAGGAGCACTTCTCGGTGAAGAAATGGCGAACGATCGATCAAGCGGATCGAATGGTCATCGAACGGAGCGGTGTCATAACGGAAGTTACCATGGAGAGGACTAGAAGCTTCATAGATTACATGTCGCTGACTGCGGAGTTCGTCTGTTTCAGTATCTCGGCAGCTATTCTGCTTACTATGAGAAGCTCTCGGTCGGCGATCTATTTAGCTGTTGTATTCCTAACGATTGGGCTAATTTTTATGAGTCTGCTAGCTTCCATTCGAGGTGATTATTTAGGAAAAGTGATCATCAACACTTCAATGATGGTACTTCCAGTCGTATTCTATCATTTCTTGCATGTTTTTTTTCTTGAAAAAGGCCATGTGCGGTCTTCGAAGAAGTTCCTCCATACGTTGTATGGGGTAGTATTGGTGACGTTTTTTTTACGCTTGATTCTTTTCAGTGCTAGTGATGCTTACCCTTATTATGCTTATAGCAATACAATTACGATTGTTGTCTTCTTGTTGGGGATGGGCTTGAATTTCTATAGCTTAACATCAATGCTCATAAGACATTGGAGAACGAATGAAGCCGTAAGCCAGCTGATCAAAGCCGTATGGCTATCCATTATTATCTCCTTTTTTCCATTTTCTTTCTTGTCTTTTTTGCCCATCCTATTGTTCAAGCAACCTTGGGTTTCTACTTTTCATACGGGCATCGTAATTTTGTTTTTCCCTTTATCCTTTACCTATCTGATCGCTACCAAGCAGTTGTTTGAAATCCATATTGTCCTTCGTCGACTGTCGATGACCACTGTTATTGCCTTAGTCCCGAGCTTGCTGATTACTGCTCTGGATATGAGCATTTATCATAATGAGACTACCCTTGCGCATGCTTTCACCTTGTTCTGTGTCGTCCTGTTCATAATTTCGATCGTACTATATGCCTTGGAGTATTTCTCTACCAAATTAGAACGCATCATGTTCCCGCGCAAGCATGTCTTACAATCAGCATTGAAAAAAATTTCCAAGCGGCTTGGGACGATAACTAGTTTTCGCGAGCTGAAAGAAACAATCCTGGTGGACATCGTTACAGCTTTACAACTGCATGGAGGTGCGATCGTATTCCGGTATAAAGAGGAACATGAGGTGTTCGGGGTCGGCCAGATTGATCTGGCTGAGGTCGAAAAGCTTGTAAGGGAAAAGCACGAGGAACATCCTGAGTATTTAATCTACGAGCTCAATTCTAATGAAGAGTACACCGGTTATTTGATTATTACACGCAAAAAAACGAACACCCTGCTAGGAATGGAGGATTTGCAATGGTTGAATCTGATTATCAGCTACTTATCCGTCAGTATTGAGAATATATTCCTGATCCGGAAGCTCACCATGAAGCTGGAGCATTTGGCAGCTCAGATGCCGAGTGAGCAAGACGCCAAGGACTTGACCTGGTTCCGCAAGCTGATGTTCGAATTACAGGAGAAGGAACGAATTCGAATGGCTAACGATATTCACGATACGACGATGCAAGATTTATTTTTCTTGAAACGACGGCTTCATAGTGTTCTGAGCCGATCCATTCAAGCAGAGGAAGACAGGCAGCAGATGACCGGGTTAATTGACTACTTGGAAGTTATCAATACAAATTTAAGGCAGAGCTGTTTTGAGCTTCATCCCCACTTACTGCGTGAAATCGGTCTGCTGCAGACGCTGCACAAGTTAATTGAGCAGGAGCGCGCGGCTAGTCCATTCGAGATTGAGCTGTTTACGGAGCACGCGGAAGCTGCAGAGCAATTCAACCTGGACTCCAGGAGGCACATATTCCGTATCACGCAGGAACTGTTGAATAATGCTAAAAAACATTCATCTGCTAACAAAGTAATTATTCAATTATATTGTGTCGGCGGGTTATTTTATTTATCCTATGAGGATGACGGAATCGGGTTCGAGCCGCTTTTTGCAGGGAATGACACGAATCTATCAGGAATAGGAATGGAACAAATGCGCAGCCGTATCTTAACCATGAATGGGAAACTTGAGCTGATCTCCGGGGTTGGGAGTGGAGTTAAGATTACAATTGAACTCCCGATGCAGGAAGGGATGGATACATAAATGAAACACTATAACCGGGAAGAGCAATTACTAGCCCTGCAGAGCATCTCGGAAATATTGAACCGATCCAACGAGACTCATGAAATGCTGCAGGCGGTCCTGATCAAGCTGCTCGAATTAACAGGACTTACAACCGGCTGGATGTTCCTTGCGCACGAGGAGCCTCATTACACTTTTATTGCTAGCAGCGGGCTCCCTCAAGCGCTGAGCTGGGGAGAAGCAACCCCAATGTGCACGGGCCGATGTTGGTGTCTGGACCGCTTATGGGATGGGCGGTTAAGCCGTGCAGCCAACATCATATCCTGCAAGCGTATTGAGAACGCTGAGAAATACATGTGGGGGGACACGGAGAATATTGAACACCATGCCTCTGTTCCTTTAAAGGCGGGGGATGAACTGATGGGGGTGTTGAATCTCGCCGCTCCTGGAAAGAAGCATTTTTCAAATGAAGAGCTTACTTTGCTGCATACCGTTGCCTATCAAATCGGCTCTGCAATCAAGCGCACTATGTTCTTTCACTCAGAACGCAGAAGAGCGGATCGTTTAATGAAATGGAATGAAGCATCTCGGTTCATCTCAGAAGGGATTGAGACCGGACTTTTACCAGAGCATATCGTGCAAGGAATTGGCACGTCATTCGGTTGGCCTAATACAGTTCTGTTCTTGCATGATGGACAAGCATTATACTTGAGTGCGCGTTATTGTTCGAGCAATAGTATTTCGGAGGGTGTCAGGATGAGTCTCTCGAATATCAATCCGGTCACTACTGCGTTTACTGGGTCCACTACGGTGCTCCAGATTCATAATGTAAGGCCCTATCAAGAGCTGGAGGCCGTCGGGATTAAACCGTTCCAATCGGCGCTCTCCGTGCCTCTCTATCGGGCTGATTCGGTCTTTGGCATCCTGCTTGTGACGGATGAGCAGCCGCGTCAATTCGATCAGCAGGATGCAGAGGTGTTAGAAGCTTTATCTGCACAGCTTGCTCTTAGTATGGAGAAAGCGAAGCTAGTCATTCAGCGCCGTGAATTAGCCAAGCAAGAGGAGCGTCATCGGCTCGCAAGGGATTTGCATGACTCCGTGTCGCAAACTTTATTCTCGCTAACACTTACGGCGCGCGGCGCTGCCTCACTGCCAGAAGGAAACACAGAGTTGCTGAAGAACACTCTGCTAGAGATGCAAAATTTATCTCAGCACGCGCTGAAGGAGATGCGCTCTCTAATCGCCAATCTTCGCCCTCCAGGCCTTGAGCATGGACTTGCAACAGGTTTGCAGAAATATGGGGAGAAGCTTGGGCTGAACATTACAACTAGTGTCACAGGATTTCACGAGCTTCCGCAGACGGTAGAAGAAGCGTTATGGAGAATCGGACAAGAGTCTATGAATAATGTAAGTAAGCACGGACAAGTCAATGAGGCGAAGCTCACCCTTCATTATAGAAGTGAAAGTGTGCGGCTGGAGGTTTCGGATCAGGGTAAAGGCTTTGTTCCCGGTCGTTCTGCATCGGAGGAGGGACAATCTGCTGGCATGGGCTTGGTCAGTATGCGGGAGCGTGCTGCTATGCTTGGAGGTTTTGCCCATATTATCAGCAAGCCTGGAGCAGGGACAACGATTGTAATTGAAATCCCATTCATTCGGAGTGAGCCTATATGAATCGAATTAAACTTTTATTAGTGGATGACCATGCTATTTTATTGAAGAGCCTTGGATTTTTCTTGAATACACAACCGGATTTGGAATTGACAGGTGAAGCGCGAAACGGCGAGGAGGCTCTGTTGAAGGCAGTAGAACTGCAGCCTGACCTCGTCTTAATGGACATGCTCATGCCAGGAATGAATGGAATCGAGACTACAAGACGGATGCTTGAGCTTGTCCCTGGAATCAAGATTCTCGTTCTCACGAGTATGGCTGAACAGGACTATGTGCGCTCGGTGCTGCAAGAGGGAGCGATTGGTTATTTGCTAAAGGATATGGAGCCCGATCAGCTCGTTGAGGCAATCCGCGGTGCGTATCACGGCAATGTGCAACTGCATCCCGAAGTGAAGAACCTGCTCTTGGCTGGACTGACTTCTGCTCCTCTTGAGAAGCAGCAGGCAGTCACCGGATCGGATTCAGTCCTGTCAGCTCTTACATTACGAGAGAAGGAGGTGCTATTGCTTATTGCTAAAGGATTAAGTAATAAAGAGATTGCAGCCTCCCTGATCATCTCGGAGAAAACGGTGAAAACTCACGTTAGCAACATTCTAGGGAAACTGGAGTTGGATGATCGCACGCAAGCGGCATTATTCGCGGTAAAGAATGGTTTTGCATAGCCAGGAGCAGGTATTAGACTAAGCCTCCTACATCCATAGTCTTAGACTGGTCCGCTATCAGGCGGACCTATTTGCGTATGACCGATTACACCTATTGACTGAAGCTTTGGGTCCTGGAACATTGTACGATGGTTCTAAGAATAAATAGAACGAACATCCAGGAGGCGAATAGATATGAAACTGGTAGGATTCAACGGCAGCTTGTCATCAACATCAAATACGGTTAAGGGAGTAAAGGCTGTGCTTCAATATTGCAGGGAGCGTGGCGAAGAAACAATCCTATTCGATTTGAGGGAAACCCCTCTTCCACTGTTCCATCCTGAAAAAAGAGATGAACGAGCAGATGAACATGTATACAGGTTCATTAGTTTGCTTGATGAAGCAGATGGAATTGTGCTTGGCAGTCCGGAATACCACAACATGATGGGAGGCTCCTTCAAAAACGCGATGGAGTGGGTGGGGGGGAGACAATTCAAGAACAAACCGGTAGCCCTTATATCCGCTACTGGCGGACCATCCTCCATGACAACTCTAGGAGCGATGCAAGCGATGATCAGAAGTCTGCATGGCTGGGTTATACCGGTGCTCGGTTCCATTCCAGGCAGTACGGAATTCAAGCCAGGCGGAGAGTTCAAAGATCCTTCGATGCAGCTTCGGTTTATGAATATGGGGGCAGAGTTGATCACTATGGCCGCGCTGCTGAGACAGAAACGACTTGACTGGGAACCGCCTGGAGGGCTATAAGATGATAAGTCACTTTGCAGAAGTTACCCTGCCTACATGCTCTATTCATGGTGTCAAATTGTTCTACGGCGGTCAGCTTGGACTAACTATGCTTCAGGAAAACGATACATCGATTGTTTTTCGCATAAATGTCCATACACAACTCACCTTTATAGAAAGCTGCGAGAAGCTGGCCCCTGTACATCTTGCATTCGAAGTACCCATGTCCACCTTTGAACAGACCGTCCAAATGTTGCGTCAGCAATGCGGCCTTCCGCTTGCCTGGCCCAGTGGAGATTCTGTTACAACCTTCTCTGACGGTGTAGCGATTTATTACAAGGATGGCGATGGGAACCTATTAGAGTGGATTGCTCATCATTCGATTCGCGAAGATGTTCTGCTGCCAGAGGGACCTCTCTACGTGATGTATCTGAGAGAGATCGGGCTTCCGGTGCAGGATGTGCCGGAGGCTTCCAACTGGCTTATGAACAATCTGGAGCTAGAGCTGTCTAGAAGTGACGGATTGTTTGCTTTTGCAAGGGGAGGGACCGCACATGCCGTAGTAGTTTCCGTTAAGCGGAAATGGATCCCCATAAGCATGGCTGCTATTCCGCCCAATATTCGAGTTGTATTTGGAACACCCGATCAAGGATACATGGAAAGAGTCGTCCGGAAGCTAGAGGGCTTAAGCCATCCTTATAGTGTCCGGGATAAGAGTATAACATTTGATTATTCCGGCTATCCATTCGAGGTCATTTACAGACCTGAGCTCTCAGCTTCGCGAATGGCAGAGCTGGGTTTGCCCTATTCAGGTTAAGACTAACTGTTTGACGTCTTTCAAGAGCAGCTGAGCTACATGGCGTGCGCTCGAGAATGCGCGTTCTGCCAACTCCCCTTTTCCAACACAGCCGTCGCCGCAGAAATAGAAGGGTACGTTCTCGATCCGATTAGGAAGCAACCGGTTCGTTTGTACATTTTTTACACTTGCGACCATCGCTTTTTTGGACACACGCTTCACGGCAACCTCGTCACGCCAGCCTGGGTAGTGACGATCGAATAACTGTTCCATTTGTAACGTTTTCTGATCCAGATAAGCCTTACGTTCAGCATCATCCGTGAACTTATCAGATAAATAAGCAATACCTTGCAGCAGTTGACCACCCTCAGGAACGAGGGTATGGTCCGTTGCGGACACATCGCTGATGAACATCTTGTTGTTCATATCGCTGATGTAAGAGAAGGGTCTGGCAACAACACGGTTAAGCCCCACATCGTAGACCATAACCTCGGTTGCGGTATTATTCTCATAGGGAGCCAAGAAAGGTTCCCAAGCTGTGCTTTTGAGCAGTTTGGCTACTTGTTGGACGGGCATTGCGAATACGATTCGATCAAAGCTTTCTTCCCGTGTTTTGGTCTTCAGAATGAATTTTCCTGTTTCGTATCGAATCGCTTCGATCCCTTCTTGCAGAGCTATATCCCACCGACCGGATAGTTCTATCTTTTGCTTCAACTGATTGGAGATAACAGCCCAACTGCCCAGCACATAGTTCACAGGGCGGTTAGATAAGAACAGATTGTGATAGTACTCGCTAATAACGGAGCCAGACACCTGTCTTGCATCCTCTGGAGTGATGAAGAAATTGGAGCATACCAGGTGCTCCCACAGCTCCTTAAGGTCTTCATCGGCATCCGAATACGTCAAGTAGTCGCCAAGCGTCCGGTAATTTTTGAGCTGATGAATATTAGCGATGATGGCTGTAATTTCACCGGCAAACCGCACTTTCTGTAAAGGACTGAGCAGATCGGTTCTCATCAGGTTCACAAAGTCGAGCGGGGCTGGCGTAAGCTGATCGTTCTTCTCATAGAAAACCTTCCGTTTGTCAACTTGCTTGCTGCTGAAAGAGAGCCCTAGTTCTTTTTCCATCACGGTAAGCTTGTGCCGATCAATTCCATAGATGGCATGCGCACCATAATTCAGGGTAAATCCAGCCTTCTCGTATGTGAATGCTCTTCCTCCTAGCTGAGGACTGCGTTCGAACAATATTCCTTTTACAGCCTGCTCCTCTGACAAGTAAGCAGCAGCTGTCAATCCAGCCAACCCACCGCCAATAATGGCCACTCTCATTTTTATTTCCTCCTTGTGACTTGGTGCGACTGCTAATGGCGCGACCGGCTCATTTGAGCGGATTCCTGTCCATAGCAATGCGAAGTGACTATGAATTTTTGCAACCAGATCCATCTCTTCCGACATGCACCATTCCGCAACAATGCCATTATAGGCAGATACAAGCAGATTGACCTTATCCGTGTCGGGCAACCACCGCAAGAGACTGGCGATGAGAAGCTGCTGCAGAGCTCGCTGCTTGCTGCTTAAAGTTTCATTTTGCATGGAAAGTGCGGTCAGACTGCGTATAAGACGCGGCATATGCTGTATAGTAGACGCCAAGTCTATAAACAATCGATTAATGTGACTTTCCAAGGATTGGACATGCGTTGGGGTTCTCTTCATCCATGCCTCAATAACGCTGGTCTGAAGTTCCCCTACTTGGGCCAGAATATCCTCTTTGCTCTGAAAATAATGATAGAAGGTGCCCTTCGAAGTGTTCGTGGCCGCAATAATGTCATCCACCGATACGTTCTCGTAGCCTTTTGCAATAAACATGTTTAATGCCGCTTCGATCACATGATCACGTTTTTTGCGAGTAGAGGCGCGCATAAAGTTCATTAACTTCACTCTCCAACTCTGTTATTAAGCATATTGTACTTTATATTAGACTCGCGGTCTATATGTGCATAAAGCTATTATATTCAGGGCATCTGTGGCTCTATGCAACATTTGCTGCAAGTCCGGTTTGTTTCTGTTATGATTAGAAAAGGTTTTTTATTTTCTTCTCGGAGGGAGTTCCTCACATCCATGTCTACTTACATTCGATATACCAGCATTGAAGATATTAACGAAGTTGTCGATTATTTCATGAATCATGATGAGAAGTTAATCGGCAATCCTTTGTTTGCTGACGGTTCAAATGTCGGTATTTTGAAGCAAAGCTTGTTTAATGTGTTATCTAAGGTTGAGAGCGAATCGGAATACGAGGAAATGCTCAACTACAAGCGTCTTTTGTATCAACAAATCGTGCATTATGCGGAGACGCTCGAACAGATTGAGGAGCTTAAGGAAGACCTTCATGAACTTATCATTCATAACATCTATTTGGGAACAGAGCTTAAGCTTCTTACTTGGATATTCACGGAGAAGTATAATCGCGAGCCTGATCTCAGCAACAAAGATAACCATACCCCACAAGGGTTTTTACGTTATCTCAAGTTGAATTGCAAGCCAGAAGTAACCGCTCATTTTATTGGGATGGCTTTGCAGCAGTACTTGCAGACCAATCATCCGGAAGAGCCTTACTATGCGGGTGAAGCATTCTTTACCCAGAGCTACAACTATATTGTGGAGCTGGTGTTAGAGACCGATGAGACGGAGAAATTGCTGAAGACGATTCAAGAGCAGCAAGAGGAATTGCTCTGGCTGAGGGATATGCTTATGTCAACCGAGGTTCAGCTTCAGAAGGACGGAGAGAACCAGACGTTATTGGACAAGCAGACCAAAATGGCCTCAGATTTCATGACAGAGAAGCTCGAGATGGAATTTTTATCGACTGTCATCCTGCGGTTGTTCTAAAACATTTTGCCTTAAACATCTTTCGTAGGAGAGTGAACTGGAATGGACTGTATCTTCTGTAAAATCGTAAACGGCGATATTCCTTCTCAGAAGCTTTATGAGAACGAGCATGTATATGCGTTTCGTGATATTGCGCCAGCAGCCCCTGTTCATGCTCTTATTATCCCCAAGAAACATATTGCAACAATGAATAATGTAGAAGCGGGCGATCGCGAGGTTCTAGGAGAAGTATTGCTGGCGGCGCCATTAATTGCAGAGCAATTAGGAGTTGCAGAGAGCGGTTACCGGCTCATTAATAACTGCGGTTCGGATGGCGGACAAGTTGTATATCACATCCATTTTCATCTGCTCGGCGGAGAGAAAATCGGCGGTTTGAACGTCAAAAACAGCTAGCAGTAACAAGGTCGACAAGGCGGAGGAGAATCCTCAAGAAATAGGTTCTTTTCTCAGGTTGACACTCCGATTCTGTTTCCCGTATAATGTAGTTTGATAACCGTGTTCTTGTTCTTGGGACGGTCTGTTCGGAGGGAGGGAAAAAACTAGTGTCTGAAACTCGAGTTCGTAAAAATGAAACCATCGATGCTGCACTTCGTCGCTTTAAGCGTTCCATCGCGAAGGACGGCGTCTTGGCAGAGGTTAAGAAACGCAAGCACTATGAGAAGCCTAGCGTTAAGCGTAAGAAGAAGTCCGAGGCTGCTCGCAAGAGAAAGTTCTAGGAGGATTTTGCTGCAATGAGCTTAAACGAACGATTGAACGAAGATATGAAGCAATCGATGAAGAATCAGGACAAGTTCAAACTCTCCGTCATCCGTATGGTTCGGTCGACGATTAAGAATGTTGAAATAGATCTTAAACGAACGCTTGATGATAATGAAGTGCTTGATATACTCAGTCGTGAGATCAAACAACGCAAAGATTCCCTCCAAGAATTCGAGAAGGCAGGTCGTGTTGACCTGACTGAAAGTCTTAAACAAGAAATTGAGATCATTGCCCTTTACATGCCGCAGCAGTTAACTGAAGAAGAGATCAATGTCATCGTACAACAGACCATCCAGGAGACGGGTGCTTCTTCAAAAGCGGAGATTGGAAAGGTAATGAGCGCTCTGATGCCTAAAGTTAAGGGTCGTGCCGATGGCAGACTGGTTAACCAAGCGGTTCAGCAGTTTCTCGGATAAGCCGAGCCAATGTACGGATTTACTTTCTACAATAACGACTAACAACCTGAGACTGTCGCTGATGCGGCGGTCTTTTGTTCTAAGCAGATACTGAATTCCTCATTAGGAATTGTAAGCGTTATTTATGAAACATTTATACATAGAGTACGTAGTACCGTTTATAACAATATCAGAAAGTTCAAATATTCATCTTTTCTGATATTTCTACGCCAACAGTTGCTGCCCAGCAGGGAAGCAATGCCGTTGATCTTAGGTGGGATATAGACTAATGGAAAGGAGGAGTTGCATGAATACAAAGACGATCCGACATCATATCGGACGTTGGCTCATCCTAATGTTCGCAATGTCCATGACGTTGTTAGCAGCAATCCCTGTTATGGCGGATGTTAATCCGCCGAAGGCTCCATCCGCAGATGGAGCGAGAGCGGACAATGCAGGGGGAAGGTTGGTATATGTTGTCCCTGTACATCAGACTGTCGAGAGCGGCTTGCAAAGCTTTCTAGAGCGTGCTTTCAAGGATGCGGAAGAGGCAGATGCCAGATTAATCGTGCTCGATATCGACACTTTGGGCGGACGTGTGGACTCTGCCGAGGAGATTGGCAGGCTAATCCGTCAAAGTCAAGTGGAAACCATTGCCTTCGTGCACGGCCGCGCAGTATCTGCTGGCTCTTACATCGCATTGAACGCCACGAAGATCGTAATGGAGCCTGGTAGCTCAATGGGTGCGGCTGCAGTTGTTGATGGCAGAGGCGACGAAATCGAGAATGCCAAGATTGTCTCTCATTGGGCTAGTGAGATGCGTGCCGCTGCCGAGCTCAGAGGCCGCAATCCAAGCATTGCCGAAGGGATGGTCGATAAGAATACGGTTGTCGAAATGCCTCAGATTAATCGGACATCAGCCAAAGGGGACATCATTTCTTTAACGGCTGAAGAGGCACTGAAGGTAGGTTATGCGGAGAAAGTGCTGGGAACAGTAGAGGAAGTGATTGCTTTCTCAGGTGTGAAAGACCCGGTAACGATTCAATTCGAACCTTCTTTCGCAGAGAATCTTGCTCGATTCCTGGTCAATCCTGTTATTATGACCGTACTGCTGTTGCTTGGGATAGCGGGGGTAGTTATTGAACTATTTATGCCGGGCTTTGGAGTACCTGGGTTTATAGGGATTGCAGGTTTCGGATTGTATTTCTTTGGCCATTATGTAGCGGGTTTCGCGGGGGGCGAGGATGTGACGTTATTTATTATTGGCGTCGTTCTATTGGTAATTGAGATCTTTGTGCCAAGCTTTGGTATACTAGGAATATTGGGGATTGTGTCCATTATTAGCGGAGTAGTCATGGCTGCTTATGATGGTCAGAACGCGCTCCTGTCACTAGGAATTGCTTTTGTAATATCCGTCGTGGTGATTGCCATCTTCATCAAAGTCTTTAAACGCCGGGGGATCTGGAACAAATTTATTCTCAAAGAAGAGCTGACAACAGAGAGTGGGTTTATTTCACAAGACTCCAAGGATCATCTATTAGGATCGGAAGGGGTGACTGTAACTCCTTTGCGGCCTTCTGGAACGGCTGAGATAGGCGGAGCGAGAATTGACGTCGTTACCGATGGGGAGTTCATTCTTGTTCATACCCCGATTCGAGTTGTGAAGGTTGAAGGCGGGCGTGTAGTCGTAAAAGCGACTAATGTTCATATTGATGCGACCTAACATGACTTTACAGCTTGGGTACGAAGTGTAGCATACGGATTTGGTTTATAACAATTAAGGAGATGATGTACTGAGATGGAACCGTCATTGGTCACTGGTTTATTGATTGTTGCGCTAGCTATTATTGTGTTGTCCGTATTCCTGAGCTTTTTCCCGGTCATGCTGTGGATCTCGGCCCTGGCTTCAGGTGTGCGTGTAGGAATCTTCACTCTCGTTGCCATGAGGCTGCGTCGAGTTATTCCAAGCAGAATTGTGAACCCTCTTATTAAGGCTCAGAAAGCTGGGTTAGGTCTCAACCTTAACCAGTTGGAAAGTCACTATCTTGCAGGCGGTAACGTTGACCGCGTAATCAATGCCTTGATTGCCGCTCAACGCGCTAACATTCCGCTTCCGTTCGAACGGGCGGCTGCAATCGATCTGGCTGGTCGTGATGTATTGATGGCCGTTCAAATGAGTGTAAATCCTAAAGTTATTGAAACGCCGATTGTAGCGGCAGTTGCAAAAGACGGGATTGAAGTAAAGGTTCGCGCACGTGTTACGGTTCGAGCTAACATCGACCGCTTGGTCGGAGGTGCTGGTGAAGAAACGATCATCGCTCGTGTTGGTGAAGGGATTGTAACAACTGTAGGTTCCTCCATTTCTCACAAAAACGTATTGGAAAACCCGGACATGATATCGAAGACCGTACTTGGCAAAGGGCTGGACGCTGGAACTGCTTTTGAGATCTTGTCTATTGATATCGCGGATGTAGATGTAGGCAAGAACATCGGCGCCCACCTGCAGACGGAGCAAGCGGAAGCAGACAAACGGATCGCCCAAGCAAAAGCAGAAGAACGCCGCGCTATGGCAGTTGCCCAAGAGCAAGAGATGAAAGCCAAAGTTGTTGAAATGCGCGCGCGCGTTGTGGAATCGGAGTCTCAAGTTCCTCTTGCTATGGCTGAAGCTCTTCGTGAAGGCAAGATGGGTGTTATGGATTACATGAACTTGCGTAATATCGAGGCCGATACTCATATGAGGTCCTCAATCGGCAAGTCCAGTCCAACAGACAAGAATGATAAAGACTCCTTGTAAGCTGGATGGTACCCGAAAGGAGGCTTTGAAGGATGAATATATTTGATTTCTTAATGAACAATATCGGATTTGTGATCGTAATCGGCGGTTTCCTGCTCACTATGTTATCCAGGCAGAGAGCCAAGAACGGGGATCCCAGGAGCAATCCGAAGATGCCTTCATTCGGGGGAAGCCCGGATGGCAGTGAGCCTGGCCAATGGATACCTGGCCGCAAGTCGAGAGAAGCGACTCTGGAGCCGCGGGAAGTGCCTAAATCCGTCGTACCTGAGGTATACCGCCGCGAAGAACCCCAGCCTGCTGCCAGCCGTTCAGGCTGGGAGCGCCCTGAGCGGCTTGTGAGCAGCGGTACCGAAGCAGTAGAACGCGGCGGGCTAGTATCCGCTAGCAATCGGGCTGCTGAGGCGGCTCAGCTCGCGGAGACCCGCGACATAGCCAATTCGGCTGCAGCCGAAGAAGCATACGCGGAGACCGTTCGTCGCGGTGTTATCTGGGCGGAGATCCTCGGTCCGCCCCGTGCCAAACAACCTTATTCCCATAGGAAGTGAACAAGGCATGAAACAATCAACCTATTATTGCGCCGCCGTCCTGATGGCGGCGCTTCTTGTATGCTCGGGCTGTGAGTCGGCTACCAAGGGACCAGTAACCACACAACCGGTTACACCTACCTCCACTGCTCAACCAACACAATCCCATCCCTCACAAATGTATAGCACGGAGATTGCTGCACAGGGATTGGACGTCCCGTGGGATATCGCATTTGTGCCGGACGGACGAGTCTTCGTGACTGAACGTACGGGGAGTGTACGGGTTATAGAACAAGGTAAGCTGCTTAATGAACCTGTACTTTCGTTGAAAACCGCAGGAGCTTCCTTTGTCAATAAAGGAGAGAGCGGATTGCTTGGCATTGCTGCTGATCCGAACTTTCCGCGTAATGGCATCCTGTATGTATATCACACGTACGAGGATAAAGGAAGTATGCGCAATCGAGTCATTCGCCTCATCGAGAAAAACAATAAAGCAGTAATCGATAAAGTTATTATCGATGGAATTCCAGGTCAGTCTAACCATGACGGGGGCAGAATTCGCATCGGACCTGATGGAATGCTGTACATCACAACAGGTGATGCTCAGAACACGAAACTTTCTCAAGAGTCGGAAAGCCTAGCAGGCAAAATCTTGCGGCTGACACTGGATGGTGCCGTTCCAGCCGATAATCCTATCAAAGGATCACCCGTTTTCAGTCTGGGACACCGTAATCCGCAAGGGTTAGCCTGGCATCCAGTTACGAATAAATTGTATGCTTCCGAGCATGGACAGTCTGCTCATGATGAGATTAACTTGATTGAGCCAGGAGTCAATTACGGCTGGCCGCTCATTCAAGGCGACGAGACGACAGCTAAGGCGGGTTCTAATGTTCCTGCTGACGTCAAGCTCCGTCTGCCGCTTATACACAGTGCTAATGAGACGTGGGCTCCTTCAGGGATGACCTTCGTAAAGCAAGGACCTTGGCAAGGACAGCTCCTTGTGGCGAACTTATCAGGTTCCCAGCTTCTTAAGCTAACTTTAAAGGAAGGCGACCCGACCCAATTCTCTAAGGTGGAGAAGCTGTACAAGAACGAGTGGGGCCGCTTGCGCAACGTGTCACAGGGGCCAGACGGCTCAATCTACATCCTCACTAACAATCGGGATGGACGAGGCTCTCCAAAGACGGGAGACGACAAGATCATCCGGTTGAAACCACCTTCCACCAATAAGTAATCCTCTTGCAATACGCAGTTCCCGAGCATTCAGACCTACAAAACGCAGTTCCCAAGTATAATCAGGGAACTGCTTTTTTTATTAATTCTAGGGATCGAGCCTGCATTCTGTGTCCTCCCTGCACAACTTATTAAGTAATCCTTCTACAAAACGCAGTTCCCGAGAATAACAAGGGAACTG
>FWWL01005665.1_pt1 | contig 19118 bp, 12 predicted proteins | sample 2228331 | NCBI WGS metagenome assembly FWWL01 (sample SAMEA103939775, study PRJEB20133) | metagenome | reverse complement strand
TAGCGGAGAAGATGGGCATCAACCTTGACGAAGCCCCTGACCCAACCCGAAGGTGACCTTTGTAGGGAATGAATCCTTTCCAACCAAGCCGACCAGTTCCCGTTCTGGTTACGCTGGGCAACCAGCGGTGCTAAATTGGGCGTCTCGCTGGCTCCCAAGTCATAAACGAACCATGTTTGCCCCTGCCCAACGACTTCCTTAAACCTTCGGAACCCCAACGCATCCGTCTTAAAGTTCATCACCACACTATCCTCTAACCGAACCATCTTGTCTTCTCCGTCCCAGTAGTATCTGACCGTGCTTGTTCCTGTTGTCTTTGCCGTCAAGTTCCCGTTGGCATCGTAAGCGTAACTAACAGTCACACCGTTGGCGACCTCCTGAAGCAACTTGTTCCCGCTATCGTAACTGTAACTCTTTTGCCCGATAACATTCCCGCTGCTATTCTGCGGTACTGTTGTTAGCCTGTTCCTCAACCTGCCGTATGCATAACTTCTGTCAAGTTCTACTGATGAAAACCTTTTCAACGCGTCCTTGCTTAATATAGACATATACTATTACTAACCACCTTTCTTTGCCTACTTCATATATCCATATCTCGTCATACCCTTTAAAATCTGCTTTTGGTACTCTCCATCCCGCAGTCTTTCGCATTTTCAGATAATGTAACCATTGTGGATCCCGGGGATTTTTAATTATTAGTTGTGGTAAACCTAGATCTCGCTGAAGTTGTATTGATGTTACTCCATAAGTTATTAGGTAAGCTTTGATAGTATAGGGATCATATAAGATATCTTCAATCGCATCACCAAGATGTGTAAATAGCACTGGATACCGATAAATCAACGAGCAGACAAAAAAGCAAATTATTATAAGAAAAGCGAGAATAATAAGATGAATCTGTAATTTTTGTATTGGTTTTATCATTACCATAACACCCCTCGCTCTGTTGGACTATATTGCTGTTGACAACATTGGTCACAGGATTCCTTAGTATTAGCTCCTGCTTCAGCACATTGGACTCCCCATGAGTCAGCCTGTTGCTCCTCTTCGTCATCACGCCAAGTGCATGCCCACACGAGCCATCTTCCTAACGGACGTGAGCGCAAGATACATGATGTTAGGCAATGAAGAAATATGTCATTACACCAAACTTCATAACCTCTTCGTTGAGGCCATTGACATTGGTATCTATTTCTAACATAAGAGATAGCTTCACCCCTAGCAAGATCACAACTTATATAAGTATAAGCAGCACCGCCTCCTATCACTACTAATACTACTCCTCCACAAATTAATGCCCAAGAGAGCATTCCTTCTGGATCAATCATTATGAGAGGATTGAGGTTTGCGTAGGTATACCAATTTATTTCACTATGGATGGGGTCTAAACTTGCTAATCTCCCTGTGCTGGCATCGTAATACCGCACGCCTAATAGCATCAACGCGCTTTCTGTGTCCAAGTAATAACCCTGTTTGCCAACATAGCGGTAGGGGTTAAAGGTGCTTCCCTGCGCTGCCAATTCGTTCCCCCACGCGTCAAAGGCGTAACTGTCGGTGACCTGAGTTTGTGAGTTGGTGAGTTGGCGGGTAGTGCCTATCGTCTCGTAAGCATACCAGTAATTCGCATTGCCTCGGCTCATCGCCAACAAACCCCCGCCATCATGGTGATATTTTGCCACCAAGTTCCCATTAGCGTCATACTCAGCAATCAAAGGCGCCAAACCGGGCGTTTCGCTTTCTCCCAAGTCATAAACAAACCATGTTTGCCCCTGCCCCACGACTTCTTTGAACCTTCGGAACCCTAAAGCATCCGTCTTAAAGTTCATCACCACGCTATCTTCCAGCCGCACCATTTTGTCTTCGGCGTCCCAATAGTAGCGCACCACACTCGCCCCCGTGCTCTTTGCCGTCAAGTTCCCATTAACATCGTAAGCATAACTGATGGTCACACCGTTTGCGACCTCCTGAAGCAACTTGTTCCCGCCATCGTAAGTATAACTCTTTTGCCCGATAACATTCCCGATGCTATCCTTTTGCACCATCGTCAACCTGTTCCCTGAACCGTCGTAGGTGTATTCATACCAGTAGCCGTAACTTCCATCCCGCTTCTCCATCGTCAGCCGGTCTATCGCATCGTAGCCGTAAGTCACCGCCCCACTCGCCCAAGAACCGTCCGGCTGCAAAACCTGCTCTTGAACTTGAGCCCTGTTGCCTGCTGCATCGTAGGTGTAGACGAAGCGAGAAAGCAAACTATTATCGCTCATTCGCCGATACTCTATCTGCGTTACCCTTCCCGCCCCATCGTAGGTGAAAGTGGCATAAACCCCGTTTCCGTTCTCTTGCCTTATCAACTTCCCTTCCCCGTCGTAGAAGAACTTCACCGTCCCAATAATCCCGTTGCTGACCTGAACCAACCTTCCTGCTGCGTCGTAGGTGTAGTTTGTTACGACCCCTTCCCCATCTACCATCTGAATCCGATTTCCCGCCCCATCGTAGGCGTAAGTTAGGGTTTTGCTTGTTGCTCCCACCGGCTGAGTGATGGAGATAACTCTTCCTAAGGCGTCGTATTGCCAGCGAATTTCACCCACCTCATCGCTCACTTTCACCAGCCGTCCCAAAGGGTCGTATTCAAACCGATGTTCTTTGCCATCTGGATAAACCCGTCGCACCAGCCGATTTAAGGCATCATACTCGTATCGGATGATCGTCCCGTCCCCTTTCCGCTTGGCGATGCGGTTGCCTGCAGCATCGTAGGCATACCGCTCCTCCGTCCCGTCTCCCCTCACCAACCGAATGAGCCGTCCCAGCATGTCGTAACGGTAGCGCACCTCTCGCCCTTCTGGATCCATCACCTTCACCCTGTTTCCTACCCCATCGTATTCGTAAACTGTCGGCTTACTCGGTCCGTTTTGCGGGTCTATCACCTGCACCAATCGGTTGTGTTCGTTGTAGGCGAAATAGGTTGTTCGCCCCTTCGGATCCGTTTCGGAAACTTTGTTACCCACTTCGTCGTAAGCGTAGGTGGTCGTTAAGTTCAACCCGCCCGCGTCCACGACCACCTGGACCAGCTGGTTGGCGGCGTCGTAGCGATACTCTATCACCCGCCCTGTTGGGGGAACCTCCCGAACCTTGTTGCCGACCGCATCGTAGGCATATTGCCATTCGTTTCCCAGCGGGTCAGTGACCTTAACCAATCGTCCCTTAGCGTCGTAGTCATAGCGGGTCGTGTTGCCCAGCGGGTCAGTGACGGCAGTGACCTGCCCTGCCGCGTCGTAGGCGTAGGTCGTGACGGCGGGGGTTGGGGTGTTCGTCCCTTTACGCTCCTGCACCTTTCGCCCTGCCGCGTCGTAGACAAACTCGTCCCTGACCCCTAAGGGGTTTACCGTTGCGATCTGGCGCCCCGCCGCGTCGTAGGTGAAAATTGTCTCGTTGCCCAACGCGTCCTTGACCTTTACCATGCGTCCATCTGCGTCGTAGGTGTAAAAGGTTCCGTTCCCGTTACCGTCTAAAACCGCTGCCAGCCGCCCCGCCTCATCGTAAATCCTTCGCTCCAAAACGATCTCTGTTTCGGCGGGGGGATCATCAAAGAGGGCAGTGGTGCTGAGGGTGGTGAAACTCACTTCGTTGCTGTCGTTAAAGGCACCCGTTGGGTCGTAGAGGCGAAGGCGGGCAAAGTAGGTGGTTGCTGGCGTGAGCCCTGTCACCTTCCAACGAACTTGGTAGCGCTCCGTCAGGCTGGCTTTCAAAGTCCCTTCGGTGGGCGTAAAGCCGCTCTGGGTGCTGATATGCACCTCATATCGGCTGAAGTTGCTTGCCTCGGCAGGTTCCCACTCTAAGAGGGCGTAGTCGGGGCCGACCCCTCGCACCCGCAGGGCGGACACCGTTGGGGCTTGGGTGGTGTTGTCTATGGTGATGGGAAGGGGGTCGGAGGGCGTGCCCAAGTTCATCCCGTAGTAATTGTCCTCCGACGAGGAGCTGCTACCTCGGTCTTCTTCCACATATGCCGTCAGGGTATAGGAGCCATTGCTGAAGGTGGTGGCATTCCAGACAAAGGTCACTTCCCCCGCCGTCGGTCCCGTCTTCAGGTAATCGTTTGCCACAAAGTCTTTCTGGGCGACGATCAGCGGATACCATGGATATTCCGAACTGGGGTTGTTGACCGCCAACCGCACCCGCAAGACGGGCAATTGCTCTCGGCTTTCAAATTGCACTATGGTCTTGACTTGGGTCCCGCCGACTCGGCTGTTGGGGGCGGGTGAAAGGATGCGCACGAGGGCGGGTTGGCGCACCACCTGCACGGTTAGGGGGGTGCTTTCGCCAGAATGACCGTAAACATCCTTTGCCTTCACGACCAAAACATGGCTCCCTTCCGTTAACCTCCCCGCGTCCAAGACCAACTCCACTTCCCCGTTGGTGGGCTGTTCTTCGTCCGCCCATTCAGTGCGCCTTTCGTCGTGAAGGGTTTCGTCCACGAACAACTGCACGACCCGAACGCCGCCGGGGTTGGGGGCGACCTTTTGGAAACTGACCTTTACAAAAGTTTTCCCTGAAACCATTTGCCCGTCGCTGAGGTTAACCCACTGCACTTGTGGGGGTGGTGTGAAGAAGGTCACCGTCACGCTCGCCTGTCCGACGGACGGGTCCATCCAGCCCTCATAAGGGTAGTAGTAGCCATAAACTTGTCGGTTGTCTTGCACTTCTACGGTGAGGGTGTGGGAGCCGTTTGGGTAGCGATACATGGTGACGGGGAAGGAGAAACTCCCTTGGGTTGCTGGTGGGTCTAAATTCTGTTTGGCTACCACCTGCCCGTCAATCTTCAGCCGCACAGCTTTGATGGGTTTGTCGCAGGGCGCCGTCGTGGCGAACTGCCCCGTCACTTGAAAAGTGGCGATGCCCTGCAACGGCTGTCCATTCACTGGCTCTTGGATCTGCACCGTTGGTGGCGGGTTATTGACTTGCACCGTCACCTGCCCTTGACCGATTTGCAGCGCTTTGTTAGCGAACCCCACCGCCTGCACGATCAAGGTGTGCGTTCCGTTGGGGACGGTTGAAGAGTCCCAGAGGAATGTGTGGCTCCCGACGCTTTGGGGTGGCGAGAAACTTTGCACAGCGACGGGTGTGCTGTCCGTGCTGTCTATGTAGAGTGCAAGATTTGTGATCCCGCCGCTGTTGGCAGAGAAACTGACAGTGACCGCCACTTGGCTGCCCCCGATAGTGGCGCCGGCGGTAGGGCTAACAATTTGCACCGTCGGAGCCTGCGCAAAGGCGCCTTGCACCGCCCCGACCAGCACAAGGGCGATTATGACCTTTCGCCAGCCCCGAACCCTTTGGCTGCTGACCTTCCCGATCATCCCCTACCCCTCCTTGTTCATCGGCGCACGACAACCTCCATGAGGCGGTTGAGGGCGTTATAGCGATAAAGGCGCTTGGTCCCGTTGGCTTCAATGAGGGCGATTCGGTTGCCCACGGCGTCATACTCGTAACGCTCCGTTGTCCCGTCGGGGAAAGTAATTTGCACCAAACGCCCCTCGCGGTCGTAGTCGTAGCGGGTGATCCGCCCTTTAGCGTCTATCTCTGCGACCTTGCGCCCCGCCCCATCATACTCGTAGCGTTTCTCGCGCCCCAGCGGGTCTATCTCCTTCACCAACCGCCCCATCAGATCGTATTCGTAGCGGGTGAGGTTGCCGTTGGCGTCCACCTTTTGCGTTAACGCGCAGCAATTGTAGGCGAATTGTTCCGTGCTGCCGTCGGGATAGGTTACTTGCACGACCCGTCCGGCGGGGTCGTAACTGTAGTAGACCGTCTTGCCTGTCGGGTCGGTGATGGCGACCAACCGTCCTAAAGCGTCCCGCTGATAGTGGGTGCTGTTGCCTAACGGGTCGGTCACTTGAACAAGGTACCCTCGATGGTCATAGGCGAAGGTCGTTGTGTTACCCAACGGGTCTGTCTCGCTGACCTTTAGCCCCCGTTGGTCATAGGCGAAGGAGCGGGCTAACCCCAAGGGGCTGACCACCTGCACCAAGTTGCCTTGTTGGTCGTAGAAGTATTGGGTCGTGTTACCTATCGGATCGGTGGCGGCGATTAATCGCCCAACGGCGTCGTAAGCATATTGGGTTGTCCTTCCCAGTGGGTCAATGACCTGAGTCGGTTGCCCCGTCGGGTGGTAGGCGAACCGCCATTCCCGCCCCAGTTCGTCAATGCTCCGAACGGGCAACCCGTCCCCGTCATACTCGGTCACGGATGTCGCCCCCGTGACCGTCCGCCGCTCTACCCAGAACCTCACGATCGTCTGCCCATAGTAGTCCCGTTGCTCGCAGCGCCGGTAGAAGGTTGGGACCCCAGAGGCGTCGTAGAGGGGGGCGAACCCTTGCTGCCCTAGCGCCGTCTGCTGCCAATCCATCCATCCTTCGTAGCCTTGAGGGACTTCAGGGGGGGTCCATGCAAAGACCCGCTTGAACCCGTTGGGTAAGATAACCCCGACTAACCCAACGAAATGCCCGTAATCAATGTTAACGTGCTCATAGCGGATCTCTCCGCCGAAGGGGTTTCGGATGCGCGTCAGCAGTCGGCCGATGTCAAAGTCAAACTGCCACTGTCCGCCCATCAAATCCGTGACGACAAGCCGTCGCCACGCCACTCGTCCTTGGTTGTCCCGCTGCTCCTGCCACTGGAAGGTCACAGCGTTGCCGATGGGGTCAACAACCTGCGCCATCCACAGGGAGTTGGGGTGGTAAACGAACTGCCCCGTGGCGCCGGTTGGATCCGTCGCCGCCACCGGACGCCACACCGACACCCCGTTCACGGTGTCCCATTGATACTGCAGCGTGAGTCGGTTGCCGTTACGGTCCTCTATGCTGGCAAGGTAAAGGCGATAGGAAGTATAGGTGCCTTCCTCGGGGTAAGGGGGGGAAGAAGAACCGTTGCCTGAAGCCGATGGTTCGACAGCAAAGAGGAACTTGATCCCACTTTTTAGGTGTTCCCAAACCCAAAGGGGTTGCCCTGCTGCATCGGTGGTTTCTCGCAACTCGAACCCGACATGCCCTGGCGGGGTTAGGTAGGTGCCGTCCACCAGTTGTTGGTAGTAGAGGCGGTTGCCCCGCCAGTCAACCAGTTGGACCGTATCTCCGTTGTAAAATCCCTCCAACCCGTAACTCCAGCGGATGTTGCCGAAGGGACCGTCTTGGGGCTCAAAGGTGTTGTAAAGGAGGGCGAAGACGAAACGGGGCGAAGGGCCGTTCCCTTCCATCAATTGCCACGGAGCCGAAACGGCTTGCCCGCTGCGTGGCCACGAGTGCAAGAGTGGCGAGCTAAGGGCTAAGGGAAAAGCGCACCCGACAGAGCCTTCCCGCTCTGGGCATCCCCCGCCGTGATGGAGCCCTAATTGGGGGAAACCTTCCGATGGGGTTCCCATCACCTCAGGGAGAGCGTCCAAGTCGCACGCGCATGGGTCGTCTGGAGGCGCGTAGAGCGGGGAGCAACCGACATGGTTGACGCACCCAACAGGGTCTTGGGTTCCAAAAAGGAGCCGGCTCTCGTATTCGCTCACCACCCTTAGTCGCGTCCCCACTACCGCCAAAAGCCTTTTCCTTGCCTCTCCCAGCACCAATGCGTAGCCACTCCAACGTTGTAAGAACTTCTCCATCGGCAGGGTGTAAACGCCCATGCTAGGGTCATAAAGGGTGACCATCGTCCCCGAGAGGGAGGGGACGGTAACAAAGTGGTGATTCTTTTCGTGGGCGATGAGGGGGACGCCTAAGGTGAGCAGGCTTTGGGGATCTGTGGTGTGAACGACGAAAGCATCCACACCAAAGGATTGGGCTAACTTCTCTAAGTCCCGCAAGGACAAGCCGTGGCGGGGCAGGGTTCCGTAGCGGGCTTGGAGCGTTTTGATGTCCACGGGTTGACCCAAAAGTTGCAACGCTCCTGCTAACGCCCATAGCCCGCATGTGTTCCCCTTGGCGCTCTTGCTTTGCGCTAACTGCTTAGGGAGCGACGCAGGTGGCGCTATAAGCCGTCCCTGCTGGCGCCCCCGCTGCCTTTCCTCCCATCGCAATAGCAACAACTGCGCTCGGCGGGCAAGGTAGTGGTCAGGGTTCGCCGCGATAAAGGCTTTTAATTCCTCTACACTGTCCCTTCGGCGCCCCAGTAGGTAAAGACAAACCGCTTTCTGCAAAGAGACTTGCAGCCATACCTGCCGGTTAATGGGGCTGGGTGGGAAGTTGCCGCGATAGCGGAGAGAGACTTCGTCAAAGGCACTTATCGCCGCTTGCCTTTGCCCTGTCTTTGCTAAAACCCACCCTAAAAGGTAAAGGGCTTCTGCCCGCTGGTGCTGGGAGTCAGGGTCGTTGGCGAGGGTGGGTTGGCGCACCACGATTTCGGCTGCCCGAGACAAGTGGGCGATAGCATCTTGAAACCGCTTTTGGCGCACCGCTTGCAACCCTAACTCGTAGCGGGAGATGACCTCCGCAAAGGTATTAGGATATTGGGCGACGACCCGCTCCCAGAAGGTGCGAGCGGTTTTCTCATGTTTACGAGGCTTAAAGAAAGGGGCATAAGTTTGCCCAAGGCGCGCCAGCGCTTCCCCTGCTAAGGGGCTTTGGGGTGCCGTGGCAACAGCTTGTTGGTAAAACTCTCTGGCTTTCTGCCACCGCTCCCAAGAGGCTTCCACATCCCCCAAACGCAGAAGGGCAGCAGCAATTAATTCTGGGTCCCCGCGTTGTTGGGCCTCTTTTAACGCAGTTTCGTAAGCGTGTCGAACCTTCGGGGGGTAACCCTGCCCAGTGAGGAGATGGGAGGAGGCTTCCTTGCGGTGGGCTTCTGCTAAGGCTAAGAGGACAAAGGCGCAGACTTGTGGGGTGACAGCGATATGTTTTGAAGCGAAGATTTCGGTGGGTTTCGGGGAGCGATCTAAGGCGGCGAGGGCTTCTTTAAGGGATGGTTCGCGTTCCAGCACTGTCCTAACCCCGTCGGCAGCAGCAAGGGCAGGGAAAAGACCAACCAACATTGCCACGAGCCAACACCCTTTATGCCCCATCAGTGCTCCCTCCCAGAAATCCGCACGATACCTTGGCACTTTGACTACAAAATATTGTGCGACGCAATAATAAACTTTTTGCGTCGTAGCCTTTTTAGGCTCAACGCTGTCATAATGATAGCACCCAAACCTTTCCTTGTAAAGAAGTGAAAGGGTGCCAGTTTGGGGCAATTTGAGGGTTAGCGGATTTGAAAGGAGCGGTGAAGAAACATGATGCTGCACTGGGAAAGGGCAAAAGACTACCCAACCCTTTTCCGCCGTCTCACGGGTCTTTCCGTAGAAGCCTTTGAGCAGTTGATGGAAGTTCTGACAAAAGCCTACCCTGCCTTTGAAAGAGCCCGTTTGCAAAGAAGGGACAGGAAAAGAGCCATAGGGGCAGGGGGAAAGTTCAAACTCTCCCTTTCCGAAAGGGTCATCATGACCTTGTTCTTCCTTCGTCATTATCCCACCTATGCTTTGTTGGGCTTTCTCTTTGGTCTTCACGAGAGCAACGCTTTTCGGAATGTGGAGATAATGAAGAGGTTTTTGGCGAAGCACCTGCCTTTGCCTGAAAGGATTAGGAAGGAGAGGATAAGTTCCCTTGAGGAGTTACTGGAAGAGGAGCCAGAGATTTCCTTGCTGATAGACACAACGGAGCAGGAAAGGAGAAAGCCGAAGGATAGAGAGAAGAGGAAGGCTTTCTACTCGGGGAGAAAGAAGAGGCACACTTTCAAGACACAGGTTGTGGTGGAGAAGGGGAAGGGCTTGATTATGGATGTCTCACCAGGATGGGAGGGGAGAAGGCATGACATGGAGGTTTTTTGCTCGTCAGGGGTTAAAGAGAAGTTTGAAGGGATAAAGGTGGAGGGATGGATGGACAGGGGATATGTGGGGATAGAGAGAGTTTGTAGGTGGGAGATAAGACAGCCGAAGAAGAAGCCCAAAGGGAGGGAGTTGGGAGAGGAGGAGAGGGAAAGGAACAGGGAAATCAACAGAGAGAGGGTAAAGGTAGAGCATGGGATATTGGCGATGAAGAGGTATCAGGTGATGGGAGGGATATATCGTGGGAGAGAGGGAGGCTATGCGGGGATGGTGGAGGTCGTGGCGGGGTTAGTGAACATGGGGAGGATGGTGATGAGAGGGGAAAGGTTAAGCGCCGAAGGCAGGTGAAGGGGGGCAGTTCTTGACAGGGGCAGGGGGAGTAGGGGCTCCCTTACTATCACGCAATTAATAGCCCAAAATTGACCGGCTTGTAAAGAGGGGTGAGGGTCAGTGTCTCCTCCATCTCACCCGCAGACGCCCTCAAACCTTAGCAGGTTTCAACGGTTGCAAGTTGTGGATGCTAGGGGGCGCATCCTATGTGGACATAGGTCGTGATCTCGCTTGGGTAGCCTGTCCTGAAGGGTAGGACTACCTTTGCGCATCCTTCCCTGCTGCCCTACCATCTTGGCAGGTGCCAGCCAAAAAGCAAAATCGCAAACTAACAACTTAACGAGGTGAAACCGTTGAAATCACCTTTGAGCATGACAGCGACTTGGCAGCAACCCTTTTCGCCTTCCAAAAAGTCTGCAACTATCTCTCGCCTATCTACTGGAATAACGAAGCCGAAAAGCCGTCGTACCCTTCATGATGCTGCCTACCACATAAAGTTCAAAGGCTTTGTGAGCGTCCAAATGACCCAGTTTGTTTCAGTCGTTTTCGCCTGCTCAAGCAGGCGTTCATAGCGGTGTCAGCAACCAGATAGTTTGGGTTTGTGCTTTGGCAAAAGCGCGTGAATTCATGCTACGGGCTTCAGCCTGTAGTCGGTGACCCTGACAATGAGTGCCGATTTTAATCGGCGAACGAATTGGATAAGTGCGTCTCCTGACGCACCGCAAACGAAAAAAAAATCGGTGCATCAGGAGATGGGCTCTCCGAAGGGTGCTTAGGGTTGTTGAGGATGACGCCGTGCGTCAGAGAGCGGGAGGCAGTGGGGCTCAAGTCAGTTGTCCCCCTGCACAGGCTTTCGGTGCGGCCTTTCGTCGGTGCTGCGGGAAGTATGCAGGCACCATGTCCGTTAAGTAGCAGCGGGAGCCTGGACCGTTCCTTTTATGCAGGCAAGGGTCGCAATGTCGGCTCATTGTGATGTAAGATAGGGACATGTCTTCGTCGGGAATCTGGGCATCCCCGAATTTAGGGTGGATGGAAAAACAGCGGGACATTCAACCGCTCAAATGCTCTTTAACAGCACCTTGAAACAGGGTCCACCATGTTCGGAGACAGCTTTTCAACATTCATTGGAACATGCTCCCTACCCTTGGGGTGTTGATGGGGGGAGGAGTTGAGGGGTAAGCAAGATGATGAGTTCGCTCTCCCGAACCTCCTTCCGATGGCTCTTGAAGATTTCCCCCAAGAGGGGGAGAGAGGAAAGGAGAGGGACTTGGGTCGTTACCCTCGTCTCCTCCCTTTGCTTCAGCCCTCCCAACACCACCGTTTGCCCCTCCCGAACCCAGACGGTGGCTGTTGCTTTTCGGGTCGCCACCTGTGGGAGCCCCTCAGGGGTAACGCCCACAACGCTGGAAACTTCTGGGGAGATCTCCAAAAGGATGTCCCCTTCCGAACCTATTAACGGTGTCACCTCCAACTTCACCCCCGCGCTAACGGCTTGTAGCTGGAAGAAGGGGACGATGGGGGTTGGCTGAGGGGGAGTTGGTCCGAAGAAGGGAGCCGTCCGAAAGTAGAGTTCTTGGACGACTTGTATTTGAGCCTTCTTCCCAGAGACAGCAGCAATCTTTGGTCTTGCTAACGTCTTCGCCTCCCCCTTCTCTACTAACGCTTGGAGCAGGAGGGTGAACTGGCTTGGCAGGTTTGCCCCTTCCTGAAGGACGAAAAGAAGCCCTGGCGAGGAAGTTGTTCCCACCTCCCCCTTCACCATCCCCCTTTGCCCTGTTAAGGCGAGGGTTAACTGTCTCAGGGCTCGTTCGCTGACTTCCAAGACTTGCGCTTCTATCACCACCTGTGCTGCTTTCTGGTCGGCTTTTCGGATTTCCCTCTCCACCTGTTCCACCAACTCTTTCGGTCCCGTCACCACCAAAGCGTTCTGGTCGGCTAAAACCTTCACGACCCCGGTGGGGATGGCTGGGGAGAGGATCTGAGGGGCTTGGTCTGCTTTCAGGAAGCGGAGAGGGATTCGGCGTGTCTCCAGAAAGGGGGCAAGGGAAGGAGACGCCCACTTCGTTGGGTCACCCCACTCACCGATAAGGAAGCGAGGGCGCTCCTCTCCTCGCTTACTGCTCGGGTTCCCTTCCTTGCCTTCTAAACCCGCCCCTTTCGGGTTTAGGTGGATAACGCTGTATTTTGTCCCCATCAAAACTAACCTTAGGGCTTCTTCTACGGGAACCTTCTCCAACCGCACCGTTATCCGTTCATCCATGCGCCCTACCACCAGTAGATTAATCCCCGTCTGCCGTGCAATCTCGTCTAAAACTTCGCTTAAGGGCATGTCTTTGGCGATCAAGGTCACCTCGGAGCGAAAAGGCGCCTTACCTTCTTCTGCCAAGGGCTTTTCCGCCACGCCCGTCGGGGGCGGGCTGGAAGGTGGCGAAGGAGAGGGTGGTCCCGCTGACTGTTGAACCGGAGAGCGCGGGGGCAGGGCGGGCACTGCCGGAGCAGGGCGATGGACAGCAAAGACGGAGCCTTCTTTCGTGATCTCCCACCCTGCGGCCTCTGTGACCACCTTTAAGGCCTCTTCCACCTTTACCCCTTGCAGGCTCACCGTGACCCGTGTTGCGGGGAGGTCGGCAGAGAGAACAAGGTTCACTTTGCCCTTCTCTGCGATCTGCCTCAGCGCTTCAGCGGCTTCCGCGTTGGTGGCAGCGACGAAGGATGCTCCGTCCCGCACTTCTACCCGCAAGGTGGAAGAAGGGGTTTGCTTGGTGAGCAGGAAGCCCGCTTCTGTCTTTAAAAGCCTTGCCCCCACCGCTTGGGCTAAGAGTTCCAACGCTTGTTGCGCCGTTACCCCCCTCAAGTGCATCGTGACCGACCCCGTCACCGAACCGTCTACCAACAAGTTAAGGTTTGCTGCTCTGGCGATGGTCAACGCTACCTCCCGCACATCCCCGTCTCGGAAGACGACCAGGTGAAGGAAAGACTTCTCTGGGGTTTGGGCAAAAGAGAGGGGGAGGAAAAGGAAGGGAAAAAGAAGCGTCATTACCTTCTTCCATCGCATCAAAAGTCACCCCCTTCTTGAATGATTTGGACCAAAGGAGAAAGGAACGGCACCTTCGCCCCGTAAACTTCTACCCCAAACCGAAAGGATGGGTCCGCCCACTGAGGGGGTTCGTTCAAGTTGAAGGAGCCCACTAAAAGGCAGCGGATGGGGGAGGGGGAGGAAGGGGGAGGGGAAATCGTTAAACTCCCATCCGTTGCCCACAGGAAAGCGGAAAGGATTTGGACAGGTTCCCCCTCCTTCAATTTCCAGTGGAATTGGCGGGCGACAAGGACAAGGGTGCTCCCTTCCTCTGCACCCACACTTCCCAAAAGGCTCATTGTCCCATCACAAATCACACTGACCATCCCCCTCCCTCTTGGGATGAACCCTTGAACTTCTCCCCCTCCCGAGAGGAAAAAGAAATCGCCTTTCTCTTTGCCTATGTCCAGAAGGCTTCCTTGGGGCAGGAGACGCCCCGCTCCACCAAGGGAGGGGTCACCTTTCATCCGCCAAGCAGCGAAGGGGGGAGGGGGGCAAGGGAGAGGGGCAATTCCTTCCAAAACGCGCCCCTTGGGAAAAGGAAAAATCCCCGCTGTTGTCACCTCCCAGATCTTCCCCTGCACTTTTCCCGTCACCATTATCTTCCCCTTCGCCATCACATTTGTCCCCTCACCGAAACGGATGGAAGCGTTGGCGTAGAGGGTGCCAAAGAGCCCCACACCAAAGTGCCAGTATCGGAGAAGAACGAACCGTCCTGCCTCGTGCTCCGAGAAGTAAAAGAGCCCTTTTTCTTCGTCCAAGGAGTATTGGCGAGGGAAGCGGGGGAGGGTGGTGATCCGCCGATAAAGGACTTCCCCATCCGTCACTATCTCCTTCCCCGGCACTAAGGGGACGAAGGGGACAGAAAGGAGGAAGGGACCAGGCAGCGGGGGGACTCGGCGCCATACCTCAAAGGTCACGATCCCAAAAGAAAGGGGTTGATCGGGAAGAAGGATGGTTCCATCTTCACCCACCCCAAACAGGCTGTTCCTCTCCACCCGTAAGTCTTTTGGGATCTCCTCTCTTCGTCCTTCCCAGACAAAGACGGAGGCACCAAAACGAATGCCGTAGAAGGGAAAGAGGGTAGGGGGGCGAGGTGTCCCGCTTTTCGGGTCAACATTCCAAACTGCCAAAGCGAAGGAGCCGAAGAAGAAGGGGAAGGAGAAAGTCTCCTTCCTTACAAATCGCCGCCCCATCACCTGTGCTGTCGCCTCCACCCTAACGGTTGAGTGGGCAAGGTCTGGCGTGAAGGTTAAGGAAAGAGTTTCTCCTTTCCCAGTGTTGAGCACAACAGGGGCAGAAGGGACAGAACCCTCCTTCAGGAGCGCTTCGGCTAAGGTGAGTCCGGAAGCGGCAGAAAGGCGGGCTTGCAACCCCCTTTGCAACACCCATGTCTCCCCCAGCGCCGAAAGAGCCTCCTGAAGGGGGAGGGCGCTGTAAAGGATGAGAAGGGAGAGGAGCAAAAGGCTGGCTAACAAAACCTGTCCCTCCCTCATTCCCATCGCCTCCAAGGGGGCAAGAAAACCTTTGTCTGCCAAGATTGGGTTCCTTTTATGCCCCTTATGTGCAAAGAGAGGCGGAGAAGGCACGGCTTCTCTTCCACCAGTTCCAAGCGAGCGGTGAGGCCTTCAGGCAGCAATGACCGCTCCTTTTCCCCCTCCCGAACAATAACCTGCCCTCCCTTTGAGGTAACCGAGACCGTGCGTTCAGGGAGGGAAAAACCATTTGGAGCGACGATAACCTTCCCACCTCGGTTTAGCAGAGAAAGCATTTCTTCCATTGCCTTAACGGCATAGCGGCGTTCCTGTGCTTCTGCCTCTAAGGCAGCGCCGGCCCGTAAAGCCCAAAGGGTTAGTTCGCCTACTAACGCCAAAAGGATCCCCATGACACCGATAGTGACGAGGGTTTCTGTCAGTGTCCAACCTTTCCTCATCCTATCGCCCCCTCAGAACCCAAAGGGGATGGGTTTTCCATGCCCCCTTCTCCCCCCACAAAAAGAGCCGCTTTAAGGGCGTCGGCTGGGGGGAGGGGGAAAGGGAGGGGGTGACGAACTCCCCCCGTAACCAGATTGTCCACCCCTCCCCTTCGTCAACTCTTGCGGTGTAGTAAACAATGGCTGGACCCGACTTTTCGGGTGAAAGGGAGACAGTCCCATCCTTCTCAGAAAACCGAAAAGCCAAAGGCTCTCCTTCCCCATCAGTTACTCGGATGCTCTCTGGCTGGGCAGGGAAGGGGAGGCGAAGTTCCTTCACCCCTTCAGGAACAACCTGAGGGGGAAGCAAGGGGAAGGGGGTAGTGAGAACCTCCTGTGCCTTCCCAAAAACGAGGAGGAGGGCTTTTTGTCGCTCCCTTTCCCTCATTAGAACCTTTCGGCTCCCCAAGAGCAAGGAAGCGGTCATCGCCCCTGCAAGGGAGAGGACAACAGCAGCAACAAGGGCTTCCATGAGACTCATCCCTCTCTTCATCTTCTCATCCCCCTTAAAACCCTGTGCGAAGGACCAACTGCTTTTTCGGTTCGTCCTTCAAGGACAAGGTGACCCCTTCGGGTTCAATGCGCAAAAGGAGCCAATTCGTCATCGGCACCCTTTCCCCCTCCCCGACGGGGAAGGTCCGCCCGTTTGGGAGGCGCAGAACCGCTACCTTCCCCCCTTCCCCAATCACTATCCCCACCAACTGTATTTGCTCCTCTTGCTGTCTTAAGGGCTCAATGGGCGGGGAAGGTGGCGGTGAGGGGAGCGATGGGGGAGAAAAAGATTTTGGTTGCTCCCTTGGAACCTCAAGAGGATACGGAGGGGATGGGGATGCCTTTCTTGGGGGTTCATAGAAGGGGAGAGGCAGCAATTGGGGAGTAAATACTTCCCCCTTCACTGGCTCCCCTCTTCCCTCTCCTCCCTCCCCTTTCTCTCCCGTTCCTTTCTCCCCTTTCCCCTTCTCCCCGACAGCCACCCTTTCTCCAAAGAGAGGGGGCGGCGTTGGGGGTTGTTGCTTCCCCTTTTGGAACTCTTTGCCCTTCAAGGTAGGGGGACTAACCCTATCCTGCCGAATTTGATGCTGAAGGGAAAGGTTCCAGAGGAGAAGGAAAAAGAGGGCAAGGAGGGGGAGGAACCAAAGGACTTTTTTCCAGTGGGAGCCTTCCTCCCCTTCCCTCCTCTCCCATTTCTCTAACAGTTCTTCCTGTGCCCTTTGCAGTCGCTCTTCTGTCGGTTCCCTCCCTTCAAAGTCAAAGGTTGGCTCCATACAAGGCACCTCCCCGCAGGGAAGCCACAACCCGCATCACTTCCCCAATCGTTGTCTTTCCCCTTTTGACCTTCAAAAGGGCATCTTCCACCAAGGGACGCATCCCTTGTCTTATTGCTATCTTTCGTAGGGAGAGGGAGTCAGCACCTTTTAAGAAGGCTTCTTTGATCTCCCCCTGAAAGACCAAAAGTTCAAAGACCCCTGTCCTTCCCCAGTAGCTGGTAAAGCGACACTTCTGACATCCTTTCCCCCTTCTCCATTCCCAATCCTCCCCTGGCTCCCTTCCTGTCCATGCTTTCACCAAAGCTGCTTCTTCGGGGAAGGGGGAAACCCTCTCAGAACAGGATGGACAGACCAAACGAACCAATCGTTGAGCCAAGACGCCCAAGAGGCAGGCAGCAACTAAAAAACGCTCTACTCCAAGGTCCAAAAGTCTGGTGACGGCTTCCACCGCATCTTGAGTGTGGAGGGTGGAGAGGACGAGATGCCCTGTTAAGGCGGCTCGGAAAGCGATAGAGGCTGTCTCCTCGTCCCTAATCTCCCCAACGAAGATGATGTCGGGATCCTGCCGAAGGATATGGCGAAGGAGGGTGGCGAAAGTTAAGCCGATTTCTGGGTGGACTTGAGTTTGGTTCACTAAGGGGAGTCGGTATTCGATCGGGTCTTCCACCGTCACCACATTCACTGCGGCTGTTGTTATCTTACGGAGGGAGGCATACAAAGTCGTTGTCTTTCCACTCCCCGTTGGACCAACGACCAAGAGCAAACCTGAAGGGGTTTTCAAGAGTTCTGACCAGTTAGAGAGGGTGTCCTCTTCCATGCCCAGTTGACTCAACTCCTTTATGGGGGCTTCTTTGGGAAGGAGGCGCAAAACGACCTTTTCGCCGTAAGGGGTTGGGAGGGTGGAGACGCGGATATCCAAGGGGGTTCCATCGTAGGTACCAGAGAAGCGTCCGTCTTGAGGGAGGCGGCTTTCGGCTAAGTCCATATTCGCCATCGCCTTAATCGCCCCAACAACCCCCCTCCCAACGGGTTGGGGGAGGGAAAGGCCCGTCAATCGCAAAACACCGTCTACCCGAAAGCGAACCATGTAACCCCTTTCAAAAGGCTCTATGTGGATATCTGTCGCCCTCTCTTGGACGGCGGAAGCGAGCAACTCTTGAAGGAATTGACCGACGGGCCTTTCTGTTAGGGCTGCCATCCCCTCTCACCTCTTGATGGAGAAGAAAGCAACGACAACATTCGTTGCAGGACCGTCCCAACGGTAAAGGATAACACCTTCCTCTAACCCCCTCACCTTCTCCTTCCCCTTCTCCCAGAGGGGGAGGGGGGAGAGGGCAATAAGGAAGGGGGAGGAAGGGCTTTCCCAATAGCCGATGGCTAAAACGGTCGTCCCATCCATCCGCAAAAGGGCGGCATCCTTCTTTACCTGCTCCGACAAGTAGGTGAAGGTCACGAGAGCGCTTCCGTTCCGTTTGAAGGGTCCTGTAAGGGAGGGGAAAGGGGTTTGGGAATGGAGGAAAGTTTGGACGGAACCATCCCTCCCCCTCGCCTTCAAAAACAGAGGGATCCCCCTCTCCAATTCGTGCACCCAAGGTCTTTCAGGCAAATCACAAAGGCAACGGCTTATCACGCCAGAGAGGGAGCCAATGAGGGCTGGAGGGGGTTCCTTAGGAAGGGTTATCCCCTCCCCTATCGCCCACATAGCTGCAGCCGTTGCGTGAGAGGAGCGAAGGGTTGGGAGGAGGGGGAAACCTTTGGTTAGGAAAGGGCGGTTGATGGTAGGGGGGGCACCCTTGAAAGGAGGCTCCCTCTTTCCTTGAGGGGGGAAGACACCGTCCTTTTCCCCATCCCCCCAAAGTTCCAAAGTCCTTGCCTCTACCCGAACGGTCATCCCCTTTTGGACGGCTATCCCATACCCTCCCAATCCCCGATAGAGCCAATGCCAAGAGCCGTCGGACAAGAAGGTGCCGTAACGGGTTAAAACCCTTTCCTTCAAGGGTCCCTTCCATCTCTGCCACCAAGGGGTTCCGAGGCCCAGCTCCCAAAGCCTGCCATCCAAAGAGACAATGGCCCAAGCCCTTTGCCCTTTCCCATTCCTCAACTCCCAACCGAAAGCAACGGTGGAGAAAGAGGAGAGGTTCTTGAGGGGGATGGAACGAATGGGTTGGAAGGGAGGGATATTGACGGCTTGGCAGAAAGAGGCAACGATTTGTCGCCACTCTTGAGATGTTCCTTCGGACAGGAAAAGGGGGAGGAAAGGAATGAGAACAAACCAAGATGCCTTCATCCCTTGCACCTCCAATCAAATTTTATCTTGAACATTTTCCAGATTTCCTGCTGAAGGGCTTTCCGCTCCCCATAGGGGAGAAGGAGAAACTCTTGAAACTCTTGCCTTGTCCTTTCAAGCACCTTCTCTGCTTCCCTTCTCTCTTCTGGGGACAGGAGGGAAAGTCCGCACCAAGCTGGCCCCATATGGGAGTGACAAACAGCGTGGCAAAGGTCGCAAAGGGTGATGAGATTTTCCAATTCTTCCGCCCCACCTTGGGATCGGGGGGTAATGTGGTGAACATGCAACTGGGTGTGAGGTGAGAGGGGGGTGTCCCCACATATTTGGCATTGGAAACCGTCTCGTTTTAA
>FWWL01005664.1_pt1 | contig 19124 bp, 17 predicted proteins | sample 2228331 | NCBI WGS metagenome assembly FWWL01 (sample SAMEA103939775, study PRJEB20133) | metagenome | reverse complement strand
AAAATTTTAGTTGATTGTTGGAGAGTTATTTCGTAGTATTTTAAGGAAATGCTAACTATTTTTTCTTGCCCAAAACCTTTTAAAAATAAAATAGCTATCCTTCAAAAAAATGCTGTTTTAAGTTGGACCCAATTAAGGTCGGAATCTAGTAAACCAGAAATAATTTTGGTTGGTGATGATGAAGGGGTGAAAGATGTCTGTAATGCTTTGGGTTTGAAACATTTACCTAATGTGAAAAAAAATAATATGGGTGTACCTTTATTATCTTCCATTTTCTCAGAGACTGAAAAAATTGCTTCTTATGATCTACTATGTTTTATTAATACTGACATAATACTTCTGCCAGATTTTTGTGATGTCCTTAGAGGAATAATTAGCAAACTATCAGATAAATTTTTATTAACTGGTCAAAGGATCGATACTGACATAGATTATCCTTTAAGTTTTGAAAAGAACTGGGATAGTGAAATAAAGAATAAAATAAAAATTGGAATAAAAATTGGAAATTATAAATATTGGGGTCCTGACTACTTTGTCTTTAGAAAAGGTACCTATAAAAATATTCCATCGTTTTCTATTGGAAGATATTTCTGGGATAATTGGTTGATTTACCAAGCAGTAAAAATGAAAATTCCCGTTATAGATCTAACTTCTGTAATTTTTGCTTTACATCAAAAACACGAGACACACACATTTTCAGAGAGAGATTATATTTTAGATACATTATTAGAAAATGAAGAAATAAGATATAATTTTAAAATTTCTGGATTTTCAGTTGCCTATGATGTTAATGACTTTACCTATAAGTTTACTGATGGGAAAATTATTAAAAATAAATTGTCAATTTCAAGATTTTTAAATAGATTATTGAAATATCTTAAGTATAAATTTTTCTATTTAGCCGGCGAATATAAGTTTTTAAAGCCGATAGCAAAACTTCTTTTAGTTATTAGAAATAAATTAAAAAATAAAAAATGGATTTAGAAATCAAAAGAAAGATTTTATTAGAAAACTTAGAAAAAGCATACCAAAATTTTGAATGCCAAAAATTTGAAGAATTTTCTGGTCCTGGAATCAAGAAAAAAATTATGAGATTGTTATTTTCGCCGCATATTTATATACCCTTCATCCTTTTTAAATTTAATTTATTCCCCAAAACTAAATCCCAACAGCTAAAGCTATTAGGTTATAAAGAAATCACTATTGATATGAATGATTTTAACTCTTTTATCCTTTCTAAATTTGGCATCCTATATGGTTTATCAGAGTATAAATTAACTAAATTTTTTATTAAAAATTTAAAAAAAGATGATGTTTTCTATGATATTGGAGCCAATTATGGCTTTTACACATATTTAGCTCTTGAATTTTGTCAAGAAGTTCATTCCTTCGAACCGCTACCAGATGCTTTCGAAATTCTTAAAAATAATTTGCGAAATAGTGTAAAAGTCTATTTAAATAACTTAGCATTATCCAATCGAAATTCAACTGCAAAATTAACAGTTGCCGGTGGGGGTAGCACTATAATTAGAGAGATTGCGAAGAGCTTTGAAAAAGAAAAGGATGAGATAGAAGTACAAACTATTACTTTAGATAATTACATTAAAACCCACAAACCGCCCACAATAATAAAAATGGATGTTGAAGGAGCAGAAAGTTTGATTATTGAGGGAGGTAAAGAATGTTTAAAAAACAACAATCCTGTTATTGCTATGGAAGTCTGGTCTGGCGAAAGAGGAATGAATTTCTCTATGAAAGCAGTCGAAAAACTTTATCAATTAGGATATAAAAGTTATAAAATTAATAAAAATGGCGATGTAGAATCTCACTCAATTATGCCAGGAGAAGAAGATAACTTCATTTTTATGGTAGAATAAATTCATGCTAAAGAAAGTAGAAGCTGAAACAGAAATTCTAAAGACTCCACTCTTGAAATTTTTAAATTAATTTAAGGCTGTAAATTAAAAATAATCTAATTATGGGTCAAAAAATCTTAATAACAGGGGGTAGGGGATTTTTGGGTAGGAGGTTACTTGAGCGTTTGACCAAGGATCATCAAATTAATACTTTTGACATAATTGATGGGTTGGATATTACTGACTCAAAACAGCTTGCAGACTATATAAAAGATAATGATATTATTGTACATTTAGCAGCTGTTGCTGATTTAAATTATGCCCGAGAACATCCACAAGAAACTATGAATATTAATGTTTTAGGGACAATAAATGTTTTAGAAGCTTGTCGAAAATATCAAAAACCTTTAATTTTTATTTCTACTTGCTGTGTTTACGGTAATCAAAAAAATCATCCATCAACAGAAGAAAGTTGCCCCAATCCTACTGAAATTTATGCTTACTCGAAATTAGCTGGAGAAAATCTGGTTCTGGGATACCATAAACAATTTGGGATTCAATATAATATTTTGAGATTAGCGACTTTTTATGGTCCAGATATGAGACCCGCTTTAGCTCCTTATATATTTTTTAAAAAAGTCATTAATAATGAGCCAATAGAAATTCATGGCGATGGCAGACAAACACGAACCTTTACTTATGTTGATGATATTGTTGAAGGTATTGTTGCCACCATAACATCAGAAATATGGAATGAGGTTATTAATATTAGTACCGAGGAAGAAACTTCTGTTTTAGATTTAGCAAAAATGATTATGGAAATTGTAGGGAGAGAGGTCCCTCTTAAGTTTGTTGCTGATAGACCGGGTCAAATTAAAAAAGAACAAATTTCAGCTCAAAAAGCGAAAGCATTGCTCGATTGGGAAGCTAAAGTATCTATCAAAGAAGGATTAAGATTAACTTATGAATGGATGAAAAATCAAATGATCAAAAATAATTGATGTCAGATATTGAATTTAGAAAGTCAACAGGAATATTTTGCGCTTATTTTGAAACTTTTAGTAGATAAATGGCTAAACTTATAATTTTTCACACACCAGTAAGATACGGAGGAGGGGAAAGACAGCTTGTTTTATTATCAAAAGAATTTAAAAAAGCTGGATTAGATTTTGTAATTATTAATCTTGCAAAATCGCTTGAATTTGAAAATGAATTGCAATCTAACAGGATAGAATTTCTTACTATAAATAATAGATCTTTGGGAGATTCACCAAGTAAAAAAAGCTATTTAATTCATTTCTTTTTATTAACTTCTAATTCATTCAATAAAAATTTGAGAAATTTTTGGAATAGCGCTGAAGTTGTCTGGGCAAGAGACTTCCCAGCAAATTTTTTTGTTTATTTCTTATCAAAAATTTATGGTAGAAAAGACAAAAAATTTATTTGTTCTAGACATTTTTACAAAAATCCAGAAAAAGGAATTTTTAAGTTAATTTATAGTACTGTTTTAAATACTTTTGATATCATTATTGGAGTTTCAAATTACGTTTCAAATTCATTAATTGAAAATTTTCCTGAACTAAAAAACAAAATTTTCACCATTCCCAATGGGGTTGATTTAGCTAATTTCAATATTAAGGAAACAAAAGAAGAATTAAGGAGAAAGTTAAGTCTCCCCCCGGATGAGATTTTAGCTATTTATGTGGCAAGATTTTCTCCACAAAAAAATCATTTATTTCTAATTAAAATCTCAAAAGAAATTCCTAATTTAAAAATAATTTTAATAGGTGATGGAGAAACAAAGAATGAATTTATAAAAAAAGCTAAAGAAGAAAATACTTTCGAAAGATTTATAGTTTCTGGTTATTTAAAAAATGAGTTAATGCCACTTTATTTAAAAGTATCTGATTTCTGCCTTTTCCCTTCTTTGGGGGAGGGTTTCAGTAATGCGATAATAGAGGCACTGTCTGCTGGTTTACCAACAATTATTTTTAAAAATATTTATACTAAAGAATATGAAGATGGGGTTTTAATAGCAAATAATGAAGAAGAATTTATTGAATTAGCAAGAAAATTATATGCAAATATAAATTTCAGAAAAGAAGTATCGATTAAAGCACAAAAATTAGTTCAAAAATTTGATATTGGAAATATTGCTGAAAAATATATTGAAATTTTTAAAAAATAAACAATGCAAATTGATTTTGGCAAGAGATGTTGCGAAGATATATAGCAGCTTGATATTCAAAAAGATTTTTAGGCGCTCTATTTACAAATATAAAATTCCAATTCCGCAGCAGCGCTGATTCCAATCTTTGACCAGTTCTTTAAAGCGATATTGATTTTTGATTTCATTCCAAAATACGCTTACTTGATTATCATACTCTTTTGGATATTCCACAATATCATGAAAAGCAACAATTCCGCCGGATCTTACTAAAGGCGCATACATTTCAAAATCTTTTTTTACTCCATAATAGCTATGATCGGCATCAATAAATAGAAAATCAATTTTATTTTCCCCAAGAATTGTTTTTAATTTTTCAAAAGTTTGCTGCAAGTGAGAATTTCCGCGAATAAGATGCATTTTTTGCCCTGATTTTGTGAAAGAATAATATACTTTTTCTCTCCATCTTGGATAGCCTCCTGCCCAAATAGACGGGGGCAGCTCTATACTAATGATTGTTGCATTTTTGGGCGCAAGTTTTGCAAAGCAAAATAAACTTCCACCTTTATCAGTGCCTATTTCAAGAATTGTTTTAGGGCTAATTCTTTTTAATTCTTCAAGAAGAGGAATAAATTCTTCTTGAATTTGTCCAGGGGAGAGTGCTCCTAAAAATTTTGTAGCTGCAAAATTAAAAATAGTAGTTGGATCATCAGAATAAAACCCCTTGATTTCTTCAATTGCTTTATTCTGATTAAGCCGAAGATAGATCCCTGCCAGAGTAAATTTTAAAGAGATTTTGATTCTTTCTAGCAACCTTACAGCAAGCGACCCCAATCCTCGTTTTCTCCATATTCTTAAAAGAATTTTAAATTTCCGAAATGTCATAAATTATTTGTTTTAAAAAACTAAATTTTATTTTTCTACAAATATTACACCAATCCCTCCCCATCCTTGATTCCAATTTTCAACAAGTTCAATTACCTGATATTGATTTTTAATTTCCTGCCAAAAATCGCTTACTACTTTCGTTCTATCCATTTGTTTTTGATCATAGTTTTTTTGTAAAGGAACAATGTCATGGAAAGCAATAATCCCCCCAGCTCTTACTAAGGGTCCATACATTTCGAAATCTTTTTTTACGCCCTCATATGAATGATCGCCATCAATAAAAAGAAAGTCTAATTTCCTGTTGGATAGGATAGCTTCCAGACTTTTGAGTGTTTCTAGTGAGTGACTATCATTTCTCAATAAGAATAGTTGTTGGTTTGGTTTCGCGAAAGATTTATAAATAGATATTGGGATTGTTTTATTATGAAATATTTCGCCTAATGCACTTTGCGGTAAATCAATACTAATAATAATCGCATCGTCTGGAGATAATTTTGTAAAACAAAATAAAGTTCCCCCATTTGCGGTCCCTATTTCCAATACGGTTTTCGGTTGATTTACTTTAAAAATTTTTAGCAACGATTTCAATTCGCTTTCTACTTGAATAGGTTTAAATAGAGATGAAAATTTCTTATAAATGAAATTTACCGTTTCATCTATATCAGAAGATTTAAAATCTTTAAGAGTTTTTTCTATATATTTTCTTCTTGCTGGTATAGTGTTAATTAACCACAACTCAACTGTTTTCTGAATAAATTTTATACTTTTCAAAATAAATTCTACTATTCCCCTTTCTCTCAAAACCGTATTTGCTTTCACAATAGCATTTTTTAAAGCCATATTTTAAATTATAATTGAAGAATAGAAGAAAATCATGTGCAGAATTGTCGGGTTTTGGGATCAAAAATTTAGCGGGGGATATGATCTTGGCGCCACCCTTGATTCAATGCGCGATTCTTTGGCGCATGGCGGTCCGGATGATGCAGGAAGCTATTTAGAAGAGAATATCCGATTTGGCATTGCAAATCGCCGTCTTTCTATTTTGGATCTTTCTTCAGCTGGTCATCAACCGATGGAAGACGAAGATTTTGTAGTAACTTACAACGGAGAAATATATAACTATGAAGAAATCCGGACAAAATTAATCCAGCTTGGATATAAATTCTCTTCACACTCTGATACTGAAGTTATTTTAAAAGCATGGAAGAAATGGGGGAAGGATGCGCTAAAGCTTTTTCGTGGAATGTGGGCATTTGCAATTTGGGACAAAAAGAAAAAAATTTTGACGCTTTGTCGAGATCGGATAGGTGTAAAACCCCTTTTTTGGTATTTTAAAGATGGCTTATTTCTTTTTGCATCAGAGCTTAAAGCATTTCATAAGCATCCCGGATTTAGAAAAGAACTTGATGAAACTGCGCTTGCGCTCTATCTCCAATATGGCTATATTCCTGCGCCTTATTCAATTTTTAAAAACACATTCAAACTAAAGCCGGGCCATTTTTTAACACTTGACTCGTCGGGAAAAATTGAAACATTCCCTTATTGGGATGTATCGGAATTTTTTAGACTAGGATCGGAGGAGAGAGAGTATTGGTTAAAAAGAAATGAAGATGATGTTGCAGAAGAACTGGAGGGGATATTGCGCGAAGCATTTAGATTGAGGATGGTTTCGGATGTTCCGGTTGGGATGTTTCTTTCAGGAGGAATTGATTCCAGTTTGCTTGCTGCGCTGCTTCAGCGAGAAATTCACCGCCCCCTCAAGACTTTTACAATTGGTTTTTATGAAAAGGCATATAATGAGGCGCATTGGGCTGAAAGAGTCGCTCAATATCTTGGCACAGAACATACTGTGTTTTATTGTACTCCCCGCGAGGCACTCGATGTAATACCAAAGATCCCAGACCTTTACGATGAGCCCAATGGCGACTCTTCCATCATTCCTACCTATCTTGTTTCAAAATTGGCGCGTGATCATGTTAAAGTAAGTTTGTCAGCAGATGGAGGAGATGAGCAGTTCTGTGGCTATCGTAAGTATTGGCTGATTAAAAATATTTTTATGCTGAAAGAATTTCCTGCTTTAGGAAAAATAGTAGCTGCAAGCCTTAAAATTTTACACCCTCAAATAGCATTTATTTTAGGAAAGCAACTAAATCGGATTTTACCAGGTTGGCAGAATTTTTATGATCGATACTCAAAGCTTTCTAGGATTTTGCAAGCAAAAACAGAATTTGAAATGCACGATATAATTGTTTCAGCATTTACAGAAAGAGAACTTGCGGCTCTTGGATTATCCTCGGTTTCTGGCTATAGTTTTTGGGAGGAGGCAATAATTAGCTCAAATCTTGATTTTATTACAAAGGTAATGTGGCGGGATCTTAAAACTCATATGGTTGATGATATTTTGGTAAAAGTTGATCGGGCAACAATGTCTGTAGGACTTGAAGGCAGAGAGCCATTCTTGGACCATAAAGTTATTGAATATTCTTCGCGCCTTCCGCTTGAGTTTAAATATCGAAATGGTCAATCTAAGGTAATTTTGCGAAAAATTCTTTATAAATATCTTCCTGCGGAATTGATAAATAGACCCAAAATGGGTTTTTCTATCCCTCTTTATGATTGGTTCCGCAATGAATTAAAAGACTTATACCTTGAATATTTAGATAAAGAACGTATCGGGCAGGAAGGAATTTTTAATCCCGATTTTGTTACTCAACTTCTAAATCGTTACTTTACCAATAAGGGAATCAGTCAGGAAAAGCTTTGGTATCTTTTTATATTCCAATTATGGAAGGAGAAATGGCTATAAAGCCTAATATTTTAATTGTTTCTCTTCAAAAATATGGCGCAGGACCAGCAGACAGTCTTGGGCTTTCAGAAGCACTATGTAATTTGAAGATAAAACATTCAATTATAGTATCAGATGCAAACGAGCTGAAAGATAGATGGAAAAATAATGAATATAGAAATGTTATTTTTATTCCTACCTATCAATCTAGGGTTTTTAATTTTATAGCTGCAACAATATTTTTAGTTCGTCCCATAGTGCTTTTTTTGACGGTTTTTAGACAAAAGCCCCAAGTTGTGCATATTACACACTTTCATCCCTGGATACCATTAGTTTTGGCTGCATCTCGGATTTGTGGCGCAAAATTTATCTATACTTTGCATGACAATCCTTTTTTACCAAAAGAGCGCGGCATTTTTGGTAAAGCAAACCGCTTTGAAAAGTTTTTGGCAAGTAAAGCCCATGCAGTAGTTACTCATAGCAATTTTGTAAAAAAAGCAATTGAAACAGCTTTATCCGGAAAGATCATAGAGGTAATTCCACTTGGCGCATATACACATCTTTGTCCTGATCAAACTAGCTTTAAAAGATCTGATAAAATACATTTTCTCTTTCTTGGTAGAATAGAACCCTTCAAAGGACTTGATCTTTTGGTCTCAGCCTATAGAATATTACATCAACGCTTGCCAGAAGCGCGGCTTACTATTGCCGGAAAAGGAGAAATCTCATTAGATCTTAGAGCCAAAATTGATAGTTTGGGCATTAATTTAGTAAATAGATGGATCAAACCAGAAGAAACCTGCCAATTTATGGCTGATGCAGATATTGCTGTCTTACCATATCATAATGCAACGCAATCAGGGGTAATAAGTTTAGCAATGGCATATGGCATACCGGTTATTGCCTCGCGGGTTGGGGGCCTGAGTGAGCAAGTTATTGACGGAAAAACAGGATTTTTAGTTAATCCTGGTAGCATAGAAGATCTTGCGTCAAAGATGGAAATTCTGGCAACTGATAAAAAACTTCGCGAAGAATTTAGCAAAAATCAATATCTTCTTGCAAAAACAACATTCTCATGGGATAATTCTGCCAAAATTCTTTTGAGTTTAATTGATGATTTGATGGCTAAATAGATGACTAATTGGCGGATTCTAATTTTTGTTGTGTTTTTAGTTCATTTCTGGGTTTCAACCCTGATATTTTTTGGTATACAGCCAATATGGGTAGGTGATGATCAATTTTATCACAGTAATGCAATTAAGATAGCAAGGGAGATTTTAAGGGGTAATTTTTCTTTTGATGCGAATGATGTAGAACTGAATAGTTGGTATAGTATTTTGCTTGGTATCTGGTATTTTTTTGGCATACCTCATCCCTTATGGGGTGGGGTATTATCTGCTATCCTGTCAGCTGTTTCTGCAATACTTTTATTTGCTTTAGTCCAGAAATTAGGAGGATCTAATAAATTTGCTTTTTGGACTGCATTTTTGGGTACAATATTCTATCCAAGCTATGTTTATTTTGGGAGTCTGACATTGCGCGATACCGCAATTGTGCCGCTTGTTTTGGGTGGATTTTTTTTAATGATTAAGTTTTTGCAAAAACCATCATTGATTACATTTATTTTGCTTTTTTTAAATACTACTTTACTTTTTGGTATTAAGGCTGAGATTTCAATGCTATTTATGCTCTCGCTTTTGATTTCTGCGCCATTTTTGAGATTTCGTTCTCGCTTAGTTCTTGCCGGGGTTGCATTAGTAATGTTTATTGTAATTCCTATATTTTTTGGTCGGGGAATCTTCGGATATAAATGGATCAGTCATGTTATGCAACTAGAAAGGATTATTGAGCATCGTGAAAAATATTATTCATATACAACTCAAACATCAGCAGTAATTAATGTAAGATATGATTCTGAAAAGATTATTTCCAGCAATAACTTATTTGGGTATGCATACTCAGCTATCTCTGCTATGTTAGGTCCATTTCCATGGCAGATGAGAAGATCCGCTCACTGGTTGGCATTGCTGGAAACAATTCCGTGGTATTTTGTTTTATATTTCTTTTGGAAAGGTTTTTTGCACTCAATTAAGTCTGATCGTATAGCTTTGCCATTTGTTCTTTTTGCCATTTTGCTATTTTCTGGGATAGCTTTAATTAGCGACAATTTGGGAGCTGATATGCGTTGGAGAATGCCTGGATTTTTTGCTTTATTTATTGTTGCAAGCATCGGATATCAGAAAGTATGAGAATTTTTTATATTATTACCAAATCAGAAGCCGGAGGAGCGCAGACGCATGTTTTTCAATTGTCTTCCTATATGCGCTCCCTTGGTAATGAAGTTGCGGTAATGAGTTATCCAGGCGGATGGTTAGAAGGAGAGATTAAAAAAATTGGCGCTAAATTCTATCCAAATTTTTATCTTAGCAACTCTCTTAATCCAATTGGAGATATTTGTGCAGCATATATCCTAAAAAAAGCGATTGAAGATTTTAAGCCAGATATTGTATCGGCTCATAGTACCAAAGCAGGAATTATTGCTCGATTTGTTGTGCGCAATAAGATCCCAACTTTATTTACCGCGCATGGTTGGGGTTTTACTCCTGGTGTAAGAATATTACAAAAATATGCAACTATTGTTGCAGAAAAAATTGCTGCGATTTGGTGCTCAAAGATAATTTGTGTTTCAGAATTTGATCGTCAACTTGCTATTAAATTTCGCATAACAAATCCTCAAAAGTTAATTACTATTCATAATGTCGTAGAAATAAGAAATAGCATAGAAAGAAATTTTAGTAAAACTCCTATTAAGATAATATTTGTGGGAAGATTAGCAAAACCAAAGGATCCAATTCTTTTACTTGAAGCATTTGCTATTTTGGATTCCAATCTTAGAAACCTTGCAACTATTGATATAATAGGAGGCGGCCCAAGAAAAAAAGAGATAGAAAAAAAGATTTTGCAGCTTGGACTTCAAGATAAAGTAACTCTTCATGGAGATCTCCACCGAGAAAGGGTATTTAAGATGTTGGCAGAGTCTGATATTTTTGTGCTAACCACAAATTACGAAGGATTCCCAAGGTCTATTCTTGAGGCAATGAGCATGGGTCTTCCGGTTATTGCTACAGATGTTGGAGGCGTAAAAGAGGCAGTTTCTCCCGAGTGTGGAATTCTTATTCCCAGAGCCGATAAAGCAGAACTTGTTAAAGCGCTCAAAAAGCTCATTGAAGATCCTGAAAAGAGGAAAGCTATGGGTTATGCTTGCTATCAGCGCGCAAAATCAGAGTTTTCATTAGAAAAAATGCTGGAAGCAACAAGAAAAGTCTATGAAGAAGTTTTTAGGGTTTCGAATCTTAACCAGATCCAATAAAGCATTGTCAAAAGAGTAAATGCGGCAGTAGTTGCAAGCATTACTCCTGCAACTTGCCATTTCGGAATAAGGATTGCATTTAAGCTAACATTTACTGCTGCAGCAATCAGGGTAGCAATAAATAAGAATTTTGCGCCCCCCAGTCCTCGCGAGCCGATTATTGAAGCCATAAAGGTATTTGCAATATATATACAAATATTTGTTGACATTAACGCTGCAAGTTCTAATTGAAAAGGAAATTCTTTTCCATAAAAATAGAATAGTATTGCAGTCGCTATAATGCTTGCAATAAAAATTAGTGGAAGAACCTTTCTGCCTACTTGATAAATTTTATCAAAAAGAAGCCGCGTATTATCTATTGTTGAAGCCATAGGATAGAATGCATCTATAATTGGATGAAAAAGTTTACCTGCAAAGGCATGAAATGTCATATAATAAGCAGAATATATTCCAACAGCAGTTTTGTTTATAAAATAATTTAACATCAAGGCATCAATTGAAAAAAATAGAAAAAATCCGGCAGCATACATTCCTAAATGATACAGACCGAAATGTAGTGTTTCTGCCATCCACTTCAAAGATGGTCTTTTTGCAAGAGGTAGGAATATTATCATAGCTGCTATGGCGGCGTTCAACCAACGCACAATACTTGCAAAAATATACTGCTTAAATGTGAGGGTTTTTAGAATAGAAGAAAAAATTAAGATTGTAACTGCAAAAAATATTCCGGATCCAATAGTAATTAAAGCTCGTTCTTTAACTCTATCAATTCCTAAAAGTATTGCTTCGCTAAGATATATTCCCGCAGTAATCAGAGAATAACCTATAGCCCAAAAATAAAGTTCTGTTTCTAGGCGAAATAATTTATTTATTAGTGGTGTTATAATCAAAAAGATTGGCAGAAATATAAAAAGCAGAATAACAGAGATTATTAATATTGACCCCAAGATTTCTCCGCGATGTTCTTTTTCTCGCGAAAGATATCGCATTGCGCTATTGGTAAGGCCAAAAAGAAGAAAGATAACCAGAAAATTTGAGGCACCTACCACGATATTTGCTTTTCCATATTCTTCTGGCCCCATTAACCGAATTGCCCAAATACTAAAAATAAAGGTTATCAGTGTTCCTCCAATCATTCCGCACAAGTTATAGAAGATGTTTGATAAAAGATGGGATGATATTTTGCCCGGGATTTGGCGCAAAATTAAAAAATAAATTTTAGCAAGTAGATTATCAATAAAGGATTGTTTTTCCATATTCTGATTATCTTCCTGTCCCCCCTCTCAAAATTATGTTAAGTGTTTTCAAAATTATTGCTAAATCTAGGGCAATAGATCGATTTTTAATATAATAAAGATCATATTCAAGTTTTTGCCGAGCATCCTCTATTGATGCACCGTATCTAAAATTAAGTTGCGCCCATCCTGTAAGACCAGGCTTGACTAGATGCCTTAAATCATAAAAAGGAATTACCTTTCTAAGTTGCTCAACAAATTCCGGGCGTTCTGGTCTTGGTCCGACAAAAGACATTTCTCCTTTTAAGATATTAAGCAGCTGCGGAAGTTCATCCAGGTGCAATTTTCTAAGAATGCGACCTATGGGAGTTAGGCGCGGATCATTTTCTTTTGCCCAAACTGCTCCGTAGATTTCTGCATCTTGACGCATAGTTCTAAATTTAAACAGTATAAATTCTTTCCCATCATAGCCAATGCGTTTTTGCAAATAAAATACAGGTCCTTCAGAAGTAAGTTTGATAAGCAGAACAATTATTGGCCAGATAGGTAAAGTCAGAATAAGCATTAAGGTAGCGATTATTCTATCAATGATTGTTTTTGTAATAGTAAAAACTTTAGGCTCTTTCCAAACAATCCTTTCAAGCAGCCAAGTTTCTTCAATTAATGAAAGAGGTATCCTTTCTAATCTAGCTTCATAAAATGATATCAAATCCCAAAAATCTATTCCTATTTTCACAAGTTCTGCAAGATATGGTGCAAATAACTTAATAGAATTTGGTGCTGCAATAATTGAACTTACTCCATTTTCATTGATCAACTTATATAAAATTTCTTTATTCCATTCATTTTCCGTAGCGGCGAAAACTATCTGATAACCGTATTCGGGATGATCATATAAGATTTTGGTAAGTTTCTCTATTTCATTTTTAGGAGCGACTATCACGCTTTTGATAACTAAGGTTTTTGTAAAAATTTTATGGGAAAATCTTCTCCATAATATAAAAAACGTTGTAAATATTACAAAAAATAGCGCCAAATTTGTTTTAGGAGAAATAAACCCCGGAATTTTTGCACTAAAGAAATAGAAATATCCGATTGAAATAGCAAGAGAGATAAGTAATGGCGAAAATGTTTGTTGTAGTAAAGCAGTTATTGTTTGCGGTGCTGTTAGGTCATATAGTCTTGAAGCGTAAAATACAGTAAGCAACATGGCAAAAAAGGGAGTAAAGGAAATTAGGTGGTTTTTTAAGACAGTTAACTCTAGCTCCTGATATCTTAAAATCAGGGTAATTACCAGCGAAAGATAAAGCATTACAACATCTCCAACAAATAATATATAAGACCTTAAAAGCCTTGTATTTGTATGCATGCAATTTATATGATATACTTAAATTATATGAGAGTTAAGATTTATACAACCCCAACTTGTCCCTATTGTAAAATGGCTAAAGATTTTATGAGAGAAAAGGGCATTGTTTTTGAGGAAGTCGATGTTTTGCAGGATGAGAAGGCAAGAGAAGAGCTTATTGAAAAATCTGGTCAGCTTGGAGTTCCGGTTATTGATGTGGATGGAAAAATAATGATTGGATTCCATCGTGAAAAACTTGCAGAATTATTAGGGATTAAAGCATAAATATGTGCATTAAATATGGATGATGTAATTATTATTGGTGGTTCTGCTGCAGGAACTGCAGCGGGAATTTATTTGGCGCGAAGACAGATGAAATTAAGAGTTCTTACCTTAGAATGGGGAGGAGAAGTTGCGACTTCAGGAGAGATTTCTAATTATCCCGGATTTGTTCAAACAGATGGCATTCAGCTTTCAGAAAAGTTTCTAGAACATCTTCGCTCTTACAAGATTGAGCCAGAAATTGGAATTAAAGTAACTTCTATAAAAAAACTTGCGGAGGGACATTTTTTACTTGAGGCAAAAAAAGATGATGCGAGTTTTAGCTATGAAGCAAAGGCAATAATTGTTGCCAGCGGTTCTAGACCAAGAGAGCTTAATGTTCCTGGAGAAAAAGAGTTTCGCGGCAGGGGGCTATCATATTGCACAGTTTGCGATGGACCGCTATTTAAAGATAAAGTTGTTGTGACAATTGGCGGAGGAGATTCTGCCAATGAATCGGAAATAATGATGAATGAGATTGCCAAAAAAGTTTATGTTCTTACAAAAAATCCTGATATGAAAGGAGACCCCTCACTTATTGCAAGACTTAAAGCATGCAAAAATGTTAATATTGTTCCTAATGCAAATACAACTAGAATTTTAGGGGAAAAATTTGTAACAGGAGTTGAGTATGAAGATACAATTACAAAAGAAAAAAAAGTAATAGAAGCTGAAGGTGTATTTGTGCATATTGGTATGATTCCAAATGCAGATTTTCTGCCGCAGGAAGTTGCTAAAAATCCTTATGGCGAGATTATAGTCGATCAGAATTGTATGACATCAGTGCCAGGACTTTTTGCGGCAGGAGATGTAACAGCACTTCCTTTCAAACAAATCGGAATTGCAGTAGGGCAGGGAATTATTGCTGCTCTTGCAGCTGTAACTTATGTTAATAAATTGAGTATGTAGTTTATTTCTTGCCTTATTGGTTTTTAAGGATTTTGAGAAATACTCGTTCGTAGCTGTCTACCATTTTCTCAACTGAGAAATTTTCTTCAACATGTTTTCTGCAGTACAATCTATCAATGCTTTCAATTTTCTTTATTGCCTCTACCATTTCTTCAATTGTTTCAACAATAAATCCCGTTTTTCCATCAACTATTAATTCAGGGATGGAGCCTCTGCGAAAAGCAATTACCGGTGTTCCGCAAGCCATTGATTCTATAATTACCAGTCCAAACGGCTCTTCCCATTTTACAGGCACAAGAGTTGCTTTTGCTTTTTGATAATATTTAGGAAGCTCGGAGCGATCTATCATTCCTATGTATTTGATTTTGCTATTAAGATAAGGCTTAATTTTCGTTTCCCAATATGGGCCTTCAGAGGGTGTTCCGGCAATTAGAAGTTGTTCATTTGCAGCTCTTGCGGCTAAAATTGCTTCATGCACTCCTTTATTTTCATGAAGTCTGCCTGCAAAAAATAGATAGTTATCGTGAGTATCTGAAAAAGGAAAAGATTCAACAGCAACACCATTATAGATAGTTGCGGCATATTGAAGATCAAGGGCAGGACTGCGTTGGGCATCACTGATTGAGACAAAATATTGATTTTTTGAGGAAAACATTCGAAAGATTTCAGCTCTCCAGGGATAAATGGGATCATGCAAGGTATAGACAACTTTGATATCAGGATGGGAAAGCGCTATCGGCACAGCGCGATCAGGGGGGTGGATATGTAAAATATCATATTTTTTCTCAGATGCCTCAAGAAACATTTTTGAGATTAAATATTGATCCCAGAGGTTGAAAATTTTTGCAACTTCTACTGGACCGACATATTGGCCTTTTAGAATTGGATGTTCTCCATTTTCTTTCAATGGTTTCAAACCAAGAGAAACTACTTTAAGTCCTGGAATATTTGAACCTTTGGGTGCATAAAAATAGACTTCATGCCCTTTCCTTGCAAGACCTTTTGATACTTCTACTGCAATATCCATAGGAGCATAAATTACGCCCTGCGGAGGAGGAGTTGTAAAATGTCCTGTTACCATTGTTGCAATTCTAAGCTTTGGCATAAGAACTAAGAAGTTTATAGTAAAATTTTTCGTATTCTAGGACCATTCGTTCTTTGCTAAATTTTTGCTCAACTCTTTTTCTGACATAATCTCGATTAATTTGTTCAACTTTTTTCATTGCGACAATAAGCGACTCTATATTTGAATCTGTTACAAAGCCGGTTTTTTTATGTTCAATCAGTTCCGGCATTGATCCTCTGCGATATGCAATTACCGGAGTGCCGCAAGCCATTGCTTCTGCTACCACCAATCCGAAAGGTTCATCCCATTCAATCGGATATAAAAGAGCTTTAGCTGAACCGTAAAAATCAGAAAGTTGATCTTCGCTAAGTTCTCCAACATACTGAATTTTTTTATTAAGATGCGGTTTGATTGCAGTATTAAAGTATTTTTCCTGTGTTGGATCTATCCTTCCTGCAATTAAAAGCCTTACTTTCAGTTTTTCAGCTGCAGCAATAGCATTCTCAATGCCTTTATGCTTATTTACCCGAGCAATCCAGATGAAATGATCTCCTCCCTTCGGATTGAATTTAAAATGAGAAAGATCAATGCCATTGTATATTACTTTTGCTGTGCGAAATCCTTTTGCCATTGATAATTTTTTTGCGGATTTGCTGATAAATACTAGATTGGTAGTTTTTTTCAGCTGATTAAACAATCTTAGTCGATCATCTTTCGAGGCATCGGCGTTATCTCTATACATTGGATTATGCATAGTGTGCACAGTTGGTACCTTTACTAAGTTTTGAAAAAATAATCCCCATAAATCTAAGTGACAATGTACAATATCAAATTCTCCTTCTGAGGCCATCTCATATGCTAGTGAAAGATTTCTTAGGTTCCAAATTGGATTACTCCAAGAAAGTCCTGCTTCAGTAAGCGGTTTGGGATAAACACTATAAAGTTTCGCTTTTGTTTTAGAGCCGGGTGAGGCAAATAAACTAACAGAATGTCCTCTTTCTATAAGTCCATTGCACAAAAAAGCAACTATTCTTTCTATTCCTCCATATTTTTTAGGAGGAACGGTAAACCATAGAGGAGCAACCTGTGCAATTCGGAGTCTGCGATTCATAGCTTATTTAATAAGAGCCCTAAAAACTTCTTCGTATTTGTCTGCCATTTTTTCTATATTGAAATTATCTTGCACGTGTTTTCTGCAATCTTGGCGTTTGATTTTGTGTATTTGTTTAAGCATTACAATCATTTCATTGGTTGATCTTACAATAAATCCGGTTTTTCCATCTGCAATAAGTTCTGGTACTGCTCCATTATTGAACGCAATTACCGGTGTTCCGCAAGCCATTGATTCTATAACAATAAGCCCGAAAGGCTCTCTGCGCTTTATAGGATAAAGTACTGCTTTTGCTTTTTTGAAAAGTTCAATTTTTTGAGGAAATGTTACTTGTCCAACATATTTTATTTGGTCCCCATCAATATGAGGCAGAACTTCATAGCGGAAAAATCTGCCGGATTCTTCTTCAACTACATTTCCTGCAATAATCAGGCGTTCTTTGGTCCGTTTTGCAACATCAATTGCTTCTAAAATTCCTTTTTCGGGCTCTATTTTTGAAAGCCAAAGAAGATAGTCATCCGGATTATCATTGAATTCGTAAAGATTGGTTGGTATTCCATGGTGAATTACTGCTATAAATTTTAACCCCGGGCTAGAATTTGCTTGATCGTAAGAAATAGCAACATAATTGTTCCATCTTTCATATTCTTTAAATGTATTGAAAGTTGCTTTATCAATTGGTCGATGCAGGGTTGATATAATTGGGCGCCTAATATATTTAGCAAGAGGTACAAGGTAAAAATCTGTGTGATTATGCAATATTTCGAAATTATTTCCTTCTTCAAGAACTTTAGCTATTTGATGAACAATTACCGCATGCGGACTTTCAAGACGTGCTCTCCAAAGTGATTTTTCCCATAGAGAAACTAGGCGGGCTCTTGTGTTTGAATCAGCTGTAGCAAAAAGAGTCACATCATGCTTTCTTTTGATAAGTTCTTCTGTGATATTATGGACAACCAGTTCTGTTCCGCCATAGGTTATGGGGGGAATAGGAATCCAAAGAGGCGCAATTTGTGCAATTTTCATATAATAGCTTTATTATAGTATTATAGTATATTTTTACAAATTTTGAATTATTTTTGATGATAATGAATTGTTGTAAAAATTCAAAAAATTATAAATTATAGGGGTCTTTATGTTTTGGGCAATGAAAATCCGAAAGTACTACCAAGATTTTCTTGAGAATTGAACCATACTTTTCCGCCATGTCCTTCTATGATTGTCTTTACAATAAATAGTCCAAGGCCAGTTCCAACATTCTTTTTTGCTACTGCATTTTTAGCTCTGAAAAATTCCTTAAATACCATTTTTTGATCTTCTGACGGAATTCCTATACCTTCATCTTTTATTGAAAAATGAATTTCTTTTTCATCGCTTTCAATAGTAATTAGAATTTTGCCCCCTTTATTGCTGTAGGTAATTGCATTATCTAGAAGTTGGAAAATTGCTTTTTCAAGAGTGATCTGGTCTCCTTCTATCTCAAGATTTTTTTGGGTAACATTTATTTTTAAGCTAAGATTTTTTTCTGAAAGTTCAGCTTTATATCTATCAACAACTTTATTTACCAATTCTTCTATCAAAATTTTTTTCTTCTCAGCTACTTTATAATTGAAACCAATTTCTGAGATTGTAAGCAGATCCTCAGAGATTTTAAGTAGGTCCTGGCGGCTTTTTTCTATTGCAGATATACTATCATAAATTTCAGTTTCTTTTGAAAGCATTTTGATAGTTTCTATACTCCAGCCAATAATTGAGAGGGGAGTAAGTAATTGATGAGAAGCAACGGTGATAAAACGATCTTTGATTTCCGAAAGCTCTCTCTCCTTTTTTAGTGATTCTGCAAGATAACGTACTTTTAATTTTAATTCTCTGAGTTCCTCAAGCGCCTTAAGATCATTTGCCATTTTGTTGAAGCTATGCGCCAATTCTTCAATTTCATCTCCGGTTTTTATCATTATTTTATAATTTAAATCTCCTTGCCCAATTCTAATTGCTCCTTGTTTGAGTAGTGAAATCGGTCGATTAAGACCTTCTGCAACAAAACTTGCCAGAATGAAAATTAATGCAA
>FWWL01005663.1_pt1 | contig 19130 bp, 16 predicted proteins | sample 2228331 | NCBI WGS metagenome assembly FWWL01 (sample SAMEA103939775, study PRJEB20133) | metagenome | reverse complement strand
TTGAATTTTTTTGTACACAGCGTCTGCCATTAGTTTCACCCTTTCGTGGTATCCAGCCAGACAGCCAAACTCACACCGAGCGCAAGCTCACAGAAGCACAGCGACTCGACGGTCGCGCGCTACTTTGATAAGATAACCGGTTCACACGCATAGAAAAAGGACCGTGAATCGAAAAGGGTTAGCTCAATGAGTGGGGATCGACGTCGTGTTGTGATCACCGGCCTGGGGGTCATCTCCCCGATCGGAACGGGTGCAACGGCAATTTGGCAAGCCGTCACAAATCGCCAGAGCGGTGTATCTTCGCCGACTTGCCTACCGCCGGGAGCGCTACCCATCAAGGCGGCCGGAGAAGCTCGGCAATTTACGGGGCATATCAAAGATTTTGGGGAGATGGACAAAGAATCCCAAAAAAATCTCCGCAAATCATTGAAAGTTATGTGCCGAGAGTGCCAAATGGGCGTGGCCGCCGCCCAGCTTGCCCTAAACGACGCCTCCCTCAGCCAGGGGAAATTTGATCCCGAGCGGGTAGGAACCAGTTTCGGTAGCGATTATATGGTCAGCTCGGCTGAGGAGTTTACGGAAGGGATTCGAGCGTGTCTCAACGGGGATGGAATGTTCCAATTCCACCGCTGGGCTGGTGAAGGCATGCCCCGGTTATTTCCCCTCTGGCTTCTCAAGTACTTGCCCAACATGCCGGCAAGCCATGTGGCCATTTACAACGACCTCCGCGGCCCGAGCAACTCCATCACGATGCGCGAGGCCAGTCCGGCTATTTGCATCCGTGATGCAGTCCATGCCATCCAAAGCGACAGGGAAGATGCAGCGGTCGTCGGCGTGACGGGAACTCGATTGAGCCTCATGAAGGCCATGCACACGGTCCAGCAAGAAGAAGTGGCCATTTACGACGGGGAACCGGAACGCGTATGTCGGCCGTTTGATCTTCACCGCAACGGTATGGTACCCGGGGAAGGGGCTGCCGCTCTCGTCCTTGAGGAGCTAAAGACGGCGATCCGCCGCGGGGCCTCCATCTACGGTGAGGTCCTCGCTGCCTCTTCTGCTGCGGTGTTGGAGCGGAAATGCGTCGCCCATCGGCGAGAAGCCATGCGTCTGGCTATGCTCCGTGTGCTTCACGAGGCAGGGTTAAAGCCCGCGGATATCGGTTTCCTGATGGCCCATGGGTTGAGCACTCAGACGTGTGATGTCGAGGAGGCCCAAGCGTTAAGTGATGTTTTTGGCCCGCGCGGTGTGCCCGTCATCGCTGCGAAGAGCTATTTTGGCAATCTTGGGGCGGCCAGTGGACTTGTGGAGATTATCCTCGGGGTCCTCGCGTTACGGCATCACCAGTTGTTCGCCACGCTCAATTACGAAACCCCCGACCCGGCCTGTCCCGTGGATGTCGTCACAGACCCCCGGCCCATCGAGAGAACGGTGTTCATGAATGTGAATGTCACCCCCCAAGGCCAAGCCTCCGCAGCCATCATCGCGGCGTATGATGGTGCATGAGCCTCGTTGAGCAAGCGTACGGTGTTTTTGATTGCCGGTCTCAAGCGGGCAGATTGAGCTTGATCGACTGAATGAGACCGAGCCTGGGTTGATAGGAACCATCGCCTTGACCATGAGCTCGCCGGACCAATGCATCATTATCCGCGGGGCACGTGTGCATAACCTGAAGGGAATCGATCTGGAGATACCCAAGGGCAGGGTTGTGGTCATTTGCGGTCCCAGCGGCAGCGGCAAGACGAGTCTAGCCTTTGACACATTATTCCTGGAAGGACAACGTCGGTACATCGAGAGCTTCTCGCCGCGCATCCGCCAGCGATTGGATGACTTACCACCGTCAGAGGTCGATCATATTTCGGGCCTTTCTCCCACCGTGGCCATCACAGGGCGGCCTTCTTCGCGACTCCGTCATGCCACTGTGGCGACGCTGGCCGGTATTCATCATTACCTCCGCCTGGTTTTCACGCATTTAGGCCATGTGTTTTGCTACCGCTGTGGCCGCCCTGTCAGAAAATGGGACTCCACCTCGATCGAGGATTTCGTGCTGAGTCTTTCGGAAGGCCCTTTACGAATGATGCTTGCCTTTCCGTTAGAGCTAAGCAAAGAAGCCACCTTCGCATCAATCCTCGCCGATCTGCGTGCTTCGGGCTGGGTCCGTGTCATCGTTGGAAATCGCATCATTAATCTGACGGACCTCGAATCTTCTCTCGGAGGAATTGAAACGCAGCTGGCTGGTGGGCAGTCTCAGGAACCGGACGATCTCGACAAGTCAAACGGCCATCCGGCCGTTTATGTCGTTGCCGATCGTTTGACTGTTCAAGATAAACGTGTGCCGGGACGATTTCGCGAGACGATTGATCGCCTGGCAAATGAGGGCAAGGATGTTTTCGCGCTCTTCATCCACGGAAATGAATCACTTGCCTTCAAGAGCACCGCGGGTATCCATGCGGTGATAACGATCATTGAGGACGAGAAGTGGATAAGATACGATTTCCCGTTCTCACTGCGTTGCTTGACCTGCCAGATCAAGTACGAGCCGCCGCATCCCGACCTCTTCAACTTCAACACCGCAGTAGGGGCCTGCGAAACGTGTCAAGGATTGGGAACCGTCGATTCGTTAGAGGCCACACATATCTTTCCCGATCGCCACCTGAGTCTTAAGGATGGGGCGGCAGCACCGTTCCGGTCGGCCAGTTTTTCGCGGTTTCATCTGAGGCTTCTCGAATTCGCCAAGAGGATCGGCATTCCCATAGACCGTCCTGTCGGTGACCTGCCGGAGGAGCACATCCACTGGCTGTTACACGGCTCACCGCAGGACAGCTCCTCGTGCGTCGAACGAATCTTTCGTGAGCTTGAACGTTACCGCTACAAGCCGCAGATTAAGACCTTTTTGCATCGTTGGCGGGTTTCGCGAACCTGTCCTGACTGTCAAGGTCGCCGCTTGCGCATCCAGTCCCTCGCCGTCAGACTGGTGCCCAAAGCGGCGATGCAAGACAGTTTCTATAATGGAATGACACCCTCCTCACCGCTCGACCAGACGGAGAAACCTCCGAACATCGCGGAGTTCTGCGAAAAGTCAATTGGCAACGCCCGCGCGTTCCTCGAGACGGTAGCGATGCCCGTCGGACTTAATCCCGGAGCGCGGCTGGCCGTGAACGCGGTGTTGCGGCGTCTTCACACGCTCGAAGCACTCGGACTGGGGTATTTGACGTTGAGTCGTCCCGCCGATACGCTGAGCCAGGGCGAGTTCCGAAGGGTTTTACTGAGTGCCGCTCTGGGCTCCAGCCTCGTCAACGTCCTATACATCCTGGACGAACCTTCGCTAGGCCTTCACCCCAACGACATCCGCCGCTTGCGCGATGTCATCACGTCATTACGCGACCGCGGCAACACGGTGGTCGTTGTCGAGCATGACGAAGCACTCCTGAAGTGTACCGATTGGGTTGTCGAATTAGGACCGGGCGCCGGCGAAAGAGGTGGCGAGGTTGTGTTCCAGGGGACGTTAGAGCATCTGCAAAAGTCGGAGACTCTCACCGGGGAGTATCTCTCGGGGAGACGCCAAATCAAGATCGATCGAACCCGGCGAACGCCTGCGGGATGGATCAAACTGGTCGGGGCGACGGGACACAACCTGAAGCACGTCACTGCAGAATTTCCGCTTAACGTCCTATGCGTCGTGACAGGCGTCAGTGGGGCAGGGAAGAGCAGTCTGATCGAAGAAACACTCTATCCCGCCCTGTGCCAACGACTGTTCGGGACAAGCCCACCATCCCTCCCGTTTGAGGACCTTATGGGAGAACGCCAGATCTCGGACGTCCTTCTCGTGGATCAAAGTCCCATCAGCAAAACAACTCGTTCCAATCCCGCGACAATCCTCAAGGTATTCGATGAAATCCGGTCTCTGTTCGCCCAAACAAGCGAAGCCAAGACACGGGGGTTGACACCAGGGCATTTCAGCTTCAATGCAGGTGATGGTCGTTGTGGGCGATGCCTTGGGGAGGGGCGACTTGAGATCGACATGGAGTTCTTGCCCAACATGGAAATCACTTGCCCTGATTGCCACGGTCGCCGCTATCGACCGGATGTGCTTTCGGTGCTTTACCGGGGTAAGAGCATCGCCGACGTCCTCGACATGACGATTCGTGAGGCCTATTTCTTCTTTCGGGGCCACGCCACCATTCAGTCTAAACTGCGTCGGTTAATGGATGTTGGGCTCGAATATCTTCGGCTGGGTCAGGCCACGCGGACCTTATCGGGGGGAGAATCCCAGCGGCTGCGATTGGCCTCCTATTTTACCCGCTCCTGCAAAAAGGCCACCCTTTTCATTCTTAACGAACCGACAACCGGACTACATCCTCATGACATCGTTCAGCTCTTACGTTGCTTCGAATCGCTCCTGGCCTATGGGCATTCACTGATCGTCATCGAGCACAATGTGCATGTCATGGCCGCTGCGGACTATATCATCGACCTCGGACCGGGTCCCGCCGAGCGAGGGGGGACTATCGTCGCCCAAGGGCCACCGGAGGAAATCGCGGGCACGCCGGAATCCATCACCGGCCGGTATCTGTTAGACCTTCTTCCGCAGATGGGTTAGCCAAGTATGATTCACAATGGGGATTGCCTGCTTTAAGTTCGATGCCGAGGTAGGGGGGTAAAAAGCCGATCGAAGAGACCGTCTGTCATGTCACAGCTTCAATGGAACCGGTATATCCGCCAGATTCAGTACACTAAGTTCGGTGAGGAGGCGCAGCAACGGCTCCGGAAAAGCCGGGTCTTCATCTGTGGCTGCGGCGCGCTGGGAACGACGTTGGCGAACCACCTCGTTCGTGCCGGGGTGGGGTTCCTAAGACTCGTTGATCGGGATCTTGTGAATCTGCACAATCTGCATCGCCAAGTTCTTTTCGATGAAACCGACGCTGCACAAAACTTGCCTAAGGCCATTGCGGCTGCGGAACATCTGAAACGTATCAATTCTGAGGTCTCGATTGAACCCATCATTGGCGACGTCAGGCCGAGCAATATCGAGCAGTTTGCTTCAGACGTAGATCTTATCCTGGACGCCACCGACAATTTCGAGACACGGTTCCTAATTAATGACTTTTCACTTAGACAAAAAATTCCGTGGATTTTCGCGGCCTGTCTGGGCACTCAAGGACAGGTCTTCCCAATCATTCCGGGAAGGACTCCGTGCCTGCGGTGCGTGGTTCCGGAACTACCGCTGCCCGGTTCGATGCCAACGTGCGAGACGGCGGGCATCCTTGGACCGATTGTCGGTGTCGTAGCATCCATCCAGGCCATGGAGGCAATGAAAATATTGGCCAAGAAGTTCGAGTCTGTGATCCCAGATTTGATTGCGATTGATCTTTGGCCGTTCCGCATTCAGCAAATCAAGGTGCAGGCCCTGACAACGCAGGAATGCCCCGCGTGTCACTTGGGGAAGTATGACTACCTCTCCTCGGCCCGATTGTCGCTCACGACCGAACTGTGTGGTCAAAAAAGCGTTCAAATCACACCACCCCACCCGGCAAAGTGTGACTTGGATCAACTGAGTCAACAGTGGAAAAGACTCGGAGCGGTGGAGCGGTCACCGTTCTTCCTGCGGTTCCGTACCGCCGAGTGGGTCATGACGTTGTTCCCCGACGGTCGCGCGATAATTGAGGGCATCAGTGATGTTGCGCTCGCACGATCCATTTATACCCAACTTGTGGGAATGTAATTCAGTGGCAAAGACATACCACCGCCATTCCAAATAAGCCTTTGGTGTCCCGTCAGCGGTTCTGCCGGGGCCAATCCTTCAGGGGAACGATCCTCAAGGCGTCCACTTTGGCACCGGGGTTGAACTGAAATGCCACGACGATCGTCATCCCATCTTGGGGCACCGGTGTTTGGACCGCGAGTCGAGTTACCCCAGGGTTCTGTCGCTGCGGTGGGGGAGGGTTGGCCGATAGAGTCTGGAAAACCGCTTTTCCCGGACTGAGCAAGAAGGCCTTCACAGCCCTTCCTCCCAATACCAACTCGGCCTCTCTCCCACGGATTTGAACCTTCGCCCCGGTATGAACTTGCCACTGCACGGTTTGACCAGTGTGTCCCTTAATCTCGTCCTGGACGAGGACCCAGTCCTTGCCCAAGATAGCTATCCCCCGTTGCACCGAACCACTCGCAGAAGCCGACTTACTGTCCGTGTTGTACGCAGCCGTAAGGTCAACTACGGCATGTTTTCGGTTACCCGAATCATAAAAGGCAATAACAGGGGCCTTCGCGCGGGGATTCTGATTTTGACCATCAAAGAGGAGCGTGTTTTGCCCCTCGGTGCCCAGACGATAGTACGTCCACCGCTTTGATCCGAAATAACCGGGCAAATTGTAGTCATCAGGCCCAAGGTCCAAAACCCAACGTTGTCCCAGGCCGTCCAGCACAAAACTCCCAAGTTCCAAATGGCTATGATTGACCGAGTTGTCCCCGCCTTTGAACCCCACGTAAATGGCCTGATCAGACCAATCTGTCCGCATCATGACCACATCTGAATTGCGAAACCAGCGGCTGGTCGGTTCCTGATCGAGATTCGCCTCAGGCTTGAAATACCACCACAAATGGAGCGGCGATTCCGCTCTTCCCACCCGGTACAGCTCATGCCAGGCATAGATCGGCTTCTGAAACTTCGTTGCCAACCAAAGCATGATCGGAGCCGATCCCACACGGTCCCCACCGTCCGCAAAATTGAAGGCCCGCCCCGTCGGTCCGATGACGTGGATGCGGAAATCCCCTGCGCGGTCAAATCCCGGCTGCTTTGATAAGCCAAAGTCGGTACCGAGGGCCGTCTCCAAAGCCGCCAACATATAGACCGTGTAGTGGGTCGCATAACTCCAGTAGCCCGGCCCTTCTGCCCAATCTCCATCCGGTGCATAATTCACCATGGCCCGCGGCAGAGACTCCACAGCCTGCGTGATAATGTACTCCGACAACTGAGGTTCCTCATCAGCGATGGCGAGGGCCCCGATTGTCATCCCGCCGTTGCACACCTGGTTCCAATTCCAAGGGGTCTTGGTCCACCACGTACCTTTCCGATAAACCTTTTCTCCCTCTTTGAGGCCTTTTTCCACGATGGCCTCGCGGATCTTTTGCCGCTGCTCCGGCGTCATGATTGCGTAAAGCCAGTCATAGCCAACGGCCAAGGCATGGGTCATTTCCGCCGTGTCAAGGAAATGAGACGGATTCCAGTCCGGGAAATCGGCCGCCGTCAGCATTTCGCGAATGGCACGATCGGCGAATCTCTTGTCCCCGGTCAGTCGATACGCCGTTCCCAAGACATACACGCGGCTCAAACAACGACGACTCTGATCAAGAAGCCGGGGACCGATGAGGCGATGCCTGACAGCTTCTTGTCCAAGGATGCTTTCGGCTTCTCGCTGAACACGTTGAAAAACCTCTCGGGCCATCGGATCGGCCGAGAGCAACTTTTTCACTCGTGCCTCATCCTCCCGTAGGACGATAAGCCGTGGGTGCTCTTTGCGTAAGGTACTGAGAACGTTCTCGGCCTGCGTGTTCACCCACGAACAGGAGACAAAGATGACCGTCATGACGGTCGCAATCGAACGTAAAACTCTTGGCAGCGCTACGGGCGGGCAGACCATGTTTCACTCCTTTCCATCGCTGATAGTACAAATCACCTCCGGTATGACGTCACCCCGGTGACGGATCAAACACAGGATGATCGACCTCATGGTAGGCGCACGCTTGGTGGGTTCACCCAATTTAATGGTTTGTGCAGGGAAAACAACCCGTTGCTTAAGTGGCGAAATGGGCGGTCTGACTTGCGCATTAATAGGGCACGATATTTCCTGTGCATATACACCTAAATGTATATGTGTTGAAATCACACGGAAATCACCGGAAGTCGTCAAGCAATTCATGCCAGACAATTCGGTTTATTTTCTCCATCCCCTGCTTTCAGAACAGTTTGCCTAATCCATACCCTTGACAACGGCGTTGGGGTTGTTAGGCTATTCAAACTAGGCGGAAAGAAAAGACTTCTTCGTCGCACCGCTTTTGAACAGGGCGGCGGTGAGACGAAGACGGCGCAAGAGCCTGGTGTGCTCTGGCCCCGAAAGCCGTCCCGGGGTCAAACGAGTGTCAGAGGCAAAGCTGACGGCGTGTCTCGGAGTGAATGTTCTCAAACGAGGAGGAACGACCAATGAACCGTCTGAGCATCTTGAGTCTAGCGGCTGTGAGTCTTGTGATCGTCGCTGCCCTCGCAGCGAGTGCTGGCCCGTGCGATAAGCCGTGCGCCCCGCCGGCCTGCCAACCCGCTTGCGAGCAGCCCGCATGTGAACCGGCGTGCCAACCTGCGTGTGTTCGTGTGGGATTGGTGGCCCGCCTCCGTGCCTGGTGCGAAGCACGTCGTGCAGCAGCCTGCTGCCAGCCTGAGGCGTGCGAGCCCGAAACGTGCAAACCCGCTTGCGAACCGGCCTGCCAGCCAGCCTGCGAACCGGCGTGTGAGCCGACGTGCGAAAAGCCCGCCCGTTGCTGCGGTCTGTTGGCTCGCCTCCGTGCTCGCCGTGCAGCGGCTGAATGCTGCGAGGTAGCCCCGGCGGCCGAGCAACCGGCACCCGCCGCTTCACCGGCCGAGGCCGCTCCCGCGGCTCCGCAACCGGCACCGGCTGCTGCCCCGGCCACCTGAGGTGTCAAAGAGAAGCGCGTCTTTTGACCTTCGGGATGTCTGGAGCTAGGGAAAGCGCGAATGCGATAAACACCCAGTGTGCCCTGTTCGCTGGGTCCTGACAGCTACAGTAAACCAGTCACGCACCGAGCCGATCCCCATCAGCAGGGATCGGCTTTTTGTTGCGCCGTCCTTCCGGCCCTTCCAGGTTTGCTCGCCCATTGCCACAATGGAGGGGAGTGACAGAGCTGGGCCAAGGACGGGAAGGAAACGTCGGAAAGGCCCATCGGCCAAGAGATTTCTTTGGAATCCAGGGCAAATTCCTGCTCGGAGGCAAGCCCATGAGGTGTCCTTACTGCCGCGAAGACGACGACAGAGTTACTGATAGCCGTATTGCCGAGAATGGATATGCCATTCGACGGCGGCGACAGTGCAATCGGTGTGGCAAGCGGTTCACCACCTACGAACGTGTCGAACGACGAAGGTTGAAGGTCGTCAAGAAGGATGGGTCTCGCGTCCCGTACGATCGCAACAAGCTCAAGACCGGCCTTGAGAAAGCATGCTGGAAAAGGCCTATTAGCGACGAGCAGATCGAGGCGATCGTGACGGCCATCGAGGACGACATCGAAAAGAACTTTGAGAACGAAGTGGAAAGTTGGTATATCGGCGAGCTGGCGATGAAGTATCTGCGTCAATTGGACCAGGTCGCTTACGTCCGTTTTGCCAGCGTTTATCGGCAGTTCGAGGATGTCCACGACTTCATGGAAGAGGTTCGCCCCATGTTAGACCAGGCGGCAAGTGGCTGATCGCCCACTTGAGACTCTGCAAAAAATAGACTTTTACACAAGAAGTCCCCTGTGTTGGCTGTCCGTTGACTTCTTCTCGGATCTATTCTTTCGGTACCTTGCGGCGTGGCGTGACTACGAGAGCGTCTTCGCCGGGACCTGGCTTTCAATATGTGGTTCCAACTGCTGTGATTGTAGCGTTGGTTCACCCTTGGCCATATTTTCCTTGGATCGCCATGGGCGGCTCACCTCGTGGAGTAGGACGATGACGCACGGCACCAGAATCGTCCGGATCACGAGGGTATCTAGGAGGACACCCATGGCCAGCGCGAATCCCAGTTGATGCATGGTTCGTAACGAGCCGCTGATCATGGCGATGAAGGTACCCGCCATGATAATACCGCAACTGGTGATGATCCCGCCCGTCTTGCGAAGGGCCGACCGAAGACCTTCCTCGAACCCCAATCGTGATTGTTCCTCAACCACTCGCGTGACCAGGTAAATGTTATAGTCCTCGCCCACGGCAACAAGAATGACAAACAAGAAGGTCGGCAACTTCCAGTCCAAGCCGTGATAGGTCGCCCCATGAAGCCATGCGAACAGTAGCTCGGTCACGCCCAATGTGACATAGTAACCCCAAATGACCGACAGGACCAAGAAGACGGAAAGCACCGGTTTTCGAAGGATCAGAATCAAAACAAATAGCACGGCAATGGGAACGAGTTGTTGGATTAACTTTTGATCACTCAGCGTGACTGCCCGCAGATCCCGAATGCCCGGTGTCGTACCCGTGAAATAAAAGGCCGCCCCCTGCCAAGACGGGTTTTTGGCGGACCACTCGTTCAAATAGTTCTCAAGCGCATCTAGAAGTCGAATGCTTTCAATGGAAAAGGGGTCATACGGAAAGATGACATCCAAACGGGCAACCTTGCCTTGGTAGGGTCCGTCCTGAGATACGTACATTGCTTTGGCGCGACCGGTAATGACACCACGACGCAGCGAACCAAACAGCCCGGATCGCCCGCTTTTTTCCCCTAACGGATCAACCAGGCTCCGGACCGTCTGAATCGGTTTGATCCGGTGACCGGCCAAGTCGGTGTATTCCATCGCGTAAATCGCACTGACCAACTCCGGCAAGCGGCGATAACGGTCCGGGCCTTCGTTGAAATTGGCGTCCGGGTGATAGACCAGGACTGTCACGGGGCCGGTTTCCCCTGCCGGGAAATATTCTCGAAGAAGATTCGTCCCTTTGACACATTCGCGGTCGGAACCAAGTTCGCTTAGTAGGTCGTAAGTCAGATCTACCTCCCAGGCTTGCCAAACGAAGGGAGCCATTACGATCAGAGATCCTGCCAAGATAAGCCCCGGTGCTTTCAGCACACCTCCCGCAAGCTTGTTCCACAATCCTTGAGAATAGTTGGCGAGGATGCCTTTCTTTCCAAAACTGATGTCATCGGTATCATCACCCGAGGGGAGGTCAACGCGGAATGGCCAAAAGACCTTTCGGCCCAAGACACAAAGGATGGCAGGCGCCAAGGTCAGACAGGCCGCCAAGGCGACAATCAGAGCCACAGCAATGGCCGGACCACCGTTGCGGAATTTGCCAAAATCGGAAAAGATCATCATGCCAAGTCCAAGGATGGTCGTCCAGGCACTGGCAAAGAGTGCGGCACTGACGCCATCGAGGGCCTTGGCCGCCGCTTGGATCGTCCCCAGCCCTTTGCTCAACTCCTCCTTGTAGCGAGAAATGAGGAACAGGCAGTAATCCGTCCCGCTCCCAAATAGCACGACCACAACAAAAATCTTTGTCGTTTTGAAAACCGCAAACTCAAAGGCGTTCGTTTTCAAGCTGATGCCGGCAATGATGGCGAGCAGGTCAAAGGCAGTGAACACCGCAGCAGCAATGGCGAGCAATGGAACAACCGCCAGAAGCGGTGCGCGATAAACAACCAGCAAGATAATGACGATCAAGCCAATGGTGGCCACCTCTGTGTTACGAATACTCTCTTCGGCAGCAATGAGCATTTCTGTGCCCACAGCCCCTGATCCCGTGACGCCGAGTTCGAGTCCCGGCGGCTTCTGGGGAGATTGCCTTAGTTCATCCAATTTCTCGTAGATGGCCAACAAAGGCTTCATGTTTTCGACAGACATGATCTCACCCTTGAGTAACAAAATGATGAGAGCTGCCTGTCCGTGATCAGAAATGGGGCTGAGAAGCTTCTTCCCGACCACCTCAGTGCGGGGTCCGATGATATTCACGACGGGCGATACCTCCCCTTCCTTGGGCTGGTAGGCATTCGTAATGACCTCCGAGAAATCGAGGTCTTGTTCGGTCAGAGGGCCGTCGCGACGGGCCATCACGATGACCACGTCACTTTGGGCGTTTGCCTCGCCGAAGGCAGCGGCCCGCAGTTTCTCGGCCTGGACACTCGCGGCCGTGGGCGGAAGATAAGCGAAATCTCCGTCTCGGGCCACATCGTCCCAATGGGGGGCCGCCAAGTGGAGAATAACGAACACGGCACCCCAACCGACAAAAACAAGCGGCCAATACCGTGTGATGAGATGGCTCACGAAGCGAAACACTGCGTTCCCCCGAATGATTCCAACGCGACCGTCAGGCCTCCGCCGTGGCGAAGGTTCCACCACAACACCAACTGCCGAGCCGCCGTTACCTTAATCCTATCAAATCTTCCCATTCATCCAAGATGAATGTGCAGTTCCATCCACCTGCTAATATTTGCCAGACCAACAAGAATGCTGTTTACGGAAGAACAGCAAACGGCGCAAAGTGTAACAGTTGCGGCAAGGCTACGGCTGCGAAGGCCAGGGGAGCCTGGAGGCCTTGGAAGTGCGCGATGGGCAAACGGTGCGCCTGCTCAGGGATACGCGCTCGATCGGTCGTTTCGCCTCGTTTTGCGGTGATCGTATCCTGATCTTCAGGTTCGGGCTTCGGCCGTTCGTTTCACGCTGACAGCGAGCTTGGTATCCACTCCGCGAATGTGCATGACGACCCAGTCCATCAAGGTCTTTTGAACGTCAATCACGATTCGAGGGCTGGCTCCTTCCTTCTTAAACCGTTCCCGAAAGTCGGTGAATCGTTTGATGAAATGTTGATGAGCGATGCGGTTGGCGATGGCTGCCGGACAACCCACCCGCTCCATCTCTGCTTCTTCGTCGGAGAAGTGCTTGATCACATACTCGGCAAGAAAATCGAGGAGTTTCTCGATTTCGTCCTTTCCCCGGCCTTTCTGCATCGCATCCAAGAGTCCATTCAGCTTGCGGATCAACTCTTGGTGCTGGCTATCAATTCTCGGAATACCCGTTGACATGGTCATGTCCCAGACGATTGTCATGTTACGCACTCCTCGTGGTCTTGAAAACGCCCTTTCTTCTCAGCGCGAAGCCTATAAGTGTAGGCATCCAGCCAAAGTCCACTGAAGTTTTGGCCTTTACGCCCAAAATTTCTCTTCTCTTGGACTACCAACAACGCCTCGTTTCGAAGCCACCTTAGAGCGTCTGAGAGCTTATATTCAACGTTTGCCGGGGCTCCATGCCAGACGGAAGGCATGGGCAAGCAGTCGCACGAAACGTGCACTCAGTTCAATTAAATCGGACTGGGACGTTGCCGGTTTCTTGCGAACGTAACAGATTCATCCAAACTGCAAGTCAAGCCCCGGTGATCACCTTGGACTTCCTGCTACTTGCAAGCTTTGTGTCAATACTGCGAATGTGCGCAATAAACCAGTCGAGGACTGCTTGTTGGACGTCGATGACGAGTTTTGGCGTTGCACCATCCCTGTTGAAACGCTCCTGAATTTCTTTGAATCGTGTCATGAACTTTTGATGTGCGATCCGGTTGGCCGCTGCCACAGGGCACTTTACGCGGTCCATCTCTGCTTCTTCGTCAGCGAAGTGCTTGACGACATAATCACTCAAAAAGGCGATTAAACTCGCGATCTCGTCTCTGCCCCGACCGCTCCGCATCGCTTCGAGAAGAGAATTGATCTTCGTGATGAGCTCCTGATGCTGGCGATCGATCTTCGCCACACCCGTCGATAAACTAACATCCCAAGTGACTGGCATGGACCATACCTCCTTTGCTGTTGCACACGTATCAACTTTTCCAAAACGCTTACGCATCACCTATTTACCCAATCTAAGCTAACGTAGATCACAGTTTGGCTCCGCGTGATGAAAATTAGCGAAAACCACCACTCAGACGGGTCGGTATTCCGCCATTGTGTGTATATGCTTACAAAGACAATTTTCTCGGCGAACTTGCCCCGTTTGCCATCGTTTGGTAATATCCACCGCCCCAAAACGACAAAGTCGAAAGAAAACCCGTCTGTCCCGGTATGGTGATCTGAACCGAGAGGTTCTATGGTCAGGCGTTTCCGTTGGCGATTTCATGAGGTTTGGTTGGGCCTGCTCCTGATAGCGGGGGGGTGTGCCACCACTGCGGGATACCTCGATAGCGCTCTCAGGCCAGGTCCGCCTCAACTGTCGCAATCCTCAACGGGCGCGTCTCAGAGTCCTATCCCCAATCCGCAAACACCGGCCGCCCCAACGGTGACGGCTTCGGCCCCATCGGACCTTCCTATCGGGGAAGCACTCGGTTCCTCCTCGCCGATTTCCGCGGTCGGTCCGGAGGGACCTAGTTCGCTTTCGCGGGAACAAACTCCCGGTCATTCCATTGTTTCCGTTGATTTACTCGTGTCTGAGCTTGAGGCCGAAGGGCTGCTCGATGCCGAGTCGAAGGCCCAACTTACGGCGGACCTCTGCCGTACCCCGCCACACCTTTGGGAAGGAATGGTGGCGGCATTTCGCGCCAGTATGCAGTTGAGAAAGCAGAAAAGCGCCCAGGGCCAGATCGATTCGAGCGAGGTGTTCATCGAGGACAAAGACGTCCGCCCAGCCTCCTATCGTACCTCGGGCGGATCAACACCGCCCCAAGACCCACAAGCAAATTCTCAAACGCCGTCGCCCCATGTTGTGCAGGATGACGCGGCTACCAAGCTCGCCGTGCCGAGGTCCCCAATATCTACAGGGACTCGTTCCGACATTCGTAAGGAGGAATCCTCATCACAAACAGATACCCAAGTGCGGTCTGAATCAGAAGTTGCGTCCACTTTACCGCCGGCACGTCAGATTGCCCATAGCTTGCCGGATCGCCCGTCGCCAAGAGAGGGTCAGGGAACGAAGGCCGCCTCATCTGAGTCACCATCCCCCTTTGATGAAGAAACCGCTAAAACGTGGGACGACTGGGTAACGAAGGCCATTCGGGTCCTTGAAGATCAACCAACGCGCAGCACAAGGGAGGAACTCCAGCTTCGTCTTTTGCGCTTAGCATTAACCCATCGTGAGGGCGCTCTCGAGCCCATACCGGGGTTAAGTCCATCTTTGCAAGATTTCTGGGGTCAGACCCTTTTTGGACTCCTGTTGCTTGAAGACACCCAGTTGCATTCGGACCAACAGCTCCGGTTGGTGGAGGCACGCCGTCATTTGGAAAACGGCATTCGACGTTTGGCCGAAGAGTGCCCCCTGGAGGTTACCGGGCTGGCATTCGTCACGTCCGTCCAGAGTTGGGGAGTGTACGACGCCTTCGAGCAATATGAGTTTTTGCCCGGCCAAAAGGTCCTTTTGTACGCCGAGATTGAGAACCTCGCCAGCGAGTCCACGGCCAAGGGTTATCGCACGGCCTGGCGAAGCAGCTACCAAATCCTTGACGCCACAGGCAAGCAGATCGCCAGCTATGAGTACGCCCCCAACGAAGAGTACTGCCGTCGGCCACGTCGGGATTTCTTCATTGGGTGCGAACTGTCGTTTCCCACCGATGCCCCACCCGGTCGGTACACACTGCGGCTCACCGTTGTTGACTTGATCAGACAACGAGTGGGGCAGGGGACCGTGGACTTCACCTTGCGATCTCGCCAGGGAAAATGACGGTCGATGCCGCCTGCCGCTAGAAGGATCGTTCACCACCAAACTTGAGTATCCGTTGAGCCGGCCATGTTCAGCCGTCGGACGACGGTCATAGTTTACGAACGGGCGGATTCCGTTCTTGGGTGATCCGATTTCCCTAAGGAAAACCGAGCTCACGCCGGGACGGGCGATTCGCAGAGACAACTGCTGACAGTGTCCAGCAACTGCTCGGGCAAGAACGGTTTCGCAATAAAGTCTTGTGCGCCTTTCCGAATGGCATCGGAGATGAGTTTGGTTTGATTGAGCGCACTCACAACCACCACCTTAGCGTTGGGATTGAGGGCCAAGATGCCGTCCAAGGCATAGAGACCGTCCGTGCCCGGCATCACAATATCCAATGTGACGACATCGGGATTTAGCTCGCGGTACTTTGCCACAGCCTCCGCACCGTTTGTGGCTTCACCGACCACCTCATAACCGGCCTGAGTGAGGACCTCGGCAATCATCCGTCGAATCAAGACTGAGTCGTCGGCAATCAAAACCCTCTTGGACATGATCGACTCCTCGGCTGTTCTGTGCATTTTCCCAAATGATCCGTCCGTCGAACATCAACTTAACGTAGCCAAGCCAATCTGCTTGTCGCTCAGTTGCGCAAACATGAACATCAGACCCATGCAAACCGTTCACTAAAAAGTAGGTCACAAATCGGTGACTGGCCATAAATCCGAGTGCCGTGAAGACGACCGCTTGAACACCGGAATCTTTCTTTCGTGACGGCACACCCGCATTGGGTCCCGGTGCATTAGGCCCGACATTTGCGTCGCAGTCCGCAAAAACGTCATCGGCCTACCCATTCGGCACATCTGCCACAGGCGTAGCGCCCATCATAACCCGATTGTTGGGTATGGTATTGAACTACAGTTCGTGAAATCCACCAGGTCGCTTCTCACCCAAGGCAGTCCACACAGCCGATGACACACAAAGGGAATCGCCCCTGGTGTTAAGAAGAAGGCATTCTCAACCATGGAATTGAACCGCTACCATTACTACATGCTGGGGTTGTTTCTCCTTCTGTTGGGGTTGGAACTCCGGACCATTGAGGCGGTGGTCCTGACCCCCGAGGTAACCAAGTTCCTAGCAGAGCGAACGGGTCATCCCGTGGCGACCGCGAGCAATGCCGTTGCGGCAGTCACCGGCACGTCCCCACCCATTCCTCCGAAGACGATCCGCCCGCCGGAGTGGCTCGGTTACGCCGTCCTCTCGGCCGGATCGGTCTTGGTCTTGTACAGCCTTGCCCTGCCGAAACCGGGCGGTTAACAAGTGACGCACACCGGCCAGTCCTGGCCCAGGTTCGTTTACACAGAAATGGGGCCATCGCGACCTATTCAGGCGAAGAGGAAAACTCCATGTTTTGGGCCACGAACATTTGCCGGCGGAAACTCGGTCAAATCTTGGCCAGCCTTGCCATCACGGGGACGGTCCGTTCACTTTTTGGAATGGAGCAGTCATCTGTGCCATCCCAGAACGCGACTGCCGGTGCAAGCGATTCTCCCGAAGATGGTAAATCAGCAGAGGAATCCGCCCCAACTCGCCCCCGGCTACGAGAAGGTACAAAGCTCTTCGATCTTATCGGCACCGTTAGGCAAACCGGTCGGCGTTATACCTTCTTTGTTGCTGCCAATAGTAACCGCTTGGTCCTCTTGGAAAACCTGATGCTGGAAAGGATTCTCCGCGCTCAGGCCAGTCACGTCGTCACAATCCAGTGGAAGATTTCCGGTACTGTGACGGAGTTTCAGGGGCAAAACTACCTAATCATCGAGCACGCACTTTTGCACGCAAGTACGCAAGAAGAGCCCAAGCCGAAACTCCCGTAAGGGGATGACAACTTTGACGTGACGTCGCAGGAGCTTTCGCGTGCTCTCACAACTTGGTTTTGTGTCGCGGTTCCACCTCAGGGAGTCGTTACACAAGGTTTCCGAACCCCGCGGTCAAACAATCCCAGTTGCTTACGGCTAACATCCGGCGTATCTTTGATTCTTGCCCGATATGACAGCCAGAATAAACAGTTGTTCCAGGAGGTCAATCATGCAAAACACACACCAACAGCCGACGGTTAACAGGCGATCCTTTCTGAAGACGTCCGCCATTGGGGCCTTGGGAGCCACTGCGGCCTTTCGGTTTGCGCATGGGGCCTTGAACGAGGATTTTCAAGTTAAGATCGGTTTGATCGGCTGTGGTGGACGAGGAACGGGTGCAGTGCTCAATGCCCTCGGGGCTGGAACACGGGTCATTTATCCGGCCAAGGGTTACCATACAGAGGACGTGGCCGAGAACGCCTCAGTTGCTCGAAAGGACGTTCAGGTCACCGCACTGGCCGACCTGTTTCCCGACCGTCTCGAATCATGTCGGGCAAACCTCGCGAAATTGGGCATCAACATCCCGCCGGAACGGTGCTTTGTCGGCTTTGATGCCTACCAACAACTCCTTGCCTTGGACGATGTGACGTACGTCATTTTGGCCACCCCACCTCATTTTCGTCCGGAACACCTGATGGCCGCGGTGAACGCCGGAAAGCATGTTTTCATGGAAAAACCCGTTGCCGTAGATGTCCCCGGTGTCAAGAAGGTCCTTGAAGCCGGCCAAATCGCCAAGCAGAAGAACCTCGGTATTGCCGCAGGAACACAAAGACGGCATGAGCGCAGGTACCAAGAGACCATCAAACGCATCCAGGACGGGGCAATTGGCGATATCATCTATGCGAAGTGCTACTGGAACGGCGGCGAAATCTGGGTTGTGGAAAAAGAGCCCCATTGGTCCGACATGGAATGGCAACTCCGCAATTGGAATTACTTCTGCTGGCTGTCGGGTGACCATATCGTGGAACAGCACGTCCACAACCTGGATGTGATGAATTGGGTCATCGGAGCCCATCCGGTGCGGGCCGTTTCAGGACTCGGTGGGCGACAGGTGCGGACCGACCCAAAGTATGGCAATATTTATGACCACTTCGCCGTCGAATTTGAGTACCCCAATGGGGTCACGGTCTTCAGTCAGTGCCGGCAGATCAACGGTTGCCTTAACATCGTGGGGGAATTTGTTCTCGGCACAAAGGGCCACAGTGACTGCCAGCAAACCATTCAGACCGGTTCGGAGCGGTGGCGTTACCGCGGTCCGAACCCTAATCCATACGAACAGGAACACGAAGACCTGATCGCCAGCATCCGGGCAGGCCAACCGATCAATGAAGCCGAGGCCGTAGCCTATAGCACGATGACGGGTATTCTCGGACGAGAGGCGGTTTACAGCGGGCAGGCGATCACCTGGGATGACGCCATGCAGTCCACAACACGACTTGGACCGGAACGGTATGAATTCGGACCTTACCCGGTCCAGCCGGTTCCCATGCCCGGCCAATATCGTTTTTCCTGAAATAGGCTGCTTCGGATCACGCTGTACCGCGGCGATAAGCTGAAGGCCTTTGCCGATGCGAGAGCGACACCGAAGTGGTGACGTCGCTCGATTGAGTTGCGTACGCTAGCAACCCATCCGTTAAGCAAGATAGCCGCAAGGACCCCGGATCGGCTTCCGCGTTATGCCGAAGAGCTTGATCTCTGGTTACTGCGATGGAGCCTTCGGGGGAGGCACTTCAGCATTTTTGAAACTGTTCCGAGCCTTCTTTTATGGGCTTACCCGCGAACTGATAGCGACCCACTTGCGGGGATATTGAATGGAGGACCAGGCGCCGTCGTGCCCGAATCCAATCA
>FWWL01005662.1_pt1 | contig 19137 bp, 14 predicted proteins | sample 2228331 | NCBI WGS metagenome assembly FWWL01 (sample SAMEA103939775, study PRJEB20133) | metagenome | reverse complement strand
GCACGCGATGGATTGTTCATAGTAGGGCTTGGGTTCGGGATGGGGATGAGTTTTCCTGCTGGTTGTTGTGAGAGGGTGCGTCTATTGAGGGATTCAAAGACGCACCCTCTTACGGTGGGAGTGGGGTGGCGTGGAGGCAATCTCAGCCTGCGTGCCGATTGGAGCGACAATCGCGTGCGACGCTCGGCGCGCGACCCGTTCCTGCTCAACTTGCTCAGGGGCGACGACCTCGCCACGAACTTCCGCATCCAGTCGGAGTATCTCTTGGCACCGGGGTTGTCGCTCAGCGGGTCGTATGCAACCGCAGACCAGCGCGACCTGCTGCGCATCGGCATAGGCAAGCTGAAAGACTACAACCTGCGCTTGAACTGGACCCCTGCGAACTTTGCGGGTGGGCGGTTCCAGTTCAGCATCGAGTGGCGTCAATCGGAGCGTACTTTCGGAGGCACTACTACCACCGACACGCTCTGGCTGTTCCTTTTGAACGACTCGAGGCTGTTTAGTCTGCGCTAAGCGATTCCATCGCCTTGCGCGCTTCGCTATGGCGCGGGTCAAGCCGAAGGCACTGCAGAAAGGCTTCCCGCGCCTCCTGTTTCCTGCCCGTCTGTGCCAATATCTGCCCCTTGCGATAGTAGAGCCAGGCGTTCGTGGGGTACTGGCGTATCACATCCTCCAACACGGCTAATGCGCGCTGGGGTCGCCCTATCTGTAGGTACCGTTCCAGCACGAACTCCATCACCGCTTGGCTTTCGGGGTGCTTGCGCACAAGCGCGCTTAACCGTTCCAGAGTGGTGTTCTGCTGGGTAGGGGTGCGCGCTTCGCGCCAGAGGGCTTGCAAGGCAGACTGCAGGAGAGTGTTCAAGCGATTGGCTGGCTCTCCCGCTTCCATCAACCAAAAGAGGTCAATCGCACCACCTGACCGCTGAATAGCCTGAACCAGCTCTAACTGCTGGCGATGGAGGTGCTGGATGAGTTCGGGCAGAAGCGTCCACAGGGTGGCACTATTGTCCCATAGCGCAAGCCGTACCCGTGCCTCAAGGTGGCGCGGTTGAATCGCTACGACCGCCTCCCAAGCTGAGCGCGCCAATGGATGGTTCAGGTCGGTCAGAATCAGGGCAAGTGCGACCGCACGCTCCTCGTCTTTGGGGTTCTGCTGGAGGCTGGCACGCAAGAGCTGAATTGCGGAGTCTGCCCTGCCTGTCTTTGCCAGCAGTTTCGCCAGCCGAATCTCCACCTCTTGGCGCTGCGCAGGGCTGAGGCGGGCACTTTGCAGGCGTTGGAGTTGTGTGATAGCGCGCTCGTGCTGACCCTGATGCGCAAACATCCGAGCGAGGTTCAACAGCGGTTCCGGTTCAGGCAGGGCACGCTCTGCAACTTGGAGCGCGAGGTCGGTCTTCCCTTCACGCAGGTACGATTCGGTCATCAGAATCCACAGGTCGCGCTGAGCATCGGCAGAGGCTTTCGGAATCTGCTCCTCAAGGTAGGGGCGCAGGTCGTCGTATCGCTCTTGCGCCATTAGGGTCAGCGCACGCTCGTAGACCCAGGTGGGACTGTTAGGCTGTTCCTGCTGGAGGCGTCGCAACCATTCCTCACACGCGTCCCACGCCTTCTGCTGGCGCAGGAGGTTCAGCAGAGCGCGCCCGATTTCGGGGTAGAGGGGCTGTTTGGCGGTTTGGGATTCCCTCAGCAGTGCTTCCAGGGCTTGGCGTGCTTCTTGGGGCTTCTCTGCCTGTGCCAGCACAACCGCCCGATGATAGCGCATCAGGATTGAACTTGGCTCCAGCGCTACCGCTCGCTGAAGCGGTTCTAACGCCTGTGATGCTTGACCACTCAGGGCGAAAGCGATTCCCAAGAGGTACCAAGCGGATGCCGATTTCGGTTCGGACTGCACCCACTTGCGGAGGGGGGCAACTGCTTTGGAGTACTGTTCCAAGCGTATCAGTGTGAGTGCGTAGGCGCGTGCAAGTTCGCCATCGTTGGGCTTCTGCTGATACAACCACTCCAGTTCGGGTAGTGCTTCGGCAGGGCGGTCTAACTGAAGCAGAACGAAGGCAAGGAGTCGTGCAGAGCGTGCGCGTGGCTCGCCTCGCCGACGCGCTTCCAAAATCGCCACGCGTGCCCGCTCAAACTCGCCTAACTGAACCCAACAGTAGGCAAGGTGATAAGCGTGGCTCGACTCCTTCGGCTGAAGGCGCATCAATTGCTCCAGATGGGGAATGGCTTGGCGATACTGCTTGCGCTGGAATAGCACCGCCACATATGCCTTGCGCAGTTCGGGGTTGTTTGGGTTCTGCTGAATGAGGCGGGGTAGGTCTTCAGGGCGGATGCGGGTTTGCATTTTCAACTGAGGCAAAGGCACATTCGGATTCAACCGTTCCCACTCTGCGCGCAGCTTTCGGTAGGCTTGGGTGTCGCCTGTTTGTTCGTAGAGCGCCAGCAGAAGGGCAACGGCTTGAGGGTTGTTCGGTTCCACGGTGTGCCACATCTCCAGTGCCCATCGCAGTCGCGTGCGGTCTTGGCGTTCATTGTAGAGTAGCACGAGGCTCTTCCAAGTTTCGGGCAGTGCAGGCTCATGTCCCACCGCTTGCAACAGATAGGCTTCCGCTTTGGAGTACTGCTTCTGACGCAGGGCGATTTGGGCTAATCCGATGAGAGGTGCTGCCGAGCGCGGATACAGCAGGCGCAGATGTTCGAACAACTGTTGGGCACGGCTCAGGTCGTTCCGATTAAGGGCTTCAACAGCCGAATCGAGCAGGTATTGCCCGGAAGCACCATCTCCCCCACTCGTCTCCCGAACTAAAAAAGCGCCATACCCATGCGTCATCGTGCCCCTGATTGTACCCACAGCAAGTTCTGTCATCCCCGTACCGCCAAGAAGGTGTTGCTGATGCTACGGCAACTCTACGAGACGGGTTTCGCCAGTTTCGCTGGGTGATGAGCGAGCGCATAGAAGGAAAGAGGGAGGGGCAAGCGAACTATGGCTCCGATGTGATGGCTCCCAAATCTGCCATTCGCCTTCAAAAGTGGTTGGCGCGGTGTGGCTACGGTTCCCGACGCGCGTGTGAAGCGCTCATCACCAGCGGGCGCGTGCAGGTGAACGGCTCACCCGCCCAACTCGGAATGAGCATCGACCCCAACACCGATGTTGTCTTGGTGGACGGAAAGCCTGCTCGCCCGATAGAAAAAAGGGTCTACCTGATGCTCCATAAGCCGCCGGGCTATGTGACCACGCGCCACGACCCCCACGCCGAGCGTACCGTGATGGAATTGATACAGGGCGTGTCGGTTCCTGTGTATCCTGTGGGGCGGTTAGATGCCGACTCGGAGGGGCTTCTGCTCTTCACGAACGATGGCGAGCTTGCCAATCGTCTGCTCCACCCGCGCCACAAGGTCGCCAAGACCTATCATGTGTGGGTTCAGGGCGTGCCGAGCGAGAGGGCACTCCAACAACTGCGTGAGGGCGTGCTGTTGGAGGAGGGTAAGACCGCCCCTGCGAAGGTGCGCTTGCTGAGACGGGAGGGGCGTCTGTCGGTGTTGGAAATCACCTTGTATGAGGGGCGCAAGCGTCAGGTCAAGCGGATGTGTTTGGCGGTGGGGCATCGGGTTCGGCGGTTGGTGCGAGTGCGCTTCGGTCCGCTCCGCCTGCCGAGCGACTTAGCCCCCGGCAAGTGGCGCTATCTCACCGATGAGGAAGTCCGCGCACTCAAGAAAGCAGTTGGCGAGCAGATAGAATGAAGGTATGGTAATGACAAAGCTCCCGGGGCAGGACTCGAACCTGCAACCTAGTGGTTAACAGCCACCCGCTCTGCCGATTGAGCTACCCGGGAACCTACGCCATGATTATACCACACCCACGGGGCAAAATGTCAAGGGGTTGGGAGGGTGTTCGAAAAAAAAAAAGTGGCTTGGGCATCCTGCCCATATGGCACTTGGGTTGGACGCCCGTCCCTTCGCATTCGCTCAGGGTGACGCGTGGCTGATGGGCAGGATGCCCGTGCTACGAATCGACTTTTCGAACACCCTCAGGGTTTGGGAGGCTGTTCGAAAAATCCATCTCGTAGCAGGGGGCATCCTACTTGGGAGATTCTTCGCTTCGCTCAGAATGACGGCGAGGAGCTTGCTCAGATTGACGGTGAGGGCTAAAAAAACAGCACTGCTTCGTCACCCTGAGCGAAGCGAAGGGTCTCAAACCCTTAACACCTCCCTGTTCCTTTGCAAAAGGGGGATTTTTCGAACGCCCTCCCAAACCCTTGACAAGGGGGGATAGATGGGGTATAATACCCCCCGCTTGCAGAGCGTATAACGCCCTGCAGAACCACCCAATGTAGGGGGGAGGCGAGGACGGGCGCTATGTCGCGGTCCAATTCGGTGGGCGAATTTTAGACTCGGTTCGTTTACCGTTTTGGATCATCGCCATAGGCGCTTCGTGTGAGCGTCTGAGTACCGAAACCGACCGCGCAAAAACACCCCAATCGCCTCCGAGTTCGGAACAGCTCGTGCTGTCCCGCGCTCGGTCGTAGCCAATAGGGCTACGAGACAATACAGTCAGGAGGATACAACGATGATACGGGTTGGTTTGCTGGGGAGCCGACCTGCGCGGTCGATGGGCTTCCTCGCATGCCTCCAGTCGCTCGGACGCATCGCCCGAGACTGGATTCTGCGTGCGTTTGCAGTCTCGTTCGCACAGGGTGCGGTTCAGATTCGTGAGTCTCGACCTGCAGAGGAGACCCCCTCGATGCACATCCACCACAATAGCGCCCAAGCGCTTGGCATGCATCTGCTGGTCGAGTTGTATGGGTGCAATCCGACAGCGATTGCCCATGTGCACGAGGTGGAGCGGGCGTTAGTGGATTCGGCTCACGCCTCGAACGCCCATATCGTGAGTCACTACTTCCACGCCTTCGAACCCTACGGCGTGTCGGGCGTGGTGATTATCGAGGAGTCGCACTACACCATCCACACCTGGCCCGAACACCGCTACGCGGCGGTCGACCTCTTCTTCTGCTCGGAAACGGTGGAACCTCAGCGCGCGATCGAGGTCTTACAAGAGCGGTTCCAGCCCGAGCGTACCGAGGTGATGGTGGTGCGACGCGGTCAACTCCCGCTGGACAAGTAGCCACCGTCTGACGAAATTTTTTTCTCGGCTGATCGAGAGGGCAACCCAAGCGCAAACCAAGAGAAAAAATTTCGGCTGTCAGAGAGGGCATGGCTTATGAAATGCAAGGTGGACAACCCACTCGCGCACTCTGTGGTCGCCCTCACGAAGGAGGGGGATGTAGGCATCGTGGCGCCTCAAAGGATGCTCCTGCCTGAAGGGCTTACGCTCGCATGTGGGCAGGTGCTGGCACCCATCGAGGTCGCCTACGAGACATACGGCACGCTCAGCCCCCAGCGGGATAATGTGGTTCTCGTTTGCCATGCCCTCTCTGGAGGCTCCCACGCCGCGGGTAGACATTCACCCGACGACCGCAAACCCGGCTGGTGGGACCTCTATATTGGACCGGGCAAAGCCCTGGATACCGAGCAGTTCTTCGTCATCTGCATTAATGTGCTTGCCAGCCCCTACGGCACTACCTCTCCGCTCTCGCTGAACCCGCGCACAGGTCAGCCCTATCGGTTGCAGTTTCCGCCCATCACCGTATCGGACTGGGTAGACCTGGAGCGTGCAGTGCTGGAACGGCTGGGGATACACCATCTCTACGCAGTGGTGGGGGGTTCGACCGGAGGAATGCGAGCGTTCGAGTGGGCGGTACGCTATCCCGATTGGGTGAGCCGAGCGATTGTGATTGCAGCGCCCGCACGCTCCAGCCCGATGGTGATTGCGCTCAACCATATTCAGCGTCAGACCATTCTGATGGGGTTGGAGTGTGGCGGTGACGAGGGCGCACAGCGCGGATTAGCACTGGCACGTATGCTGGCACACCTTTCTTACCTTTCGGAGGATGCCCTGTGGCAAAAGTTTGGGCGCGAACCGCATCCCGATCAAGATTTTTGGCGCATCCTGTATCAGATGGAGAGCTATTTGGAGTACAAGGCAAGTACCTTCCTCCAGCGCTTCGACCCTTACTGCTATCTCTACATCACCCGCGCGATGGACACCTTCGACTTGGGGGCGACTTACGGAGAAGGCGACCTTGCGCGTGCCTTAGAGCGCGTGCAGGCGCCCCTCTTCTTCATCAGCTTCACCTCCGATTGGCTATTTCCGCCCTCAGGTCAGGAAGAGGCGGTGCAGATACTGCGTGCGTTGGGCAAGCGCGTGCACCATGAGGTTATCGACAGCCCGTGGGGGCACGACTCGTTCCTTGTGGAGCGCGTGAAGCCCCAACTGCGCCCTGTGTTAGAGCAGTTCCTACACAGTTAGCCCTACCACGGCGTGGGTACGCGGTTCGGGTCATCGATCGGGCGTATCTCCACCTTGATGCCCCACGGCTGAAGGTCTTTCACCAGCATTTCTGCCTTGCGACGGGGGAGGTTCGTGAGAATCACAATCGGCACGCTCTCCAAAAGTTTCTTCACATCGGAGCGGGTGAGCGTGAGGAAACTCTCCAGATGGCTCAGGGCTTGCTCCTCTTTAGCCCGCTCCACGCCCAACAGCACCAGTTCATACGGCGTCGGGTCATCCTGAGCAAGAGGAGTTGGGGCAGGAGCAGAGGTACCCCCTGGAACGGGCATCGATACTTGCGTGCGAGGAGTGCCCGTCACCGAGAATTCACGCTGGCACTGCTCGCAAATCACTACCTTCGCCCGCGCCGAGACCTGCTCGGTAGAGCGACAATAAGGACAGCGTACCGCAATCACCTCCAGCACACGCCCGTTTTCAATCGGCACACGCTTCCCGCAGTGGTCGCAGGTGAAATCCTCTTGTGGGGGGGCGGTGAACAGCACCTCCTTCTGACAGAACGGACAGGTCACAGGCACGGCGGGCACTTGGCGCGTCTTGTAGTAGCACCAACCTGCATAGCCCCATGTGCCGAGCCAGATAATCCCGAAAATCCAGGATAAGTGCGTGAACATCCCGCCATAACGCCAGAACAGGAGGGTCAAGAGGAGCATCACCACCCCCACAATCCCCGAAATAACGGCTTGTGTGTACTCTCGCTCGACAGCCTCTGAACGCTTCATCGGCTCTTGCACACTCTCGCCTCCTCAGCGTTAATGTTCGTGCCTCCAGAACCGATTCCTGCAAACAGTCGTTCAGAACGAGAAGGAAAAGCAGGGTATAATCCCTTCAGAACAAGTATGCCGATTTCCATCACCGATATGGAGAGCCTCATTCGCCTACTGGATGAGCATCCAGAATGGGCAGAGGCACTCCAAGAGCGATTGGTCAACGAGAATGCACTGATGCGCCTGCTTCAGCAGAGACCAGAGCTGAGGGAGGCAGTGCGTCGATACATCCTCACGGAGGAGATACTCCAGGTTCCCAGTCTCCTGCGAGAACTCATCGAGCTGAGTCGCCAAACCACAGAACAGCAACACCAACAATCGGAGCAGTTGCGTCAGCAGTCGGAGTTGTTGCGTCAGCATTCGGGCATCTTGCAGGAGCATACCGAGCAGTTGCGCCAGCAGTCGGAGTTGTTGCGTCAGCATTCGGGCATCTTGCAGGAGCATACCGAGCAGTTGCGCCAGCAGTCGGAGTTGTTGCGTCAGCATTCGGGCATCTTGCAGGAGCATACCGAGCAGTTGCGTCAGCATTCGGACATCCTGCGGCAACATACCGAGCAGTTGCGCTGGCAGTCGGACACTCTCCAACAACATACCGAGCAGTTGCGTCAACAATCAGAACTCATAAGGCAGAATTCGGAACTCCTGCGCCAACATTCAGTTATGCTCCAGCATATTCTGGAGGTACAGGAACATCTTCTGCGCGACTCGCAGGACCTCAAAGAGTGGCGGCGTGGTGAGGAAGGGCGACGCGCAGGCGAGCGTTTCGAACTCCAGACGATTCGACGCGCACCTCGCCTGATGAATGGAGGCGTAGGGGGCAGAACAGAGGAGCCACATGTGCGTCAGCAACTAACCCAATGGCTCCAAAACCTATGGCAACAGGAGCCTGACCAGTATCCTGAGGATGAAGACGACCCCACGCTGGCTGACCTTATCTGGTGGAAGGATAATCAAGTAGCGGTACTCGAAATCTCGCTCAAAGTGAACGGCTACGATGTGGTGCGTGCGCGTCGACGCGCCGATATCCTGCGCCGAGCAGGCGTAAACGCCATCCCGATGGTGATAGGCGAAGAATGGGCGTCACCCGAATCCAAAATGCTTGCCGAACAGAACGCTGTCGAGTGGCTCATCAAGGGCGACCTCTCGCCTGGATATATTGCGTTCCGCCGTATGCGGGGGGAGCCAAGCTAAGTAAGACAATTTTCGAGGAGGGTGTTCGGAAAAAATCGGGAGATGAGAGGGTAAACTCAAAGAGGTGAAACAGTAGGCAGTATCCCATGTCGACTCCGCGCTTATTGTGCGTGCCGAACTTCTCGGAAGGGCGCAACGAAGAGACGATTCGAGCCATTCTTTCGGCAATCCAGTCGGCAGGCGTGCGTCTCCACACCGCTTCCTCCGATTGGGACCATCATCGTCTGGTGGTTGCCTTTTCAGGCACGCCTCTGCAAGTGAAGCGAGCGGTCTTGCGAGCAGGTGCAGTTGCCGTCGAGCGAATCGACCTGCGCCACCATCGGGGCGTGCATCCGCGCATCGGTGCGGTTGATGTAGTGCCGTTCGTGCCTTTAGAGGGCATGACCCGCGAGCAGGCGGTGCAGTTCTCTCATCAAGTAGCGAAGCGGTTCGCGCGCCAGCTGCGCGTGCCCGTCTACCTCTATGAGCATTCCGCAGGGGAGGGGCGTATCCGCGACCTGCCCACCTTGCGCAAAGGCGAGTTCGAGGAGTGGGTGGGCAAACGCCTTCATGGACTGCGCAAACCCGACTACGGTCCCGCTCGGCTCCATCCCAGCGCAGGGGCGACCATCATGGGCGTGCGCGACCCCCTCATCGCCTTTAATGTGAACCTGAAAATGCAGGGCGACGGATTTTTTTTTCTCTGCCGATCGAGAGGGGAACTCAAGCGCAAACCAAGAGAAAAAAATTTCGGAAGACAATTGCGCTTCAGAACCACTGCCCACTGCCCATTCCCCACTGCCCTCTATCGCCAAAGCAATCGCCCGCCGCATCCGCCAAGACCGAGACCACCTGCCCGAACTGCGCGGGGTGAGGGCATTAGGACTATGGCTCCCCACACGGCAGGTGGCGCAAGTATCACTGAATATTACTCAGCCCCAACATACCGACCTCGTGAAGGTCTTGAACTATGTGCGCGAACAGGCGCACGCACTCGGTGCTGAAATCCTCAACACCGAGTTGGTGGGGGTTCTGCTTGCGGAGGACGCAGCGCGTGCGCTCGCCAGCGCGCTTTCCCTGGCGCAGATTGAACCCTCCCAGATTGTAGGCTAAGAGCGTCTAACAAAAGTGGCTTGGGCGTCTCGCCTATCCCCGTCGTCATTCACCCCCACTCGTCATTCTCACCCCCTACCCGTCATTCTGAGCGAAGCGAAGAATCTCAGACCCTTCGCCACAGTGGAAAACGCCACAATCGCCCCCCAAACCCTTGACATTCCGAAAAAAAATGGGCTACAATAGAAACAGGACACGCGCCTGCAACGGCGTCAGTACAAATCTGAGTGAACGGAGGTCAAAAGATGATGAGAGGTACAATCGTACCGATGGCAGGGCTCACGGTGCGCCGACAGATGAGAATCTTGTCGTTCGTTGCGGTGCTATGCCTTGGGCTTGGCACACTCGCCTCGTTGAATGCGCAGTCTCTGACTTGGCTGGGCACGCTCCCCGGTACCGATCAGAGCGAGGCTTTTGGTGTCTCAGCGGATGGCACGGTGGTCGTGGGCTGGGCTGAGAACGACAGCGGTTATCAGCGTGCCTTTCGTTGGACACAGGTAGCGGGCATGCAAGATTTGGATACACTGGGTGGTCGCGTAAGTCGAGCATATAATGTTTCAGCAGATGGCACGGTGGTTGTAGGCTATGCAACTGACGCCAGCAATGAGATTCGTGCCTTTCGTTGGACGCCAGCGACAGGGATGCAAGACCTCAACCAGACCTACGCCTCCCTACTGACCGACGGCTCTGTGCTTCGGGATGCACGTGCCATCTCGCCCGACGGACGCTATATTGTGGGCTATGGCTACAACGCCCGCACGGGGCGAGTGGAGGCGTTCTTGCTGGATACCGCACCATCATGTCAGCGCCATAATGGCGATGTGGATAACAACGGCTGTGTGGACGATGCCGACCTGCTTGGGGTGCTGTTTGCCTTTGGCAACTCGGGCAGCAATCTGGGGCGTGTGGATGTGAACTGCGATAATGTAGTGGACGACGCCGACCTGTTGATTGTGTTGTTCAACTTCGGCGGTGGGTGCTAAGCCCTCACCCCCTGCCCCTCTCCCAGTGGGAGAGGGGAGTGAATGGCTCCCTCCCTCTCCTCGTGGGAGAGGGAGGGCGGGGGAGAGTGAGGGTTTGCAAAGGGAGGGTTGGGGTGGGGTGGCTTACCCCCCCTCCTGCAGGTTCCCCCCGTCAACGGGGGGAATCGGGAAGAAAGTAAGGTTCTCCCCGTCAACGGGGGGAACCGAGCCAAGCCCTCACCCCCAGCCCCTCTCCTACCGTAGCACGGGCGTCTCGCCCGTGCGCCTTCACCCCCTGCCCCTTTTTAGCCCTCACCCCCAGCCCCTCTCCCATAGGGAGAGGCTTACTGCACGACACTTTTTTGAGGGAGAATAGAAAATGGGCGCACACGGGGGTGCGCCCCTACCAAACCGCCTTGCCTGTAGGGGCAGCCCTTCATGTCTGCCCTTCTAAATTTAGAAAGCCAACCTCTGGCACAAGTACGAAAAACTGTCGTGCAGTAAGCCCATAGGGAGAGGAGTCGGGGGTGAGGGCTTCACTGGGAGAGGGGCAGGGGGTGAGGGCTAACCGAGTGGGGTAAGGACGAAAGCACAGATTGGATAGAGGGTTCCTCGCTTCAGAAGAGCTTACCTATGCCCGATAATTTATGGGTATGATGCGAGGCGCTTGGATGTGTTGGTGGCTGACGGCTGTGGTGAGTTTCGTCAACGCCCAGCGGACATCGCAGACGGCGGAGCTACTTTTCGCCGATCCTACAGAGATTGCTACCACTGCCACTCGCACCCAACGGCAGGTGAACCAATCGCCTGTGACGGTGCGCGTGCTTCCCCAGCGGTCGCTCGAATTAGGGGGCTGGATGGCAGTGCAGGAGGCGTTGGAGCGCCAGTTGCCCGACATTCTCCCGTTTGAAGGCTCGCTAATGCGCTTTCTGTCGGTGCGCGGCTCTTTTTCTTCTTCTGAGTTCAACGAGCGCGTGCTGGTGTTGCTCGATGGTGTGCCGTTGAATGACCCTGTGCTGGGGCATGTGCCGCTGATGGCGTTCCCGATGATGCCTTTGGAGCGGATTGAGGTGGTTTATGGTCCGGGGTCGGCTCTGTATGGGGCGAACGCCTTTGCGGGCGTGGTGGAGATGAAATCGGCGTCGCCTTCGGATGGGCATCGGTGGCGTGCGTGGCTGGGTGGGGGCGATGGAACGCGCCGCAATCTCGCCCTCTGGGGCGCGCACGCATCTTCTCGGTGGAAGTTCAGCGCCTCGGTGTGGGCGGGCGCGGACGGCGGCACCGTCGGCATCCACAACGATGCGGACACACGCTTCGGGCAGATGCAAATCCGCTGGCAGGCCTCGCCCACCGTTCAGTGGACTTTGCGCAGCTATCTGTTCTCGATGCGTCGTGGCGTCAACGGGCGCACCGTCGCCGTCGCGGGCACGCCCAATGACTTTTACGAGAACGAGCAACTTATCTGGTCGCTGGAGCGGTCGGTGCAGAATGGAGTACGCACGCACCACTGGCTGAGGCTCTATGGGCAGTCGGGCACGCACCTTTTTGACCGGGAGCAGTTGGCGGAACCGTTGCATGTGCGCTATCGTCGCTTAGGGGCGGAGGTTCTGTGGCAACATCAAGCGGGGCAGAATTGCTGGACTTTTGGGTTGGAGGCGCGTCAAGAGAGCGCGTCGGGCAGCCTGTTGCGCCCTGCGCCTACTACTACCCTTTGGAGCGCATACGCCCAGCTCGAATGGACGCGCGCACCGCTTTACCTGACGCTCGGCATGCGCCACGATAACCACTCCATTTATGGTCATCAACGCAGTGTGCGCGGGGCGCTGGTCTATTCCCCAACAGCCCGCTGGTCGCTCCGTGCCTCTTACGGCACCGCGTTTCGTGCCCCCAATTTCGCGGAACTCTACACCAAAGGGTACTGGGTCTGGACACCCATCGAGCTGGACTTCTCACCTGTCTACGCGATGGGCGACCCGAACCTGCGCCCAGAGCAGATTACGGCGTGGGAGATTGGGCTTCATCACCAGATTTCGGAACGGCTTCAGCTCGACCTGAGTTACTTCGACAAAGACCACGCGAACCTCATCTCGTTGGAACTCCATGAGGGGCATCCGAGTGGGATTACTTGGCAGCATGCGCACTATCGCAACCTTATGCACTATCATGTGGCGGGCTGGAGTGCGTCGCTGGGGTGGCAACTGAGCCAGCATCTCCAGTTTGCGACCAGCTGGTTCTATGTTGCCACCCGCCACTGGGGCAGTTATTCGAGCCATCCCACCGTGCGCCAGATTGGTCTGACCCGTTCGCGCTGGGTGGCGAGCCTGCGTGGTGAGTTCAGCCCGCGCCTTTCATGGCAGCTGGAGAGCGTGCTACCGCCCTACGATACGGGCACACAGCAACCGTTGCTTGCACTGGCGCTGGGCTATCAACCCGATTCCCATCGCGGATGGCAATTGAGGCTGGACAACCTGCTAAATGCTCGTTATTCCCTCTCGCCCCTTCTGCGTACCCATGGCATTCGCCTAAGCCTCTCCTATCAGCAGAGCTGGTAGCCTTTGCTCGCCCTGCTGTACCCCAATAGCCGTTGTTCAGGGATTTGTGCTTAGGTTGTCACGGTCACCGAACGCGTCGCAAAGCGCAGTTGGAAATTATCGGGCGCGATTCCCGTGCTTTCATAATCTAGCAGCTGCTGGAACGAATTTGAGCTGACCCACACTTGGAAACTGGCATCCCCATGACGACTGCGCTGGAGGTCCCACGCGCTGTTCCAGCCACTGAGCGTGTTCAGTACGAGCGTAGTGTATCGCGAGTCGCTCCCAAGCCGGCCTGCGCTAATTACTTCTGTTCCATCGGGACGGCTGTTGATCTCCGTCCAGCGTGAACCGATAGCCACCACAGGAATGGTTTTGTTTAAGTGGGAAAGGAGCGGGGTATGCACTTGTCCCCCATGTCCCCAGTCTGAACAGGGGGCAAGGGGGGATTCGGAGGGAGGGGCGGGGTGGGTGAGGGCTTATCGAGGCTAAGAGATAAGGGTTTTCGCTCTGAAACCTGCACGAGGGCTTTTGAAGTGGAACCAAGACTGTGTACCCTTGTCAGCCGTTGACGGGGGGAACCTTAAGGAGGGGGAAATTGCTTGCCGAAAAATGTGGATGAACTGGTAGAAACTGAACCTGAACTGTGTACCCTTGTCAGGTAGGGCATGGGGAGTGGTTTTTGGGAGATTCCTCGCTCCGCTCGGAATGACAAGTTGGGGGAATGGGGTGTGGGCACTGGAAAATGGGCGCTCTGTAGCCGATAATCGTCTTCGATGCCGACTTTCCACTGCCGACTGCCCACTGCCCCCTGCTTGGACTGGGAGCGACTGCGCGAACGGGTGCGCCTGTGCGATCCTGTGCGTCGGAACGGGCGAGTTGTCGGTGCGGTCGGGCTTCTGATCGAATCGCAGGGACCGCACGCCAGCGTCGGGGAGGTCTGCCTGATTGAGCGCGGGCGCAACGAACCGCCTCTCCCTGTGGAGGTGGTGGGCTTTCGCAACGGGCGCACCCTGCTCATGCCTCTTGGCTCTACGGAAGGCGTGGCGCCCGAAAGTGAGGTCATCCCCACCCATCAAACGGTGTCGGTCGGGGTAGGCGATGCGCTCTTGGGGCGTGTGCTGGACGGCTTAGGCAACCCCATAGACGGTAAACCCGCACCCCCCACTCCCGAACGCTATCCGCTGATGGCGAATGCGCCCCATCCGTTAGAGCGTCCCCCTCTGCGAACGCCCCTTCCACTCAGAGTACGCGCTATCGATGCTCTGCTCACCTGCGCTCAGGGGCAACGCGTAGGCATCTTCGCAGGCAGTGGCGTTGGCAAAAGCACCTTGATGGGCATGATAGCCCGCTATGCAGAGAGCGATGTGAATGTGATTGCACTGATTGGCGAGCGGGGGAGAGAAGTGCGGGAGTTTATCGAGCATAGTCTGGGCGAGGAGGGGTTAGCGCGTTCTGTCATCATCGTGGCGACTTCAGACCAGCCAGCGATTGTGCGCCAGAAATGCGCCTTCACCGCTATTGCAGTTGCCGAGTATTTCCGCGACCAAGGGAAACAGGTGCTGTTGATGATGGACTCGCTCACACGCCTTGCGATGGCACAGCGCGAAATCGGACTATCGGCTGGCGAGCCTCCCTCTGCACGGGGCTACACCCCCTCCGTGTTCGCCCTCATGCCCCGCCTGTTGGAACGCGCTGGTACGAACGCCACCGGCGCCATCACCGCCTTCTACACTGTACTGGTCGATGCCGACGATATGAACGACCCGATAGCCGACACCGCACGCGCCATCTTAGACGGGCATATCGTCCTCTCGCGGTCGCTCACCCAGCGAGGGCACTATCCGCCCATCGATGTGTTGGCGAGCCTCTCGCGCGTGATGCCCAACATCGTGAGCGAAGAACATAGGGAGCGCGCCAACCGCTTCCGACGCCTGCTTTCTGCCTATCGCGATGCAGAAGACCTCATTCTCATCGGTGCCTATCAGAAGGGTACGAACCCGCTCGTTGACCACTATCTGGAACACGAGCGCGCCATTCGGGAGTTCCTTTGCCAAGCACCAAACGAGCAGAGCGATTACGACGAGACCCTAAAGAGGTTGTACGCACTTACCGAAGGTATAGAGTGATGCGCAGATTTCGTTTTCGATTGGGCAGGGTGTTGAAGTATCGCGAGAGCCGAGAGCAGATTGCCTATCACGCCCTTCAGGACGCTATTCGCCAGCGGGTACAACACGAGGAGCAGATTCGGCAACTGAAGCACCAGATAGAGCAGATGGCGTCCGAGCGTCTATCCCCCCATGAGTGGAAGAGGCGCGAGGCTCTGCTGAGTGCGTTGCACACCCGTCTCCAAACCCTTTCCGATGCGCTCCCGCTGTTGATAGAGCAAGAGGAGCGGGCGCGCGCCGTCTACCTACAGGCGCGCCAAGAGCGCGAAGCACTCACACGCCTCCACCAGCGCGCCTATGCCCACTACCAGACGGAGCTTCAGCGCGCGCTCCAATCGCAAATGGACGAGGTGGTCGCCGTTGCGTATCAGCGAACAGTTTCAGAGAACGCTTCAGAGGGTTCAGGAAATCCAAGCTCGCATCGTCCAAGTGCAGGGGAAACCGCCCTTTGAACCTGTGCTGAGGGCATATTCTGGGCAGAGTGGTTCGGGAAAAGTGCCACCGGTAGGCTTTCCCGCCGATACCCCTTTGCCCCCTGGCTTCGAGGTGCGCCCAGCACGGCAGTGGGAAGCGGTGGTCGCCCCGATTGCCCAAAAGTATGGGTTCGACACCGAGCTTATCCTGAGGATAATTGAGGCAGAATCAGGAGGTAACCCGAACGCCGTCTCACCTAAAGGCGCGATGGGATTAATGCAGTTGATGCCCGCCACTGCCCGCGCCCTGGGCATCAGCAATCCCTTCGACCCCGTTCAGAATATTGAGGGGGGTGTCCGCTACCTACGCCATCTGCTCGACCGCTTTGGAGACCTGCGCTTAGCCCTCGCTGCGTATAACGCAGGACCAGGCAATGTTCAGCGCTATGGAGGCGTGCCCCCATTTCCAGAGACCCAGCGATATCTCGAACGCATACTGGGCTGAGTAGCAGAATCGCAGAACAAGGGGCAAGGGAATAAGGGCTGAACATCCCCACTGCCCCCTGTCGATTGTCTATTGCCCCCTATTCGGGTAAACTCCCTCTATGCGCATCTATACTCGCACGGGGGATACGGGCGAAACGGGGCTAATCGGAGGTCAGCGCGTTCCGAAGGATGACCCGCGAGTCTGCGCCTACGGCACTGTAGACGAACTCAACGCCACCTTAGGGCTGGCACGCCTCTATGTGGAGCATGAAGACTTAGACCAGTTGCTGGAGCAGTTCCAGAACCAACTGTTCGACATCGGAGCGGAGCTCGCCTCGCCTCCCGACCGCGCCCAGCAGTTTTCCGCCATCGACGAGAGCCATATTCAAGCCTTAGAGCACGCCATCGACCAGTTGGAAGAGGAGTTGGAGCCGTTGCGCCAGTTCATTCTGCCCGGTGGCACGCCTGCCTCCGCCTATCTGCACTTGGCGCGCACCGTATGCCGAAGGGCAGAGCGCGAGGTCGTCCACCTGAGCCGAATCAGCACCGTAAGTGCCTCCATCATCCGCTACCTGAACCGCCTGAGCGACCTGCTGTTCGTGATGGCGCGGGTGGCGAACCATCGTGCAGGCGTGCCCGATGTGAAGTGGGGCGAGCCCGGCTGGCGCAAAAAACGCTCGAAATCGGAGGGAGCCACCGAATGACCGCCACCTATGCCCAAGTCGCTGACTATGCAGGCTGGCTTGACCTCACCGAGTGGGGAGTCGCGCGAGTCTACGGTGCCGACCGCCAGCGGTTCCTACAGACCCAGACCACCAACGACCTGCGCCCCCTCACTCCCGGCACAGGTGTCCACACTGCTTTCTGCACGCCTACAGGACACCTGCTTTCGGACGCCGTGGTTCTGGAAAGGGGCGAGGAGTATCTGCTGATTCTGCCCCCCGAAACCTTCGGCACCATAACCCAACGGCTCAGCGAAGCGATAATCTTGGACGATGTGATGCTCATGCCCCTCCAAGAGGGGTTGGGGCTGCTGAGCCTACAGGGCACGCGCGCCGAAGAGGTGCTGGAAGAGTTGGGACTGGAAGCCCCGCCTGCTGGGGAGTTGCGCCACGCGATTCGGTTGTGGCAGTCGGCTGAGATTACCTTCATCCGCCACGACCGCACTGGCTTTGGGGGCGTGGACTTGCTGGTTCCCTATCCGATTATGGAGGAGTTTAAGACTGCGCTGATTGCTACCGAGTGCCTGCCCATTCCCGAAACGCTGTGGGAGGTTCTGCGCTACGAGGCAGGTATCCCGCGCTATGGTATCGATATGGACGAGCGCACCCTCGCTCCAGAGATGGGCAAGCCGTTCGAGCAGAGCCACATCAGCTATACGAAGGGCTGTTATACGGGGCAGGAGGTGTTGATGCGCATTCATGCACGCGGGCACACGAACCGCACATGGGTTCCCCTGCGCATCGAGGGCGAGTCGAGACCCCCACGGGGAACCCACCTCAGTGCAGACGAACGACCCGCTGTGGGCTGGATAACGGGTGCGGTTGTCTCTCCTGCACTGGGAGGGGCGATTTTGGCGTGGGGGTTTGTCCGCAACGCTTACATCGCCCCCGAGACTCGGCTTATTGTGGAGTATGACGCCCGCCCTCAGGCAGTGGTGCTACCGAGCGCACCTCGACCAGCAAGGAGGTAATCTCAGTGCCCAAAGCGCGCATACAGTATGTCTGTTCGGAGTGTGGCTACAGTTCGCCTCGGTGGGTGGGGCGGTGCCCTGAGTGTTCTGCGTGGAACAGCATGCAGGAAGAGGTCGTCGGAGTGGTGAAGCCCTCTGCCAAGCGTGGTGGTGCGCTCACCCCTGTTTCGGCTCTGCCATCCCACTCTCTAAGCGAACTCCCTGAAGAAACCGAAACCCACCTGCCTACAGGCATCAGCGAGTTCGATAGGGTGTTGGGCGGTGGGGTGGTGCCGGGCGCCATCACACTGGTCGGTGGGGAGCCAGGTATCGGCAAGAGCACGCTGATGCTTCAAGTGGCACATGTGCTCACTCGGTATGGAACGGTGCTATACATCACGGGCGAAGAGTCGCTTCGGCAGTTGCGCATGCGTGCCGTGCGCCTGCATGCGAGCCATCCGAACCTGCGCGTCGCCTCAGGAGCCGAACTGGAGCCGATCGTTGCCCTGCTTCAATCGCAAACGCCTGTTGCAGGAGTCATCGACTCGATTCAAACCCTGTACACCCCTGAGCTGGACGCCCCACCGGGAACTGTCTCTCAAGTGCGCACCTGCGCGACTGCGCTCCAACGACTTGCCAAAGAGCAGGAGATTGCGCTCTTCCTGATTGGGCATGTGACCAAAGAGGGCGCAATCGCAGGTCCAAAGGTGCTGGAACATCTGGTGGATACGGTGCTTTACTTTGAGGGCGACCCTCAAGGGCTATTTCGCATTCTGAGGGCGACCAAGAACCGCTTCGGTGCCACCGACGAGATTGGCGTGTTCGATATGCGAGCGGAGGGGTTAGTGCCTGTGCCGAACCCGTCCGAACGGTTGTTGGCAGAGCGTGCGGGCGATGCGCCAGGTTCGGTGGTGTTCCCCGCTTTGGAGGGGAGCCGTGCCCTGCTGATGGAGATACAGGCGCTTACGACCCCATCGTTCCTCAACAATCCGCGTCGGGTCATCACGGGGCTGAGTTACGAGCGGGTGAGCCTCGTGCTGGCGGTGATGGAGAAACGGCTGGGCTTTCGGCTGATTCAGCACGATGTGTTCGTGAATGTGCCCGGTGGGCTGCGCGTGTACGAGCCTGCGTCCGATTTGGCGGTGATGGTGGCGGTGGCATCGGCGATGCGCGGTCAGCCCGTGCGCCCTGATTTGGTGGTGTTTGGGGAGGTCGAGCTGGCAGGCGAGGTGCGGGGTGTACCTCGGCTGGAGACGCGCCTTCAAGAGGCATCACGATTGGGCTTTCGGTATGCGATTGTGCCCGTTAGTAACCTTCAACGCCCCCATGCTCGCCTGCCGATGAGTGCCCTGCCTGCCCGTACCGCCCAACAGGCGATCGAACTCGCCCTCTCGGCTACGCCGTCCCGAAAGACTCCCAAACCTAAAGCCGCAGAGGAACCATCTGACCCCTTTG
>FWWL01004425.1_pt1 | contig 19150 bp, 11 predicted proteins | sample 2228331 | NCBI WGS metagenome assembly FWWL01 (sample SAMEA103939775, study PRJEB20133) | metagenome | reverse complement strand
GTCGGGGTGGTTTCCATCGGTGTGGCCGAGGACCTTGTCCTGTCCACACATTAACGCTTTTGGAAGGGGATGGTTCCGATGTGCGAGTGGTTTCCTTCCACGAGACGCACGAATGGGACCCGGTGCAGCTTTTCGACGGGCGAATTTTGTACACGCGGTGGGATTATGTCGATAGGAACGCCGTCTTTTACCAGCAGCTTTGGACCGTTCGCAGTGATGGGACGTTTGTCCAGGCTTATTACGGGAATAATACGTTCAACCCCGTCGGCATTTGGGAGGCCCGACCGATACCGGGTACCCATGCGGTGATGGCCACGGCTGCTGCCCATCACGCCATGACCGCCGGGTCGATCATTCGCCTTGATGTGTCCCGGGGAATTGACGGGCCCGGGCCAATAACCCGCCTAACGCCGGACGCCCTCTTTCCGGAGAGCGAAGTCCCTGTGGTCAACCGATCGGGCGGGAGGTGGTTTAATCCGGTGGGCGTGATACCCCCTCCGTCGCCGGAAGAGCAGAAGCGATTTCCGGGTCATTGTTATCGGACACCGTATCCCCTGTCGGAAAAGTACTTCCTCGTTGCCTACAGTTATGACCCGCTGATCGGTGAACCCGATGCCAATCAGGTCAACATGTTTGGCATCTACCTGATGGACGTCTTTGGGAACAAGGAATTGCTTTACCGTGATTTGAACATCTCGAGTCTCTGGCCGGTCCTTGTGGGAAACACGTCCGCTCCCCAGCAAGGTACCCCAAAAGTGGCGGTTCACTTGGCGAATCACGTTGTCGGGGAAAGCAACGAGGGTGTATCCCCAGGTACCCAAGCCAGTGAAAGCCCGCCTCAAGCGGAGGGCGAATTTCTATTGACCAACGTTTACGCGGCGTGGCCACGACTACCACCGGTCAAGATTACCCGATTGCGGATCGTCCAAGTCCTGCCGAAATCGACGTGGCACGCCAACGACCCGCCTTTGGGGCTGCCCAATATCTCTCCGGGAAAACAGGTTTTGGGTACCGTCCCCGTTGAGCCGGACGGATCGGCGTATTTTCGGGCCCCGGCGGGAAAGGCCTTGTCCTTTCAAGCCCTCGATGAGATGGGCCGGGCCGTTCAGATCATGCGAAGTGTTACGTACGTCCAGCCGGGGGAAATCGCTTCTTGTATCGGTTGCCATGAGCCGCGAAACACCGCACCTGCCGTGAGCCATCTGCCGCTGGCAGCGAGACGGCCGCCGTCGGAGATCACACCGGGTCCCGCGGGCTCGCGGCCCTTGAGCTTTCCGATCCTTGTTCAGCCGGTGCTCGACCGGCATTGTGTTCAGTGTCACGGAGAAAAAGAACCGGGCGGCGGTATCGTCCTCAGCGGAGTTCCCCAAGGGCGTTACACAAAGGCGTATCTAGCCCTGGTCCCGTACGTGCCGTATGCGGACTGGGCAGGCCGTCCGGGGGATTTCCGGGTGGTCAATTCCGAGCCTGTCACGCAGCCCGATTTCTTTGGCGCCCGGGGATCAAAGCTCATGACGATGCTTTTGGAAGGCCACCATGATGTCCATCTCGAGCAAGATGACCTGGAAAGGCTGATAACCTGGATGGACTGCAACGCCCTGTTTTATGGGACGTTCAAGCCTGAGGATCAAAAGCGGCAGCAGCGGGGGGAAGTCATCGCAGGGCCGGCACTAGAATAGCGATTGGAATAGCGCGGGTGCGCTGTGCGGGGAAAGCGCTATCCTACTTTTGGAGGGAGTGGGCAAAAGAAAACCGAGAAGATTGTTGCAAATGCGGTATGGTGCGGTTAGACTGTAAGCAACACGTTGGTTTTTGCCTCCATGATAAGCCCCCCCGCGTTTGTGACACGAAAATCGGAACAAATTCCTGCCTTGGATTACCTCGGCCATCATTCACGGATGTTGTCATTTTTTGCGACGCAGCTGTGTACATAATGGTGGTCGTTTGGTGTTTTGTTGATGCGGCTTGGTAGTACGACCTTAACGCGACAAACGACCGATCGGTGGTGCGCGAGTAACGCATTGCCGTTTGTTGCTTTGCGAGCATTGTGTGAACTGGCCTTGATTTCCCGCAACGTTTGGGCGTAAGCCGCGGTGCGAATCGATTAACCTTTTTTAGCACAAGGCATTCTTACGGTGAGCCTCCAAACGCGAGAACGCAGCATGATTCGGAGAGTCTGTGATGACGGGGTCGGCTATTCGGTTGTCGATCTCACGGATGTCCGACACGTGTTTGCCGCGGCGGTGCCCCGTTGCGCCGGCGACTTGGCGACGCAAACGTGGGATGCGCTTCGCACCATTCAGGCGGTGATGAAGGAGGAGAGCACATTAGGCTCCATCGTTCATCAGGTGGTGTTCCTTGCCGAATACGAAAAGGTTGATGAGTGCCGCCAGGTGATGCGGGAGTTCTACGGGACCGACTTCCCGGCAACGACGTATGTCCCTCAGAAACCCTGCCAAGGTGGGATCGTTTCCATCGAAGCGTTAGGCGTGGGGCGGAAACGCGGTGATGTCGTCATTGACCGACGAAGTGAGCAGCTTGTGATCGCATCGCACAACGATGTCTCATGGGTTCACTGCGCAAACATCGTGCCCGATTCCGGGATTGACGGAGTCTATCATCAAGCTCTGAATGCTTTCCAGAAAATGAAGGACATGTTGGGAGGGGCCGGTGTGCGGTTCGATCAAGTGATCCGCACTTGGTTATATCTCGGTGGAATCGTAGAAGGAGATGGGGAAGGACAACGTTACAAGGAACTGAACAGGGCCCGTACGGACTTTTACCAGGGTGTCCCGTTTCTCTCCGACCGCCTCCCGGTCCACCTCAAAGAGGCCTATCCTGCCAGCACCGGGATTGGGGCCGACGGGCATCATCTCATCATGAGTTGCATCGCCCTTCAGACGCCGCGGACAGATATCGTTGCCATGCCGCTCGAAAACCCCCGGCAGACACCGGCCTTCGGTTACGGGTGCCAGTACGGGATCAAAAGCCCTAAGTTCTCCCGGGCGATGGCACTTTCCTGCGGGGCGTATGCCACCATTTTCATATCGGGCACGGCAAGTATCATCGACTCCGAAACACAGCATATCGGAGATGTGGAAGCACAAACCCACGAAACACTGGATAACATTGCCGCGCTGATCAGCGAAGAGAACCTAAGTCGTCACCATTTGCCGCAATTGGGGACGACATTGGACCAGTTGGCCCTCGTGCGGGTGTATATCAAACGGGCGGAGGACTATCCCAAAGTCCGCGCCATTTGCGAGCGAAGACTGGGAGACGTTCCCACCATTTACGCCGTGGCCGATGTCTGTCGTCCGGAATTGTTGGTGGAAATCGAGGGGATTGCGTTTTCCCAGCGGGGGTGTCCGTCGGGTCAATGCTAAAGGACCTTATTGTATTCGGCACGAATCGCTCAAACCGGCGTTGATCGGCTGTTTACCGCTCGGTCTCGAAAATCTTGGCAAACGCCTTGTCAATGTCTGCGTAGGCGAAGGAAAATCCAGATTCTTCCAACCGTGCCGGTATCACGCGAGTACTCGCTAAAAGCACCTCTTGGGCAAGCTGTCCGAAAAGCAGCTTCAACAGCAGCGGCGGCACAGGGAGGATTGCCGGACGACGAATGGCCCTGGCGAACGCCTTGGTGAAGTCTCGGTTACGCACCGGATGTGGGGTCGTGATGTTTACGGGACCACGTATTTCTGGATGATTCAAGAGAAACTCCACGGCACGGCAGACATCTTCGAGGAGAACCCAGCTCCACCATGCGCGACCCAGCCCAATAGGACCACCTAGGCCAAGACGGAAGACCGGCAAAAGCGAGGCAACCGCACCGCCATGCCGGGCAAGGACTTGCCCAAAGCGGAGATTCACCACGCGAACACCGTATTCCTCTGCAGAACAGGCCGTAGTTTCCCACTCTTCGACAACTTTGGCGAGAAAGCCGGTCCCCCGCGATGACGCTTCCGTAAGGACTTCCTCGCCACGGTCACCGTAATAACCGATGGCCGACGCACAGAGGAAAAACCGCGGTGGCGATGTTGTCTTCCGCAAAGCCTCTACGAGTAACCTGGTTGAATCAATGCGACTGCTACGGATCAATTGCATAAACGATGGAGACCAACGCCGTGACGCGATGCTCGCGCCGGCCAGATGAATAACTCCATCCAGGGCCTCGATGGTCTTAACGTCGATCAGTTTACGCTCGGGGTCCCAGGGGATTTCGTCTGCTGCCTGGGTATCCCGCCGCACAAAACGACGAACCTCATGCCCCAGCGACCTCAAGTGACTCACGAGCGCGGTGCCGATCAACCCTGAGCTTCCCGTTACGGCGATCTGCATCATCTTTGATGCACTCCATGAAAATACCCCACCCTGCGCAATGTGGCAGGCATGGGGTGTGTGACCATCAACGACGAGATCGATGGAACGATCTCTGTCGGTCAATTTCCGTCAGTCGGTGTGGAACACTTCCGGAATTGGCTTCCACCACTTTCCTTCCGGTGTACCCGGCAGGCGGATTTGGCATGGATCGGTTTCCTTCCACCAGCGCTGGGTTTCGGGATCAGCCGCGATCTTTGCCATATCGGCCTCAAAATCGTCACCCACATACTCAAAGTAGCTGAACAAATAAAGTTTTCCTTCGAGTTCGGCCAGATAAATCGAGTAGTTACGGATGTTCGAGTCACGAATTCGCTTGAGGACGCCTGGCCAGGTGTTGGCATGGAGTTGGATGTAATAGTCCTTTTTCTCGGGACGCAGGCCGATGACTTGGCCAACTCGCATGACTTTCTTGACCTCCCTGCCGGTGGAAGCTCCTCCGCTTTGCTCTGCGGCGTGACCGGTCACCCAGAGATGATTGGCGAGAAACCCCAACGCGAAACCGGTGGCGAGCAGCGCCACCACGGCACCTTTGTGGAAAAGAGTTTGGGCAGTCATTCGATCCTCCGTTGTTCAAAAACAGGGTTAGCGAAAACCGTCTTGTTGTGACCAACCAACTCAATGTTGGGATTATTCACACCCGGCCCACAAAGTCAAGCGAGCGCTCTTCACGGCGTCATTCCCTTTGCTGTGACGGGCGTGGGCTCAACAATTACGTCCTCGGGCTCTCTATCAGGGTTGATAGCGAAAGGTGATATGCCGTTGTTGCCATTCTTCTCGTGGGGAAGGGAAATCGGTTCGGAAATGGCAGCCGCGGGATTCTTCCCGGGTTAAGGCCGCCCGGATGATGAGTCTGGCGACGGTGAGCATGTTCTGTAATTCCCATCCCTGAGGGTGATTAAACTGACGGGGCAAGACATAGCTGCACCAACGTTCGACGTCCTCCAGGGCTTCCATCATGCCTTCTTTTTCCCGTCGCACGCCCATACTGCGCCACATCAAACTTTTTACCGAGTTGCGGATATCAACAAGGTCAAGTGGCTCGTGGGCCGGAGGTGTGGGGGCATTGGCCAGCGGCAACACCGAGAAATCATCAGGCTCTTGTTTGGCGGCTTCACTTGCCCCTTCACCTGCCCGGCGGCCATAGACGATGGCTTCAAGGAGACTATTGGAAGCCAGGCGGTTGGCACCGTGCAAACCAGAAGAAGTGACCTCGACCGTTGTTCGACCCACGAGATCGACTGTAACTCCCCCCATCATGTAATGGGCCCCAGGACGGACGGGAATCCGATCGCGGGTCAAATCGAGGCGAAACTCCTCACAAATCTTGGTAATCCCGGGGAATCGCTGCCGGATCTTCTCAGGGTCCAAATGCGTCAGATCAAGATAGACGCAGGGATGCCGCGTTTTGGCCATTTGCTCCACGATGGCGTTGCTCACGATATCGCGCGGGGCAAGTTCACCGCGGGGGTCGTAATCGAACATGAAGCGATGCCCATGGCGATCCACGAGCCAAGCGCCTTCGCCCCGCATGGCCTCCGTGATGAGGTGCCGCGCACTCCCGGCTATATAAAGAACGGTCGGGTGAAATTGGATAAACTCCATGTCCCGCAACTCGGCCCCCGCCCGATAGGCAAGGGCCATCCCATCGCCGGTTGCGACCTCGGGATTGGTCGTTTCTCGATACAACTGGCCACACCCTCCCGTTGCAAGGATCGTCTGCTTGGCCCAGATTAGTGTCCGCCCATGGCGGTGATTCCAGACCATGGCCCCGCGGCACCGGCCTTCCCATGTCAGGAGGTCGATGGTGAACGTATCCTCCCAAATATCGATGTTCGGTTGCTGGCGGACCCGATCGTAGAGAATCCGGACAACCTCGCGCCCCGTGGCATCTCCATTGGCATGGACAATCCGGTTGTGACTGTGGCCGCCTTCCCGTCCCAGGGCGAGCCGGTCTTCGACCCGATCGAATTCCGCGCCCCAAGCGATGAGTTCTCGGATTCTTTCCGGCCCCTCAGAGACGACACTCTGGACAACCGTTTCATCGCAAAGTCCACCGCCGGCTTCAAGCGTATCGCGGACGTGGTTTTCAACGGAATCCTCAGGATCCATCACCGTGGCGATCCCGCCCTGGGCGTGCCAACTATTGGAACCCTCACGACCGTCTTTACATGCGACGAGGACCGACAGCTTGGGATCGACGGCCAAGGCCGAACGCAGACCCGCCAGTCCGGCACCGATCACGAGCACGTCTGTAAAAAAATGCGGAATCTGACGAGGGTGGAAAGGCGTCAGGTACCGCGGTTCGACCGATTTCATAAAGGACTCCTCACATGAACTTTCAAAGAACATCGTAAATACAGACCACCATCCGATCTGGCGAGGTGGTCTGACCGGAATCCTCGGATCATCTCCGGGGATGTCTTCAGAAGACAGCCTACGGTGTCGCTCCGAGTGACTTCAAGTAGGCCTCGAAATACTCACTACATTGGGGAGGGGGAGGGATGTCCCGACCGGCATCCATTCCACGCAGGCCGTCTTGGTGTTGCCGAGTTCCCTGGATTGTACTACTTCTCGGCTTCAAGCCAAGGCTTTTGAATATCTCGTTGAGTTGCTTTTGCGCCATTTTGCCTTTTGGCGAGGGATCTTCCGCGGCCTGCTTCAGCTCTTTCCAGCGACGGAGGAATTCGGCCGCGTCTTCGGGACTCCATCCCAATTGTCCCAACAGTTCCTTGTCGGGATTTTGTTTCGCCAATTCCTGTTCCAGGTAGCGAAGGACCAAATCGGTTTGTCGTCGTGCGAACTCCAAATTCGGATCATCCACCGGCGTATCCACAGAAGGAGCACCACCGCCCGGCCCTTGAGGCCCGCCGGGCATCCCACCTTGAGAGGGCGGACCTCCTCCCATCTGCGACGGTGTGCCTCGCGAGCCTCGATCGACCGGCCCTGTGGTCCCCGGACGGTCGGCGGCCTGTCCCTGTTGTGAGGAACCTTTCTGACTTTGTCCACCGGTGCTCGACTGCGCCGAAGTGCCAGACTTAGCGCCGGCCTGACCCGCTTCTTGTCCCTCGGGGCTGGTGACGGGAGTGCCTTCTTGAGAGTCGGTTGGGGTCTGCGAGCCGGGCGTACCTTCACCCGGTTGAGGCGACTGCCGCCCACCGCCGTGACCACCCATCCCCACCTGATCACCGGCAACACCTTGGGGCGGTTGATGAGGGCTTTGGCGGGCGGAACTGTCTGGCTGACTGGCTGCTGGAGGTTCTCCCGATGTCTGCCCGGCAGGATCACGATCCGACGGTCCGCTCTCGCCTGGAGGTGCACCCACAGGCGGAGCCGCGGCAGACTCACCTTGACGCGCGGAGGCCGGAGGATTATCAACCGGTTGTTGCACCCCGGACGGCATATCGGGACTAGCCCCAGGCCTGGCTTGGGCACCTTGCTCGGGCATGGCCTGCCGAGAAGTTGTACCTTCCGCAGCGTTGGTCGGCGATGACGTCGCTGGTTTTTCGCCTTGAGTCGGCCCCTTTTGCGCTTGTCCCGGCGAGGCCTTTTCACTTCCCGTGGCTTTCTCCCCCCGGCTCAATTGCGAGGGATCAATCCCTTTCTTCTCCAGATAGGAAAGAATCCTCTCCACGGCTTCCCCGGGGTTAGTGATACCATCGACTTTCTCACCGGGACGGGTTTCGCTTTGGTCGGCAGTTTGTTCCCGGCTTGCGCCTTGAGCTCCTACTCTTCTATGTTCGAGTGGCGACCCGGAACCGTTCGCACCCTGCGAGCCGGACGTGCGGTCACCACCGGTCCCCTCACTTGAACTGGCGGAACTGCGATCGTCACCTTGCTGTTGGCCAGACTGACCACCTCCGGATGCCCTGGACTCGGAACCGGCCCCTTTTTGAGGGCTCGCTCCGCCTCCCTGTTGCGATCCACCGGGCTTCTTACCCTGATTTGGGGAAAGATCAGGCGATGCCTGGGTTCGACCGGTTTGTGCCCGAGCCTCGGGTTGCTCCGCTTGAATACCCTGCGAACCCGTTCCCGATTGGTTCCTCTCAGCGGGCTTTTCCGAGGGCGGGCTCACATTTTCTTGATTGGGAGAGGGTTGAGCACTCGCCTCGCGCCCTTCCGGTTGTTCGCCCAAGCCGGCCTTGCCCAACTCTCCGGAGTTGTGCTGTCCTGTTTCGGTTTGCTGCCGATCAGAGGGAGTTGACGCCGAATCGGGTTGACGATCACCCGACGCACCTTCGCCGGAGGTGCTTTTCGACGGTTGATCCGGCTCCCGGCCCTGAGCGGCTTCGCTTGGCGATTGCGCCCCAGTCTGTTGGTCACCTTGTTGTGAGGACGATTGATCGCCCATTTGACCCTGATCACCGGTTTGTGGGGACGATGGCCCGCTCGACGGTTTCGGCTCCTGGGGTTTATTGGCTTCCGAGCCGGTACTCTCTTGGAGTTCACCTGTTTGGCTGCGATTCTCCGTTGATGTCGTTGGTTGCGGGGACTGCTCTTGCCGATCTTGAGATTGTGCCTGTTGCTCTGGGGTTTTTGACGACTGTCCGCGTGGTTCTTCCGGCTGTTGCGGACGTGCCTCCGACGGTGGCTCATTTGCGGTCGATGGTCTTTCCTCCGGCGATTTTGACTGAGCCCGGTCTTCAGGCGGACGCTGCTGGTTGTTTTCGGCATCGGTTGTGTTCTGCGACAGCTGATTCCGCGATTGTTGCGGTTGCGGCGCAGGCTGCCGATCGCCTGACGCGGCGGCTGCATCTTCCGGCACGATGCGAATCCGACGAACGGGGAGGACGGTGTGATTGGGTGTGGGTTCCCGATTATCGATAAGAGTCACCCGGCAAATGGCCACGTCCCCCACGGCCAAATTGAGCTTCTTGGGAGAGACCAGGTACTCGCCCTGAAATTCCCCGCTATGACGCTCTCCATTTGGTTTTTCGAGCAGTGCTTCTTTCGCCACGGTTGATGCCGCCGCCTCGATTTCCAGAGTGATGTGACGAAGTCCGAAATCGGGATCCTCCGCCCGGATTCGCAACGGCAGCGTGCCGTTCACCGGAAGGGTGACCTGTTCTTCGTTCGGTTCCAACCAAGAACCGTCGGGCGGTCGATCGGGGATGATTTCGATGGTGTACTTCACGGGATCGACGCTGGGACGCCCGTCCGCGCTTTGGCCGCGGATAAAGTAGGATGCGAACTCAGACTCACGGCCCTCGGGTTTGGAAAGCCGGAGGGTTGTTCGGGCAAAGGCCTCGCGGTCCTTAACCACCATGGGGACACTGACGGTCTGGAGTTTCTCAATCACCATTTCGGCAGTACTCAGTGGGACATCGCTTTCGACCGTCATCTTGATTTGGGTCCCCTCGACGGCCCGAATGTCCCCTAGGTTCTCGGTCACGCGGGGTGCCAGGCCGGTGTAGCGCGGAAATTGATATTCCACAGTACGGATGCGGAGCCGCAGCGGGATGACCACACTCAGCCTGTATTCCTGAGTCACGGCATCACCGGCCAAAATCCGGTAGGTCGTCTCTTGACGGAAGCTCTGAGTCAACTCGCACGAGAAACGGTCATCGTTTTCGCGCTCTCGAACCATGGGAATGGCCTGGTTGACGGCCTGCTTGTCCGATGTGGAATAAACGAGCTTAACCTCTTCTCCCGGCTTTAGGCCGCGAACGTTAGCAGCAACGACGACGCGTTCTCCCTCGAAAATGCCCGTGGTCCCCGGCCGCACGTCGTCGATCTTCACCCTGGTGGGCGGTGAGATGCGGCTCCACGGCAGCAACGCGCGGGCAAAGGACCGAAACGGATCCTTCGGCGAGAAGATCACATACAGGAAAAAGATGGTCAACAGGGCAATCAGCACGTACCCGGTACGAATGATCTGGGAACGGTCAACGACGGCATCGGCGGGCACCTTGGCAATTGTGCTGGCCGTCGCTGCCTCCAATCCGCGGAAGACATTTTTGCGAATGGGATCGGATTGAAATTGTTCCTTCGCACCGCGGAGGGTTAAAAAGCTAATGAGACTATGCTTCAGACTGGGTACTGCCTGTTCGACCACGTAGGCCGCAAATACAGGGTGAATCCGTCGCACCAGATACGGGACAATCGCAACGACGGTCCAGACAGAGGCTGCCGTGATAAACGCTGCCCAAAGTGACCATCGAAACAAGGGCGGCAATCCTTTCGGAAACACCCATTGATCCAAGATGGCCGCAAGAATCGCAAAAAGGACCGTCCCGGTCACGAGAACCAGAACCCGCCATGTCAACTCAACATTGGCAATCCGGCGTCGCGTGGCCTCCACCTGCTGAAGGATGAGCAGCTCCTCGCGGTCCACTTGTTGAGCGGTGCGCCCGGCAGTGACCGGAGGTGGTGGTGGAAGAGGTCGCGGATAGGTAACGTCACTGGCCATGATCAACCTGTTTTGTGCAAACGCTCCGACCGTGCCGTACGAGCGTGGTTCCCAATGCGATGAGAAGTCGGCATATCATTGAGCATATCCCCCATACCTATTGTCAATTATAGCCAAAATGGGGCCGGGGGAAGCTCAAACCGGGTGTCCCCCCAACGATCCGCCGCAGTTCCATTCCCGTGCAACACCCCTGCATGATCTCGCATCATTTCAAAACGACATAGTTGTAGTCTTTTGCGCAACTGAGTGCGGTGGACCATGGAGCGCCCTTACTCGACAAATGTGATGGTCCTGCGTTTGCTGCGGCCTGGGCCTACTTATCACGAAGGCGGCCGACCCGATTTTGCTCTTGGTGGTTCTGAACGCGGACTTCTAAAATACGGAAAACCATGATAGTCCGCCAATGGTTGGTCAAGGAAAAGTAGGCCCCGGTTCGCTTGGAGACGGTAATCTGGGTGGAAACCGAGAATCGGTTAGGTACTGGCTGCCGAATTGTGCACGTTTTCTAAGCAAGATCGTGGGGAGAGAAGTCGCATGTTTCAATATAGCAAGCAACGGTTCGGAAGCGTTGAAACCGGCAACTTGTTCGGGTGGTATCTCGCCCTCCTTGCTGCCTTATGTTTGTGTGGACGTGTCATGGCTCAGGGCGTGACGCAGATACCGCAGGCACAAATACCGAGGGGAAATGCAGCTCCAGGTTACCCAAACTATCCATCTCAGCCAGGAGCACAGCCGGCGCCGGGCAGCGCTGTTGCGCCCGGTGGTGCTATCGCGGGGCAGGGGATTTCCCCACAAGGCGGGGGTAACCTCGTTGCTCCGCCCTTTGTGCTTAGCCCCGCAGAGCAGGAGCAGCTTGATCGCGTCCTGGCGGCCTGGGAAGAACGCAGTTCCAAGATCAAGACCTTCGAGTGTGAATTTACCCGTTGGGAATTTGATCCCGTGTGGGGCCCCCCCAATCAACCCAAACGCATCGTAAGGGGTAAGATCATGTATGCGGCGCCGGACAAGGGGCTCTTCCGCGTGGATGAGGAGGTGATCAACGGCCGGCTGCAACCCGCCACACAACCCGAGCGGTGGGTGTGCGATGGCCGGTCTGTGTATGAATACCGATTTGAGACAAAGCAAATCGTGGAAACGCCACTCCCGCCCGAGTTGCAAGGCAAAACGATCACCGAGGGACCCCTGCCGTTTCTTTTCGGTGCGCAGGCCGAATCGCTTAAACGGCGGTATTACATGCGGATCATCACGCCGCAGAACGTCACCGACGAGATTTGGCTGGAAGCCTTTCCGAAGTATCAACAGGAGGCGGCCAACTTTCAGCGGGCGCAGCTCATCTTGAAACTCCCGCAACTCGATATCTTCGCGCTCCAGCTTTATCACCCTAGTGCCCAAGCCGCTAGTCAATCGCGGACGGTCTTTCAATTTGACCGCATCAAGATCAACCCCGTCGATTTCTTGCGACTCTTCAAGGAGGATCCCTTCAAGCCGGTGTTGCCGGATTCGTCCTGGGCCAAGGTCATCGAAACGAGTAAACCGGGCCAACAGCCAGAATCGGCCGTGGGGCAACGGCCAACCCCATATCGTCCCCAGTGACACAGTCGGCGGTTGTTGCCGCAAGGTATAAGCCCGGCTACTTTCGCCGCCGGATGAGATCCCCAGAGAGCCCCAGTCTTTCCTGAATGCAAGCAATCTCGGTGAGGAACCGTTGGGCATCCGCGGGGTATCCCGCCGTGGGCCGAAGGCCGGGAAGGTGACTCTGCCAAAAACGATTGAACGCGAGCATGGCCAGTTCTCGCAGATATTTTGAAACGATCGAGGCCGCGGCCACCGGCAAGAGCCGCTCGGCCTTTGTCAGAAAGACGGCCCTGAACTGACCCTGCGAACAGACTACCCGGTAGGAGCTTACTTCTGCCGATTCCTGCTCGATTTGAACAAAGCTTGCCTCGAAGACCTGATACAGAACGTTGGCATAATGGGCCCGTCCCCCGTGTCGGTCTGCCCAAAGGATGACCTCCCCCTGGTCGGGAAGGACTTCCTGCACAGTCCGTAGGGTCACATGGGAGAGCAATTCGGCCTTTGATGGAAAGCGGTTCAATTCCTGATTGAACCGAAAAGCCGTGAGGAGCCGCGAGCGAATCTTCATGCACCCAAGCTTGGCTTTGCCTATGACCTGCAAAAGTTGGTTTGCAGCACACTCGACCTGGTTAGGACTTGCAGTGACGGGTAACGGCGGGTTGAAATCCGCTAACCAGGGTGTGATCGAAAGGTCCGACAATGCGGTGGGATCAAGATACTCAATAAGTTCTCGCCAGGTCTTTGGCACACCACGGGCCAATCCGAGGAGGGCCAAGGCCGTGCGTTCAAGATCGCACAATCCGCCTCCGGAGTGGTAAACTTTCTTGGAATCCGCGATGATGATGGGCTGCTGGTTACCACTTGCGTCGCCGGTCTTGCGCAGCCGATTTCCCCGGGTACGCACCACGAAAGGTGAGAGCGCGTCATACCAAAGGTCGGGGTGAAGATCGTGAGGTCCTTCCCACACGGTGGCCGTGATGACGAGGGGGCCAAGCGTCGGACCGTAACCGGCCTCATCTGTCCCAACATGCATCAGGCGCATGATGTTCCTCCGTAAAGGCGATCAGAGATCACCCTGGTTCATCGTGTTGTCTTCCATTTTTCGACGGCATGAAAAAGTCGCAAGGATTCCCTTGCGACGGTTGTTGTTTCGTACGGTGAACAATAGGAGCCACGGCAGGAGCGTTACATTGGTGAGCAAGCCGCCGAGCATGGCGAAACTCAGCAGGATTCCCAAGACCATGGTGGGCATAAGTTGGCTTGTCGTCAGACTGAGGAAGCCCGCGCACAGACTTAGTGTTGCGTAGATGATAGGCGGACCCAGAAGCATTTGACAATGGAAGATCGACCGTACAGGGTTGATTCCCGCTTTGAGCAGCCTCTCGTAAGTCGTGGCATAATGGAGCGAGGAGTCCACACTCAAACCCAAAGAGATCGCCGCCATCATCACCGCGCCAAAGTTGACGGGTATGCGACACCACCCCAACCCACCAAGAACACAAAGAATCGGAAGTGTATTGCATAGGACAAGTGCGAAAACGATCCAGGCACGGGCAAAGGCCAGCCAAAAGATGCAAATCATTCCCGCCAGTGCAGCAAGAAATGTGACATTCTGATTTCGGAGCATGCTTTCCACCACGACGGAAAAGATGACAAAATAGCCGCTCACAAATGGAGAGGTGTTATCATCCCGATCTTTTTGTGGCATTTCCGATTGCCGCGATGGATCGAACCCCAACGTGGCCTTAATTGCGGGCCACTCTTCGTCAATGATGTCCCGAACCTGTTTGATCGTTTGGTGTCTCGAGGAAGCGTCTTGTCGTTCGGGTGAGCGAAGCATGATGCGGAGCCACCATCGGCCGGGAACAAGCGGATCGGGAGCGTAGAGCGCGCGGTAGAGGCCCGGCATCCGCTGTTGAATCACGCCGAGGATAACGCCGTCTAGGAGATCGTGGCGGATGAATCGCAAAGAGTCGTCTTGCCGGAAACACTCTACGGCGTCGGCCAGGCTGAGGACCTTGGCAAGCCCGGCACGCTCCCCATGATCGGAGGGGATCAGAACCTCATGCTGTAGTCGGTCCTCCAGGTGCAGGATTGCCTGGAGATAATCGCGGTGAAGCTCTCGCGGTGCCGGCACGGCGATGTCCCACACCCCGGCACCACCGAGTTCGTTTTCAATCACTTCGTACGCCACGACCAGTTTGTTCTTCTTGCGAAAATGCCGCGTGAAGTCGGTTTCCACATCAAGTTGTAATAGACCGCCTATCGAAAAGACCACGATTGCCACGACCGTTAAGATGAACAGGAAGCGAAACCGGTAGCTGATCTTCAGGATTGTCACCAAAGTGTGTGAAAAGGGAGTCACACGCTGGCGAGGAAGAACGGTCCACCGCTGGAAAGGACGTGCCTCGTCGGAGTTTTTCTGATGGGATTGTATGAGAACCAACCCTGGCAGAAAGAGGACCGCGCTGAGCACGAGCCACACAATTCCGGAGACGGCCATCAAGGCGAATTCACGCAGTGGCTGGATGTCCGAAAAACTCAGTGCCCCAAACCCAACGCAGTCGGTCACAAGCGAGAGGAACACGGGTTTAGTCAACTCCTGAATTGTGAGGATGAGCGACTCTTCTCGGTTTCTTCCAAGTTTATGACACAAGTTGTACCTGGTGAGAACGTGCATGAGCGTCGCAACACCGATCACCGTGATCAGCGACGCAAGAGGAGCGGCCGCGAAGCCAAAAGATGCCCGCAGGGTCGCCTGGCTTGCAAGGATGGCCGTGCCAATAATGACGAGATTAACCATAACCCAACGGACCTGCCGGGAAATCACAAAAACCACAGCGCCGAGTAGTCCCGCCACCAGCCAGAGCAATTGGCGGGAGTCCTTTTCCGCTTGCCGTATCCCTTCGTGGATCAGTACCGGGGGACCTACCAACATCCCCTCGGGCAACGTGGCGGCAACTTTGTCGAGTTCAACGAGTGTCGTGGTCAAATGATGAGATGCTTCCGCCGAGCCGTCGATGACAACAACGACCGCGCACAAATCACCGCGCCCGTTGTGGGTGTATCCTTCAAAGAGTTGACGGAGATTGCGGGCAAACGGCAGCTTCGACTCGACGATTAGGTCACCCAAGGGTTGATCAATACTCCAAATGTCCCGAACACCGGGGATGGCTCGCAACCGCTCAGTTGTGGTCCGAAGCCGGGCCATTCCAGAGCCGCCGGGATCAAACAGTTCTGGATCCCGATATACCAGAAGGACGAGTTCGTCGTTCCCAAAAATTCGTTTGAACCGTTCCCACCGTACCCGTTCTGGGTGGCGTGGCGGTAACAATTCGGTGACGAAAAAAATGTTTGAAGACCTCGGCGGCAGAATGAGAATGGTCGAAAACAACGCGATCCCGAGTGCGAGAAACAAGTGTCGGTATCGGACCCAGAGGTCAATGACGACCGATGGGGGACGACTTTTAGGTTGCATGACCTCGGGACGACTCGGGATCACAAGGCGAGCAGCCTCCTATTTCTCGCAGTTGTTCCGATCACGATGTTTCCAAAGACTCGCCTGATTTTGCCCGCATCGCCGACTTGAAGGAGCGGAGGGCCTGAAACTCCGGCAACTCCTTGTAATAGGGATCAAGCGGATAGCACCCACTGATCAGACCATTGCGAGGTCCCGTCGTACAGTCGCTGAAGGTGCGGCAGAGTCGCTTCGTCTGCATGGGACGTCCCGCAAGGGTATCCGCCGGCAAGTCCCAATAGGCTAGGACGAGACGCCCGATCCCCACGAAATCCGTCCAACCTGCCCGAATCACCCCCTGCGCGACTTGGGGAAGGAACTCTTGGAAATATGTGTAGGCCGTACCGACCACGACAAGCTCCGGGATGGCCTGCTTGATTTGTCTGACGGCATGAATCTGCCGTAAACACCCGACCAGAGGGTCCTCAGGCGGTTGGTATCCGTCCGAAGGCGGATACAAGGCGGGCCGCTGGATGTGGGGATTGTAGTAAGGTGAACCCGCCGTGAGATTGACCAGCTTGACCCCGTAATCCCGATAGAGAAGACGCAGTAATTCAATCGGTTCGCGGAGGTCAACGGTGAGAGGATTTTGCCGGTCACAACCGAACCCCGGGTAAGGCGTGGGATAATCATGAGGAATCCCCGGGCCGAGTTTTCCCTCTCGGCTTTGACTGGGATCAGGCCGAAAGGGCGGGAAATCAAAGATTGATATGCGGACGCCGATCATCAGGCGGGGACATTCGGAACGAATTGCGGTGATGATCTCCCGTAGAAAGCGGGACCTTCCCAGCAAATCCCCCCCATATGGTCCAGGCCGCTCAAAGGCGGACAAGAACTCATGCCCCAAATAGCCGTGGCACGCCTTCACATCGACAAACTGAAATCCCACCTCTTCTGCCATTTTGGCCGCCTCAACGTAGGCATCGACCAGGGGCGGGATGTCTTCATCTTTGAGAATGATGTCATCATTGTTGGGGTCGATGCCAAACTTTTGATCCAGCACCGGGTGGTGATAGGCGATCAACGGCTCCGGTAGGTCTTTTCGCCGTGGCCGACAAAAACGACCGGAGTGTGTCAGTTGCAGACCAACGAAAAGATCGTCGAGAGCCTGCGCCCCAAACCGTTCGCGGTGTGCATCCTTTAAGCGATTGAGGAGCTCGCGCATGGGTTCTTTATTCTCGGGGCGGAAAAATAACTGATTGGGATTGGCCCGACCGTCCTCACGAACGGCAAAGGCCTCGCCACCCCAGATCAGTTTTGCCCCCGATTGGCCAAAGTGCTCCCACCGCCTGATCGTGTGCTTAGAGGGCCGACCATCCGCCGTTCCGTCCCAACCTTCCATGGGATGGACGCACCAGCGGTTTCCGATGCGATATCCGCCGACCTCGATGGGTTCCGCAAGGGGTGATGAATCGGCCGCCGACAGAATCCGCTCATCCACCGGCAGCTCATACCCTAAAGAGGCGATATGCTCTTGAAACTCGGCAACGGACCGCAGCGAGGCAATTTTGACAAATTCGGTCGATTTTTCGTTCATCGCTCACCCTTACTCGGCTTGGATTTGGCAACTGTTCGGCCAGTACCCCGTCTCGTTTTCCTGTAAACAAAAGCCGCTTTAAAATGAACACCGGTATCCCAGGACCAATGATCGGTTCGGCGGAAAAGCTTGGCCATTCGTCGGCCCGAGATACCCAAGTTCTCACCCTATTATCTTGACACATCCGCTCGGATGCACCTATCGCCCTGAGTGACCTTTGCCGGTTGTATTTCGCCCATGGAGGTTCATGACGAAGGCTGGCGAGGTTGGTTCGACGTTACCGAGAGCCCTGGGATGTGATCCGGTCGATCTCCGCTTGGATGGCTTTGACCTGTTGTTCCAACAACTGAATTTCCCGGGGATCATCCGGCTGTTTTTTCGCCCCTGCCAGACGACGCTGCAACTCTTGAAGTTGGGCCCGAAGGGACTCCAAACGGCGTTTGTCACGGCGATCGAGTTTCTTCTCTGTCACGTCTCATCCTCCGTGGTCTTGAGTGATGTACCGATCGTTGGTGCGGTTACCGGCCGTTACCAGACCGCCGAGAATCTTTACCGATGTCATCGTTTTTGGCCAGATCAAGTGCAAATTGTAGTGCTTCTTCACGATTGGTGACGAGGCCATCCAATTGGGCCTTACGAACCTGATCGAGGATTTGCCGAAACATTGGCCCTTGAATCAGGCCTGTTTCGAGCAAGTCGTCACCCCGGATGAGAGGCGGCGGATTGAGTTGTTCTTTGGGCCAATTCAATCTCTCGCGACACCACGCCACGGATTTTAATGGCCGGTTTTGGACCTCCGAACGCGCTTCCATCCACTTCAGTAGGTCCTCAATGTGCGCGGATATCAGGATGGGTTGCACTTCGGACCAAGGCTTGTCTTCCGCCCCCTCAAGCGATCGTTGGTGCTCAAGAAGCCACTGGATTTTGTCACTCTGGTGATTCGACATTCTGAGACGGCGGCACAACGATGTGATGACCCCAGGTTCAACAAACCCTCGCGCCAGCGTGGCAAACGCCAAGGGAAAGCTGGGCTCCTTCAACTTCGCTAAGATGTCAACGTTTGCCTCCCACTGTTGTTCCTGGGTCTCATCCTTCGGTTCGAGTTCCGGCAAAACCACCTGCAGCAGGCCTGACTCTCGCAGGAGTACCACCCCCTTCCGGCGTGCCGGTGCCGTGAGCAGCCGTTCGAGCTCCATGAGGATTCGTTCCTGGCTGACCTGGATGATTTGGTCGGCCATGGTACGAATTGCCTCGTAGGTCCGCGGATCAAGCTCAAACTCAAGCTCCGCCACAAAGCGAATGGCCCGAAGCATCCTGAGTTTGTCTTCTGCGAATCTCTGGTAGGGATCCCCAATGGCCCTGATGATTCGACGTTCGATGTCCTCGACCCCGCCGACATAATCGACCGTCCGATCCGCAATAGGGTCGTAGAACAGCCCATTGATGGTAAAATCTCGGCGGAGGGCATCTTCCTTGGGCGACGAAAAGGACACACTCTCCGGATGCCTACCGTCAAGATAGGTGTTGTCGGTGCGAAAAGTGGCGACCTCGATTTGTCCCGCCCCGGGGGGGCCGTTGACCGTGATCACCCCGAATGCTGCTCCCACGGCAAAAGTGCGTTTCATCCCAAAGACATTCCGGACCTCATCGGGGGTGGCATTGGTGGCTACGTCATAATCCTTCGGTACCCGCCCCAGCATTTGGTCGCGGACGCATCCATCTGCCCAATACG
>FWWL01005657.1_pt1 | contig 19156 bp, 20 predicted proteins | sample 2228331 | NCBI WGS metagenome assembly FWWL01 (sample SAMEA103939775, study PRJEB20133) | metagenome | reverse complement strand
ATAAAAAGTGTACCGCCGTCCCGGGGACGGCGGTACACTTTTGTAGTTCCTGCTTATTTTGCTGCAGGTAACGCTTCAGATACGGCAACCGCGCGGTCCAAGAACTGTTCAATCTCCTCCCGCGTCTTGCGCAGCTTGCTTACGAATCTTACGAGTTCTTGCCCTTGCCGGAAGGCAATGAAGCTTGGAATCCCAAGTATGTTCAGCTCGCTGCACAGATCCGGCATATCGTCCCGGTCAATCTCCACCATCGACAGCCGGTCAGCATAGGCAGCTTCAACGTCGGCAATAAACGGCTCGATGAAATGGCAATCCTTGCACCAGGTTGCTTTGAATACGGCGACCGTCAGCCGGTCTTCTCCCACTTGCTCGCGAAAAGCAGATTCCTCTGTGATCCGTTGCATTTTCCTGCCTCCATCGAAAACCCTTTTCCGCTATTATATCCTTTTACAAATCCCTTGTAACCTCCATGATAAGCTCACTGTCCCCATATTCGGTAATTTCGTATTCCGCATGCAGAAGACCGAGCAGATCGTCTGCGGATACATACACGAAATGACCATCATTTACAACCTTATGGGCGAGCGTTACCGGTTTCCCGTTTACTTGCGCTTTTGCCGATCCTGCCTGGAAAATGAACGACTGCTCCGTTGCCTGATCATAGAAACGAATTTCACCTTTGCGGGAAGGGACGCCCAAGCGCACGCCGAATTCCTCCAAAGTCGCTCTTACCGGCACATAGGCATCACCTTTGGAATCGACGTAGAATGGAATGCCCCATTCGCTGCTTAGCTCGAAGGATTGGTCATCCACCTCTAGGTCGTTTTTCAGAATACCGTACAGGACCGAGCTCTTATCGAACAACTGCACCATTTGGAATGGCTGCATTTTCTCCAAATCCTCGGTCATCACGGCATTCCGCGGAATTTCCACGGCCGGCACGACGACATCCCCATTCACGTTCCACATCTCGTTGCTGCCGCGGATCGTAATCTTGCGCACCGGGCTATCGTCCGATGCAAAAACCGCGGGAGCAATATTCATCTCGACTGCCGTTTTACGTATATGCAGAGAATCGTCAACGTACACGTCCGCAACCATCGTAACGCCTTTGTCGAACACTTCTTTCCATTCTTCTTCTTCACGGTAACTCTCGAGCTCCTGCTGCATTTCCTTCAACATCGGGAACAAAAAGTCGAAGCCTTCCTCAACGAATTCGTCGACATCTATCTCTTCTTCGATCAGTTCCGATCCGCCGAACGTCTCTTTGAGTTCCGGAGGAAGCTCTTGTGCCCACACCACAACTGAGCGCAGCATCGTCCGGAGCCCTTCTTCGTCCTTCACCAGGTTATCAAGATACACCGAGACTAACTCGCCCAATTGTTCCCCGTTTAACTCCGCATGCACCTTGTTCAAGCTAGTCGCAACGCCATTCACAGGCTCGGAAACCCGATCTACGGCCAATACCGGAGGATTAGGCAAACCCTGCACGAAGTATGAAGCTACATTTCGCATAAGCTTCCGAACGTGGCTCATGAGTGCTTGCCGCGTGTCTTCTCCCAAAGACATATCCATCCCCGGAAGCAAATAATTAAACGATGCGCCGCCCAACGCCGATTCCAAATCCAGAACGAGCGGGCGGCTTGCGCCTCCGATATCGAACCGGACCGCCTTAGCATCGGAATGCAAGGTGAACGGGATCGCCCCTTTGCCAAAGCTGAACTCTCCCGTCATCCATTGGTTGCCTTTATCGTCCATTTTGGAATGGGTAATATTTAAGGAGACCTTCTTAAACGCGTCGATTACTTCAGCCATTTCAGGCTCTTCTTCGGCAAGAAGCTCTTCGTTAAAGTCGATTTCCAGCTCCAACAGCTGCGATTGCTCCTGCTGCGAAACCTCAATTTGTTTCAGAATCATTTCGTTCAGGTTAAGACCGCCTACCGACTGGCATCCTACGATTACTGCCACCAATACTGCGCACAATAAAAGTCCAAGCTTCTTAAAAGATGACTGCTTCCTCACGAATGATCGCTCTCCTTAATTCGTCTATGTATAAAACCACTTTCATTGCTGCCGAATCAAAACATTTCGACGTACGGACTGGAAATCCTGCTAAGGGAACGCAGTAAATATTTAAAGGAAGCGCGGGTCGAACCATGTTATTGAGGATATTCAGGCAATTCATGTCCGGTCTGGCAGGCAAGGCAGACGGCCTCTGGCATTCCTGCCGACTCACGCGCCGCCAAGCATCTCTGCGCCTGGACAGATCTTTCCTGCGGCACTTAACCAGCTTATTAGAGCCGGGAACAAATCATGACCCCGTCAAGCCCATTTCTCTAGCGGAGCAACAATTATGCGCGGACATTCGGAAGGAAACCGCCGTATTGAACCGCAACAACGTCACCCGCACGACGGCCTATTGGGATATGTTCAAAGCATTTCCCGAGCTTCATTGGGCCTTTCTCGCGCATCTGGTTTCCCGGAACGGCGGGTGGAACATGACGGACTTGAAGGGACAATGGCTTCCCCGACTGTTGGACGAACGTCTGGCGAACTCGATTTTCGATATGCTGGAGGCTTGCAATTCGCTTATATTCGGTGATGCTTATCCGCAGCTCAGACTGTATGCCGAGGGCAAGCGAGTAAACCGCAACCTATCCTATTTGCTTCCGCAATTCGGCGTCTCCACCTTCATGTCCCCGTTCTGGAACATGTTCTGGCTGGATCGCAACTCCGTGCCGCTGACAGAAGCACTAATCGTCAACGAACAGCATTTCATACAGTCGCGCGTCGTTGAAGATACCGCTTACCGGCAGGAGGTATTCCAATCCCTATCCTTTCGAAGCCAGCCGTTGCTGCAATTGAATCAGATTGTTTTTCCTCTAGGTATGGGAGATCGAACGAAACGCGGCGGTTTTCTTCCGATGCGGCTTGCGGGGAGGGTGCTGGAAAATTTCGAGGACTTGCGGGAAAGAATCGAATTCGGCAAATGTTTGTACGGGGTTCTGTTCGGTTACCCAACGGTTCTGAGGAGGGCGACTGCGTTCGCTGAACATGTTCCTCATACCGGCTCAAGGGCTGATTATTGGCCTCACAGGTTTACTGCGGAACGATCGCCAAAAACCGGCGGCATATCCGAGAATTCGGACGCTGACGCCGGTCTTTTACTGCCTTCGTTGTGGTTCAGCCCCTCACTATCCGATGCTTGGCCGGATCGGCCGTTAATTCCCGCGCAGGAAGAGGATTGGTTTCGAAGCCTGGATGTGATTTCTTATGTTAAAACGATTAGGCTACCACGCATCATCGATATGACGCACGAGCATCTATTCGGGCAGAACAAGCTTCATGCAGCGGTACTCCTAGAACGCAGCTTCATGAATGGGGCCAACAAGCGGCGAACGGGACGCGGGTAAGTCGCGATTTCCTCCGCCGTTACCACTCGCAAGAACACGAGCAGAAGAGGATACAGGACGACTATAACCCCTCCCATCACCGCGCACGAGAGGAAAAAGGAGAGTTTATGCGGGAGCCCCTCGGAAACCGCTAATACGGCCCATTCCGCGAAAGCTAGAGCCGCCGCAACGATACCGGTTGTCAGCAGGAATGCAGGCCAGCGGTTTCCGATCACTTTGAATTGCGTCCGTTTCCGCAAGCTAAGGATATTAAAGGATAATGCCCAAATAAAACAAACCGTCGTCGCCGTGATAATTCCATAGACCCCGAAGAAAGGGGCCAGGGCGAAGCTCAAAATGATTTTAATGGCGACGCCGGTAACCGCATGCATAGTCGCCTTCTTCGGTTCTCCGATTCCGAGCAGAATGGAATTCGACACCATCATCCCGATCTGAAACAAAGTCCCCAGCGTTAACATAGCTACAATAGCGCTTCCTTCCGCCTTCTCGAAGATTAAACCGTTGACGCTGTAAGCCCCAATACCCAGTAATAGCACAACAGGCATTGCGCTGTACAGAGCGATCCTTACCGCCATAGAAGCTTGACGGCCGACCCTTTCACGATCTCCCGTAGCATGAGCGGAAGAGATTACGGGGATAATCGACTGGCTTAGAGCGATTGCAAGAATAACCGGTATACCGGCGATGGATTGGGCATTCATTCCGAGAACCCCCCACCAATGATTAATGACCTCCGGTTCAAAATGTCCTCTCGTTAGAGACTTAACCATCGTAGTATCAAGCGTATACAGCAATTGAACGGTAACGGCGGTCATTACAATAGGAATGGAGAATTGAAACAGCTCGCGATAGATCGTCCGCAAGCCGAGATTTCTTGAAGTATCCCGCTTCGTCTGCGGTTCGGATCGATCTCTGGCTCTCAGCTTGCGAGCGTAATACAGCATGACAGTGAAAGCCCCGATGCTGCCGAATACGCTGCCGAAAGCCGCTCCGGATGCAATCCCTTTATTATTGAGCGGGTCAGCAGAGTAAATGGCGTAAGCAATCGCGACTGCCGCAAATACGCGCAGGATCTGCTCGATAATTTGCGATACGCCGCCGGCGGTCATAAACTGCCGCCCTTGGAAGTATCCCCTCATCATCGCGATGATCGGAAACAAAAGCAGAGAAGGCGCTATCGCTTGAATAGCCGCTGCGGCATCGGGCTCGTTCATAATCGGCCCGGCGATTAACGGTGCCAGAAACCACATGCTGAGCGTAATGACTATGCCTGCTATCGCGCCGAATAAGAGTGCCGCGCGGTACACTTGCCTTGCCTCATCGACTCGTCCAAGCGCGTAGCGCTCGGACACCATTTTGCTGATCGCGCTTGGAATACCGGCAGTTGCGACAACGAGCAGCAGCAAATATACATTATTCGCCACGGCAAAGTAGCCATTTCCCACATCGCCCATCAGATAATCGAGCGGCACCCGCTGAAAGAGGCCGAGCGCCCGGGCGACAAGCGCGGCGGCTGCAAGTATAAGCGTGCCTTTGAGTAACGTGTCTTTTTTCAAGGGAACCTCTTCTTAGTGAATGGTTTCAAGCGGTTGATGGTTTCCGCGGACTGGACGGGCAACGCCCGATGGAGCGGCCCATTTTACGCCGTTAGCGATGACTCGGCGAACGATCGGGTGGTAATAGGTCGGATACGTTTCATGACCGGGGCGAAAGTAGAAAATTTTTCCCTGTCCCCGACGGAACGTACAGCCGCTGCGAAATACTTCCCCGCCTTCGAACCAACTGACGAAGATGAGCTCGTCCGGCGCGGGAATGTCGAAGTGCTCGCCGTACATCTCTTCCGGCTTCAGCTCGAAATGCTCCGGTATTCCTTCCGCGATCGGATGTGAAGGGTCTACGGTCCATATGCGCTCTTTCTCGTTCGCTTCCCTCCACTTGAGGTCGCAGCCCGTTCCCATCAGCTTCTTGAATATTTTCGAGAAATGTCCGGAGTGCAATACGATTAACCCCATGCCGTTCATGACGCGTTCATGCACGCGGTCTACGATGTTGTCGTCTACGTCGCCATGCGCCATGTGACCCCACCAGATAAGCACGTCCGTGCTATCCAGCGCTTCTTGCGTCAAGCCGTGCTCCGGCTCCGGCTGGGTTGCCGTCCGTACCGCGAATCCTTGTTCCATAGCCTGCAAACCTTCGGCGATGACCGCGTGAATGCCGTTCGGATAAACGCTTCTGACTTCGTCGTGAATTTGTTCGTGTTTATATTCATTCCATACGGTAACGCGAATCATATCGAATCTCTCCCTGGTTTTAGTTGGCGACAAGCCAGATGACGAAGATCACTATCATTGCCGCCTGTAAAATGATTTTGACGATCATGCTGCTGAATAATCCGACTAGAGCGCCCCAGCCTACTTTCAAGGAGCGATTAATGGAGGAGCCATGGATCAATTCCCCGAGAACGGCGCCGGCTAACGGCCCGAGAATCAAACCGAATGCCGGGATGACGAAAGGTCCAATAAGAATCCCGATCGTGCTTCCGACGACGGAGGCCCTTGAACCGCCGTATTTCTTGACACCCCAAGCGTTAACCATATAATCCGCTACGAGCAGCGCGACGACGATAACCGTTTGAAAGCTCCAAAACCAAAAACCGAACGGCTCGAACGAGAAAAACCACCCGTACACGAAAAAAGCCGCATAGATAGCCAGCGCGCCCGGCAAAATCGGAAATACCGCACCGGCCATCCCGATCGCGAACAAGGCCGCAATCAGAACCCAACCTAACACGTCCATCGCATAATCACGCCCTCAGTACATAATTTTGAATGACCTGAGCAACGCCATTGTCCTGATTGCTTCCCGTTACGACATCTGCCGCCGCTTTTACTTCATCCTGCGCATTTCCCATTGCGACGCCAAGACCGGAAGCCCTTATGGCCGCAATATCGTTCAGGCTATCCCCGACCGCAACCACTTCGGACATGTCGTACCCGCGCAACCGGCACACTTCCGTAAGAGCCGCTGCCTTGGATACGCCTTGCGCGTTGATCTCGATGTTGTGGGGCGAAGAATTGCTGAGCTCAAGCCCGTCCCAAGTCTGAATCTCTTTAAGAATAGCGCTGAGGATAGGCGCGTCCTCGGTATAGTAACCGAATTTCAGCCAGTTACGGGCGATCGTATCGCCGACCCAGCGTTCCTTGTTATAAATATCCTCGGTCGTATACGCCCAGAACCAGACATCATCATATTGTTCCGCCAAGGCATGCAGCTTCATAATCTTGTCCGAGTCCAGCAGAGTCCGCCGATGCAAGGCATGCGGCTTCGTCCAGATCTCGCCGCCGTTAACCGTAATCATCGGTGTCTCCAAGCCTAGCTGCTCCGCAATGGGAAGGGCACTGACAAACCCGCGTCCCGTGGATACACACACCGTGACTCCCGCTTCAACCGCATGCTTTACCCATAGAGCATTAGTTTCGCTAATCTCGCTTTGTTCGTTTAAGAGAGTTCCGTCCAAATCCAACGCCAAAAGCCGATATTTCCCCATCTGATATGCCAACTGTCCATCCCACTCCCCGCTGCCGTCTAGCCTTCGACAATTCAACGTCATTCTAACATATTTCAACGGGGGACGTAAAAGGCGGCCTAACAGAACGAAGTCTGTACGGCCGCCTTAAATGAAATCTTCTTATTGATACGCTTCGCGAGCAACCGAAGCTCTTTGTCGCAGCTTGCGGGTAACGAAACCGTGAGTGGGCGAGAACAAGAAAGCAAGGACGAACAGTACTCCGGCGACACATACCATGCAACCCGCAATGGAAGCATCCAACGCGGCAGCCGTATAATAACCCGCAACCGAACTGATTACGCCGATGACCAAGCTAAGGCCGATCATCGTACCTAGCCGGTCTGTCAACAGATACGCGGTGGCCGGCGGGACGATCAGCAGTCCTACTACGAGAATGGCTCCCACGCTTTCGAAGGAACTGACCGTAGCCATGGACACTAGGCCCATGAGCACGTAGTGGAACAACGCAACCGGAATTCCTATCGCGGCGGCGAGCGCCGGATCGAAAGCACAAAGCTTGAACTGTTTATAGAACAGCGTCAAGATGGCCACGATAACGAACAAAGTAATCCCTAGCAGCCATACCGCTTTCGGCCCGAGCTCCATACCGCCTAATATTAGCGGGTTCCATTGCACGTACGCGATTTCCCCGTACAGAACGCAGTCCAGATCCAAATCGACCTGATTCGCGTTCAAGCTGATGAGAAGAACGCCGGCGGCGAACATGGAAGTGAAAACAACGCCAATGGATGCATCGCTTTGCACGCCGCTCTGTTTAAACATCTGAATAAGGAACACGGTCACGAAACCGATCACCGCTGCGCCGAAAAGCATGAAGAAAGAATCCCGGGAACCGCTGATCAGGAACGCGATTACGATGCCCGGCAACACGGAATGGCTGATGGCGTCTCCGACGAGCGCCATGCGGCGCAAGATGAGGAAGCAACCTAGGATACCGCAGCAAGAGGCAACCAAAGCCCCCGTCAGCATAATCCAAAATCCGCTCATGCCGACACCTCCCGTTCTTTCGCGGATTGCGCCGCCGCGGATTTCTTGCCGCTTTCCGCGATCCATTCCCGTTTGGCGGTAATGCGACGGATAAGCTTCGCCGCGAGCCCTCTGCGGGGACCGAACAATACGGAGGCAACGAACAATGCCGTAGCGGCCAACACGCTTAGCGGACCGGTTGGAAGCTGCTCCGTGCCGGCGCTAACCCAGGTCCCTACCGCACCGCTTAAAGCGCCGAACAGGCCGGAAAGAATCGTCATCATACCAAGCCGGTCCGTCCAGTAACGTGCTGAAACCGCAGGCGTTATAAGCAATGCAGCGACGAGCACGACACCTACCGCTTGAATTCCCACCACGACGGCAACGGTAACGAGCCAGAGCAGCAATTGCTCCAGTGCAGCTACGGAAAATCCGAGCCCGCGGGCATAACCGGAGTCGAAGCTGATCAGCTTGAACTCTTTGAACAACAATGCGCATGCGAGGATGAGCAGCACGGCGACACCCGTCATCGTATAGACGTCGTTAGCCGTCATGGAAGCCGCCTGGCCGAACAAAAATTTATCCAATCCGCTTTGATTCCCGTAAGAGCTATGCTGAATTTGGGTAAGCAGGACGATTCCCAGGCCGAAGAAGACGGAAAGCACGATACCCATGGCCGCATCCGGCTTAATTCTCGAATGGCGGGTAATCCAGCTGATTCCCACCGTAGCGATCATGCCGGCCACGATGGCTCCAAGCATGAAAAACCCGACCGATTTGACGCCCGTCAGCATAAATGCGATGCAGATGCCGGGCAGTGCGGCATGGGCAAGGGTATCCCCGATCAAGCTTTGCTTACGTAAGTAAGCAAACGTTCCGATGACTCCGGTGCTCAGGCCAAGCAGCATGCTTCCCAGTAAAATCCACTGCAGGTTCGGATCGGTAAACAGATTCACCATCTTAGATCACCGCCCCGTTCTCGAGGAAACAACGGGCTCCGTCCAATCTTTGCTCGTGACGAAGGCCAATCTCCCCCCGTAAGCTTCCTGCAGGCGCTGTTGCGTAAACGTCGACTCGGTCGGACCGTACGCGACCAGTTCTCCGTTCAGAAGCATCACGGAATCGAAATATTCTTCTACCGTGGCCAGGTCGTGGTGGACGACGAGTACCGTTTTACCCTGCCGTTTCAATTCATTCAAGAGCGTAATAATCGCCTTTTCCGTTGTCGCATCGACGCCGGCGAACGGCTCATCCATGAAGTATAGAGTAGCGTCCTGCGCCAGGGCGCGTGCCAGAAACACCCTTTGCTGCTGGCCGCCGGAAAGCTGGCTGATCTGACGTCCGGCGAAATCGGCCATTCCGACCTTGGACAAGCATTCCATTGCGATAGCCTTCTCTTTGGCGCCGGGGCGTCTTAATAGTCCCAAGTGGCCGTATCGCCCCATCATCACGACATCCAAAGCATTCGTCGGAAAATCCCAATCGACGGATTCCCGCTGTGGGACGTAACCGACCAATTTCCTTTGTGTTTTGTAAGGTTTGCCGTACACCAGGGTATCACCGGTCAGAGTTGGCTGCAAACCGAGTATCGCTTTGATGAGAGTCGATTTACCCGCGCCGTTGGGACCGATGATTCCGATTAACTCTCCTTCGGTCACTTCGAACGAAACGTTCCTGACAACCGGTTTTTTCTGGTACGCGACGGTTAAATTCTTAACGGATAAAGGCGGTATAAGCGTTGAAGGTGATAACATGCTCGCTCCACTCCTTCTCTATTTCAAGGCTCCGACTATCGTATCGACATTATGCCTAACCATTCCAATGTATGTCCCTTCCGTTGTCCCCGCTTCCCCCATCGCATCCGAGAAAAGCTCCCCGCCGATTTTAACGTCGTGGCCCTTTTTCTTGGCGCCTTCAATGACCGCTTCGATGGATTTCTTAGGAACGCTGGATTCAACGAATACGGCTTTAATGCCCCGCTCCACCAACATATCCCGCAAGCCCGTTACATCCTTGGAGCCATATTCGGCTGCGGTGCTGATTCCCTGCAAACCGACCACTTCAATGTCGTAGGCATCTCCAAAATAGCCGAATGCGTCATGCGCGGTAACCATTACGCGTCCTTGCTTCGGTATCGTCGCTATTTGTTCCCTTGCGTAACGGTCAAGCTCTTCCAGCTTTGCGAGGTAGGCCGCCGCATTGGATCGATATTCCTCGGCATTGGCGGGATCGCTCTCGATCAACGTATCCCGGATCGTTTCCGTAGCGCTCATCCACAATTTGACGTTAAACCAGACATGAGGATCGTGAGCTCCGTCCGCTACCAATCTCAGTTGCGCTTCGGGAATGTTCTTCGTAACGGGAACTACCGTTTCCTTCTTGCCCATCTTCTCGAAAATTTCCGTCATTTTACCTTCCAGATGCAAACCGCCGTACAAAATGATTTCCGCATCCTCTAACTTGCTTATATCTCCTTGCGATGCTTTGTATAAATGGGGATCAACGCCCGGTCCCATCAATCCAATGACCTCCACGCGATCGCCCCCTATTTCCTTCACGACGTCCGTTATCATCCCGATCGTTGCGGTAACGTGAAGCTTGCCTTCTTCTTTAAAGGCACCCTGGGTCTTTCCGCAACCCGTCATCACAATCATCGTCGCGGTTAGAAAAACAAGGGTCCATATCAAACGTTTAAGGGATGATGGCTTTCCTTTCAACATACGGGTTTTCTCCTCTCAGACTCTCTCTCTTATAATTGCCTATAAACAATTGTTTTGCGATAGAGACTAACACTTTCCTTGATGCCTCTTTTTTTATAATACACAAAAATGTTTACCTTGTGCAACATTTATTTTAAAAAAATGCCGCCTTTTTTCAAGGCGACACGTTCTGCTACTGTTCCAAAGTTTCCGTATTTCCGATATTTTGCATTGCGCCGTTAACTTCACCGTTTGAAGTTGCCTGTTTGCGCGGGGTTCCGGTTAAACCTACCTTCGCATCGTATGCATCGAAGATTTTGCGGGCGATCGGCGCGGCGCCCCAGCCGCCGTAACCGCCGTCCGGAACGACTACGGCTACCGCAAGCTTAGGTTTGTCTGCAGGAGCATAGGCAATAAATACCGCATTTTCCACCTTGGAGCGATTACCGACATCCTGCTGCGAAGTGCCGGTTTTCCTTAGAAAGGTATAGTTAACTCCATCGAAGCCCTTGACGTTTACTTGCGACATACCCGCTTCAATCGCTTTCCAATATTCCTCAGGTAAATCAATATTGTTTAACACCTCAGCCTGGAATGGCTGCGTGACAATACCTTCTGCATCCTTGATTTCGTTAACGAATTGCGGTTTCATCCGCTTGCCATGGCTTGCGAGAGTTGCGGCATATTGCGCGAGTTGCAATGCGGTATATCTCCCTTGTTGACCCCATGCTGCCCGAATAAGAGCAGATTGAACGCTCGCTTTCTGTGCCTCGTGATAGTAATCAACGACACCTGAGGACTCATTCGGCAAGCCGCTTCCCGTAGTTGTGCCTAGACCGAACTGTTTCATATAGTTGTCCCAGACATCTACGCCTTCATCCCCTTTATACTTGAAATAAAGGTTATTGCCAACCATTGCGGACATAAATGCATTCGAAGATTTGGCAATTGCCGTGGTAGCCGTAAGCTTTCCGTTTACCGCATCGCTAGCGTTTCGAATTTTAACTTTATGTCCCTCTCTACCGAATTCGAAGTACCCGATGTCGTTAAAAGTCGTATTTGTCGTGAACAACTTCTCGTTCAAGCCGACTAGCACGGACAACGGTTTCTGCGTCGAACCAAGATAAACTAGCGAGGAAGGATGGTTCTTCCGTTCTTTGTCATCGGGGTAAGGAGGATACACTTCCTTGATCGTACCGTTATACTGAAAAAATTGGATTTGCTCCAAGTCCTTCTGACTGATCCCGTCCTGCCACACGCTGGGATCATAATCGTTATGCTGGCCATCGCTACGACTTTACCTGTATCGACTTCCATAGCCACTGCATAGCCGGTCGTGGCAGGTGCTTTTTCATGTTTATTCGGAGAGCTTCGTATTTTATGAATATGATCCATAATCGCTTGTTGCGTGATCATCTGAATGTCTTTATTGATGGTCAAATACAAATTTTCACCTTTAATCGGCTTCGTTAGCTTCATAGGGCCGATAATCTGACTATCTTTATTAATGGGATATTCCTTCACGCCGTTGCGACCGCGCAACTCATCCTGATACATATACTCAAGACCGTCAAATCCGACTTCCTCCTCCGTCAAATATTCAAGGGTTTTATCGGTTTGCTCATCATTGATATCCTTGTATTTATCCAGCGAGGTTGCTCCGCTCATTTTTTTCATATACCCGATAAGCTGCACAGCCACTTTATCTTCGCTGTATTGGCGAATGCTTTCCTCGACGACGTCGATGCCCTTGAATTCCTCTCGATGTTCAGAGAAATAAGCAATTTCTTCCTTGGTTAAACCGGATTTAATGCGACGCGGCTGAAAGGGGAGATAAACCTTTCCCTTGAAATCCATATCCGAAAATACATCTTCCGCGGTGAGCATTTTTTCAGTCTTGAGACCCAATTTGTTAAATACTTCTACCAATCTGAGGGCTAACGCTTTTCCTTCTTCTACTTCCATCTTTGTATCGAACGTATAGTACAACGATTGCGTAGAAGTGGAATAAGCAAGAGCTGTGCCCTCGGAATCATAAATATTCCCCCGGATCGGGGGAATGGGCACCGGTTTAGTGCCGATTTCATGCTCTCTTGCCTTCAGTGAATCGCCTTCCACGAATTGCAAATAAGCCAATCTTACGATCAACAGGGAAAAAACAAAAAAAGTAACAAAGAAAAAGACGTTGAGACGGAAGCTGAAGTGCCTACGGTTTTTAATTTCCCTCTTCTGGGCTTCTTCGGTTAGGTTGCTGCTCACCCGGTCAAACCTCCTTGCCGTATATGCGTATCGTTAAAACCGGGCGGATCAAACCAGTTTCCCGTCTTTGCCCAAGTCGAATCCAAGGATATCCACTTCTGTTGCCCGGCCAAATAAACTTCGTTCCATGCATGCGGCCCGTAACCCCCGCGACCGTCATAACCCAATCCGGTTACGACCCGCACGTCCAAATCAACGGCTCTAGCCATTGCGGCATACAGGCGCGCATAATCGATGCATACCCCTTTGCGGGTCGTAAAAGTGTGCGCGGGATCCTGCTCCCACCAATCGCCCCGCTCCTCGTACGCCTTTACCTTACCGTTGTCGTAGGTAATTCTGCTGCCTACCCAATCGTACAATGCACGGGCTTTCGACTCGTCCCCGGTCTTGCCTTCGGTAACCGTGACGGCAGCCGCGACGATATCTTCCGGCAGATCTGCGTCGATGATATCGTATCGTCGCAGCCATAGCTGATCCAACTCGCCGGTCATCGCCTGCGCGAAGACAGGCAAGCGCTCTTCCAGCAAATTGCCCGTTGCGGGGCGGATAACCTGTACGGCAACTTCCCGATACAATCCCGACTGCTGGATATAGTCCGTCATCGGTCCTTGCGGAAACAAAGCGCAATAGGCGAAAAGAATAGCCGTAAAAAGCAATACTCTGCCCGTGCCTAATGCCGTTCCGATGATGCCGCCGATCGAGCGGCTAACCGTCCCGCCTGTCGGCAAGACGGACATGGGAACAGTGACGATAGTTGCGATTATTCGCGCCGCCAGCCCCGTCAAAAGACGAATGATCATATAGCATAAGAGAAACAGAGCAGCGAACCGAAACAGGGGTAAATCCCTTAACCCCGAAACCGCCGTATAACCGAATTGGGCGAAGAAGGAAGAATCAGGCTCCGGACGTACCAAGTTGCGCTCCAACAACCAGGTCTGAAGATGAGGAGATGCGGCTGAAGCCGCTAACGCTGACAGGACGACCGCAATTACCGCAACCAGCGAGCCCACGAGAAAGAACATGAGCTGTTTCACGGAGCCGGAAGCTCCCCGCCTGATGCCCTGAAACAAGGAGAACGCCACAACGGCTAACAATACCCATGTGACCAGATTCGCGTCGAACACGGTCCAACCATCGCCCCCCATAGGCCTTATTTAGCCGAAGCTCGCGCCTGTACGACAAAGTCTCGTACTGCGCCTTCCATTTTCCAACTACCCAGAGACTGTCCATGGAATTTAACGGTTACTTCACCGGAATTAGGAATTCCCGTCAGTTCTAAATTCGTCGACTTAATCGAATACGAGCCATCTGCGTTATTCACGTAGGTCGCTGCACTTGCTTCGCCGGCCATCGCTTTAATGGCTTGATCCTTTACTTCAGACGTAACTTTGTCCCCGATTGTTCCCAATTCCTCTTGAACCTTGCTGCCGATATCCCCCAAATCATCTATACTGTAACCTCCGTACGTAACTATCCCTATGATAATGGCAGCAACTAACACCCATTTGAGCACGGTTTTGACCAAATTCATAATAATGAATATCGCCACGAGGGCAATCGCAATTATAACCCAATGATCTTGCCCGAATTGAATCCAAGCGTCCATATCGAGATTCATTTTTTCTCCCCCATAAACAGTTTCTGCTAACCTTGACATCGCTCTTATTATACCTTAATGCCTTATACCCCGTAAACGACCGTCATAACAACGGCATCAGATACGTAAAAGTAGGATAGGCCGCTAGAGCGGACAAGGGGTTAGGGTCCCCATACTAAGGAGGTAATAGGCCTATGAAAACCGCCGTATGGCTTTATTTATTTTTGTTCGTCGCTTTTTTCGATTTGCATGCCCAATACCCGATGCTCACTCCCTTCGCCATTTCCATGGGCGCTGCGCCCTCATTCATTGGATTGGTCATGGGAATGTACTCCCTGACGCATCTTCCCGGCAACCTGATAGCGGGCTTCGCGGTAGACCGTTATGGCAGCCGGCTGTTCATCGCGGCCAGTCTAACCGGGGCAGGAATTCTGCTGCTGTTCCAATCCCGCGTAACGGATCCTTGGCAGTTGTTATATATCCGCTCCATTAGCGGATTCGTCCTGGCATTTCTTTCACCGGCTTGCATGTCTTTGCTCGCAAGGCTGGCGAGAGATCACATTCATCAAGGCAAGCTAATGGCAGGCAACGGTCTCGTACATACGATTGCGTCCGTCGTCTCCCCTGCTGCAGGCGCCTATTTGGCGGCAACGATCGGCTTCAGCCATTCGTTCGCGATCTTGGGCTGGGTTCTTCTCATTACGGGAATTGCGTCCCTTTGGTTTGTCAGGGAGCCTGCCAGAACGCCCGAAGAGATTGCAGCCGCGAAGAAGATGCAGATTATTCCGTTTTCCCTTGAAGGCGTGAAAGTGGAATCGCCTTCGGCATTCCCTTGGTCCATATTCGCGCTTCCGGTCGGTCTTGCCTGCGCTCAAGGCATTCTTGCGTTCGAATTGCCTCTGCGCGGTACGGGAAGCGAAGCAATCATGACTACCGGACTCCTATTTTCCATTGTGAGCCTCGGCGCCCTCGTTACGCTCGGATTACTGTTTCTTAACCGTTATTTGCCTTATTCCCGCACGATAATCGGCGTGTTGGCGCTGACCGTCTGTTATTATGGCCTAGCTGCTAACTGGCCGGTACCCCTCCTGATAATGCTGTTCATTATCGGAATGGCGAAAGGCGTAATCTTTCCCGCCATGACCTCTTTCCTGCTTCAGTTAAGCGGTCCTTCGCGTTATGGCAGAACCTTCTCGCTCCTATCCATATCCCTGTCGATCGGTTCATTCCTCGGCCCGGTTGCAGCGGGAGCCGTAAGAGACCATTTCTCTCCCTATTTTCTTTCTTTTCTCGCCCTCATGGTCGCCCTTGTTATGTTGTTCCCTCGTTCCACCTTCCGTGAAAATTGGAACTCTCCCCCATCGGTTCCCCCTGTCTCAGGCTCTTAATCTTGGGAGTTGGAGAGTTGTACATTCTTTAAGGATCTGGGTATCCGCACACTTCAATGACGGGATTAGGGCATATCATGCAATGTGGCCTATGCCCGATCTCCGGCAATCGGCGGTCAGCGGCTCAATCTTAGGCTCCAAAAGAGGGGTGACGCACATGTCCCAATGCGGATGCGCTGGTGGAGGGCACGGAACGACAACGACGATTGTTGTTGTTTTGTTCATTTTACTTGTTATCGTGTTGCGCGCCTGCTGAGCGGATCCCCGGTGCGCTGCCAGACGGGTCGCTTCCTTGCGGCCCCTATGGAGTTGTTCGGATTATTAAGCGGGACATGCTGCTTATTCCAAACTAATTCCTCAATAGTGGTACAATACATAATAAACGAATATCACGGCATAAAGGTTTTACATGGGGGATTTCGCTATGGATGTAGCCATTATCGTAGAAGGAAAAAATGACAAAAGCCGCCTTTCTCGCGTTCTGTCTTCCGAAATTCCGATACACTGCACGTTCGGTACTCTCAATGCGGATCGTATCGAAACGCTAAAAAAGGCAGTAGGCAACAGCCAGGTTTATTTATTCACCGACCCGGACTCATCCGGCCGACGAATCCGCGGAGTGCTCCGCGACGTGTTCCCGGATGCGGAACATATTTATACCCGCCGCGGTTATAGCGGAGTGGAGGGCACACCCGAAGAGTATCTTATCCTCCAGTTGGAGAAGGCCGGGCTTGAAGAATACATCCTGTACCCGGATCCTGCAAGGCCGAAGGAATGATATATCAGGATAATTCAGCGTTCCATAACAAAAAGACCGCTTCATCACCCTAAGATAGGGAAAATGAGCGGCGTGTGCATCACGGCCAAATATTTAGCTTTACGCTAATTATGACAGTTTCACGATTCCAATTACAGCAACCTACAACACGCTCTTGATCTTCTTGGCCATGTCGCTTGGGGCTAAGTTATTTTCGCCTTCCAAGATATAATCGTTGGCGGAAATCCAATCGCGGATTTGCCCTTCCCTGTCGAGAAGAACGATCAGGTTCATGTGGCCGAAGTTGCCTTCGTCGTCTTTAGTCACCAGAATCTGGTATTCCCGAGCTAAGGCGGCTGTCTCCTTCTCGTCCCCTCGGAGAAACTTCCATCCGTTAGGATCCGCATCGAAACGATCCGCATAATCCTTCAATAGTTCCGGCGTATCGCGAGTTGGATCAATCGTAACCGACAGGAATTCCACCTCGTCGCCGAACACCCCGTCGTCCTTCAACTCGTCCTGAACTTGAGACATTAAGGCAGTGGTCGGAGGACATACGTCGGGACAGTTGGCGAAGAAGAAATAGAGCAGCCGGGCTTTACCGTTCGTTCCGCTCAGCGTTACGTTCGCTCCATCGGTATCCGTATAAGAGAATTCCGCTCCTTTGCCTTGCACGGGAAGCTCGTCTTCCTTATTTTGCTGCATGAGGATGTAATACCCCATTACAAGACACAAACCCAATACAAGCATAGAGAAGCCATATCGTTGCAGCCAAGTCCTTTGCGGCTTGACTTGCCCGACGGGATCCGGAATTTGCACACCGGATGCAAGCGCTCCGGCTTCCTCTTCAGATGTCGTTTTCAACTGTTCATCCTTGGACTGGTCCATTAGATTCTACACTCCGTTCGTATCCAATATCATCGTCAAAAACATGATCATCAAATAATTGATCGAGATCATGAAATCGGTTTTCGCCCACTTCTCGTCATCCTTGGCACCCAAGCCGGAAACCGCATGGATAAACCAAACAACCGCTATGCCAACAGATAAGATGAGGAAATAAATGCCTGCATAATCGTAGTAGTACATCAGTATGGACGCCGGAATGAGCAATAAAATATATGGAAGCATTTGCCACTTCGTTCGGTTAACCCCTTTTACGACAGGCAATAGCGGAAAACCAGCGGCCCTATACTCTTCCATCCGCCTGATCGCAAGCGACCAGAAATGCGCCGGCTGCCATAGGAACAATAAGGCGAACAATATCCATGCCCCTGCGTCCACTTCGTTCGTGACGGCGCAATAACCGATCACGGGCGGCATAGCGCCGGAGATCCCTCCAATAGAGGTGCTCCAAGTAGAACTGCGTTTAAGCCACATCGTATAAACGACCACATAGACGAACATCCCCAGAAGGCCTAACCAGCCCGTAAGAACGTTGACCAAACCGAACAAAACGATTAACCCGGCTATGCCAAGCACAACCGCATAACCGAAAACAAAACGCGGAGTCATCCTGTTCTGCGGAAGCGCGCGATCGCGCGTGCGCGCCATTTTCATATCCAATTCCCGGTCTAGGTAATTATTGAAAACGCAAGCGGAAGCCATCGTTAACGCGGATCCGAGCAGCATCCATATCATAGGCCATAGAGCGATGTCCCACTTGGATGCGACCCAATAACCGCCAAATGCCGCAATTAAGTTCAAACGGATGATACGCGGCTTGGTTAGAGCCACAAGATCTTTAAGCACGTAGTTCCTCCTTTATGCATGGCAAAGCGGCATAACCTGACGTTTGTTCAATGATACCGCAAATCTTCAATCATTGACAATGTTCGCTCCCCGGAGTTCATCAAATCGCCACCGCCTGTGAACAAGGTGCGAACGGCATCAAAAATCCGACCCTTTCAGTCACAAAAACCGGGCGCCTGAAATACACTGTATTGCGACAATCGCCCAATGCCAAAACGAAAGTCTTGGGCGACTTTAAGTAAGAAGGGGTGGCATGCGTATTGGCCGTCATCAAGGCAAACAGCGAGGATGTCAAAATGTTGGCCCGGCTCATGCGCGCGGAAGCCGAGGGCGAAGGCGAATTGGGTATGCTTTTGGTCGGTAATGTTGGCGTGAACCGGGTGCGAGGCGACTGTATGGACTTCAAGAATATCCGTTCCATTCCAAACATGGTATTCCAATCTCCGGGCGGCTTCGAAGCTGTGCAAAAACCGTACTTTTATCAAAAGGCACGAGACAAGGAAATCCGGCTGGCTCAACGGATTGTCAACGGAGAGCGCCAGCATCCCGCATCAAATGCTTTATGGTTTTTCCGTCCTGTCGGCGCTTGCCCGGGCACCTGGTATGATCAAGCGAACACGGGAAGATTCAAAAAGCATTGCTTCTTTGCCCCGTCCGCCGCGGATTGCCCTCAAGTTTATTAGTAATAAATAGGTTCTCGGAATTAAGGAGGCGATCGGAGCTGAAATGAGGCCAT
>FWWL01005656.1_pt1 | contig 19156 bp, 20 predicted proteins | sample 2228331 | NCBI WGS metagenome assembly FWWL01 (sample SAMEA103939775, study PRJEB20133) | metagenome | reverse complement strand
TTGGAGTTTTGACGGGATCAACATAATTTTTGGTAATACAATTGTGCTCCGAAACGAAGAGTTTGACTTTGATTTTTATATGAGATCTGTTCTTAACTTCGATATTTTTTACCAACTACCATTGCCTTTTTTCATAACGTTCGGTTTTGACAACAATGGTCCATACTTCAAGCTTGGTATCGAAGATATTTTGAGTACATTGAACCTGTAACAATTCTACTGTGTGATATAATGACTCAAAAGGAGGTGAATTCATGAGAATAGCTATGGTTTCTTTCGAGGTGTATCCTTTTGCCAAAGTTGGTGGCCTCGCCGACGTTATCGGTTCACTCCCAAAGATGATAGAAAAGCAAGGTGAAAAAGTCTCGATCTTCATGCCTCTGCACAAATTGGCGAGGAAAAACTGTGACAAACTGAACATCACCTTGGAATCGATTGTTAAGTCCGTCCCGGTGCCTTACCTGCAAACTCAGCAAAAGTTCGATGTCTTTCATGCCAAACTCCCTGGTTCGAACGTACCTGTTTACTTCATAGCCAACGATTATTATTTTTCCTCCGAAAATGTCTACGATGCACCGGATTCGGCTGAACAATCGACATTTTTCTGCGTGGCCACACTTGAAGCAATGAAAAACCTCGGCATGCAATTTGACATTATACACTCACACGACTGGCAAACGGCTCTCATTCCAGTGTACCTGAAAACAATGTACAGAAGCGACGCTTTCTTCTCCAGAACTGCTTCTGTCTTCACAATACATAACCTTGGTTACCAAGGCATATTCGAACCATCGTACATGAGGTTCGCTGGATTGCCAAATTACCTTTTCAGTATAGATGGTTTAGAGTTTTACGGAAAACTGAACTTCATGAAGGGTGGCATTTTGTTCAGCGACGTTATCACAACTGTGAGCCCGACCTATGCGCAGGAAATACAGTCTGAGGAGTTCGGCGAAAAACTCGACGGTGTGCTGAGATTGAGAGCGGATGATTTGTATGGAATATTGAACGGCATAGACTATTCAGAATACGATCCAGCAACAGACAGAAGGATTTTCGCCAACTACGACGTGAACAGTGTCGAAAAGAGGAAAATTATTAACAAAGTTGAGCTTCAGAAAATGCTTAACCTAAAAGTGAGCGAAGAAACACCGTTGATTGGCATGATAACCCGCCTTGTCGATCAAAAAGGATTGGACCTGGTGGAAAAGGTTGTCGATTTAGCATTGATGTTTGATCTTCAGTTGGTAATCCTGGGAACGGGGGACAAGAGATATGAGGAAATGTTCCAACAACTTGAATCAAAGTACCCATCAAAAGTTTCGGCAAATTTGAAGTTTGACGTTGACCTTGCACAGAAAATCTACGCTGCCAGCGATATGTTCCTCATGCCATCCAGGTACGAGCCATGCGGTCTTGGGCAAATGTACAGCCTTAGGTATGGCACCATTCCCATCGTACGATACACTGGAGGTCTGGCGGATACAGTTAAAGAGTACAACCCCAAGACAAAGGAAGGCAACGGCTTTGGGTTTGTGGAGTATGATCCTGCCCATCTTTTGTATAGCCTTGCCAAAGCCGTTTATCTGTACAAGAACGACAAGGAAAGCTGGTATAAGATAGTTAAAAATGCAATGCAGACGGACGTTTCTTGGGACAAATCGGCAAGACAATATATTAACGTGTATCAAGAAGCGTTGAAGAAAAAAAGGTTTTGAGGAGGAAGTGTAAATGCCGGAACTTAGAAAAGATCCTGTAACAAAACGCTGGGTGATTATTGCCACCGAAAGGGCTAAACGCCCTCATGATTTTGTCAAACCGAAAATTGAGGAGAAAGCTGGTTTTTGTCCATTTGATTACGGCAACGAACACACGACTCCACCGGAGATTCTGGCTTTCCGTCCTGCCGATAGTGCTCCCAACTCACCTGGATGGTGGGTTAGAGTGGTACCCAATAAATTCGGTGCCGTTGATCCAACTCTCGAACCAAGAAGATACGGTGTGGGGATGTTTGATGCGATGGAGGGTTTTGGATTTCATGAGGTAATCGTTGAAACACCAGATCACGGCACTCATCTTGCCCTCATGGATTACAAACAAGTTGAAGAGGTTGTTTGGGCTTACCGGCATAGGTATATCACGCTTGCTTCAAATACCCTGATTCGCTACATACTCATCTTCAAAAACCATGGCAGAGATGCTGGAGCATCCTTACAGCACCCACACAGCCAGTTGATAGCTCTTCCGATTGTACCAAAGCGTGTCCAGGAAGAACTGGATGGGTCGTTGGACTATTACAACTATAAAGAAAGATGCGTCTTTTGCGATATCATCAGAGAAGAAACCTACCGCAAAGAGAGGGTGGTTGAAGAGAACGACGACTTCGTTTCTATAGAGCCCTTCGCGGCGCGTTTTCCTTGTGAAACGTGGATACTTCCAAAGAGGCATTCAAATTCTTTCGGATCAATAACCGAAGGCGAGGTTAAGAACTTCGCCAAAATATTGAAAAACACACTTTACAGAATCTGGAAGGCTTTGGACAATCCCCCCTACAATTTCATGCTGCACACAGCTCCAACGACACAAGAGGGCAAGGAATATTATCACTGGCATCTTGAAATCGTTCCAAGGTTGACAAACGTTGCAGGTTTCGAATGGGGTTCGGGATTCTACATAAATCCAATGCCACCCGAGGAAGGGGCAAAATATCTTCGAACTGTTGAACTCCAGTAAAAGTATGGTAAAATGGTGTATACCGTGTGAAATCAAATTACAACGATGTGATTCAGGGAGGCTTGGTAGAATGGAGACTTTGAAGGTCAGTTCAAACTCGAATCCAAACAAAGTGGCTGGTGCTATCGCAGGTGCATTGAGCAAATCCGACAGGGTTGAAATCCAGGCAATTGGTGCGGGGGCAGTAAACCAGGCTGTCAAAGCGATAGCAGTGGCAAGAAGGTTTTTGAACGAAAATGGCAAAGACGTTTACATGGTTCCGGGTTTCATGGAAGCTACGATTGACAACGAAAAGAGAACAGGGATTTCTTTCAAAGTCTTTGTAACAACGAAAACCCAGTGAGGAAATGGCAGATGCTTTCGAAGAGATCGTGAAGGCATGCTTGGAAGATGAGCAGTTTTTTGATGTGGTAAGAAAGATCAGCAGTTTTAGTCAAGATCAAAAGAACGAATTTTTGTTGAAACTCAAGAAGTATTTTTTCGAAAGAACCGACGAATCAAGCATTGAAGCTTACAGATTTTACCTGTTCATCCTTGAGGATGAGAATGCCCAAAAAGTAGTTCAACAGGTTGAAGAAAAAAGAGAGAAATTGCTGAAGGAAAAAGCCCGAAAACCGTGTTCATCTTGAAGTGTTTCTGAATAAATGCTATAATACTGTTGCCCCATGTTGGGGTATATTTTCTTGTTCCGTCGGTAAGCGGGCGTAGCTCAGTGGTAGAGCATCAGCTTCCCAAGCTGAGGGCCGCGGGTTCGACCCCCGTCGCCCGCTCCAGACCACAACTCGGATGAAGGAGTAAGCCTCATCTGGGTTGTTGGAATCTTTCTCGGAGGTGTGACAAGGTGAATCCAGAAGAAAAGAAAGCCATCATTGAGCAGTTCAAAGTCAACGAAAAGGACACAGGTTCAGTTGAGATCCAAGTGGCGCTTCTGACAGCAAGGATCAGACATTTGACGGAACACTTGAAGAAACATCCCAAGGATTTCCATTCCAGAAGAGGCTTGATGAAGATGGTCGGACGAAGGAGAAAACTTCTCAGATACTTGCGCGATAAGAATCTGGACTCTTACAGGCAGCTGATTGAAAAACTCGATTTGAGAAAATAGTGAGAAAATGGGCGGGCGAAAGATCGCCCGCTTTTGATTCTGAATGATAACAAAGTAAAGGTAGAGGTGGTTTGCTTGAAGTCTTGGAGTAAGGTAATCCTGGGTAGAGAATTCTACGTTGAAGAGGGTAGGCTTGCAAAACAGGCAGGTGGTTCGGCATTTGTGCGAATTGGTGAAACAACCGTTTTAGCAACCGTAACCATGGCAGACGAAGAAACAGAGGGAATAGATTTTGTACCGCTGACGGTGGAATTTCAAGAACGTTACTACGCCGCAGGAAAGATCCCTGGTGGCTTTGTGAAAAGGGAAAGCAAGCCAAGCGAAGCTGCCATACTTTCAGCCAGAACCATTGACAGACCCATTAGGCCGTTGTTTCCAAAAGATTTGAGAAACGAGGTTCAACTGATAGTAACCGTCCTATCTGTGGACGGGGTGAACCCACCGGATGTGGCTGGTGTTTTGGCTGCGTCTGTTGCCCTGAATCTTTCCGAAGTACCTTTCAACGGCGTAGCGGCGGCGGTACGCGTGGGCCTGGTGGATGGACAGGTGGTTTTCTTCCCAACTGAAAAGGAACTCGAAAGAAGCCTCGCAGACATAGTTGTCGCTGGTACCGAAGATGCAATAACAATGGTGGAAGGAGAAGCAAAGGAAATCACGGAAAGCCAGATGGTGGAAATACTTTTCAGAGCTCACGATGCAATCAAGGAAATCATAAACTTTGAGAAGGAGATTCTCTCGCAGTTTGATGTGGAAAAAAGACAAATTGAAGAAAAGGTGTTGCCAGAGGAAATTCAAAAAGATTTCGAATCATTGATCGACGATCGCGAGCTCAGGAGCAGGCTTTTGACGCAGGGTAAAAAGGCAAGGGCAACCGCGATAGGAGAGTACTTCGAATCAATTCAGCTGAGACTTGTGGAAAAGTATGGTCAGGAAAAAATCGAAGAATTAAAAGTCCTGCTGAACGAGCTTTACGAAGAAAGGTTGAAACGCAGAGCCAGGAGGTTGATTGTCGAAGAAGGTATTCGACTTGACTTGCGCTCTCCAAAGGACATTAGGCCGATCACATGCGAAGTTGGTGTGATACCGAGAGTTCACGGCTCGGCCCTGTTCACACGTGGTGAAACACAGAGTTTGGGAATCGTAACACTTGGAGCTCCAATGGACGAGCAAATAATCGATACGCTTTTCGAAGAGGGCACAAAGAGATTCATGTTGCATTACAACTTTCCGCCTTTTTCGACAGGTGAAGTAAAACCGCTGAGAGGACCAAGTCGTCGAGAGATTGGACATGGACATCTTGCGGAAAGAGCTTTGAAGTTTGTAATACCAAAAGAAGAAGAATTTCCTTATACGGTGAGAGTTGTTTCGGAGATACTTGAATCAAACGGTTCTTCGTCGATGGCAACGGTGTGCTCAGGATCTTTGGCGCTCATGGATGCAGGAGTTCCTGTGTTGAAACATGTGGCTGGAGTTGCAATGGGATTGATAGTAGAACCAGATGCACAAGTTGTACTGACCGATATCATGGGAGCGGAAGATCACTGGGGAGATATGGACTTCAAAGTCGCAGGCACAAGGGACGGAATAACTGCTTTTCAGATGGATTGCAAAGTGTCTGGTGTTTCAAGAGAGCTGCTTCAAAGAGCGCTTGATCAAGCAAAAGAGGCGAGATTGTTTGTCCTGGAAAAGATGTACCAAGCGATAGACAAACCGAGATCATCTTTGTCGAAGTATGCCCCAGTTATCAAGGTTACAAGTATCGATCCTGCCAAGGTAGCGGACATAATATGTCCAGGTGGAAAAGTCATCAAGTCCATCATAAAAGATTTCGATGTTCAGATATCCATAGACGATGTAACAGGTAGGGTAAGCATCATTGGCAACGATCTTGAAAAAGTTGATTCGGCTATCAAGCACATCAACGGAATCGTCAAAGAAATCAATATCGGTGAAGTCTACGAAGGAAAGGTTACCCGTATAGAACCATTTGGAGTTTTTGTTGAACTACCAACTGGAAAAGTTGGGTTACTGCATCAAAGTAAACTTGTGAAGGATTTAAAGGGTATCAAGATTGGCGATTCGATCTTGGTGAAAGTTTCAAACATAGACAACCTTGGTAGGCTACAATTCGAAGAAGTAGGACTTGAGAAAAAGCAAGAGGAAAATAAGCCCCATAAAACTCATAGGTATCGAAGACACGAGAACAGTTGATTGATTTGGCAAAAATTGACCAGCCAGTAACTGGCTGGTTTGTTCGTCTCCTGAAGAAAATTACATAGAAAGGAGCTAATGCAATGAACTGCGAAATTGTTCGTCTTGATTCCCATATCCTTTATTTCATGCCAGTTGACAATGTTGAAACACTTTCTCTTGCCTTTGCCATCCCGGTTGGCTCGGCCCATGAAAGCGAAGATCAAGCTGGGATTTCTCACCTTATCGAGCATGTTGCCTTCAAGGGAACGAAGAATTTTGATGAATTTAAGCTGAAATACGTTGTAGAAGTTGTTGGGGGAACTTTGAATGCTTTCACAACAAGAGATTTCACGGTCTATTATGCAAAAGTGCCGTATTCAAGCTATCAAACGGCAATAGAAGTTTTGACGGATTTAGTCTTCAACCCTTTGATAGAAGAAAAAGCCGTCGAGCTCGAAAAATCAGTTGTAATTGAGGAGATTAAATCTTACAACGAAGATCATATCTCGCGCGTGCAAGACTTGTTCATCGAGACAATCCTTGCAAAACCTTATTCCAAACCGATAAGTGGTTGGGAGGAAACCGTGTCACGGCTCAAAGCACAAGATCTAAAGAAATTCCACGAAGAAAAATATGGAAATCTGCGTATTCTCGCAATGGGAAAAGTCACGCAAGATGTCAGAAATGAACTGTTAAACAAATTGCGACAGTATGGTAAAATTGTTGATGAAGAAAAACCAAGGATTCTTTTTAAGAAGCAACGGAAGGTCGTTGAGAACAAGAATGATCTGACACAAATTCACGTCGTTCACGGTACCCCAATCAAGATAGGAATCACTCACAAGCAATACTACGTCTACAGAGTGTTGGAAACTGTTTTAGGAAGTGGAATGAGTTCTTTGTTGTTCAAAAGAGTCAGGGAAGATTTGGGGCTTGTGTACAGCATAGATGTTGTAAGTTCTTGCTGGGCTAAGCATATGTTGTTTGGTGTTTACGCTTGTGCAAGTGTGGAAAAATTTCCAGCATATGTGGAAGAAATGGACAAATTGAGACGTGAAGAGATTGATGAAACGTTCTTTGAATACGGTAAAAAAAGACTACTCGGTAAACTTGAGATGCTGACTGAGAGTGTGAGTTCGATGTTTGGATACACACTTGGCTACGTGCTGAATGACGTTGCACCAGAACCAATAGAAAAGGTCATCGAGGAAACAGCCAAGGTAAACCGTAAACAGGTCAACGATCTGTGGAAGGAGATCTGCTCGACCGACTGGCACTGGGCATTTGTTGCACCTAACAACTTCAAAGGCTGGTGATTCAATGGTCGAAAGTGGACACGCCCAAATCGTTTGGAAAAAGGTCGATACCCTTGTCCCTGGTGATGTGAGTTTTGAAACAATCAGAGGACAACAAGACGGCAGAATAATAGTCAAAGCCGGACAGGTTTTGACAACAGAGGATATTTCAAGACTCATTGAGAATAAGGTGAACTACCTTCTAGTTAAGATTGGCGTTGTAAACCCTCCAATTGTCGAACCTGAGAAAGTGGAAAAAGCAAAAGAAGAGATCAGGAACATTTTCACAAAAGTCGTAGAGGACATGAAAATAGACACGGAGGGAGTTCACGAACTGTCGAGTCAGATTCTAAGCGACATTGTAAACAATTACTCCGACAAGATGTCGCTTGTTTTCCTGCTAATGGAAAACGACGAAGATTACACCTACATCCACGAAGTTCACGTTGGCATGATTTCCTCTTTAACTGGTTTAAGTCTGAATTTGAAACTTTCAGAGTTATCGGATCTTTGTTTTTCGGCTATGATCCACGATGTGGGCAAGGTACTGCTTCCGAGGTCCGTCCTCTACGCTCCAAGAAGACTCAGTCCTGAGGAGTTCGAACTTGTGAAAAAGCACGTTCTTTACGGCGAACAGCTGTGCAAAGCATCGGGCATCAAAAACAGTTTAGTGCTGAGTGGTGTCAGAGATCATCATGAAAAACTCGATGGCACAGGTTATCTTGCAGGTTTGAAAGGATCTGAGATAACCAGCTTTGCGAAAATAATATCGGTCGCAGATATCTACGACGCTTTGATATCTCAGAGATCTTACAAACCGGCTTGGTCTCCCTATAAAGCCGTTTCTGAACTGATCAATCTGGCGTCAGTTGGCAAACTGGACAGAAACGTCATAAACGCTTTTGTATCGGTAATTGGCTTGTATCCGGTTGGAACCACCGTTGTTTTGAACAACGGAATGAAGGCAACTGTGATAGGAAACACCAGAAAAATACTCACAAGACCTATAGTACGCCTCGAGAGTGGTATCCAAGTTGATTTGTCCGAGGAAAAAACGCTCAACATAGTTCAGGTTCTCGACTGAGAAGGATCAGATAAGTGGGTAAAAACCCTGTTCGCTCCAAAATTGCATGAGTAACTCGTCGTAGACAGTCTTTAAAATGTCCCTGTGTTGTTTTTCGGAATCGGCAAGCTGCAGCAAAACAGGTCTTAGTTCTTGGTTTGAAACATCTTCGACGATCTTCTCATAGAAATTGGAATGACTGTGTTCCATCATGTACGCTGCACTGAGCAGCATTAAGTCCGTTTTGAAAGCATTTTGCGCAAGATAGCCAAATTCTGAGGGAAAAGACTCAGTCAGTTCACGTAGATCCAGGTTCAAAACATTGATGTTTTTTGAGCCGATAAAGCAAGAGAGAATCTCTACGTGTTCTTTCTCAAACTCACAGAGTTGACGAAAAACCGCTTTGACAACTTCATTTGACAGTTCGCTCATCTTTGATCTGTAGAATTCCTGCCACTCCAATTCCCAAGAAAGAGCATACCTTAACAACTTTGTATCCTTTTGTTCCATGTTTCTCTCTCCCTCAGGTCACTTGTTTGAAATAGAATATATCATAAAGCAGCGCGAATTTCAACGCAAGGGGGAATCGAAAATGGGACTGAAGGAGAAACTCTCGTCAGACCTGAAAGAGGCTATGAAATCAAAAGACGAAGCAAAGGTCAGAACGATTAGAATGTTGATAGCCGCTGTGAAAAACTTCGAAGTCGATAAGATGGGACAGGCGACGGATGAAGAAATTCTTCAGATCATGATGAAGGAGATCAAAAAGCGAAAGGAATCCATAGAACTTTACGAAAAGGGGAATCGCCAGGATCTGGCAAAAGCAGAAGAGGAGGAGATAAAGATAATACAATCCTACATGCCACAGCAAATGAGCGAAGATGAGATACGAGAGTTGGCGAAAAAAATAATCGCCGAACTCAAATTGGCAGGAGCGAAAGACGTCGGGACAGCCATGAAAGCAATCATGCCACATGTAAAGGGAAAAGCCGACGGAAAACTCGTGAATAGGATCGTCACAGATCTTTTGACAAATCTTTCTGAGCAGAGTTGAGAGGTGTTTTGAAAACGGATACGATAGCCGCCATCTCTTCTCCTAAAGGTGTTGGTGCCATAGCAATTATAAGAATCAGCGGAGATTCAAGCTGGGATATTGTTCAAAAAATACTCCAAAAGCCAGTGAAAATCCAACCCAGAAGAGTCTACCACAATTTTGTCGTCGATGCGGATGAAAAAACGGTAGACGAAGTGGTAGTGATATTTTACAAAGCTCCAAGCTCCTACACGGGTGAAGACATGGTCGAAATAATGTGTCATGGAGGATATGTAGTTAGCGAAATGATCCTTGATCTTTTGATAAAGAACGGCGCAAGGTTAGCTGAACCAGGCGAGTTTACCAAACGTGCGTTTCTGAACGGCAAAATGGATCTCACAAAAGCGGAGGCAGTTAAGCAGATAATCGAGGCATCTTCTAGACACGCCGTGAAGGCAGTTTCCGCCAATCTAACAGGAAGATTTTCCAGTTCCGTCAAAAAGCTGCGGGACGATATTCTAACGCTTTTGGCACATCTTGAAGTTGAATTTGATTACCCAGAAGACATGTTTACAGATCGCGAACAATTGCAACAAACGGCTATGAATCTGTTGACGGAAATCGAAAAACTACTCAGCAATGCCGAAAACAGACTAGCAGTTTCCTCCGGAATAAAGGTTGTCATTGTTGGCAAACCAAACGTCGGAAAATCTTCCCTTTTGAACGCGATTGTTAAGGAAGAAAAGGCCATCGTCACCGAGATACCCGGAACCACAAGGGATTTGATTGAAGTTCCCATCACAATTGACGGGATTAACTTTACACTTGTGGACACTGCAGGAATAAGAACCTCCGGGGATAAGGTAGAGCAAATCGGCGTGGAAAGGGCTGTGGCGGCCTGTGGAAAAGCAGATCTAATACTTTTTGTTGTCGACGCAACTTCTGAGCTCGATGAAGACGACATGAAAATACTGGAACTCGTGAAGGACAAAAGATACCTGGTCGTGATAAACAAGATTGACGCGAGAGATTACATAGATCGAGAGAGAATCAAGAAGATTCTGAAGACAGATTCACACGTTTTAACAGTGTCGGCGCTGAAAAAGGAAGGTATCGAAGAAATCGAGCGGCAGATTGTTAACAGTGTTCATGACGTTTTTTCTTCTACAGACGGATATGTCACAACTCAACGACAGTACGAGCATCTTCTTGAATGCAGAAGAAACTTGCTAAAGGCAGCCAAAGGTTTGGAGAATTCTTGGCAGCTTGACATGGTGGCTGAAGACCTAAGACGAGCGTTACAACAACTTGACATGTTAACTGGCGAAAACTACTCTGATGAGCTGCTGGATAAGATTTTCAAGAATTTCTGCGTTGGAAAATAAAAAAGTAAAGAGGGGAGGTGCCTCCCCTCTTCTCACTTAACCTTCTCCTTGAGAGCTTTACCAGGTTTGAACTTCGGTACTTTTCTCTCGGGAATTGTGATGGCTTTCTTTGTCTGTGGGTTGACTCCTTTTCTCTGAGCGGCCTTCTTGACCACGAATGTCCCAAAGCCTACGAGCTGAACCTTTTCACCTTTGCCAAGGGCGTCAACAATTGTTTCAACAGTCGTGTCGACTACTTTCTTGACATCCTTTTTCTTGAGCCCTGTCTTCTTTGCGACCTTGTCGACAAGTTCCTTCTTGTTCATTCGTCATCCCCCTTTCTGATTGATTTTCGGGAGGCTCACCCTCCCCTATCTATGAATAATAGCACTTTTCCGTGGGGTATTTCAAGTCCCTCTCACATCAGGACAGGAAAAACTGAGATTTGCAACACCTAATTCCTTTTAAATTCAGCAACTACAGCGAGAAAGAACGAGAAAATCCTGCAAATGACTGTTTTCTGAGTCGTACTGACCTTCAGTTGCAATTTTTATGGTATTATCAACCGTAGAATCCGTTAGGGAGGTACTGAAGATGAAAAGATTGCTCGTCTTTAGTTTGCTGTTTGTAGCACTATTTTGCTTTGCTGTGTCGCAGTTTATTCCGACGGAATTTGACAGCATTTTCATGGCACGGAACAACGGAAAATACTACGACGAGGCTAAGAAACTGGGGTTGGTGAAAATACTTACCATCGAACTGGGACTCGAACCGATGATCCAGGGTTTGATCGCAAGTTATGCCGCACAGTATGGCGTTACAGTGAAGGATATCGACGATCTGTTAACAAAGGATCTTCTGGTTGTTCAAATCAAAGAAGATGTGTTCGCAGCCATAGGTCCGTCGGCTTCGGCATCGAAATTCACCAAAGTTGTATCTTCTCTACTTGGCGAAAGTTTCTTTGTAGACCACAAAAACAATTACCTGCTTGTTTCCACCAGTAAAGATTTGCTGGACAAATGTTCAAAGGGCGGAGGTTCAGTTCCTAAGGAAGTGACAGAACTTCTACAGGATTCGAAAGTTTGGGCTGTTACGTACTCTCCAAGCATTCAGACTGGTGACAGTCTGTTTATGCTAAAAGGTTTTGTGAAGGTCTTGGACGATCAAATCTATTCGGAACAGATCTTGCTGCCGAAAAACGAAGCTGCAAAACAAGTTTTAAAGCAGTTGACCCCTTCCAGGAACTTTGAACTGCGTAACGACAAAAACCTTTCAGGCGAAGCTTTTGCCTTTTTGAACGTCTCTGATCCAACTGCGACATCAAACTTGCTTGACTTGTCCGAAAACCTTCCCCAATTTGCCGAGCTTGGCGAAATTTCAGAACTTGACCCAACGGAGTATCTGGAAAAAATTGAAAAGCTTCTTGGCAAGTTTACCGGAAAAGCCGCTCTTTCGATTCAATTGGCCGAAGCTGTTGAATCGTTGTTTGCGTCTGATCAAGAAGTTTCCTTGAGCGTGAAAACGTACGGTGTCGCAAGCATGAAAACAACCTTGCAGGAGCTCAAGGAGATACTCGGTGGCGAAATCAAGACCTCTGGCGAGATACAGTATTTGGATGTTGATGGACTTTGTTTCACCGTCGATTCTTCCTTGGTGAGATTTTACTCAGCACCGCCAGCGGAATACAAAGTTGGGAGAAGTTCACTAGATAAGGCGCTCAACCTGTTTAAGCCAGATGAGATGTTCTTCTTTGCTTTTGTAGATTTCGACCCAATATTGGACAAACTGCTTGGGATTACAACAGGTTCCATTTTTGTTCTTTTTCAAGCTGTTGAAAACAACTTGTTGAAAACGATCTGGTATCTTAAGTAAGGAGGTGCATGGTGGTGAAAAAATACGTCTACTTTTTTGCCAACGGAGTAGCAGAAGGAAAGGCGGAAATGAAAGACATCCTCGGTGGTAAAGGTGCCAACCTTGCCGAGATGACCAACCTTGGAATCCCAGTTCCGCCTGGTTTTACGATTTCTGCAGAAATCTGCAGGTACTATTACACACATGGTCACACTTATCCGGAGGGATTAAAAGAAGAAGTTGAAAGCGCAATGAAAAAGTTGGAGCAAGTCACGGGCAAGGGATTTGGTGATGCCAACAAACCGTTGCTTGTCTCCGTGAGATCTGGTGCTGCAATCTCAATGCCTGGAATGATGGACACGATCCTGAACCTAGGACTGAATGATGCAACCGTCGAAGGACTTGCAAAGATGACAAACAACGTGCGCTTTGCCTACGATGCTTACCGCAGATTCTTGCAGATGTTTGGTGACACCGCCCTTGGCATTCCAAGAAGCAAATTTGAAAACGCACTGGAAGAGATGAAAAAGAAGAAGGGCGCCAAATTTGACGTTGAACTCGACGCGGAAGATCTCAAGAAACTGGTTGAAATCTTCAAGAAAATCTACCAAGAGGAAGGAAAGGAATTTCCACAGGATGTCAACAAGCAGCTTTGGCTTGCCATTGACGCAGTCTTTAGAAGCTGGATGAGCGAAAGGGCAATCAAGTACAGACAAATAAACAACATAAGAGAGGATCAAATGCTTGGTACAGCAGTCAACGTGGTTGCCATGGTTTTTGGAAACATGGGCGAGAAATCTGGAACAGGTGTTGCCTTCACAAGAGATCCAAACACCGGGGAAAACGTAATCTACGGGGAATTCCTGCAGAACGCTCAAGGGGAAGACGTCGTTGCAGGTATAAGAACGCCGCTTCCAATTTCCGAATTGAAGAGAATTATGCCGTCAACTTACGATGAACTGGTTACGATAATGAAAAAACTCGAGACACACTACAAAGACATGCAAGATATAGAATTCACCATCGAAGAAGGTAAGCTTTACATGCTTCAAACAAGAAGCGGTAAAAGAACCTCAAGAGCGGCAATAAAGATAGCGGTTGACATGGTTCATGAAGGTTTACTGACCAAAGAAGAAGCGGTCCTGAGGGTCAAAACCGAGGATGTTGAAAGGGTCTTACATCCAAGATTCGATGAAAAGGAACGTGCAAGAGCAACAGTGATAGCCAAAGGTCTTCCGGCATCACCAGGTGCAGCCACTGGAAAGGTTATCTTTGACGCTCACAAAGCCGAGGAACTCGGTAGAAACGGCGAACATGTGATACTTGTCAGACCCGAGACAAGTCCAGAAGACGTAGGTGGAATGGCGTTTGCCCAAGGTATTTTGACATCCAGAGGAGGCATGACTTCCCACGCTGCAGTTGTTGCACGTGGTATGGGTAAACCAGCAGTAGTTGGTGCAGAGACGATTGAAGTCAAGGAAGAAGAAGGACTCTTCAAGGTGAACAACGTTGTAGTCAAAGAAGGAGACTGGATATCGATAGACGGTGCAACCGGAGAGGTTCTGCTTGGCAAGGTTCCAACAATTAAACCAGTGGGTCTGGAGGGTGAAATCGCCGAACTTCTAAAATGGGCCGATGAGATCAGAAGACTCGGAGTAAGGGCAAACGCTGACATACCAAGGGACGCCGAGGTTGCCAGGAAATTCGGTGCTGAAGGTATAGGCTTGTGTAGGACTGAACACATGTTCTTCGAGAAGGACAGAATTCCGAAGGTCCGCAAGATGATCGTGGCAAAGACCAAGGAGGAGCGCGAAAAGGCTCTTGCAGAACTTTTGCCACTTCAGAAGGAAGATTTCAAAGGCCTGTTCAGAATCATGGCAGGTTACCCGGTCACCATAAGGCTCATAGATCCACCTCTACACGAATTCTTACCACACGATGAAGATCAAATCAAGGCAACAGCAAAAGAACTTGGGATTTCTGAGAAACAGCTGAAAGATGTCGTTGAATCTTTGAAGGAATTGAACCCCATGCTTGGTCATAGAGGTTGCCGACTGACCATCACGTACCCGGAAATAGCGATCATGCAAACTAGAGCGATAATCGGTGCGGCAATTGAACTCAAAAAAGAGGAAAATCTCGATGTTGTCCCAGAAATCATGATACCGCTTGTGGGTCATGTGAACGAGCTCGCTTTCATGAAGAAAGTCATCAAAGAAGTAGCCGATGAAATGATCAAAGAATCTGGTGTTAATATCGTCTACAAGATAGGCACGATGATCGAAGTTCCAAGGGCTTGTGTGACAGCCGATGAGATAGCCAAAGAAGCCGAATTCTTCAGCTTTGGAACAAACGACCTAACTCAAATGACATTCGCTTTCAGCAGGGACGACATAGGAAAGTTCCTACCTGAATACCTTGAAAAGAAGCTTTTAGAGCACGATCCGTTCAAAACCCTTGACTACGAAGGTGTAGGAAAACTGGTTGAGATAGCTACTCACAAGGGTAAAGAAGCCAGACCGAATCTCAAAGTTGGAGTCTGTGGTGAGCATGGTGGAGATCCACGCTCAATTCATTTCTTCCACAAAGCGGGTCTTGACTACGTGAGCTGCTCACCATACAGGGTTCCCGTGGCTAGGCTGGCCGCAGCCCAGGCAGCCCTTGAAGGTAGAAAGTACGAAGAAAACGGATAAGAAGAGGGCTTTCCGCCCTCTTCTTTTTCATCAGGTGATGAGATGGAGCATTATTTTGTTGAAAAGCCACAAAGTGAGCTTAGGGTAAAGAGAATAATCTTCAGACTCAGGAACGGAAGAACTTATGTGTTTGACACACCGTCTGGCGTATTCAGTTTTGGTGAGGTGGACAAAGCGACACGCATCCTCATTGAGCGTGCTTCGATACAAGGCAAGAAGGTTCTTGATCTTGGATGTGGTTACGGTGTAATTGGGGTTGTTCTGAAAGGAGAATATCCGGATCTTCAAGTTTTTATGAGCGACATAAACGAGAGAGCCGTTGAATTTGCAAAGATCAACGCAAAAAACAACAACGTCGAAGTGTGCATACGAAAAGGAGCATTCTTCGAACCTTGGGACAGCGAAAATTTCGATATGATTCTTTTAAACCCACCTCTTGCGGCCGGCAAGCAAGTTGTTTTGCGAATGATCATTGAGTCCAAGAATCATTTGAATCCGAACGGTTTGCTTCAGGTGGTTGCATACCACAACAAAGGTGGGGCGTACGTCAAAAGAGCGATGAACGAGGTTTTTGGAAACGTAGTCGACCACTACAAAGAAGGCGGAATAAGAATATACCTTTCCAGGAAGGTTTGAAAATGCTTGATGTCAAGAAAGTCTTTTTCTCCTACGGTGATAGATTTGCGCTCAGAGACATCAATCTTATCATACACGAAAGTGAACTTGTGTTTCTAACGGGTGCAAACGGTTCAGGAAAAACTACCTTGCTCAAGCTTCTGTCGGGGCTCTTACCGTTTCAAGAAGGAGAAATACTTTACAACAAGAGTAAAGTTACCCATCGAGAGTTGAGATATCTCACAGGTTATGTATTCCATAATCCACTTGAACAACTCTTCAATTTCACAGTGGAGGATGAGATAGCTTTTGGCCTTGAAAACATGGGGGTCGAGCGTGAAGAAATGCTCAAACAAGTTGACCAAACGTTGAAAAGCTTCGACCTGGAACGATACAGGCTGAAAGATCCCGCAAAACTTTCAGGAGGGCAGGCACAGAAGGTAGCCATTGCCTCAATTGTTGTTCTCAAACCAAAATTCCTATTTTTGGATGAACCAACCGGCATGCTTGACGATGACGGGATCGAGCAGGTAAAAAGTTGTTTGACTTCGCTGCTTAAAAGTGGTTTGAGCATAATCGTTTCAACCCACGAACTTTGGCATTTTCATGGGATGATTTCACGTGTGATCCACTTGAACCAAGGATCGATTGACTTTGACGGCAGTTATGAGGAATTCAAAAAGAAGAACTTCGAAGACGTGGAGATGCCGTGATGAGTGAAGTCGGAAATTTGAAGCTGGAGATTCGTAATCTTTGGTTCAGCTATGAGAAAACAGGTTCGTTCCTCTTTCAAGATGTCAACTTCACGCTGTTGCCGGGGGAAGTAGCACTCGTAGTTGGGAAAAACGGCAGCGGTAAATCCACGTTTTTGAAATTAATTGCTGGCTTGATAAGGCCACAGAATGGAAGAATACTCTTAAACGGAAAAGAAATTCACAGCAGTCAGGAACATTTTCGGAAAATAGGTTTTGTAATGCAGTTCGCAGAAGATCTTTTTCTCTGCAAGACAGTTGAGGAGGAAATTCTTTACACGAGCAAGAACTTCAGATTGGGGAGCTACGAAGACAGACTTATCAAAGCCTGCAAACTTGCCGGAATAGATGAACAACTTCTAGTGAGGAGCGTTTTCTCGCTTTCGCACGGTGAAGCAAAAAAGGTCGCCGTGGCGGCGGCGATTGCCCACGATCCTGAAGTGTTGCTTCTTGATGAACCGTTTGTCGGTTTAGACAAAGCTGGGAAAATGGCAATTGTGAACCTTTTGAAAAACTGGCAGCAGTTGGGAAAAAGCGCAGTCTTAACTGCGCAGAATCCGAGAGTCTTAGACGGGTTGAATACAACAACCTACATCCTGAAAGACGGTAAACTTGAAAGAATCGATATGAGAAACACGGCAAAAAGCGCTAAGATTGACAGCGGTAGTCCAACGTGATAAAATGAAAGATCGGAGCCCCTATAGTTCAATGGATAGAACGGCGGATTCCTAATCCGCAAATGGAGGTTCGATTCCTCCTAGGGGCACCAACTATTTCTTCAGTTGACGGGAAACTTGTCTTGTGTTAGAATGATTAAGCGGATTTTCAGGTTTTGCGGGCCGTTAGCTCAGTAGGTAGAGCACCTGACTCTTAATCAGGGGGTCGCAGGTTCGAATCCTGCACGGCCCACCAGGCAAAGTGGAAGCCTTGCTTCCCACCCCGAGACAAAGTCGAAGGGGTTCAAACACGGTTAACCGCAATGGGAGGCGGGCGTTTGCCCGCCTTATTTTTTAACGCAGGGAGGGGAAACACATCGAAAAGGAGCAAATACTGCTTAAAAATGAGCAAATCAGAAAACCGTCAGTCAGGGTAATTGACGTCGACGGAAAACAGATAGGTATACTTCCCACACGTGAAGCAATTGAGCTTGCAAGAAGAAAAGGGCTTGACCTTGTGTTAGTCTCACCGAATGTCGATCCACCTGTCGCGAGGATCATGGACTTTGGAAAGTACATGTATCAATTATCCAAGAAACAAAAAGAAGCCAAGAAAAAGCAGAAACAGCAGGAAATAAAACAAATGAAGTTCCGTCTCAAGATCGACGAGCACGATTATCAAACGAAGTTAAGGCATGTGAGAAGGTTCCTCGAAGAAGGCAACAAAGTCAAAGTAACGGTCATGTTCAGAGGAAGAGAGATAATGTTCCAAGAGAAAGGAAAGGAAATACTCGAAAGAATTGCCAAGGATGTCAGTGACATAGGCGAGGTCGAGAACGAAGCTAAGCTCGAAGGCAGGGACATGTGGATGCAAATCAAACCGAAAAGCCAGAAAGTCAGTTGAAGGAGGTAAACAAGATGTCCAAGTGCAAAATGAAGGTCAGCAAAACCGCAGCTAAGAGGTTTAGAGTGACAAAAAATGGGAAAGTCCTCTTTAACCATGCCCGAACTCGGCACACCACAGGTAAAAGAAAAAGATCCGCCCTAAGGGTTTTGAGAAAGAAAGACGTCCTGAAAAAGGGAGATGAAAAGAGAATCAAAAAGCTGCTTGCTATGAGATGAGAGGAGGAAAATAAACCATGAGAATCAAAAGGTCGGTCCATGCCAAGAAGAAGCGCAGACAGTATTTAAAGTACGTTAAAGGTTTTAGAGGAGCAATCCGCAGAAGGTATAAACTGGCAAAACAGCATTATGTAAGGGCAAAAGTATACGCCTACATTGGAAGAAAGCTGAGAAAAAGAGATTTCAGAAGAATATGGATTACGAGGATAAACATAGCGGCAAGGCAGAATGGTCTCAAATACAGTCAGTTGATGCACGGTTTGAAACTTGCAAACCTGAACATTAACCGAAAAATGCTTGCCGAGCTTGCCGTGAACGATCCCGTAGCTTTTGCAGAGTATGTGAAGATTGCAAAAGAAAGCTTGGAAAAAGAAGCTATCAGTAGATAAAGAAAAACAAAGGAGGCATCCAAAAGGATGCCTTCTTCATTTGTCCGCGTTCTTCGCTCAGTTTTTCTAAAAAAAGGCGATAAAAAGCCAACAAAATTGCAAAAATCCTGGCTTCAAGTTGCGATCATTTCTTTCTCCAGACCCAGTCAACATTCCAGAGAGCTTGACTATATGCAGTTGGACTCATATTCTGCAGCTTGTTGGTGTACGCGTACACGTACTCTTGTTGAAATGTGTATATCAGAGGCAGATACTCAGAAGCAAGCTCCTGAAATCTTGAAAACATCTCAAA
>FWWL01005655.1_pt1 | contig 19156 bp, 13 predicted proteins | sample 2228331 | NCBI WGS metagenome assembly FWWL01 (sample SAMEA103939775, study PRJEB20133) | metagenome | reverse complement strand
CGCGCCGGGGGCGCCTCACGCAGGAAGGCTTCCAGCAGTCCAAAGCCCCCCAGGAGGGTGAGCGCCGCCAGAGGCTGTAACGGCCAGCGCCAGTTCGACTGCCCCAGTTCATCCACCACAGGCAGTGCCCACCAGGCCGCTGGCGAGGCCGAAGCACCGTAAGCACATCCCGCTCCCCAGCATCCCAGCCAGGCCGCCGCTCCCACCGCCGGCAACAACGGCAGCAGGCGCTCGGCCAGCTCCAGGAAAGGCCGACGCAACCCCCAGGCCAGCCCTCCCAGGCCCAGCAGTGCCCCCGGCAGCGCCCCCACCCAGGTCAACCCTCCCTGCCAGACCTGGGGGATCAGGCCGGGCTGAGCGCGAAACGGCCCCAGGTGGAGCAGCACATAGCCCAGCCGGGCCCCGACCAGCGCCGCCAGCAGCACCACCACTCCCAGGCCCAGGTGCACAAAGCGTTCGCGCGGTGGGGCGGTATGCGCCACCTGCCACAGCCCCAAGGTCACCCCTAACGCCAGCCACAGAGAAAAGGGATTCATTGCGCCACCTGATGTGAATTATAAAGGCAGAGCCCCCGTCGCAGGTGCTCTACCCCCCATTTCTCAATTCTGTGTATAAGGCTGGCCCGCCGCGCCGATTTTGAACGGCTGTGGAAACACTGCGACTACTTCATCAACCTGGCCCACCTCGACCTGCTAGAACCCATCATTCTCAAGCACGTGGTGCACCGCAGGTAGCCTTTCCCCAGCCTGCTCACCGTTCCAGCGCGCTCAGCCCCTCCATCAGGCGCTGCAAGGCACCCAGGGTGGTCTCTGGGGGCAGAGCATACGAAAAACGGATCCACTCTCGCCCATAGGGCGAGAAGTAATCCCCCGGCACCACCGCCAACCCAAACGCTTCGGCCAGAAAGCCCCCCAGCGCTTCGGCGCTGGCCCAGCCCCGGCGCTCCAGCCAGGGCCGCACGTGGATGAAGGCGTAGTACCCCTTGCCCAGGATGTAGTGCAGCCCCTGCTCATCCAGAAAGTCCTTGAGCAGGCGGCGCGAGGCATTCACCGGCTCCACCAGCGGGCGGCTCGCTTCCGCAAAGCCCATCTCATAGGCCGCCACTGCCACCGCCATGGCGTAGTAAGTGGGCACGGTGCTGTGCGTCGCCCACACGGTCAGGAAGCGAATGACCTCCTGGCTGGCAATCAGGTGCGCATTGCGGATGTTGGAGCCCCCCAGCGATTTGGTGATCCCATCCATGAAGATCAACCGCTGCCGCTCCTCCGGGGTGAAGAGGCGCAGAAAGGCATTGAGGTCCATGGGGGATTCATCGGTGATGCAGTGGTACATCCAGTCAAAGATGACGTAAGCCACCCCCGCCGCCAGGGCTGTGCGCGCCAGGTGGGCCTGCTGTTCCGGCGAGTAGGTCAAGCCGGTGGGGTTATCCGGTGAGGTGAGGATGAGCGCGGCCACTTTACGCCCGTGTCGGGCGGCATATGCCACGCTGGCCTCTATGCTTTCCGGAGTATAGGCCCAGCCCTGCTCGGCTCGCCCCGGCGCCCACACCACATTCGCCCCCAGGCCATACGGCCCCCAGGTATAGCACACCCAGGGCACCCGGGAGGTGATCACCACATCCCCCTGCCGCCCGTATCCCAGGTAGAGCGCCGCCATGTACGCTTTGAGCAGCGCATCCCGCCCGCCGGCGGTCGCCATCACATTTTCGGTCGTGTACCCCAGGTCGGGATCCAGCCGCCAGTATTTTTCGATCACCGCGCGCCGAAACTCCAGCGTCCCATTCGGCAGGTCATAGGCCGTACCGTGGGCAATTTGCATCTGCGCCGCCCGTTCCAGTAGATGGCGAGGAGTGCCCGGCAGACTGGTCCCGCCATCCCCCTGCGAGGCATCAAAGGTGGGCGCGCCGGGGTAGCGGCGCTTGAAAACCTCCAGGGACTGGCGAATGTAGAACATGCGATTCGGTTCAAATGGCGCCATTCGGGCCAGATGATCGCTCACTGGCACCCGGTTGGCTTCCGGCAGAGCAAACACGGGCTCATCAGGTGGAGCCAAAACGGTCATGGTCGTTCTCCCACTCCCAGAGTGAAATCTGTTCCCCCTCCATTGTAGTCAATTCCAAAGGCGCCAGCGCCCGGAAAACCGCCCCAATAACGCTGCTCGTACCTACCCGGTCTCGGCCAACTCGGCCCAGCGTTGCCAGTGCTCCTCGAGCAGGCGCTGTAAACGCTCGTACTCGCGCCCCAGTTCGGCCACTTTTGCCGGATCCTTGGGGGGATGCTCCAGCCCTCGCGTCACTCGCGCCAATTCGGCCTCCAGGGCCGCAATCTGGGCCTCCAGCGCCGCCAGGGCTTGCTGCGTACGGTGGGGGGTTTTGGGCTCTCGTACAGGACGGCGCGGGCGAGCCGAAGGGGGCGTTGCCCTGGCCGGAGCACGGGCCGCCTCCTGGGCTTCGCGGTAGGCGCTGTAAGTGCCTTCAAACACGCGTAGAGTCGCTTCTTCCGGCACGACCTCCCAAATCTGGGTTGCCAGCGCGTCAATCAGGTAGCGGTCATGCGAAACAAGCAGGATCGTGCCGCTGTACTCGGCCAGCACCGCCTGGAGCACCTCCTGAGCAAAAACATCCAGGTGGTTGGTGGGTTCATCCAACAGCAGAAAATTGGCGCCCTGCAGCGCCAGGCAGGCCAGTGCCAGCCGTCCCCGTTCGCCGCCAGAAAGGGCCGCCACCGGCTTGAAGACCTCGTCCCCACTGAAGAGAAAGCGTGCCAGGTAATCCCGTGCCTGTGCCGGCAACCAGGTCGGGCGCGCCTCCAGGATGATCTCCAGCGGCGTTTTTTCCACCTCCAGGCCCTCATGAGCCTGGGCAAAGTAGCCAATCTTCAGGCTGGCGCCGAGGATCACCTCCCCGGCGTAGGGCGGGACCTCACCCAGGAGGGTCTTTAAGAAAGTGGTTTTGCCCGCGCCATTGGGGCCCAAAATGGCGGCACACTCGCCGCGTTTGAGCAGCAAATCCGGGACGTGGAACAGCGGGCGCCCTTCCTCACGGTAGCCCACCGCCAGGCCCTGGGTGCGCAGCACCAAATCACCCGAACGCGTCACCTCGCCAAAGTTGAGGTGGATGCGCCGCGGCTGTGGGGGCGGGGGACGGCGCACCTGCTCCAACAAGCGTTCCAGGCGCTTACGTCGTCCAATGGCCTGGCGCGCGTTCTGCCCGGCCAGGTTGCGCCGGATGTACGCCTCTTCCTTTTCAATGCGCTCCAACTGCGCCTGATACTCCTCCAGCCGACGCTGGTAGCGCTCCTGACGTTGCTGCCAGTACGCCGAGTAATCAACGCGGTAAATCTCCAATCCCTCCGGCGTCAGTTCCCAAATCGCTGTCACCACATGATCCAGGAAGTAGCGGTCGTGAGAGACCACCACCACCGCGCCCGACCACTCGCGCAGGGTCTTCTCCAGCCATTCCAGCGCCTGAATGTCCAGGTGATTGGTGGGCTCATCCAGCAGCAACAAATCGGGGGATTCGAGCAGCAGGCGTGCCAGATACGCCCGCGTGCGCTGCCCGCCCGAAAGTTGCCCCAGCGGACGCTGCCACTCACGCTCGGGGAATCCCAACCCGCTCAGGGTCTGGCGCAGGCGCTGTTCGTAGGTGTAGCCCCCCTGCTGCTCAAAGGTCTCCTGCAAGCGGCTGTAGGCCGCCAGTGCCGCCTCCCCCTGGATCGGGTCGTCCATCTGGGCGGCCAGGCGCCCCAATTCCTCCTCCATTGCCAGCAGGGACGCAAAGGCCTGACGGCAGAACGCCCAAACGCTCAAATGGGGATCGGGCAGGGGCACTTCCTGCGGCAGGTACCCCAGGCGCAGCCCTCGGGCACGCTCCACCTCCCCCTGATTGGGCTCCTCCAGCCCGGCCAGGATGCGCAGCAGGGTCGTCTTGCCTACCCCGTTGGCCCCCACCAGTCCAATGCGCCCATCGCGCGGGATGCTCAGCGTGACCCCGCTGAACACATCCTGCGCTCCAAACGCCTTGGCCAGGTCCTTTGCGATGAGGAGTGACATAAACACCTATCCTTCTCCCCCAAAGTATAACATGCCCACCCCGCATCCACACGCAGGCAATACCCCCTCGCCACGCTCCCGGGGGTGGCAATCACCGGCGCGCTCGCACCCGGCCGGCATGGCTCCCATTCGGACATTCATAAAGAGAAGGGGCGCGGACAATCAGCGGCCCACGCGTGTACCTGTATAATGTAAGCGCCCGCGATTCACTTCCCGGAGATGACCTTCCATGACCCCCAACCTGAAGTTCCCCCGCTTGCCACGAACCGGCTGGCCCACGCTCGTGCTGCTTGGGCTCAGCCTGCTCATCCTACTGCCGCGCCTGCTCTCCCCCTCCTTCGGCTTGCTGGATGACGGGCGTACCCTGACCGTCGCTCACCAGATCACCCAGGGCCAGTGGCGGGTAGATTTCGATCTGGATGCCGGGCGCTTTCGTCCCGTCTACTGGGCATATTACGCCCTGCTGTACCGACTGGCAGATGCGCATCCCCTAGGGTGGTTCGTGGGTAACCTGGTTCTCCTGGGCCTGGCGGGGGTGCTTCTGGCACGGTGGGCGGGTCGGCGCTCCGGCCAACCCGTTCTGGGGTGGCTGGCGGCGGGCCTCTTCGTGCTTTCCGGGCCCGTCATCGAGAATGTTTACACCCTTTCCAAGAGCGAACTTTTACAGGTGGTGCTGATCCTGGGCGGGCTGAACCTGCTTGAAGCGAGATCGGAGTCCTTGCTTCGCCAGCGGCTCTGGCGCTGGGCAGGCGCCACGCTCCTCTTTCTCCTGGCCGCCGGGGTCAAGGAAACCACACTGGTAATCGGCCCCATCGGACTGGGCTGGGTGCTGTTGGGCCTCTGGCACGCGCGCCGTCACCCTGAAACCAGGTCGCCCGCGCCAGCCCTGGGGCTTGCGGTGACCGGTTGGCTCGCCGGAGGGCTCTTTTACGCCCTGCGCCGCCTGGTGATTCCCACGGCGCTGACTGCCGGCACCTACACCAACGCCTATGCCCTGACTGCTTCGGCCATCCTGGCCTCACTCACGCGCTGGGCGGGGTGGCTGTTGCGCGATTTTCTCTACCTGCTCCCCCTGGCGGCGCTCCTGCTCTACCTCTGGCTCAGGCGCAAGCACTTACCCGGCGCAAGCCTGGCCTTGGAAGCGCTGGTGTGGATGGCCGGCTGGATGGTTATCTTCCTGCCCTGGGTGTACATGGTTGAGTACTACATGCTGCCGTTCAGCGTCGGCGCCGCCGTTCTGGGAGCCGTTGGCCTGGTTGAAGCCGGACGGGCCCTGCGCGCCCGCGAACAGCGCCCGCTGGTGGCGCTGGGGCTGGGCTTGAGCCTGCTGCTCTTGCTTTCCACCCTGCCGACTCACCTTACCAACGCCCGCCTGCAGGTTGCCGTAGATCGGGCCAACGACGAAGCACTGCGCTACGTCGCCGCGCACCTTCCTCCCCAGGCCACTCTGCTGATCAACCTCCAGGATCCCAACGAGTACTATGAGCAAATCGGCCTGCGCTTGCGCACGCAGTACACCCGCGCCGATCTTCACCTGCAGCCCTTCCAACCGGATACGGCGTATGCCACCCCCTATTACGTCCTTAGCCCAAGCATTCAGAACCAGCCTCGTCTGAGTGTGCGCCTGGGGGTGTATGAGCCCACCCAGGCGCATTGGAACGCCTCGCTGGCGCAATTCCTGGCCGCTCAGGCACCGACTGCCCATCCCATAGCCACCTTCACGCAAAGCCTGCGCCTCTTCAACGTTAATTGGCCGCGTGGGCTGTGCTTTGCCCTGCCCCGCCTCAATTACTGCGCTCAGGCCGAGCCGTTTCTGGATCGCCGCCCCTTCACCTATGGATGGACGCTCTACGCCGTGACGGATGCAAGGTAACTCACCCGGCCCGCTGCACCCGCAGGACCGCAATTTTGGTGGGGTGATTGAACGGCGTTGGGTCCGCCGGCGGTGCGCTCACCCGTGTCTCCGCATACCCGGTGACATCCTCCGGCACGGGGATGAGCCTTTCCAGGCGCAGATACGTTTCATCCGCCAGGGAACGGAGCAGATCCAGGTAAGCCTGCCCGCTGAGGAAAAGGGCGTTGTTGACCGCCACCAGATAGCCCCCATGGGCTACCAGCGGCCGCACTTTGTTAATCAACCGGTGATAGGCATTTTGCAGGTCCACCCGTCCGCTGTGATCTTCGGCAAAGAAAGGGGGATCGAGAATAACGCAGTCAAAGCGCACGCCCTGCCGCCGCCAAACGGCCGTCTGGCGGTAAAAATCGGCCACCACCAGGTCGGTGGAGGGCACCTGCCAGCCGTTGAGACGGTAGGTCTGACGCGCCAGCGCCAGGAAGCGTGCACTGCGGTCGGTCTGCACCACGCGCCGTGCCCCACCCGCCAGTGCCGCCGCGCCCAGGCTGCCGGTGTAGGCAAAGGTGTTGAGCACCGTTTTATCCCGCATTGTCGCCTTCAGCCAGGCGCGCAGGTGACGGGTATCCAGGTAGAAACTGGCATCCTGATTCAGACGCACATCCAGCGCGTACCAGACCCCGTCTTCGCAGATGCGGTCATCCGGCGCGTCTCCCCAGATCCGGGTCCCACGGCGGCGCTCAAAATCGGCGGCAAAGCGCTCTTTGAGCACCACTGCCCGCACCCACGGAAATTGCGCCACCAGCCATGCCTGCACCTGCGGAATCAGCCCCGCCAGTGCCTCGGGTGGCTCAGCGTAGTTGAAAAGCACCAGCGTGCGCGCGTACAGGTCCACTACCAGGTCGGGAAAGCCCTCGTAAAACCCGGCAAAGAGGCGGCACGCGCCCAGATGCCCGGCCTGCAAGCCAGGCGCCCGCCGCGCCACCGCGCGTTCAAAAGCGGACCAGGGAAAAGCGGGTAGCATCGCCAGGATTATAGCAGGAACTCTCTCCCGGCAGGGGCGGGCTTCTCTTCCCGCCGATCTCCCCCCGCATCTCCTGCCCCTGCGGCGCAAAGGGGCAGGTCCAGAGCACTGCTCCATGGTGGTTCTCTCCCCCTTCACCGGCAGACCCGCGCCGGGCGAGGAACCGCCGAATGACCGCTTCCAGTTTATAATAACCGGGAACCCTGCCTTCCCATGGCCATTCCGTTGTGTTGAGGTTTCCCCATGCCCCTGAGCGATTGGCTGGCTTTCTTCAAGTGGGTGCTGGCGCTGGCGCTGCTACAGGCCCTGGGCCTGCCGCTGGCGTTTCGTCTTTTCGCTCGCCTGCCCGAGCGCGGTTATGCCCTGGCGCGGCTGTTGGGCTGGCTCACCCTGGGGTACGCCGCCTGGCTGTTGGGCTCGCTGGGCCTGGCCGGCAATGAGAGCGGCGGCATCCTGCTGGGGGCTTTCGTCGTTGCCGGGCTGGGCGCGCTCTGGCTTGGCCCCCAGGGTTGGGCCGACCTGCGTGCCTGGCTGCGGCGTGAGCGTGCCTACGTTTTTGCCGTTGAGGGGATCTTCCTGGCGGCTTTCCTCATCTGGACATGGGTGCGCGCCTACAATCCGCAGATCCTGGGCACGGAAAAGCCCATGGAGTACATGTTCCTCAATGCCATCCTGCGCAGCCCCAGCCTGCCGCCGCAGGATGCCTGGCTCTCCGACCATGCCATCAGTTACTACTACTTCGGCTACTACCTGGTTGCCCTGCTTACCCGCCTCACCGCCGTGCCCTCCGCCGTTGCCTTCAATCTGGCGCTGGCGGCGCTCTTCGCCCTCAGCGTCCAGGCATCGTTGGGGGTGGTGCTCAACCTGATCCTGTGGGTCCAACGGGCACGCACCGCCACCCCACGCCGCCTGCTCAGTGCCCTGCCCCCGGCGTTGCTGGCCCCCCTACTGCTACTGCTGATCGGCAATTTCTACGGCATCCTCGACCTGGCGCGCCAGAACCGCTTGCTAGCCGAGGCGCAGGTGCCGGCGCTGTACTACGATTTCGGGGATCTGGCGCAGGGGGGCAGCCAGATGCCCGGAGTGCGCTTTGGGCGCGTCAATCTGTGGGCTTGGCTCGATCTCAAACCGGATCCCCTACCGCCTGCTACAACCCCCGGCTGGCGTTGGGACCTGGGCAACTGGTTCTTCGCCGCCCGCACCCTGCATGATCGCGATCTGCTGGGCCGGGAGACCGAGGCCATTGACGAGTTCCCGGCTTTCTCCTTTCTGCTGGGCGACCTGCACCCGCACGTCCTGGCACTCCCCTTCGGCGTGCTGGGGGCGGGGCTGGCCCTGGCTTGGCTGCTGCGTGCCCAGGCCGCTACATCGCCAGCCTGGCGCAAAGACTGGCCGTTCGGCCTGCTCTCGGCGCTCATCCTGGGCGGGCTGGCTTTCCTCAACACCTGGGACTTCCCCATCTACCTTTTCCTGGTGGCGCTAGCCGATCTGGGCGGGTACGGCCTGCGCGCCGGCTGGGAGGCCCTGCGCGCCGCCTTTCCGCGCCGGGTGGGCGTCTGGGCGGTGCTGGGCATCCTCAGCCTGGCTCTCTACTGGCCCTATTTCCTGGTCACCTTTCAATCCCAGGCAGGTGGCATCTTGCCCAACCTGATTTACCCCACCCGCTTCCAGCAAGCCGTGGTCATGTTCGGCCCCCTGCTCCTGCCGGTCATGGGCCTTTTGCTCTGGTTGCGCGTTCGCGGGCGCGCCGCTTTCGACCGCCGGGCCGCCTGGCTCCTCGGGGGCGGAATGCTCGTGGGGCTGGCCCTCCTGGCACTGCTGCTCACCCTGGTGCTGAGCCTCAACGCCGATCTGCGCGGCCTGATTTTCCAGGCGCTCGGCCCTCTGAGCGTTTCGCAGGCACTGGGGTTATGGCTGCAACGCCGTCTGGTGGATGGGCTGACCTCGCTGGTCGCGGCCCTCGGCCTGGCCTGGGCCGGCGGGCTGGCTGTGGGCTGGTTGCGCCGGGGGAATGCGGCCACTGCCTGGCCGCCCGCCGAAGAACGTCCGGCGCTGTGGATGATGCTGGCCTGCTTCTTCACCGGCGCGTTGCTTTGGCTGGCCCCGGAATTTATCTACCTGCGCGATAACTTCGGCACGCGCATGAACACCCTCTTCAAGTTCTACTTCCAGACCTGGGTGCTGTGGAGCCTGGGGGGCGCCTTCGGGCTGTGGTACCTGGCGCAAAGAGCCGGGCGGGTGGCGCGCACCCTGGGGTTGGGGGTGAGTGCATTGGGCATCTGCCTGGGGACTTACTACCTGCCGGGCAGTCTGCCGGCCAAGACGGGCAACTTTGCCGGTTCGCCCACCCTTGACGGCATGGCTTACTTCGCCGCCGCCTACCCCAACGACTGGGCGGCCGTCCAGTGGCTGCTGCAAAATGCCCCGCCCGGCGCCGTGATCCTGGAGGGTTCGCGCGGCGCCTACTGGATTGAAGGGCGTTCCTCGCGCTTTGCCATGGCAACCGGCATCCCCACGCTGATGGGATGGGCCAACCACGAAGCCCAGTGGCGCGGCGAGTACTTTGGGCAGGTCAGCGGGCGTCAGGAGGACATTCGCGCCCTCTACCAGACGCGAGATGAGATCGAAGCCCGCCTGCTGCTCGAGCACTACCGGATCACCTACGTGATCATCAGCGACCTCGAACGGCAGTGGTACCGCCCGGTGGAAGAAACCAAGTTCGAGCGCCTGATGCGCCGTGTTTTCCAGCGCGGGGATGTGGTCATCTACCAACGTTGAGGGCGAGGCTCACTGGCAGGCGCGCAGGTCTACCAGCCAGCGGAAATCACCCATGCGGTTCTCCACCCTATCCACCTCATGCACGCATGCATCCTGCCAGGTAGCCCGGATCGCCGGTGAAAGTTGTTGCCAGGTGCCAGCATCCAGATATGCATAGGTGAATCCAGCGGCGCGCAGGGCGTGAGGTTCTGGCGCTTCCACCAGATTCAGCCACTCGGGCTTGAAGTGATACCAGGTATCTCCCGCGCGGGTAAAGCGCCCAAACAACGTGGGTGCCCGCGAAGGCCGCGGATCAAAGATCAGTGCCCCCACCTCCAACCGATTCCAGTGCGCATCGAACATGCGCACATCCAGGCTGGTCAGATCGTAAGAGGCCACGGGCTGCCCCACGTCCGTCATCTGCACGGCCAGAAAAACCCCTCCGCTGAGCATGGCCAGGCCGCCCGGTCACACCCACGACCAGGTCTTCGGCCGGCTGCAGTCGAAACGCGCGTCGCGCCAGTGCGTAGCCTCCCAGCGCCAAGCCCAGCGCCCATACCCCCAGTAAGCCGACCTGCACCCACTTATCCGGCATCGCCACCACTTTACTCTCTATGTTACGCCCTTGACACCCCCACAGGGATCACAAGTCCGCGCGGGGCGCAAGTTTAGCGGTGGTTTTCCCCATCCCCGGCCCAACGGGGTATAATTACTTTGAACTCGGTTAAATGGAGCAACGTATGGATCAACGCAAGATTCGCGTCCTGATCGCCAAGCCCGGCCTGGACGGTCATGACCGTGGGGCCAAGATTGTGGCACGTGCCCTTCGCGATGCCGGCATGGAGGTGATCTACACCGGCCTGCGCCAGACCCCGGAGATGATCGCCGAGGCAGCCCTCCAGGAAGATGTGGATGTCGTCGGTCTTTCCATCCTTTCCGGCGCGCACATGACCCTGGTGCCGCGCGTCCTGGAATTGCTGCAGGCCAACGGTCAGGAGCACGTGCTGGTCTTCGTCGGCGGCATCATCCCCGAAGAAGACATGCCCGCCCTGTTCGCCATGGGGGTCAAAGCGGTTTACGGCCCCGGCACCCCCACCCAGACCATTGTCGAGGACATCCGCCGCGCCGTGCTCGAAGCCCAGGGCAGCGTGGCTTGAGGTCAAGGGAACGTCCTATGCCGTTGGTGGATGAGGTGTTGGCGGGCAAGCGGCTGGCATTGGCCCGCCTGTTGTCCCTTATTGAAAATGATGCCCCCGAAGGCTGGGCGGCGCTGGATGCGCTTTACCCGCGCACCGGCCAGGCCCACCTGATCGGGGTCACCGGCGCCCCCGGCGTCGGCAAATCCTCGCTGGTCAATCAAATCGCCCGCGCCCTGCGCCGGCCTCAGGACGGCGAGCCCCCCCGAACTGTGGCCATCGTTGCCGTGGACCCCACCAGCCCCTTTAGTGGTGGCGCCCTGCTGGGAGATCGCGTGCGCATGCGCGATCTCAGCGGCGACCCCGGTGTTTTCATCCGTTCAATGGCCTCGCGGGGCGCGCTGGGCGGGCTGGCCCCCACCACTGCCGCCGTGGTGCAGGCGCTGGATGCGGCCGGTTTCGAGGTCATTTTGATCGAAACTGTTGGCGCCGGTCAAGCCGAGGTGGAAATCGCGCGCCTGGCCCATACGACCATCGTGGTGGAATCTCCCGGCGGCGGCGATGATATCCAGGCCATCAAGGCCGGACTGCTTGAAATCGCCGATCTCCTGGTGATCAACAAAGCCGACCGCCCCGGCGCCGATCTGACCGAGCGTGCCCTGCGCAGCATGCTCGAATTGGGCTACCCCCTCGGGCACCATCGCCCGGATGCCTGGGCAGTGGCTGAGCCCCCGTCCGGCGAAACCTGGGTGCCCCCCATTCTGCGCACGGTCGCCACCGAGGGCAAAGGCGTTGCCGAGGTGGTGCAGGCACTGCGCGCTCACGCGGCTTACCTGCGGGCCACCAGCCAGTGGCACGCCCGCGAACAAGCCCGCCTCAAAGACATCCTAGACCACATGCTGCAGGCCGCCCTGCTGGCGCGCTGGCAAGCCAGCCTGCCCCAGGGCTACTACCAGGAAGTTGTCCAGCGCCTGCTGCGTCGCGAACTCTCCCCGCACCAGGCCCTGGAAGCCCTGCTCAACCTGACGCCCTTCCCAAGCGCGGAGACGCCGCGCCTTATTCCATGAAACGCCATCTTTTCTGAGGAGTGATCTGCATGGAACGAACGCTTATCGCCCACCTTCCCCAGGCCATCGGCCAAAAGGTCAAAATCCAGGGCTTTCTGCACACCCTGCGCGACCAGAAGACGATGCAATTCCTCATCCTGCGCGACCGCAGCGGCATGGTGCAGGTGGCTTTCTACAAGAAAGCCAACCCCGAACTGGCCGAGCAAATCTCCCGCCTGACCAATGAATCCGTGCTGACCATCACCGGTACGGTCGTGGAAAACCCCATTGTCAAACTGGGCGGCCTGGAAGTGCAGTTGGAGACCCTCACCGTCGAAAGCCTGGCCGAAGCCCCCTTGCCGCTCGACCCCACGGCCGAAGTGCTGCCTTCCCTGGATTACCGCCTGGACTGGCGCTTCCTGGATATGCGCCGCGCCCCGGTTACGGCCTTCTTCGAGATCCAGACCACGTTAGAGATGGCATTCCGCGAGTACTGGCTGCAACACGGGTTTGTCGAGATTCACTCACCCAAACTAATGGGCTCTGCCAGCGAGAGCGGCGCCGAACTCTTTGAAGTGCAGTACTTTGATACCAAGGCCTACCTCGCCCAGTCGCCCCAGTTCTACAAGCAGATGGCCATGGCCGCCGGCTTTGAGCGCGTCTTTGAGATCGGGCCGGTTTTCCGCGCCGATCCCTCGTTCACCTCACGCCACATGACCGAATTCACCGGCCTGGACATGGAGATGTCTTACATTGAGTCGCATGAAGATGTCATGCGCTTTTTGGAGAACATGCTCCATTACGTCTATCAGCGCGTCGCCGAAAAGCACGCCGCCGCCATCGAAGCCCACTTCGGCGTGCAACTCGAAGTACCCAGCGTGCCCTTCCCGCGCATCCCCATGGCAGAGGCCGTTGAAATCCTCAAGCGCGAGGGCTACACCCTGCCCCCGGAAAAGAAAGGCGATATTGACCCCGGTGGCGAGCGTACCCTGGCCCAGTTTGTGCGGCGGGAGTACAATCACGATTTCTTCTTCCTCACCGATTGGCCCTGGACGGTGCGTCCCTTCTACCACATGCGCCACCCCGACCGCCCCGACCTCACCCGCTCTTTCGACCTGATCGCCAAAGGCACCGAGATCGTCACCGGCGCCCAGCGCGAACACCGCTACCCCATCTTGCGCGAGCAGGCCATCGAAAAAGGCCTTTCCCTCGAACCCATCCAGTTCTACCTGGATTTCTTCCGCTACGGCTGTCCGCCCCACGGCGGGTTTGGGCTGGGCCTCTCGCGCCTGATGATGGTCATGCTCAACCTGCCCAACATCCGCGAAGCGGTCTTCCTCTTCCGCGGGCCTAACCGCCTGCATCCATGAGCGCAGGCCTATGCGCCCCGTTAGAATCCAACTCGGAGGGAATGCGTGATTATCGGCAATGGAATTCGTTTACGGGCCATCGAACGCGAGGACTTACCTCGCTTTGTCACCTGGCTAAACGACCCCGATGTGCGCCAGGGCCTGAACCTGGTGTACCCCCTCTCGCTGGCCCAGGAGGAGCGCTGGTTCGAGCAGATGCTTCAGCGACCACCCGCCGAACAGGTGCTGGGTATCGAGGTGGAAGTGGGGGGCGTCTGGACGCTGATCGGCACCTGCGGCCTGCACAACGTGGATTGGGTCAACCGCCAGGCCGAACTGGGCATCTCCATCGGCGAAAAGGCGTTTTGGAACCGCGGCTACGGACGTAAAGCCGTCACCTTGCTGCTGCGCTTTGCCTTTCACACCCTGAACCTGAACCGCGTGTACTTGCGCGTTTACGAGACCAATCCCCGGGCCATTCGCGCCTACGAGCATGCCGGCTTCGTCCACGAAGGGCGCCTGCGCCAGGCCCGCTACCAAAACGGGCGTTACGTGGATGAACTGATCATGAGCGTGCTGCGCAGTGAATGGCACGAACCCGAGGAGTAGGAGAGGAGGTCGGTAGTCTCATGCCCAACCACACCCGTCATGAACGCATGATGTACGGTGGCATCCGTCTGTTCGCCGGAACGGCATGCCCCGAACTCGCCCAGGCCATTGCCCAGTACCTGGGCCTGCCGCTGTGCGGGCGCGATGTGATCACCTTCCCCAATGATAATCTCTTCATCCGCCTGCATTCCAGCGTGCGTGGGCAAGACTGCTACGTCATCCAGACCACGTCGGCCCCGGTTCACCGCAACCTGATGGAACTGCTCATCATGATCCAGACTCTGCGCCTGGATTCGGCGGCGCGCATCACCGCGGTCGTGCCCTACCTGTGTTACGCCCGTTCCGACAAGAAGGACCAGCCTCGCGTGCCCATCACCGCCCGCCTGGTCGCCGATATGATCGAGGTGGCCGGCGCCGATCGCTACATCACCATGGACCTGCACGCCGGGCAAATCCAGGGCTTTTTCTCCATCCCCGGCGACGTGCTGACCGCTTTCTACCTGCTCACCGATTACTTCAAGACCCTGCTGCCGCAGATGTACAACCCGGTGGTGGTCACCGTGGATTTGGGTTTCGCCAAGAAAGCCCGCAACTACGCGCAGGCCCTGCACCTGCCCCTTGCCTTCATTGAGAAGCGGCGGGTGGCCAACGATGCCCGCGCCGAAGCCCTCACTCTCATCGGCGACGTGTACGACCGCGATGTCATCCTGGTGGATGACGAGGTGGATACGGGCGTCTCGGTGGTGCAGGCGGTGAACCTCGTCAAAGACAACGGCGCACGCAATGTGTATGTCTCCTTCGTGCACCCGGTGCTCTCGCTGGATGCCGCCGACCGCCTGGCCGCCCTGCCGGTGCGTCAGTTCGTCACCACAGATACCATCCCCATCCCACCCGAAAAGCGTGCCAAATTCGGCGAGCGCCTCAAAATCCTGACCATCGCCCCATTGCTGGGCGAGGTCATCCGCCGCACCAATGAGGGGCGCAGCGTCGGCGAACTCTTCAACGAGTAAGGGAGGGGCCCCATGCCAGAACTGCCCGAGGTTGAAACCATTGCCCGCTGGCTGCGTGAAGGCAGTCCGGAGGGCCCGGCGCTCCTCGGGCGCACCTTCCAGGCTGCGGAGGTGCTCTGGCGGCGTACCCTCGCCGCCCCCGATCCTGCCACCTTCATCGCCCACCTGCCGGGTCGGCGCGTCACCGCCATTGGGCGGCGCGGCAAATTCCTGCGCATCTGGCTCGACGATGGGGCCGTGCTCCTGCTGCACCTGCGCATGAGCGGGGATCTGCGCTGGCAGCCCCCGCCGGCCACCGCCCCCCATCCCCACGACCGACTGGTCTTCCACTTTGCGGATGGGTGGCGCCTGGGCTTCAACGACCCTCGCAAGTTCGGGCGGGTGTGGCTGGTCAACGATGAACAAGCCGTCCTCGGCGATCTGGGCCCGGAACCTCTGGACCCCGCATTCAGCGCCGAGGATTTTTATGCCCGCTTGCGGCGCTCCCGCACCCGCCTCAAACCCCTCCTGCTGGATCAACGCTTCCTGGCCGGGCTGGGCAATATCTACGCCAATGAAGCCCTCTTCCAGGCCGGACTGCATCCCCTGCGCCCGGCGCACACCCTCACCCCGCCGGAGGCAGAGCGCCTTTTTCACGCCATCCGCCAGGTCCTCCAGGCGGGGATTGCCCACCACGGCGCCAGCATTGACTGGGTGTACCGCGGGGGCGATTTTCAGAATCATTTCGCCGTGTACCGGCGCGCCGGTCAGCCCTGCCGGCGCTGCGGTACCCCCATTCAGCGTCTGGTCATCGGGCAACGCGGCAGCCACTTTTGCCCCCATTGTCAGCCCCCTCCCGAGGGGTAATCGGCAATCCCATTTTTCGAGGTAGGTCAGATGCAACAGGTCTTACTTCTTATCCTGGTCGGTGTGTTCGGTTTTTTGTTGGGCGCACTGGTGGTCTGGTTTTGGAGCGAACGCGAACGCCGTGCTTCCCCCGCCGCAGATGCCACTGCAGAGGCCGCCCCCGAGTCGGAAACCGAGTCCTCCTCGGCTACCTCACCCCTGCGCCAGTCGCCCTTCAGCGAGGCCTCCCACGTCTTTGTCGCCCGGCTGTGGCGCGATCGCAGCAGTGGTCAGTTGCTGGTGGAGGTAGATGGCATGCTTCATGCAACGCCAGATACGTTGACCGATGAGCAGCGCCAGCGCCTTAGCACCGCCGCCGAAGGATGGACGATGTGGCTGGGTCTGCACCCTCCCGCGCCGCCCAGCCCCACTCCTGCATCGCCTCCGCCCAGCGTCTTCACCGTCCCCATCGAAAGCCTGCTCACCCCACCCGAGTCACCCGCCCGCACGGGCAGTAGCATTGTGGAGCAGATTGATGCCATCCTGCAAGACTTACTGGTGGACTCTCCCTACGCCAACCACCGCATTCGCCTGGTTGAAGAACCCCACCACGGCGTGGTGGTGTGGGTGGGTCTGGAGCGCTACGGGAGCATTGAAGAGGTGCCCGACGAGGGCATTCGCGCCATCATCCAGGAAGCCGTGCGCCGCTGGGAAGGTTAATCGCCCGCTTTCTTCACCCGCCCGGCGCCAGGACCACCCCCGCGCGGGGCTGCTCAAACTCGCTCCTGGAGGTGTGTTACCATGGCCAAATACTACCTTCTGGCGCTGGGGCTGAGCCTCACCGCTCTGCTCGTAGGGCTGCACGCGCCGGCTTTGGCCAGCCCGCCCCCGCCTCAACCCCAAACCACTCCCGTCGAATCCACCCTGGAAGCCGCCCTGCAGGAAAAGATCACCCAGCACGAATTGGGAGTGCTGGCGTTCACGCTTTACCGGGTCAAGATCGAGCGTGTGGTAGAAGCGCCGGATGGCAGCCTGGCCGTGCTTTGGCGATCTCTGGTGGACCCGACCACCGGGGAGGTGGTGCCGGCAGAGCCGGGGCTGGCAGTGGCCCGCCGCGCCGCTTTCCAGGGCCTGAGCAGCGACTGGCAGGTCACCCTGCAGGCCGATGCCGACTGGGCCCAAACGCTGGCCGGGGTTCCCGAGGACCTGCTCGACCCGGAGGTGCGCGCCCGCTATGCCGCCCCCAGCGCCGATCAACTGCAAGCCCTGGCAACCGTCTACCGGGGCTACAAACTGCCCTGGGCCGGCGGGCTGAAAAAGCGCCTCAGCGGTTCCATCGGCCATTTCCTCTGGTACAACTCATGTTCCATTGATTACTGCCGCTACGCGTATGATTTCGCCGACGGCACCATGTTCCCCATCCTGGCCGCGCGCGGCGGGACGGTGTACATGGCCAAATGGGACTGTCCCAACGGCTCGGAAACCTGCAGCAACTACATCGTCCTGAAGGACGTTACCACCACCCCCACCACCTACCAGCTCTACCTGCATCTGGCCTATGACAGCATCCCCGCCAACCTGCGTCAGGTCGGCGCGGTAGTGCGCCAGGGGCAGTACATCGGCAATGCCGATGACACCGGCTACAGCACCGGCCACCACCTCCATTTTCACGTCCACACCAACCCGACCTGGTACTGGGGGGCCTCGGTGGATATCCGCTTTGACGATGTCAGCATCAATGACGGCACCCCGCGCAATTGCTACGAAGCCAGCCGCTGGCCGGCCTACGGCACCCAATGCCAGGATGAGTACGTCTCGGGCAACTACGGCGCCTTTCCCCCCACCGGCAACCTGGCGTTGCCCACCGCGGGGGAGGTGATCACCAACGGGCGCGTGCTCATCGGGGGCACCGCCAGCGATGATATTGCCGTCACCCGCATCCAGCCCATCGTGCGCGGGCTGGATGGGCAGTGGCGCGAAATCGGCACGGCCTTCACCATCAGCCCCTTCGTGGGCGAGATTGACCTGTGCACGCTGGGTCTGCCCAACGGTCCGGTGGATGTGGCCTTCTACGCCTGGGATTACGAGGGCAATCGCTCCCCCGACCCCCTCGGCGTGCGTACCGTGCTCAACCGCTCCAACTGCGCCCCGCCCCCACCGGCCTGCTCCATTACCAGCAGCCAGGTGGCGCTTTTCAGCCAGCCCAACTACCAGGGCACCTGCGTTGTGCTGGGGGTGGGCAATTACGGCGATGCAGGCAGTTTCGGCAGTGTGGGCGATAACGCCGCCGCCTCAATCCTGGTGGGCAGTAATGTGCGCGCCTTGCTCTACGATCTGCCCAACTACGGGGGACGCACCGAAGCCCTGGAGGCCAGCGACCCCGACCTGGGCGATAATCCCCTCGGCAGTGGGCGCCTTTCTTCCCTAAAAGTGCAGGCGCGCAGCACCGTTCCCACTTCGCCCAGCCTGATTACCCCCGCTTACGCTGCCGACCTCGACCAGCCCGACACGCTCTTCTTCACCTTCCGCAGTGAGGGCGCCACCCGCTACCGCGTGGACGTGCGTCGCCATAGCGACAACCAGACCGTATGGACGGCCGATAACCTGGCCGCCCCCGCCGCCATCCTGGGCACCCTGCCGGCCGCCAGCCCGGCCACCAAGTACGTTTGGCGCGTCACCGCCTCCAACGCCGCCGGCACTCAGGCAGCGGAGCAATCCTTTGAGGTCTTCCCGCCCTACCTGAGCGGCGGCGACCTTCTCGCCCTGCCCTATCAAACCGCCTTCGACGCACATAACGGGGGTTGGCTGGCCAGCGGAGTCTGGCAGTGGCGCACCCCGCCCCTGAGCGCTGCCAGCCCGGCCTGGGTGGCCAGCGGTAACGGAAAGGGCGACCTGACCTCCCCGCCCATCCCCCTCCCCGCCGGCAGCACCTACTACCTGCGCTTCCGCTACTACGCCGATGCCGAATCCTCCACCCCCTATTGGGATCAACGCTGGCTGCAAATCGCCGGGAACGACGGCCTTTTCCGCAATGTTTACGCGTTTTACGAAGACTCACCTCGCACCTGGCTGGAGAGCCCTGCCATCTCCCTGGCCTCGTACGCCGGCCAGACCATCCGCATTCGCTTCCACTACAACTCCCTGGATGCGTATTACAACAGCAGCCTCGGCTGGGTGATTGACGATCTGCGCATCACCGCCGACGCGCCCCCGGCCTGCGCCGAAAGCACCCCCAACGACACACTGAGCACTGCTACGCCGCTAAACCTGGGGCAAAGTGTGGCCGACGTGATCTGCCCGGCCGGGGATGTGGACCTCTACCGCTTCAGCGGGCAGGCCGGTCAGCGCCTCGCCATCCGTTTGGATGCCCAACGCAACGGTTCGCCCCTGGATGCCGTGCTCACCCTTTACGATGCCCAGGGCAACCGCTTGGCCGAGAGTGATGACCTGGTGGAAGGCCAAATGAACGACCCGGTCATCGGTATCACCCTGCCGGCC
>FWWL01005654.1_pt1 | contig 19165 bp, 14 predicted proteins | sample 2228331 | NCBI WGS metagenome assembly FWWL01 (sample SAMEA103939775, study PRJEB20133) | metagenome | reverse complement strand
ATTCTTTATTTTTTCATCTCTATGCCTGTTTTCAACTTCTGTGCCATTCTTGAACCCTTAAAAATTTTAAAATTTCAAAGATTTTTAACCCCTAAAACCCCAAAAGTGGAAAAAATTTGTTCCAGCGGAATAAATTTGTTCCATTTAAAATGATTGAAAAACAATGAAAATCCCTAACGACTGGAAAAAATTTGTTCCATCACCTCAAATTAACCAAGGGATTTGAAAAACCTTCAATTTCTTACTTTCCCATCCCATAAAATTTAACTTTCACAACGCTCGTATCGGGTATGACAACTTTAAATTTTTGTCCCGGATAAATAAGATTTGGATCTTTAATCTCGCTTTTATTTATCTCCCAAATCACCCTCCACAACCACCAAATGCCGTAAATCTTTTCGGATATTTTGATTAGATAATCGCTTTCGGACACGACATACTCTTTTATTTCGCTTTCCTTATGATTGACTTTGACAACATACTTATCAAAATCAAAAAATGGATCCCTGAAATCATTATGACACCTAACACATATATCGGAAGTAACACTTTTTACATATTCCGATGAACCAGTTTCAAGATGTTCCGCTTTAACAAAATGACATTCGACACATCCGATGTTGACAAATTCTCGCTTGAATGGATTTCGCGTAAATCCATTAGGAGTGCAATACCCTGTTGTATGACAAGATAAACATTCTGGGTCCATAGTCCTTCCATCCAAAACTATCGTCCTATAAGCATGGGCATGGCGCGTGATCATCCATTTATAAGTTTCTTCCTCATGACAACTCATACAAGTTTTATTATCGACAACGATATATTCACTTGGGATAGGCGTGGAATAGATGCATGTATCTTTAAATCCCGAGGATACAAACTTGATGTATTCTTTTATTATCTGACCAATCTTACTATCTCCCTTGATCTCTTTGAAAAGCGGATAAAATTTATTTGAGAAGGAAACAATTTTCTTTGAACCCAAATCGAATTCGATCTCAAGACATCCGACATGTTCCCCATTTTTTCCAGCCTGAGCTACTATAGTTTTGCCGTATCTTTCTGGCTCTGTTAAAAGCGTTTGAGAATGTGAACCTATGATCACATCAATTTCTGGAAATTCATTCGGTAAACCAGTGTCCCTGATATACCCAAGATGCGAAAGCAAAATTATAATGTCAACTTTATCTTTAAGTGCATTTATAACTTTTCTCAAAGCGGTTTTGTAATCCTCGACTTTCACATTTCTAACTTTTCCCTCGTCCATCAACATAAACGGGTCTTCAATTACAACGCTTGTTATCCCAATTTTAACGCCGCTAATTTCTTTTATGATATATTCCTGCGCGATATTTTTACCCGAATGTGAATATCTAAGATTAGCGGAGATAATTTTTTTGCCAAGTTTATTTTTCACTTCGCTTTCGAAGAATTCGATCCCATTTGAAAATTCCTGATCACCCAAACCGATCGCATCATAAGGCATCGCTTCATAAGCTTTTACGACAAATTTATCTTTTTCAGCAAAACCAATCGACGAAAGCATATCGCCCGCATCAAGAAATAAGATATTTTTATTTTCGGTTATCAATTTTTGAAATATCGTTTGTCTCTTATCAAGTCCTCCAAGCGGATTTCCGGGACAACCACAATTTTCGATTATTCCATTTGTGTTGCTTGTGTAGACGATTGTGATTTTTTTAATTTTAGATTTATTTTGCCATGGGATATTTACGAAAAAAGCCAATACCCCAAGGATTACCAGAGTTAAGATTTTTAGTGAACCCATTTTTTATTTTAACATTTGTTTTTACTCTGGATTTTCAATTATGAATACAAATTCACCTTCTCCCTCTGCTGGGAGATATCTAAATTGTGGAGTTTGTTTCTGATTCGTTTCATTCGATACAAGTGGTTCTATATACTGATAAAGTTCCGAAGCAGTTATTACACCGTCATTATTTAAATCCGCACTTCCCTTTAATCCTCTGATAAGGAAATACACAAATACACTATGTCCCCAGATATCGCTTTCATACACTTCCTCATCTTTTTGACCAGCGGTTATAAGTTGTCTTCCTCTTTCTTTTGTTTTCTTCTCAACATATGCCATTGTCTGTTCGGAAAGCGAAGCTCTTCTCGAAGCAAGCCATCCAGCAAGACCACCATAACAAGCGTCAATAGCAAAGAATATATGTTTAGCTGGGATCAGCCTGGAGATGTTTGATATCTCAGTCATAGAAATGCAGGTTGAATGGAGTCGATCAGGATCTCCATCGATTGGGGCGAGATATCCCATTTCACCACCAGCTGGAAGTTCTCTTGTAACACCATGTCCAGCGAAGAATATAAATATCCTATCCTCGCGCGAAACAACCTTTGAATTTGAAAGTTTATCCCCAAGGACACTAAGTATATTTTCCCTTGTTGCTTTTTCATTGTAAAGTTCGATTATCTTGTCAGGTGAGAAGCCAAGATTTTTTATTAGAACCTCTTTTATCGCCTTAGCATCTGCAACAGCATATTTCAACTTAGGAAAGGTCTTGTAATTATCCACACCTATCAAAACAGCCCAACTATTTCGGTAGAAACTCTCGGTTGAGGCAACTTTAACCGGCTTTTCCATCAAGCGAATTACTATATCTTTCGATGTATGCACAGCCTCATTCCAAGCTAAAATTCTTATCGTGTTAACCCCTGGGTCAAGCTTGATTTTTCTCTCAAAGGAAACCGCCTTTTCACTTTCCCTCTTTAACGATATACCCCTTGCAAGTTGTCCATTAATTAAAACCATTACCATAGGCTGAGTCTCTTCATCGCGGGCTATAAAACTTAGCAAAACTTCTTGTTCGGTTGTCACTGTATCTTTCGGCGATAATACTATGATTTCGGGCTCACTTCTCTTTGGTATGTAAGTTATTTCATACAAACCAGTGCCGGTATTTATTCCGTCATCCGCGATGATATTAATCTTGTTCAAACCCTTGTATAATTTTATCGTGTCTTCAAATACGACAGTTTTATCATCAACCCAATACACTTTTGGTTCCGGAACAGTTGTGCCTCTAATTATCACTTTTACGCTATCGATCTTGGTATTATCGGTTATCATCGCTTTGACATAAACTCTTTCAACAGAAACAATTTTTTCAGTTGGCGATAAAAATTTGATCTCCGGTGGAGTCACATCCACAAGAATAGCCGGTCTTTCTGGAGCCACAATCGTCAAGGTTTTGCTGACGGAATTGTTCAAATTATCAGTTGAAATGATATTGACTGTGTTAGTCCCGGGATTTAATGAAAGTTCAAAAGAGAACTTTACACTATTCCCCCTTGCCTTATAATTAGACTTCTCTTCACTGGTTAAACTAACAAATGAAACAGGTGAATTATTCAAAATGACAGACTTAACCGGAAATTCACTATTTATAATGCCAACAATCTGCAATGTATTAGCATTCACGCGAATCATATCTGAAGTTGAAAGTTCCTCAGGCAAGATAATTTTTATCTCGGGTTTAAACTTATAAGCTACTTCAATCGTTCTCCTTACCTTTAATTTTATACTACTCGTCATACCCGAGATATCTATAACCTTAATCTCAAGTTCATTGTATTTTTCAGGTATTGGCACTTCAGCTTTAAATTTGTATAACGGACCCTCAATCTTAGATAAACCAATGTCATAATTTGTAACTGGAAGGATTGATGCCTGCTCCAAATTAACCAAAACAACTTTTAAATCTCTATAACTTGCCACAAGACCTTCTAAAGTTAAGTATATATCGCTACCCGTGTAAGTAAATTCAAATTCATTTGACTTAGAACTCTCATCATAAATAATTCCAAAAGGCGATATCAGCTGGATTGCGGGCTTAGGAACCTTTGGCCAAGTCCCAACGAAATATTGCCAATCGCCCGAAACTCTTTTACCATTTCGTATAACTATCGGATTTTGTGGCGAGCCAACCATTGAAACATTTTGGTTGAAATCAATGACCGCTATGTAATATGCAATTGATTGCTCAGTTGCATAATCACCATAAGATTGAGGGGCAAAATTTCTCAAGTAACGAGATTTATACTCTCTATCTTCCGGAATTTTGTAGTAAAAGATAACTTTCGAAACGCCGGTCGCATCATCGGCGAGAACAGTTATGGGATAGCCAAGCCCCGGTCTATAGTATTCAACTGGAAAATGATTGACAAATGGTGGACTGTTATCAGTTGTAGCTTTTGCAATGGTAAGTTCAATCGGAGCTGAAGAAACCACAACAAATGGAGACTCAACCGAAGGCAAAGTTGATACATTCATATTGTTGTCTTCTGCAGATATGTAATAATAGAGTTTGCCTTTCAATGTTTGAGTTTGCAATGTGGCAGAAAACCTATCTCCTGAAACTCTGGTCATCAGAATGTTGGAAAACTTTGCTGAATACTCATCCCTGTAAAAAAGTTCAACTTTACTAACCCCGCTTTCATCTTTAACATCAACCAATATATTTATCGGCACCCCAGATTTATACTCTTTGACAGGTATGTGAACAATCGTTGGACCTTTTACATCTTTAAATTCAACTTTGACAATGAACGGTTTTGCTTCAGAACCAAACATCGTCGTATTTCCCGCCAAATCTTGCGCAACTATGTAATACAAAAATCTATCCGTATTTAACTTGACATATTCAGGAAGTTCACAAGCATAAGCGCTTCCACCTTGAAATGTAAGTTCGATTTGAGAATATGAAAAATCGTCTGGCCTCTTATACTTTAACAAAACCTTTCCGACTTTAACATTGTCCTTAACAACGCTTCTTACGAAAGTTCTCTCCCCGACATTTACACTCGCTATAGGTGTATGTTGAATCTCTGGTGGAATGTTATCGGGCATAATTGAAATTGTAAAAGGTTTATCACCTATGTCTTTCTTTATGGTTTCCTGCCCTTTCGAGTCAACCGCTTTTATCATCATCTCGACATAATTTGAGTGAATGTCACTTGAAGGTATAACACCAACAAATTTATCTTTACTAACAGCCTTCATATCAACTGTTTTATATTGCGATTCTCCTTTATTTCTGTAAAGAATATAGGCACCTTGAACATTGTCATCGTCAATTATATTGGCACTAATTTCGATATCTTTCCCGGCGACGGAAGCTTGAACTGGCGAATAAAATATAGCTGGAGGCTCATCGATTTTTTCTGCCACTGCTTCAAATACAGCTTTATCTCCTCTTTCGAATGGTATGTTTTGCTTTATAATCCTCGCTTTTGAACCCGCGGATTGAACCTCAACAATTTCAATTTCTCCAACTTCTTGCTTATCCGCATAAATGATCCTGCCTCTTTCATCAAGTTGAACATTAAGCCATCTTTCTACTTTAAATCTCATCCCCTTCTCAATCCCAAAATCAGCTCCTGCATCGATAAAGACAACCCCACCTTCACCAACCGCGATGATCACAGGTTGAATTACAATCTTGGATTCGATAGCATCTACAACTTTTGTCGCAAGTTCATTAAACTTATTCACTTTCTCAACCTTTAAAGAAGGAATTATAAATTCGATCTCCTGGCTTAAAACATCTACAACGATGACATCAACCTCATAATAGCCACCGGGCATTTCTCTCAACTCTGCGGATACTACTTTGTCAACCCCGAGTTCACTTCCAGCATTAGCCATACATTCAACTTCTGTGCAACCGCTCTTTTTCCATTCCTCAATCTTTTTTACAAGATCCTCCTTCCTACCAGTTGTTATCACAATTTTCTTACTCTTTGAAAAAGCCAACCTAAGCTCTGAATAAAGTTTATCTGCATAAACTTGTGAAGTATTAACCGCCCTAACCTCAAAAAGAGCGATTCTAACTTTGTTCACAGATAATGCCAAGTTCGAAACCAGAATCAAAAACAAGAGAATATATTGCTTCATCTCTTTTCACCCCCATAAAGTAATTCGTTTATTTTGTTTTCTATGATTTTGATATCTTTAAATCCTCTGAGATGCCCTTTTAAATTTCCGTTGCTGTCAAATATGAACATTTGAGGCAATGACTCAATGTTATACTTTTTCTTCACCTCACCGCCGTCATCATACAGCATTATATACTTCAACTTATTTTGAAGCGCAAATCTTTTCGCTTTTATTAAATCATATCTTGAATCGATGTTAACAGCGACTATTCTCAATCCATCTGTATAATATTTCTCATAAATATCTTTCAACTCAACAAGTTCTTTTAAACAAGGTTCGCACCATGAAGCCCAAAAACTTAAAATTGTGACCTTGCTTGACTTAACGACTTTTTCAAAATCATACTTAGCACCCGAAAAATCGCTAAGCGAAAAATTTTGAAAAACTACTTTCCCTTCCTCTTGAGCCAACGATAGGTTGACGAGAAAAAACAAGCATATTATCAAGTATCTCATAGTTCGACCTCCAAAATTTATTTTAAAACCTTATTTCTAAACCACCCATGATACCAATGACGCTAAAACTTAAACTTCTTACTTCAACCAAAGCAAATCCAGAAGAAGACGGACCTTCAAAAACTGGTATACCAACACCAACCCCCAAATCAAGATATAAATCTTCAAAAGGATAATCCTTTAAAGGATAATCCTCTAAAGGATATTTTAGACCACCAACCACATATAAAGTAAATTCTCTAACATTTGGAACGAAAAATTTAGCACCAAAACCAATTGAACCTATCCCAAAATAACTTAAGGAGCCAAGCAAAGCCAAATTTTTGGTAACAAAAATCCCCAATTCTATGTTAGTCATTGACAATACCCTTTTATACATGCCGATACCAACAGAAAAACCAACGTAACCTCTAATAAATTTACGCTTCATAGCAAAGCCTCCAATTCCACCGCCTGTGGTTTGAAGTTCAACATTTACATACGAAACTTCATCTGAAAGAACAGAAACTTCGATTCTTTTAGCCTCAAAATCAAGCGCAGTCACAACTAAACCATATCTACCCGGTGGAACATCCTTTATCTCAAACCATCCAAGTTTATCCGTTGTCGATCCAAAAGGTGTGCCTTCAACTAAAACCATAGCCCCAACGATCGGCTCCCCTGTTGATTGATTCTTCACTATGCCCCGCACCATCCCAGTTTGAGAATATAAAAGATGTGATAAGAGAAGCATTAAAATAATTGCCTTTCTCATATCCTCATCCTCCTTAAATGTCTATACTTCTTTAAATCCAATTAAAACCAGCTTCCCCATCAAAATCCTTTATAACAACATCCCACGAAGAAAGGCTTAACTCGTTATCTTCTATTATTTTCCTTTCGTCCTCACCTAAATATAATAAGATAAAATTATAATGTCAAGAGGGGTCCCTTGCTCTTTTACTTTGCTATTTGAAGTGTCACTTATTGCACTGTGATACTCGCGATAATTTGAAAATTTGAGACATTGTTTTTAAATTTGTTTCAGTTTTTCACCTGCTAAATCAAAAATTTAAAAAATCAAAAAGGAGGTTTTTTAAATGGACATGGCGATTTTTGTCCCTATTGTAGGGGCTCTTGGAGTTCTTTACGCGCTTTATCTTTTCTATTATATTATGAAGCAACCCGCGGGAAATCAAAGAATGCAAGAGATCGCGGAACTCATTCAAAAAGGTGCTTCAGCATTCCTCAAAAGGGAATATTCAACGCTTGCAATTTTTATCGTTGTGATGTTTATAATTTTATGGGCTGTGATAAGAATTGAAACCGCTCTTGCTTTTGTAAGTGGGGCAATTTGCTCAATGCTCGCTGGATTTATCGGAATGACCGCCGCGACAAGAGCAAATGTAAGAACAGCACAGGCGGCGACCCAAGGTCAAAATAAAGCCCTTGTCATTTCATTTACTGGTGGTGCAGTAATGGGGCTTACAGTTGCAAGCATTGGTTTAATTGGGCTTGGGTTATTCTACCTTCTTTATAAAGACCCGACAATTATAACTGGATTTGGAATGGGAGCAAGTTCAATAGCACTATTTGCAAGGGTTGGCGGTGGAATTTATACGAAAAGCGCTGATGTCGGAGCTGATCTCGTTGGCAAAGTCGAAGCAGGTATTCCAGAAGACGACCCAAGAAATCCAGCTGTCATAGCTGATAACGTAGGAGATAATGTCGGAGATGTCGCTGGAATGGGAGCTGATCTTTTTGAATCATATGTTGGCTCCGTAATCGCAACGATGGCGGTCGCCGTAACTCTCAATGCCCCAGATAAAGAAAATTGGATCATACTTCCATTAATCGTAATAATGTTCGGAACTATCGCTTCATTCATCGCTTCACTTTCGATAAGAATATTCCAAAACATCGACCCTCAGAAAGCTTTAAGATATTCAACATTTGTCGCTGAAGGTTTATTGATCATCGCTTCATATTTCATCGTGAAAAATCTCGTTGGCGATATAAAACCATTTTGGGCGATCGTTTCTGGTGTATTCGCTGGAATTGCCATTGGACTTTTAAGCGAATATTACACATCAGGCTCACCGATAAAAGCCATCGCTCAATCAGCTACAACTGGCACCGCGACAAACATAATAACCGGGATAGCGGTTGGATTCAGAAGCACAACTTATCCTGTTCTTGCAATAGCAATTGCTATTTTCATCGCATATATCACTAATGGAATTTATGGGATTGCTATCTCCGCTGTTGGAATGCTTGCTACAATTGGAATAGCGATGTCGGTTGACGCTTACGGTCCAATAGCTGATAACGCTGGAGGAATCGCAGAAATGTCTCACCTTGGTCCTGATGTTAGAAAAATTACAGATAAACTTGATGCGCTTGGCAACACAACCGCAGCGATTGGGAAGGGTTTCGCAATCGGTTCAGCTGCACTTACAGCGGTTGCTCTTTTCACTGCTTATTCTCAAACTGTCGGACTTGACAAAATAGATTTAATGCACGCAAATACCGTTATCGGAGTTCTGATAGGAGCATCTATGCCGTTCTTATTCGCAGCGTTAACGATGGAAGCAGTTGGAAAAGCAGCTTTCAAAATGGTTGAAGAAGTTAGAAGACAATTTAAAGAAATTCCCGGACTTCTCGAGGGCAAAGCAAAGCCCGATACTGCAAAATGTGTTGACATCGCAACCGCTGGAGCATTAAAAGAGATGATCTTGCCCGGAATCCTTGCCATTGTTGTTCCGATTTTGACTGGGATCGTTTTAGGACCTGAGGCACTTGGTGGGTTGCTTGCTGGAGCAATTGCAACAGGGGTTATGATAGCCCTGTTTATGGCAAATGGTGGCGCCGCATGGGACAATGCGAAAAAGTATATCGAGGCTGGAAATTTCGGAGGCAAAGGCTCGGATGCACATAAAGCAGCGGTTGTTGGAGATACCGTAGGAGATCCATTTAAAGATACAAGTGGACCGTCAATGAATATTCTTATAAAGTTAATGTCGATAGTTTCGCTCGTCTTTGGACTTTACCTCAAGAATCTCCATGAAAGCTGGTTTGCTTCCCTTTTCAAATAAAAAATAGGGGCGTCAAAACGCCCCTTTTTCATGTTTAAACTAAAAAACGGAAAATCAGGCTATAAAAACAATTAAAACTCATAAGAGTAAAATATCGATATCCCCTTCCCTTTCGCATACTCTTCAACATCTGGTTCGCTTATCATATGTGTCACAAGCACAGGGAATATCTTCGGGAAAACTTTCTCAAGTCTTTCAATTTTTCTTATTATAAAATCATCTACATCATTTTTTGAAAGCTGTGACTTCGACTCACCAACTATTGTATATTTCGTCCTATTCTTAAACGCCTCACCAAAGATATTTACCTCAATATAACCACCATATCTATCAAGCACAAATGTCCTTTTAAGTTTCCCTCTGACATTAAGCTTGTAATCCCTCTTCAAAATCTTCGGCAAAGCTTTTATCGCCTCGTTCTCAAGAGTATATCCGATTGTATTTGCAAGCCCACCAATTTGTTTATTTGCTCTATCAAGTCCTATCGCAAGGTTTTTGACTTGCTCAGTAAGCGCTCTAATCTCTTCCTCCGTCTTCCTCTGTGCCTCAACAAGTTGATCTACTCTCAGAGTAAGTTGATCAAGTCTTTCGGTTAGCTGATCAACTCTTTCAGTTAGCTTATTCAGCCTTTCCTCTGTCCTTTTCTGTGCCTCAGCAAGTTCCCGAACTATTTCCTTTAACTCGCTAAAATCGCTCACCTTGACCAGATTCTCGTACGATTTATAAATTATTTCCGCAAGCAGTTCAGCCTGCTTCTCATCAAATGCAACTTTTAATCTCTCCTTCATTTCCTCAAATTTAAACATAGCCTAAAAATGATAAGTTTTTCTTTTTAAAATTTACTCAACTTGTGACTTTATTCAAAATTTTTCCCCACCACAGTTGTGCAAGGCATTTTTCTATGTGTTTTTACTTTCAAATTTTTATCTTTAAATTTTTAAGTGTTTTTAAGATATAGCAAACGCAAAAAATTAGACAAACGACATGGCTGACTTTAACGCAGGCGAAAAGATTAAAATCAAAATAACTCGTCTCCGTGAAAATAAAGATCTCCCATTGCCAACTTACGCAACCGAAGGCTCCGCAGGAATGGATCTATTTGCGGATGTTGAAAATGAAATCGTCATCAAACCCGGAGAAATAACAATGATTCCAACTGGAATTGCCATCGAACTTCCACCCGGATACGAAGCCCAAATAAGACCAAGAAGCGGACTTGCGATAAACTATGGAATAACATTGCTTAACACGCCGGGAACGATCGACTCAGATTATCGTGGAGAAATAAAGGTTATTTTAATAAATCTTGGCAAAGATGATTTCGTTGTAAAGCGCGGAGATAGAATTGCGCAGATGATAGTTTCTAAATATACTAAGGTTGAATGGGAAGAAACATCAAAACTTAATACAACAAAAAGAGGCGAAGGCGGATTCGGTCACACTGGGATATGAATATACCAATCTTAGTTTATCATAAAGTCGATAAAAAATTTGAATTCGGAATAACAAGGGTCACACCAAGGCAGTTCGAAAAGCATATCAAGTTTTTCTATGAAAATGGATATAAAGCTCTAACCGTTTCTGAATCCAGAGATTTAAAACAACATGATGAAAAATTTATCTGCATCACTTTTGATGATGGATATAAAAATGTCTTCGATTTTGCATTTCCAATTTTGAAAAAGTATGGTTTTAAAGCAACCGTCTTTGTGATATCAAATTTCGTTGGGAAATTGAATTATTGGGATTTCGGCTTTGGGATAAAATTTAAACATTTGAATTGGGATGAACTTAAAATTCTCTCTGAGAATGGCTGGGAAATCGGTTCCCACTCCGCTAATCATATTTGTCTAACCCTTTTAGACGATGAAAAAATTAAATATGAACTTGAAACTTCAAAATATGAGATAGAAAAAAATCTCGGCGTAACTGTAAAATCATTTGCTCCACCGTTCAGCAGATACAATGCTAAAATCGTAAAACTTGCTCTTGACTGCGGATATGAGGGCATCTACCCACTTACAAACGGCGTAAATATGGATAGAGTTTATCACAGATTTGCTGTTTACACAATCGACTCCGTTTCCTCGCTCAAACGAAAAGTTAACGATTCAAAATTTGAACGATTCAAACTGAATTTAATAAATTCATTTGCAGAATTTACGATAAGAATAAACCAAATGAAAACAAAATTCAAAAGATGACAATGGAAGCACCTTTAAAAGGTACGCTTTATCTTGTCGCTACCCCAATTGGAAATCCTGACGATATAACTTTGCGCGCATTGAAAGTTTTAAAAGAGGTTGATATAATCCTTTGCGAAGAACTCAAAGAAGGAAAGAGAATTCTTGCAACTTACCAAATAGAACCAAAGGAACTTGACACACTTAACGAACATAACGAATTATCAAAAGTTGAAAAAATTATAAACGACCTAAACTCAGGGAAAAACATAGCCTTAATATCCGATGCTGGGACGCCCGTCTTTTCCGACCCCGGTTCACATCTTGTGAAAAGAGCAATTAAAGAGGGAATAAAAATCGTCCCGATACCCGGAGCATCTGCTCTTATGCTTGCGTTGATTGTTTCGGGATTTAACATTGAAAAATTTGTCTATTATGGATGGCTTTCACAAAAAAGACAAAAACGAAGGGAAGAACTAAAAAGGTTAAAGGGCGAACAAAGAACTGTTGTGATCTTTGAAACGCCCTATCGAATAGTTCCAGTCCTCGAAGATATAGGAGCAACGCTTGGTGTAGATAGAAAAGTTTGCGTAGCCTACAACCTGACGATGCCAGATGAAGAGATAATCAGAGGGAATGTGATCGAGGTATTGAATTACTTCTCCGAAAAAAAGAAAAAAGGCGAATGCGTGATCGTCATAGCTGGTGCCGAGGAAAGCAAAAAACTCGAGTTTTAAAAACAAAATGAAACATCAAATGGATTATTTAAATGTCGCAATTGAAGCAGCAAAAGAAGCGGGAAAATTTCTAAAAATAAACCTTGGTAAAGTAAAAAACATTCAAACTAAAAAAGAAGAAATAAACCTTGTTACGGAAATAGACAAAGAATCGGAGAAAAAAATAGTTCAGTTTATAAAAAGCAAATTCCCTCATCATAGTATACTTGCAGAGGAAAGTGGAGAAGCAAAATCTGACTTGGGCTATAAATGGATAATCGATCCACTCGATGGCACGACAAATTATACTCATTCATTCCCTGTCTTTTGCGTTTCGATCGCTCTTGAACACAAAGGTGAAGTAATCCTCGGCGTAATCTATGACCCAAATTTCGATGAACTATTTTGGGCTGAAAAAGGCAAAGGAGCATTTTTAAATGGCAAAAAGATCTCCGTTTCAAAGACAGATAAACTTATAAAAAGCATGCTTGCGACAGGATTCCCCTACAATGTCCGCGAAAACCCAGACAATTGCATCGAACATTTCGTCAATTTTCTAATGGAAGCCCAAGCCATAAGAAGACTCGGCTCAGCTGCGTTAGATTTGGCGTATGTTGCATGCGGTAGGCTCGATGGATTTTGGGAAGTTAACCTAAACCCATGGGATGTAGCTGCGGGAAAGATAATAGTTGAAGAAGCGGGCGGAAAAATAACCGATTTTTACGGAAATAAATTTAGCATATACACAAAGGGAGTTGTCGCAAGCAATGGTCTAATCCACGAACAAATGCTTGAAATCATAAAACGCGGACTCAACAAAAAATAATTCTCACTTCACCGGCTGTTTATCCTTTGAAGAAACAGTTATAATCGTTTTCACATTTCCGCGCGGATTCCAATCCCCAACTACTTCTAAAAATCTTGGCTTCAAAAGTTTTTCAAGGTCATCATAAATCTTGTTCGTCGCAGCTTCATGTGAAATGTATTCGCTTCTGTACTTGTTCAAATAAAGTTTTAGGGAACGAAGCTCAACGATATACTTGTCAGGTATGTAAGTTATTCTTATCGTTGCAAAATCAGGATAACCCGACCTCGGGCAAAGACAGGTGAACTCGGGAAATGTTATCTCGATTTTGTAATCTCTATCTGGGTAAGGGTTCTCCCATGTCTCCAGTTGCGCATTTAAAATTGCTTCCTCTCCATATTTGAGTTTTCCCTCCAGCATCGAACTTCTCACTTAGTTTTGATTTTCATCCCTATTTTAAGTTTGCAATCTAATATACACAAAATTGAACTTTCAATCAACTTTGATTAACTTTACTTTTGTAAATCGATAACTAAAAGCGATTGCGCTATGAAAAAAATAATCTTTACCCTCTGGTTTTTAACTCTCATCTCACAGTTACAAACCCAAAACGTTCATCCACCAAGGTTTGAAAGATATCTCTTCAGCTCAACCTCGGACGGAGCACAAGGTTTAAGGCTCAACCCGGCAAATATCGGCTTCCCACATCGAAATTTTCTTCTTTATTTCTCACCTGAAGAAAAATTTTCGCTTAAAAATTACAATGCGGGTTTTTTCCTTCAATCGATGCGTTTTGGACTTGGATTAGACAGAATTAAAACGAAAGATACAAACTCGATTTTAATTTCAACTTCAACTGGTTTCGGAAGCGAAGATTTCGCATTTGGTCTTGGGCTCGATTATCTCAAAATTAACAATGAAAGATTTAAACCATCGATTAACATTGGCTTTATATCTCGACCGTTTAATTTCGTCTCGATTTCACTTGTGATACAAAATTTAACAGGACGTTATTTTCAAGGCACAAGCTTTGAAAAGAAATATATCATCGGAGCGGGTCTTCGTCCATTTGGAAACGATAGGCTGACGCTTTCGGGCGATCTATTCGTTCAAGAAAATCAAAAAATTAAAAATTTCAAATACGGAGCGGAACTCAAAATTATAAATGGCATCAATATCCACGCTATCGTCGATAATTCAAAGATATTCTCGGATAAAAAAGCATACATCTTTGGGATATCTATAAACCTTCAAAATAACGGCATCAAATTTTTCAACGATTTCGAAAATTCAAAAAGCAAAAGAAGCACAATTTCTGTTTTTTACTCTGCGGAAGTTATGAAAACTTCCTTTTACCCTACCAAAAGAATCGCTGAAATCGAAATAAGCGGAGTAATTCCCGACTATAAAGAACAACCATCGCTTTTCGCAAGACCAAGAAAAAGTTTACATGATATCGTAGATGAAATTGAAAAATCCGCAAACGACAAGGACATAAATGGTGTCATTCTCAAAATTCATCCATTCACCGGCGAACTCAAACTTTACGAACTTGAGGGGTTAACGCAAGAATTAGTTGATGCTGTGACAAAAGTAAAAAAATCAGGCAAGCCAGTCGTCGCATACCTTGCCGGAGAGATGGTTGGAGTAAACGAACTTTACCTCGCAAGTGTTGCTGATAAAATTGTAATTCATCCATTGTGCATGGTCGTTGGATATGGAACATTGATCGATGTCGCAAGATTAAAAAGTTTCTTTGAAAAGTTTGGCATCGAATGGGATGCGATGACAGCGGGAGAATTTAAATCAACTTTCCATTCAATTTATACAGATTCAGCAACCCCAAAACAAGCTCAATTGATCAAAGGTTTGGTCGATGAAATCCATAAACAGATGATTGAGCAGGTCACAAGATCGAGAAGCGTAACTTTAACAGATGATCTTATCGAAGAAATATCGGGTGGATTAACCCCACCAAGAGCGAAGGAAATTAACATCGTGGATGAAATTGGAACTTACGAAGACGCGAAAAAACTCATCAATAAACTCGCAAACAACCGAGAAGATGAAAAAATTCAAACTGTAAACTTGAGCAAAAGAAGATATTGGGACACAAATTGGGGCGCTGTTCCAAAAATTGCTGTGATAGGAGTTCACGGCACAATTACACCCGGCAAAAGCCAACCACCAGATCCTTTCTTTGGAGAAAGGACAACTGGCTCTGAAACAGTTGTCAAACAAATTAATTCTGCGGTGAAAGATAAAAGCGTAAAAGCGATCATCTTAAGGGTCAACAGTGGGGGTGGTTCTGCTTTCGCATCTGAAGAAATTTACAACGCCTTGAAAAAAGCAAAGGAAAAGAAGCCCGTCATCGTATCCTTTGGAAATATCTCAGCAAGCGGAGGTTATTATGTTTCATGTAGTTCAGATAAAATTTTTGCAAACCCGGCAACTTTGACTGGAAGCATAGGCGTAGTGTTTTCAAAACCGGTGGTTGAAAAACTTTACGAAAACTTCAAGGTGAAAATTGAAAGATACAAAAAAGGTGAACATTCCGACTTATTCTCAATAACAAGACATTGGACGGACGAGGAGAAAAAAATCATCGAGAACGCATTGCAATATACCTACATTGGTTTTAAACAGAAAGTGGCGGAAAACAGAAAGATGACGCTCGACGAAGTCGAAGAACTCGCGCAAGGAAAAGTCTATGTTGGAACAAAAGCCTTGGAAATAAAACTTGTAGACGAACTGGGCGGGCTGAGAAAGGCGATCGAATTCGCAAAGGAAAAAGCGAAGATAAAAGACATATACAAAGTCAAATTTTATACCGTGCCAACATTTTTTGGACTACCGGATGGATTCATCGGCGAAATGATGGAAAAGTTATTCTTAAATAAAATCTTCGAATGAAAATGGAAAAATTTATCGCTGTAGTTGGCTCTGGAAGTTGGGGCAAAAATCTCGTCAGGAATTTTCATCAACTTGGCGCGCTAAAAACAGTATGCGATGTTAACGAGACAAATTTTAAAGAACTTAAAAATCTATTCCCCGCAAATTATACAAACTCAATCGATGATGTACTTAAAGATGACGAGATAAAAGCGGTCGCAATCGCAACCCCATCGGAAACACACTTTGAACTTGCAAAAAAATTTTTACTCGCAGGAAAAGATGTATTCGTCGAAAAACCACTTGCGCTAAAAGTTGAAGATGCAATTGAACTAATTAAAATCGCACAAGAAAAAAATTTGATCTTAATGGTTGACCATGTCCTTCACTATCACCCTGCGGTTATCAAATTGAAAGAACTGCTCCGAACTGGAGCGCTTGGGGAGATTAAATACATCTACTCAAATAGATTAAACTTTGGCAAATTCAGGAAAGAGGAAAATATACTTTGGAGTTTTGCACCTCACGATGTCTCACTAATTCTTTCAATAGTTGGAGAAATGCCGGAAAAAGTTTCATGTTTTGGTGAAAGTTATCTTTTCCAAAACGACCTCGCTGAAAGACAAAAGTTCCATTGTGACGTGACACTTACACATCTTGAATTCAAGAATAAGGTCCATGCGCATATCTTCGTCAGTTGGCTTCATCCATTTAAAGAACAAAAACTCGTCGTCATTGGAAGTGAAAAAATGGCTGTGTTTGACGACACTGAACCTGAAAATAAACTTGTCCTCTACTCTCACAAAGTTGAATGGTTAGGTGATCTCCCCATCGCTCAAAAAGCAGATGCAGAGATAATACCCATTTCAAAAGACGAACCTTTAAAAAATGCTTGCTCTCACTTTATCGAATGCGTTGAAAACAGAACAAAACCTCTGACCGATGGAAACGAGGCACTTAATGTTTTAAAAATCCTTGAACTTGCGAATAATTCTCTAAAAAACAACGGTTTGCCATTAAAAATGAATAGAAATTTTTTCGCACATGAAACAGCCGTAATAGATGAACCATGCGAAATCGGAGAAGGCACAAAGATTTGGCATTTTTCGCACATAATGAAGGGAGCAAAAATAGGTAAAAATTGTGTCATTGGGCAAAATTGCTTCATCGGTTCAAGGGCAGTTCTTGGAAATGGTGTTAAACTTCAAAATAATGTGTCGGTCTACGATCTTGTAACGCTTGAGGATTATGTATTTGTTGGACCGTCCGCTGTGTTTACGAACGATTTAAACCCGCGTGCAAAATATCCAAAGGGCGGTCGTTGGATTCCAACCCTTGTTCGTGAAGGGGCAACGATTGGAGCAAATGCAACAATACTTTGTGGGATCACAATTGGCAAATGGGCTATGATAGGCGCAGGAAGCGTCGTCACAAAAGATGTCCCCGACTATGCAATAGTCAAAGGCATCCCTGCAAAAATCGCTGGCTGGATCTGTGAATGTGGCGAAAAACTGAAATTTCAAAAAGGCAAAGCAAAGTGTAAAAAATGCGGAAGAATTTTTCAAAAGAAAGGAAATAAGGTAAGCGAGATCAAGAATTAACAAAAACAAAAAATCATCAAAAAATGGAGATACTTGAAAAAGCAAAAAATTTGAGGCTTAATATGAAAATCGTCAGAAAAATTCTGGTCGATTTCATAAGAAAGGAAACAACAAGGTTCGGGCTTAACAAAGCTGTAATTGGAGTATCTGGCGGTGTTGATTCAGCAGTGTCAGCTTATCTATCCGCGGAAGCGCTCGGACCGGAAAATGTTCTCGGCGTGATAATGCCTTATAAAACAAGTTCACCCGATAGCATCGAAGACGCTAAACTTGTGATATCAAACCTCGGCATCAGAAGTGAATTCGTCGATATAACACCAATGTGTGAACCATATTTTGAAAAATTTCCAGATATGGATAATGTCAGACGCGGAAATGTTATGGCAAGAATGAGAATGATAATACTCTATGATCTTTCAGCGAGAGAAAAAGCACTTGTAATCGGAACAAGCAATAAAACCGAATTACTTCTCGGTTACGGAACGCTCTACGGCGATATGGCAAGCGCTATAAATCCACTTGGCGATTTATATAAAACACAAATTTGGCAACTTGCTGAAGAACTCGGCGTTCCAAGAAAAATAATCGATAAAAAACCAACCGCGGATCTTTGGGTTGGGCAAACTGATGAAGATGAACTTGGCTTGTCTTATAAAGTCGTTGATAAACTTTTATACTTTATGGTCGATGAGAGAAGAAGCGACGAAGAATTGATAGAACTTGGCTTTGACAAAAAGATGATAGAAAGAGTAAAGATGATGGTTCAACGCAACCAATTTAAACGTAGACCGCCGATAATAGCGAAAATTTCATATAGAACTATAAATATCGATTTCCGTTATGCGCGCGATTGGGGAAGTTAAATTTGAAAATCAACAGTTTATAAATCAAAACAAAAGACGAGATCAGAAGTAAAATTTGCAAAACAAAAAAGAAAATAAACTTAACAAACGCAAAACTCGCTCCAAATAAAACAATTAAAATACCAGAAACATTATCAATCAAAGCGGATGAAAACAGCAAAATTGTCAACATTACATTAAATTTACTGCTCACAAGAAATATAAAATGGGAAAGCGTTATAAGATACAAAGCCATAGGGAGGAAATGGAAATACGAAACCTCGATCAAGCCAAGCAACGATTTCGGCTTCATAAATTTTTGAGGATTGCCAAGATAATATTCAGCAACATTTGAAATCCCAAACCCAATTTTATTTGCAAACAAAACGAAGTTAAAGAAGACAAAGCCGAGATTAAAGATAGCAAACAAAAAAATTATAATTGCAAGAATTTTTCCAAAGCCATTCTTTGAGCCCCTTTTCAAACCTACAAGAACCGAAATCAAAATCATAATTTGAAAAACGAAAAACAAAACAAGTTTTAAAAAAGCAAACTTACGCCCCAAATATAAAACCAAGTAATCCGAAACGACATACAGAAGTCCTGAAACAGCGTAA